>Ga0179593_1168576_pt1 | contig 10515 bp, 14 predicted proteins | sample CZODoug2_1_08_16_FD_185931 | JGI IMG/M metagenome (GOLD analysis project Ga0179593, IMG submission 185931) | Vadose zone soil fungal communities from Angelo Coast Range Reserve, California, USA - CZODoug2_1_08_16fungal (PacBio error correction) | ecosystem: Environmental > Terrestrial > Soil >... | reverse complement strand
ACGCGGTCCTTTCCCCTGAGACCTGGACCCAATTTCAGACTTCTTCCACGTCGTCTATTCGTCGCTTTTTTTTCACCCTTCTCAACTCTCCCCTTTTTCCTCCGTGCCAAGAGGTTGACTGATTGTTCTTTTTCCCCTCTTTCGCATAACATCTGTGCCAACCACCCTAACTTTCTACTTCTTCCTTCAGGTAGAATGAGTGACTAGTCAGCACCGGCCTGGAGTCTTCCTGTCACTGCCGGGCCCATTTTTCACTATACCCTTCCCCCCCCCCCTTTTTTTTTCCCTGGTCCCTAACGATCTTTTTTCATCTTTTCTTTTCCCTACCCTCCAAATTCCTTCTTTTGAACCCGGTCGCTTGGAGACCTTCGTAGGAGGATTCTTGGTTTGTTTTTTTTCCCTTTTTTTGTGCGCACATTTGTGTCCCTGCTTTTTTAAACGTGAGCACCCGGTCCCGTCTCATTTATGTGGCGGGCATAGTTCCTAGATGATTTCCCTTTCCAGTTCTTCCTCTTGACCCCTTTTTTGCTCGCTCACTAGTGGCCCCCAGTCTTGCCGATTTCTTTTTGCCTGTCTTTTCTCTCCCCTTTTCGGATGATCTTCAGACCCGGGTCACATTATTTCAGAATCCCCCCTACTCCCACCACTTTTGGATTCTCCCCCGTTTACGTCAGCCAGCCCCCAACCCCCATAGTCGTGTTTATTCGCTACTTCCTTTCCTGACTTAGTAGCTACCCACCTGCAGGGAATCCGGCAACCCCCCTGTTTGTCTAAACCCCTTTCAGTATTTAAAGTTGCTTTTCCCCTATTCCAGGTTTCGTCCCGCCTTCCTTCCCCTGCGTGCTTGTAATCGCTTGTTCTCCCAGCTTTACACTTCTTTTCTCTTTTTCGAGCCTCCCCAAGAGAATATCGGCTTTTCTTCTTTGATCAGCTATAGGTTTTCCCTAAACGCACCCCAGTCTAGCCCCCACTTATGCCCGATTGCGGTCTCCTCCATGAATCAAAACCCCTGCGCGCGGCTAATTTTCCCTGGGCTAGTGGTGTGGCGTTTCAAGCGCTCATCTGGGAATTTACTAATTATTGGCCACTCATTCTTTCCCCCCCACTCGAATTTGGACCCATCTAACTTAATCGGTAGAATATTGCCGCTTTTTCTTTTTTCCCCCCTTCCCACGTTTTTGATATTTTCCCCGTTTTCTTCACTTATCTCCCCCCCTTGCGGTACCGGCCTTTTAACGCCTTTTTCATCCCCCCCATATACAGAAAATACCGACGGGAAGCCTTCTCGATCATCTTTTCCCACAGCCACCCTGGGCCCATCCCCAGCCCCCCCTCTGTCACCCGATAGTAGCACTTTTTCTGCGCCCCCTTTCCCTTGCTAAGTTCAATGGTTAGTCGAGCCGTCCCCCCGAACAAAGGTGAGTAGACGGTTTCCCGGTAGCGACATGTTCCAATCCCCACTCCTCCAGTTTTGGAGTCCATCAGTCTTTTTATATAGAACCACTGGCCCCTCCCGAAACGGTCATTTCCCTTAATTGGTATGTCATGACACACCTTTTCTCTTTCCCCCTTTTTTTGTCTGCGTTTGCTTTTGCAACCCCTCTTGAGCCTTCCTCTTGACCGCATTTTTGAACAATGGCATCACTCCTGATTTCCTCAATGAGTCACCGAAAAGGCCGTCCCCTGTCCTTTCCAGGTACTGGCCTATAGACACCTTCCCCCTGACTTACCTGTGTTGATTGGTTGCTTGCACTTTTCTCTCCCCCCCCCCCTCCCTTCGGAGGCGGAGGGTCTTTTTATCCCCCCCCAATTTGCTTGTGCTTTCCATGAATGGTTCTTTCTCTTTTGGTGAAACGGGTGTTCCCTTCTTAGCCTGGTTCACACGCAAACTTCTTGATATTCCTTCTTTTTTCCCCTCTGATGTTCGAGTCGATGGGGCTACCCTTTCTTTTTTTTTTCTTTTCAGGTTTCTTTTCCCAACCTTTTTGGACGTCCGGGTCTCTGTTCAGTCTAGTCCATGAAGATGTCTGAGTTCTAGGGCCTTTTCCTCTCCCCCGCATACTGTTCTTTTAAGCTCACCTCATCATTTCTCGACGTTCGGTGCCGTGACTCGTTTGCTTTTCCCCCTCTTTTTCCCCTATTCATAGTGATTTACGGATCGCCCGGCCAGGCATCTTCCGGTAGGTGAAACTGGTTTTCCCCTTTCCAGCTGTTTCCGTAAGCTACGTTGTTCCTTTTTCTTTCCTTGACACTTTTCCCTCGCCCTCCCCTCCACACATTTTCAACCTCGCTACTCAATTTTTTCTTAGTGACCCCTTCCAGCCTGAACCTTTGTAAAGAGGTGTTTACTCTCCTTTCTTCTTTTTTCGTTGTTTGATGGTGAGAGAGATGCCCCCCCCTTAAGTCGCATTGCTCGTGTATCGAGATGGCAGTTTTTCCCCCCGTAACTTCCCTTTTTTCCTTTGATGCGGCGTTTTTGAATTGGAACTATCGTACCTTCTGAGCACGTCTGCCTCTTTCCCCTTTTCGTCCTTGGGAACCTCTTTTCAATCTGGCTTTTCCTTCGCTCCCGGAAATTTCAACTACATTCTAGTGTTCTTTCCCCCCCAACGCCCCACGGAGGTCCCCCCCCCTTCCCCCCGCTTATCTCATCCCCACTTCTTGAGGTTCCTCCCTTCTTACCCAATTCTGCTGCGTTGTCCCCATCCTATCCCACTAAGACATCTGCCTTCTCCTTTCTTCTAGCCCTTCCTTTCCCGACCGTCAACCTTTTTGCGGAACCTTTCGCTCCCAAACGCCCTTTTTTCCCGTATGGAACTCTTTTGACCCTCCCATTTTCTCCTCCCAAAAAGGTTTCCCGCGCCATATCCCTCATTGTTCCCCCTGCTTAATTCCTCTTTCTTCCCATGATAACCAAGAGAGCCAACTGCCCCGAAAGGTCTTTTCCAGCCAACGCACAGACATTGAGGATCGATTTAGCACATCCGCTTCCTCCTCTGTGCGTTGAGTACTCACCTCTCCCGCCAAACTTTAAGCTTGCCGCTTCTGTCCTAGTTGCCAAGCCCTCAGCCCTTCCTTCTTTTTCGGGCGCATGTATCCTTCCTGGAATTGTTGGGCCAATAGTTTTCTTTTCGCCGGATTGTTTAATTCGTCTTTTTTTCTTCCGTCCTTCCTCCCCACTTCTGCAATCAACTTTTTGTCACTCCTTCGTCTTTTGAACTTTCCAAAGGACCTTAACCTTCGTTTTCTTATGTTTGCCCTTTCCCCGAATCCACCTTGAGAAGAAACTTGTCATTCATTTTTGGCTTGTTTCCTCTCAGCTACCTTCCCGGATACTTCAATTTTTTTCCCCTTGACTATCAGAACAAGTCTGATACCCACCCCTGAGCCTTATAAAGGTCCCGGATACCTTCAAGCAGTGCTAAGAAGTTTTCCTCATTTTGCGGGATGGATACGGTTTTCTTAATTGCCAATTATGTCCCTACTTTTCAGTGTCTCTTCCTTTCCCTTTCATTGTTTTTTTGACGTTTGCCCCTTCTCTCCCTTGGCCGGGATTACCGTCCAACTTTTATAGACAATCGTATCTAACCCTCCCCCCCCCTCTCCTAATTTTTAGTTCAGGGTTTGAGGAACTCCTCCGGTTTTTTGTTTAACCGTCGTTCGGTTTCCCTCTTCTATGTTTCCAGTATCTCATTTGTGAAGTACGGGCAGTAATCTTAAGCTTCCAAATTACCCCTCTTTCCATCTTACAACCCTACTCTTCCCCCCCCTACGGGAGCCGAGAGCGGCAGTTTTTGAGTTTTCGCTTGAAATTGCTCCCGTTGCCCCGATTCGGCAACTAAAGCTCTTTTCCTTTTAATGCCGTCCCCTGTTTTTACACCTTTTCTCCCCACCGCCGATCGCGATGTGCGGCTCCCTGAATTATACCTTGATTTGCTGTTAGTTTCTTTCACTGTTATTCTACCTCCTCTGGTTTCAGATCAGGTCCCTCTCCCCCTACGGTTCGAATCGGGCTTTCCATTTTCATAATGGAAACGTACTCTTGTGCACCCCCCCGTTATGTACTGTCCCTTCCTTTGTTACCCAAGTCTTGTCCATCCGTTCGCATCTTTCGACCCTATGGTTTTGGTTACCTTTTACCGCCCAGAGCCACACGGTGTTTTTTTTTGCGTTGGATCCAGCCCCTACGTCCTTCTTTCGACCGACCATTCTCTTAACGCCTCCCTTCTCGAGCCAAGTGGTATTGATCGAGAAAAAGGCCTCGAACCTCTCTTCCTTTCCCTTCTTTTACGATGCCGTCCCACCCCCACCCCGCTTCTTTGCATCACTTTCCCCACAGCGGTCGTGGCACCCCCGTGGCCACAACCCCCTCTTCAACAAACCCCAACTACCGACGCATCCTCCTCCCCCTCCGGTTCCTCCAAGTGTCACCCCCTCTGGACTTTTTTTCGTTTGATAAAGTAGGTTAACCACCGTCCCGCTCTTTTGACCTGAAGCACGATTTTTTCGATTCTGACGTCCGCCGGTTGACAGGCAGGGTCCCCGGCTTACCAGGACGGTTTTTTTTTCTTCTTTCGAATTTTTTCTGTCTGTCCTTACTTCCGTGTCAAAGGGATGTTTTTTTAGTGCTCCCGAATCCCTCTTCCCCCATAACCTACTTCTTCGGTTCCCCCATTCCCTTGGCAATACGTCGGGAAATGTCCTCGCGATTTTTAGCTTGCTGAAATTTGCGAAGCTGTTTTATTCTTCGTTCAGCTTCCCTTTTGGCGGCCCTTCTTGACCCGTTTCTTCGTGGTATATCTTTTCTTTTTTTTTTGTTTTTTTTTTTTATGAATTCCACGTGTTGGTGCGGCTCTACCCCTCGTCCCCTACGTTTTCCCATTTGCGCCCCCCCCCCCCCTTCCGCTTTTGAAAGACCACCATTTGATTTTTTCCTTTCGACCATTTCCCAACTCAAACTCTCTCTCACACCCCTCTTTTTTTGACCCTATTTGCCACAGTAGGCCACCCCTTTGGTTCTTTCCTCGCGTTATTCATCGCTCTGGTCTCCTTCCCCACTCTGAAAAAAAAGTAGGTGAATTCCTTTCCGCCTCCTCTCCTCTGATTCTCATTTTGCCTTTGATCGGCTTCCCTTCCCTTTGGCCAACCGCGTGAGCACTTCCCATCCTCACCCCAATCTGCTTCATTTCCCCTTCAAACGATTTCGTTTTCCTTTCCCTCCAAGAAATAGTTGGTTCCCCTGTGCTGTAGGAACCTTATTTTTGGAGTTTTTTCTTCTTTTTGTTTGTTTCCTGGTTTTTTTCTCACCTGTGCCCCCACTCGGCTGTGCAGTTTGCCCCTCTTGAGCCTTTTTGGGGCGGCCATTGTTCTAGATTTTCCCTTCCTCCGTTACGGGTTTTTCATCTTTTCTCGCTCTCGTCACAATCTGCAGTTATTCCACTTGATTTTTTTAGCAGACCTGTCGTCGGCTATCTTCAGATCCGGGCAAATTTTTCTCCCCCTGTCCTCCAAACGTTTAAACCACCACCCTTTTTTGCTCTCGGTCGTAAGACCATCCAACAACCTCTTTCGTACTTTCGCAGCTCTTTTTCCCTTTCTTCTAGCCAATTCGGCATCCTTCAATCCTTTTGGCCTCAACTTACCCTTACAGTTATTTCCCTCTTTCCCGCTTTCTAAGTTTTTTATCGGTCCCCAATTGCTGGCTTAGAGTAGAATTTTCTTTTCTCTCCCCCCATTAATTATCGTTTCGAGGCAAAGGCCTCTTCTTTTTTTTTTTTTCTTTTTTATTTTTTGCCCCCAGGCCCCCTCTATTTTTTTCGGCAGCTCCTTCTTTTTGAATCGATTTTTTTTTAATCTACCTCATAACCCTGTTCAACTTTTCTACCGTGTCTTCGGTTCAATTCTCTTTTTGTTTGGCGCTTTAGCGCTCCTTGTTACATGCGAATTAATTTTTTTTGACACTTCCACTTTCCCTTTTTTCCCCCCCCCCCGCGAATCTTTACATTTAACTAACTCTTCTGCCCTTGCCAGAATTTCTTCTTCCATGAACTTTTTCGCCTTTTTAGGATAACACCCCTTTTTTCTCTCTCCCCTTTTGGCCGGCATCCCCTTTTCCCATTTTCCGTCCCGCCCAATAGCTCATTTTACTTTATGAGCCAGATATTTGCCCGCATTGGCCATCCCCAACTGGATTGTCAGCCATGGCCCCCCCATGTTTCCCTTAGCTTTTTTTCGGCAATGGCCCTTGGATACTGATTCCAAATGTTTTGTTGAAGAAGAGATTTCGATCTCCCTTCCCCCAGTGTAGTTTATTGGGACTTTGTAGCGTAATCTGTCAACATGGTTCCATCACGTGTGGGCTACCTCTTCTCCCCTCTCCCCCCCTTGCCCCATTTTCACAACTGATTTTCCTTTTTTCCCCTTTGTTGATTTCCTACTGTCCTCTAGGGTTTATTTTGGATTGCAGCGGGCGTCCTCTCAGAACAAATGTATTTTTCCACAGCTTCGCCTGAAAAATGGCTGATTGGACCATTCCTTCTTCTCCTCTGCTCCGAAAAAGGCGATTTTCTACTTCTGTCCTCTCTCTCCAAATTCGTGCCAGCTTCACTGTCTTGTGCTTGCGGACTCTCTCCCTTCCGCGGACCGTTTTCCGGAGGTGCCCTCCTAGTCCCCAATGTCTTTTTTTCCTTCCTTCGTTGGGTTTTAAACTTTTTTGGTGATCCCCCTTCTTTTTTTTTCCCCTTGCAAAACTTTGTCGTTATCCAGAGCCCTTTCTCTTCCCCCCCTTTACTTTCCGATACTGGTTCCTGTCTTTATGTCGCGTGTGAAAGGTTCGCTCAACAACCGTGTTCCCTTTTCTTTTGTAGAGAGATCCGCTTATTGTACGTTGTTGTCAGTTCCCCCTTTCCGCGACCTTTAGCCGTTTTTCTCCTCTCTTTTACTAAGTCCTCGTGTATCTTCTTGTGCGTTCCACCCTGCGTTTTTTTTTGACCCGATTACCCCTAATTCATTGTTTTTTCCTTCTGGCGGACTCTATGCCTGCCGGTCACCCCTTTCTGACCGCGGTGCAGAACCACGTGGCCCTTCTTTCTTGAGTCGTTCCCCCTTTGTACCCCTATCGCCTACAACGGTCCAAACTCCGAAGTTGTTCTTAGGCACACGTTTATATGACCTCTCTCCATTCCCCACCCCCCTAGATTGTTTGTTGTATTTTCCTCCTTTCTCTTAATCCTTCGTTTGGTTGTTTATCTCTCTTTTGTCCTCCACACAATATTTCCTGTTTTTTCCCTGTTATCTTTCCGAGCGGAGCCCCTAAGTTTGCCCTTCCATTAGTTTTTGACCCTTTTTCGTCTTCGATTTTCCCCCCTTTTCCAGACTCAGAAATAGAGCCACGTTTGTTCTCTGCTTCCTTGTCTTCCCAATGGTCAGCCAGTTTGACTTTCCTTTCTTTTTTCCCCCGGCTTTTTGCCCCCCATGCCATTCTTGTTCTCTTAAATCCCAGGCTGGGTTCAAGGTCCCCTGCTAGCACTCACGTATCTATCTCTTTCCCTTTTTTTTTTCGGTGGTTCGACCCCCAATGCCCCCTCCCCCCTTTACTCACAATTCTGCATTATTAGTTCACTACTCCCCTCCTTCGACACTTTTTTTTTCTTTGCTGGCCCACCCCTCTGGGTAGCCCCGTCTCGTCCTTTACCTCTCTGAATTCTCCCATTCCTCCCCTGCTAGAACTTTTTTTTTTTTTTCCCCTTAGTGGTCGTCACCCTAAACCCTCTCTCCCCCGTGACCACGAAAGGTTTTGAGGAACTGTCTTCCTCCATTTTTGTCTCTCCTTTTATTGAGCCCCCTCACGTATAACCGCTTGTTTAACCTTTCCGTGAGCGGTGTTGACCTATCTCTGCGTCCCCTTATACATCATAAATTGAAACTAAATCTTAGCAAAACTAGACCTTGAGTCTCGACCGCGCACCCCCCCACCGTCAAACACCATGTCACTACAGTGAAATTTCCCGCGTTGTCTATTTTGGTTCTACCTCGCCTTGCTAAGTCAACTCTCCACACCGACCTCAATTTCACCCACTTTAACGCATCTCTACTCCGAGGAGTGAACTAAGGCATTTCTCATTGAAAATGGCTACGACTCAGCAGCCCGCTTCTCTCGCAATCGCATATTTCTTTATTGAACCGGTTTTCTTCACTTCACCCCTTCCTGTATATTTGCCAGATAGAGTGCACCAACAACCCAATTTTACTGTCTACTCCACCCATTTTGGTTTTCCTCCGTCACCGTATAACTGGCAATGTGAAAAGCCTTTGACAGTGTGTTTACAATGACCTCAAGTGACCTTCTTCCCCCCCGGCGGTGCTAGGGTTGACGGTCCATCCTCTCACCGAGCACACCAGTTCGGACGCCCCGAAAGAAACCTTTATTGACCTAAGGGGGACCCCTCCTGTCTCCCCGCAGTGTCCTCGTTCTAAGGAAATCGCAACACTCCTTGCGTACTCGTCATCACGCAAGTAGACTCTGAATCTTCGCTCGTTCTGCTCCCACAGTGAGCCAAAAAGTGTCCCACTTTGTCTCTCACCTCTTCCAGAAATGAGGCTACGAAGGAGTATAATTAACATTTGTTTTGCTGGCTTACGTATGGGCGCCCAAATTCCCCCTCACTTTCCCCCCCCCAATGTGAGGCATTCCTTGCCAACCCCCGGTCCAGAGTTCCTTTCTTCTGACGTTTTGGATGATTCTTCTCCCGCCCTTATCAAGACAAATCTTACGCCCCCCCCATGGGGTACCCGCACACCCCAATCAGGGATTTATGACAGAACAGGGCCTCACCACGAAACCCCGAGCCGACCCAATCGCTTTTTTCCTTTTTCAAGATATTTTGGGACACCTGCTCCCCTCGCTATTCTGTTTCTCATCGTAAGGTTAATTCACAAGCGTGCTTTTTCTCATTCACTTTTGTGTCCCGTACAGTTTCCAGGACTGAACACTTTCCCTAGAGCTGAACGGTGGTAACCGCTTGTCCCAACCGTCTACGTCCCCCCCCCCCGTCCCCCAATCCCCTATCCCAATTCGCTTTACACGCACCCAGGGGCTTGATGTGAATCTACCTGTGTGAAGAAAGTGTTGATCTATGAAACATTTGAGGAATGCGCACGAATACGCCCCCAATCCTCGAGGTTTTGCTTGTTTAAATGTTCTTTACCTCACATCGTCGATCAGTCAACCTTGTTTAACGAATTGCCTGCACTGACACCTCATAAGACTATTTTGCGACAAAAATTCTGCTCTTAACCATCAACACCCCTATCAAAGGCGGAGCTTTGTCCAGGGCTAGTGAGTCGGAGATCTCCCGATGCAACTTAACTGGACCGCCCTTTTTTCCCGAAATCTATACCCTTGCGTCCCTCATCTTTTATGAATTGGCCCGCTTTCATTATCCACAGCGTGCTACTACACTATTGCGAGGCAATCATGGGACCACCTTCATGTTAACTTACTGACACCTCCTGGTGCATACCACCGTACCACGTGTCCCGTAATTAGTTCGCCGCAGTCCTTGGGTTATTTCTACGCCTGGAATCCGGCCTTTACGACAGGCATCTAATTTCCTATCGGTTTGTTTTCCTAACCTGTCCTCGATCCCACAAGGGTAGGTTTGGTTCTTCTTTCGGACAACCCTTTCAATTTTTTTTGACATATGAGAACGTCTCCCGCCTACATAAACCCTGTTCTGTTACTTCTAACCTTCTCATACTTCCGGCTGCGTTACCTCCCGTTGAGTCGAGTCCACAGGCACCTGTACAGTCCCACGATGCCCTTCGAAAGGTCCAGCCCTTAAAGAATTTACCTACTGATGCAATTTGACCTCCCCCCCTGTACTTCCCTCGCGAGTGTGCATTCACAGTGCCCAGCCGGTTGCCCCCCCCCTCTGTGCGACCACCACCACCCTTCCAAACCCCCACAGAATCCTACAGCAGTGGGAGCTCCCTTCACCCGGTCAATCCCGGATTTCCCCCTTTTCCAAGGACCCCACCATTTACGGTTATTTTCTCTCCCCGCGACACAAGAACGGCTCGTTACTGCGACCTGCACTCTCTTGTTTACATCCATCGGAAGTGATGATTTGCCTCCCCTGTGACGGAGTGAACACATTTGACCCGACTGTCCTTTTTTTATTTTGATTCTTTTCGTTCGAATTTCTGTCTTTAGTCACATCTGTCTGGCCCTTCTCAAGTGTAAATACCGGTTTTTCTTGTGTCTAGCTTGGCTTCTGCTCTGCAAATCGCGGAAACAAATCCTATCCACCTTCTGTTAACCCCCCATGTCCCTCTTGGCCCAACGTAGGTGTCCGGGTTTTATTGAAGAGGCGAGCCGATGAGATTGAAGGATTACTTTGTCCGCCCGGCTCTTTTGAGCCCCTGGTTGAAGCCTCTTCTCTTTGGCGGCGAACCCCGAAGGTGCACAAGACTTAATGACGATGCATCCATATCGGACTACATAAGCTTACATCT
>Ga0179593_1675158_pt1 | contig 10516 bp, 15 predicted proteins | sample CZODoug2_1_08_16_FD_185931 | JGI IMG/M metagenome (GOLD analysis project Ga0179593, IMG submission 185931) | Vadose zone soil fungal communities from Angelo Coast Range Reserve, California, USA - CZODoug2_1_08_16fungal (PacBio error correction) | ecosystem: Environmental > Terrestrial > Soil >... | reverse complement strand
GATTTTTTTTTCCTTTGTTTGAGCAGGACCTTTTTTTCCCTTATTGTTCGGGGACTCACCCGCATGGGTTTTGGCACTATTCTGCAATTTCCCTTTTTTTCCGCAATTCACGACCAAACTCTTAGCCATTTTTTTTTCTCTCTACCCGAGGCTGGTGTGCATCTCTTCCCCTTTTTTGTTCCAAAACTTTTCCTGGGTGTGCCTTTTGGCTGTATATTGTATTTGATGTAGTGTTGTTTTTGTTATTTATTCCGACGGTGTTTTTCCGGGGTTTTTCGCGGTTTGTGGATGGCCCTTGCCTTTCCCCCCAGTCAACAGAATGCCAGAGTTATCTGGCCCCCCCCCCTCGTCCCTCTTTTTTCGACCAGGGGGAAACATCTACAGCCTCAACATGTTTCTTTTCCTTTTGTGTGGATGTTTTGTCGGAATGATGCCGGTTAGGTTCTCGTTTCTTTTTTCCCCCCACTTTCACGTGGCCATTGGCCCTTTTTTTTTTCACCCGTCTTCTCCTTCTTTCAATGACAAACCGCTGATCGCAATGCCACAGCCATTTCGAAATTTTCTATGTTGTTTTTGGTCCCCCCTTCTCCGCTTTTTTTTTTCTCCCTCCATGCCTCTTTCACCCTGGCTCTCTAACTTTCGCTTTGTTTCGGGCCTAACAATCCTCCAGCGGCTTTCAAACTTTTGTTCCCTTGTGGGTCACCTTTCCAGGTGTATTTTGGTGAAACACTTCTTTTCCTTTTTTTTCGCGTTTAAATTCATTCTCTGTTTCTGCTTCCTTCTTCCCAGGTCACCATTGACCTTCTGACGTATGTCGGGATCCGCTACTTCATTTTTCATCTTTTTCTTTTCTTTTGCGATTTTTCCTCTTTCTGTGGTCCCCGCGCACCCTTCCCTGATTGATGGTCCTTGATGGGGTCCTGGTTTGAGATGTATGTGCCTTTTTTGACTCAAAGGAGGGTGTGATGCATTTTACCCGTGTTTCGTCCCGTTTTTACGACCCCCTTTTTTCCGTTTTCTCTGTACGGTTGGCTTCACGTTTTGGTTAATAACTGGTTTTCCCCGCTGCCCCCTCCGGTTTCCGTTGTTTTGGTAGTCCCCCATCCTATGTACGAATTGCACTTCCCCCACGTTCTTTTCGTTCCATGACTGATACTTTACACCATCGAATCTTTTTTTTTCTTTTTATTTCACTGGAGGTTTTTTTCCGTCCCAACTTTCGTGTTCGCTCGTTCGTCCACGAACCCAATTTTCGGTGGTAAATTTTTCCGTTTTGGCTTTCACCCTCCTCCCCCATGCCGTGAGAATTATCTGTCCCCTTTTTCTGGTTTTTCGCCACCCCATCTGGACGGATGGGCCTTTAGGCGGTCAGAACGCCCACCCCCCCACCACTTATGGCTTTTTTCCTTGCTCCCCCACGTGTAAATGGCGTTCCCCGTGAGAAATCCTCCCTCTTTTTTCTTTTCTTGGCGGCATTTTTTTGGCTAGCGCGTTCCCTTTGTTGGTTGGCGCTAAGGGTCGGACAGCGTTTTTCCCCGGGTTTTTCTCCTCCGAGTCCCTTGCTTGCGTTTTTTGCTCCCCCTCCTTTCCACCCCTTTTTTGCTACTACGTAAGAAAGGCGCTTCTGACCAATGTTGTTCATTCGCTTGTGCTGCGCTCACGCCACCCCCAACAACCATCCTTCCTCTCCTTTTTCTGAGGTTTTTCTGCGCCCCCAATTCCTTCTTCCCTTGCTTCCTCTCCCCCTAGAGTTCTGTTTTTCTTTTTTTCGCCATGGGGTCGATTCCTTGTGTTTTGTACCCTTTGGTCTCCACTCCCATCAAATTCGTCTTTTTCTTGCCCGCGGACCCCCCAATTCCCCCAATCGCGGTTTCCTTCCATCGACTTTTCGGCCTGGTTGGTTGTTTTGCCACTGGTTTTTTTGGGGTTTTTTTTTTTTTTTTTTCCCCCATGAAGCCCCGTCTTCTTTCCCTTTTTTTTTTTTTTGTTCGACGAGGGTGTTTTTCTTGCTTGGGTGGGCGAAAAAACCCATTCGCCGTTTTTATTACCTAATGTTTTCCTTGTTTTTCCAGTTTTTCTGGTTTTCTTTTTCCGGATGATTTGTCTCATCTTGTGTGTACGGTTCCCCACTTTTTTTCAATTTTCTTGCACTTTTCCTTCGTGGTCTGTTCGGTGCTGTGAGACCCCCTTATTTTTCCTTTCCCCCCCTTCCCTTGATTGTTTGTTCTTCCAGTATTGTGTGACGTTTGAACCCGTCCCGACCCCGGTTTCGGTAAAGCCCCAAACTTTGGTTTTTTCTCACATGGCTTGTCCCGTGGCGCAAAACTCCCTATGTTTTTTCTTTTCCTGTACTCTTTGCCCTGGTCCACGGAGCAAACCAATTTTCGTTTTGTTTTTCGGTAACCATGGATTGGTTGTTTTTTCCCTTCCCCGTCCCGCGTACTTATGTGTGGGGCCCTCCAAGCCCCCTTCCGCACCCCGTCGAGATACGCGGTGGCTCTATTTTTTTCGGGCTTGAGGCGCCATTCGTTCCCTGTTTCTTTTTTTCAATTTTTGCCCCTCAATAATTTCCCCTCCCTTCGGTGTGTATGGGGACCGAACAGCATTCTTGTGTATTCTTCTCTCCCCAAATATTAGTGGCGCCAACCTTTCATTTTTTTATAGTTCGTTTAGTTTTGCGAATATTTTTTCACCTTGCTTTTTCCCTTGGGCTCGAGCCCACATTCGTTTCCCCCTGCCCCCCTCCCTCTTGACCGCGTTGTCATTTGAAACGCAGGTTGCTGTAACCTTGTGTTTTCCCCTTGTTTGTTGTTGACGCGATCTGTTGTTGGTTTTACCGGCTTTTCCTGTCCCCGCTCGTCCCTTCTTTGCTCCTTTTGTGTGCGCCGGGGGGAGAGTGTTTTGGTGTGTGTGCTCGAGTTTTGGAACAGGTCCTATGGTATTCCCTTTCCTCGGGTTTGCCTATGGTGCGCAAACATTCGATTTCCTTTTTTCCCGGCTTTTGCGCCAACCCTGTATTTTGTCGATTCTTCCCTCTTTCCTTCATTTCTTGGCGGTTTTCCTATGCGGGGGCATTTTTTTCTGCGTTGACAGATTATTGTTCTGGTTTTGCCTGCCACTCTTGCGCCAACTCGCGTACTTTTTTTTGGTATTTTGGACGGGGGTCCTTTTTTGGTTTTCCCCCTTTGTATTGGATTAACCCCCGTCCTTCTTTTGCAGTTGTGCTACAAACTTTTTTCCCCTCTCCTGTTATCAAGTGTTGAAATGTCTTCGAACACCCATAGATGCTTGCGCCGATGTTTGGGCTTTTGTCTGTGCTGAGTTTATCCTTTTCTGATGTTCCGGGCCCGACATTGGATTTTTTTTTTGTTTCTGTTATGGTTCGGCTTGCTGTTTACTTTTGTTTTCCTGACCTGGTGCAGTTTTTTGGAGTCCACCAATGAGGAGCACCCTCACCCCCAGTGTGCAGGACTGTTTTTCCCTTTTCTCAATCCCCGGCACACGTTCCCGATTCAGGTACAAACCTTTTTCTGCTGGTTTTTGACCATACACACAGCCAACCCCACCATCTTCCTGCGTAACCACACCTTTCGGAACTAGTGTATCCGGCCCCACGTTAGTTTCCAACCCGAAGTATTGCGGCCCCGCTTCGTCGTAACAAGCATTTTTTTTAACCCGTTTTTTTTTTTCATCCTCTGCATTCTTACCCCTTTTCCTTTTCCTCGAGCCCCCCAGCCTTTGCGGGTTGTTTTGGGCCTGGGAATTTTTTCAACTTTTTTTGCATTGGTCTCACCGTTCGCTTGGTTCCTCGAACCCCTCGACCCCCTATTGTGTGTGGTGCTTCTTTGACCTGGATACTGTTTGTGTGGATTTGGATTTTTTTGATCTATACCTTGTGTGTGTACATCTGACTCTGTTGTATTGTTTTACTTCGGGATCATTCCTTTTATGGCGTGCGGTGCGTTCCAGTCCGTTCTTATTGGTCTCGGGTTTTTCCCCGGGATACCGGGGGGGTTTGTGTTTGTGTGTTTGCTTGCCTTAGAGCGACACTGAACCCCGGCTTTGGCTTCTTACTTTTTGCGCCACGCGGTGGACGCGATGCGTTCGTCGCCGTTTTTCTTACCCTACGGGATCTGTTGGCAGCTAGTTTCTTTATACTCAATTCCGGCGGTTTTTTTTTTTTTTTTTTTTTTTTCTTTTCTTTTTTTTTTTTTTTGGCTGTTCCCCACGCGTTACTTTCCCTTATTCTTGAAACGGCTAGCACAAACCCCCCTGCTAGAATATCTGTTTTTTATTACCTTCCAACTGTGTCCTTTGCAGTTTCCCCCCCCCCTTTTCCCTAAGTAGGTTCTTTCACTGTCGGATTAGTGCGCGGCGTATCACGTTTTTTGTGTCTCCACTCCTGTCGACCCGGCCTCCTCCTCTGTTGTTTTTCCCAGCATTTTTATCGTTTGGACCTTTTTTCATACTCGTCGAAATTGATTGTTCTACTCCTCCCGAGGTCAGACAACGCACTTTGGCGTTGTCACCCCCCCTTTTTTTGCGCCGCACTCATTTCGATTGGGTGAAATAGTACCTTTTTCAATTTTTTCTGGTGTGTCGTGGTGCGCGTAGTAAGCGTTTGCTGTTATCCTCGTTTACCCCCGTTATATGCAAGAGTGATTTTTTTTTTTTAAAACTGGGCTTTACAAACCACGCCTCCGCTTTGGATTTTTTAACCCCCTCGCCCTTTGCTCGGTTTTTTTTTTTCTCTCCCAGTTCACGCCCGATAATTTTCAGGAACCCTCCCCCCACAAAACCCCAATTTTTTTTTCGGGGTTGTCACTTTGTTTTTGATTCCCCAAAAATCGGGGCCTGACCTTGTGTCAGAGCCCGCATTGTTACTTGGTAGGCGGATACCCTTAACCCTTTAGGGTCCTTTGTGTGTTTTCGGTATTTGCTTGTGTTTATTTGTTATGTCCTTCGTGACACCCCCCTTCTTTCTCCGGCCTTGGTTTTTTTTTTCTCCATGTATGTATATGTCCCCCCTAATGGCGTTTTTTTTTTCTTCTTATACTTCTTGGGTGATAAGTTCTTTTCCCCTGCCTTCCAAACCCCTCCCCTTTTTTTTTCCCAACAAAGGAACTTGCCCCTCTTTCACAGGCCTCTGGTCCCCTGAAGCTCTTTTTGACCCCCAACGTCGTCCTTCTTACCCCCTCCCCTCCCCAGGTTGACTTCCGCCCGTTTTTCGTTTTTCCTCCCGGACTGTCCCCCCGACAACAGTACCCTCTTTCGCGACCTTTGGTGGCGGTTTTGTTCGAGTTATCTGTGTGCGGTTTCCATCATCTCCTTTTGACAATCTATTCGATCCGGTTGAACACACCAAACCTTTCACCCCCCTGTTGTTCCCGCCACTTGTGTTTGTTTTAGATGTTAATAAATTTTTTATTTCCCCCTTTCCCACCCCCGTTTCCAGTCACCCCACGCACCCCCCACGTTAGTGGTCTACGGTCCTTCTCTCCAACCTTCCTGGTTCAGTCAAGCCAAGGGCGTCGTGGATATGTTTTCAACACGGGCCTTGTTTTTTGCCCTCCCAGTTCCGCCCCAGGCATTCCATCCAATACGCCCCGCCGCACTTCTATTCCCCAAATGTTGGAGGGCCTCCGCCGCTTTTCCGTTTCCGGATTGTGTGTGTTGTGGATATAGGTTTTTTCCTGTTTTTGGTCTCTCCTCGTTTCTGCTCTCCTACGTTGCTCTCAAGTGAGTGTGTGTTTTGTTCTTGCTTTTTTTTTTTCCTGTATTGTCCTACTGACCTTTTCGACCTGTGCTGATTGCCTCCCAGTCTTGCGTGTTACTCCCCCGCACACCCTTCCAACAGCACAATCCAATCTTCTCCCGTTTTGATGTTGGATTTAGGATCTTAGTCTTTTCGGTGCTCCTTTTTTTGCAGCCTTTCCCTCCCGGGTTCGTCCTGAAACAATTTTTGCCCCCCCTACCCCTTTTTGGGCAAGTAAACCTGTCGAGCCCAGTTTCTGCGCGTGGTTCAACACAACCATTTCGTAGCAAACGGTTTTTCCATACGTTGCTTTTTCCACTGCAACACGTGACTTCTATTCCCCTGTCCTCGTCGTGCTTCTTTTTTTGCGGGGGCTCCAAATTCTTTTTTTGAGAAGCGCGGGTATTTTTCGTAAGCGTGGTTTTTAGAACGGTTTGTTCTTTCGCTTCCCCCCTCTTCACCTGTTTCTTTACAGCGAATTGACAAGGGGCCGCTTTTTTTCTCTCCCCCTTTCGCTACGAAAGGAAACCTTACACCAAAGTGGGGGTTTTTTTTTGAGGACTTTCTTGGTTCTATGGTTTTTCTCCCCCCCGCCTCCCTTCCCTTGGTGGCAAAGTTATTCGTCTTTCCTTTTTTTTTTTTCAACCAGTTGAATCTTTCAACGCAAACGATGAGTGACCGCTCCCTCTACGCCCCTCCCTTCTGCCCAATGTATCTTGGGGCTTTCCTGCCGGGTCCCAGAACTTTCCTTGCCCTGTCATTCACATCGAGGTCGACGGTCACTTTTTAATCGCTTGGGGCCCCCCATTATTAATGAATAGTTCCTTGTGTTCCCCCCCCTTCCGTCGGTGGTATTGTTCCGTTTCCCCTGACTTCTTTTTTTTTCCCCTAAAACACAAATCGCGTTACCGCGTTTTTTTTTTAAGTTTTGGGAGACGCCATGTGTACAAGGGAAGGTGACAGTTCCGGCTTTGTTCCTCCCGTGCAGAGTTATATTTTTTTGATTTCTTGTATCGGGCATGCGTGTTCTCGGCTGGGGTTTCTTGTGCTTTCCCGGCTTTTCTATGCCCTGATCCGCGAGCGCCAGTCTTTCCTTTTTTGTGTGTGTGTTTTCTCGGGGACACAGGTTCGAGCTTGGTGAATCTTTTTATTGGGTTGGTTTCCGACTTTAACACCACATGGCTTCGACGTCGTTTTTTTTTCCCTTTTTTCCTTCAACTTTTCTATAGCGCCGGACACCAAACGGGTCTTTCCGAGTCACCTTTCCTCCCCACCCATCGAAGCGGGCTCTTCTTGAGGTTTTTTCGTCCAATCTTTTCTCTTTTTCTCTTTCTTCCCGATTTTTTCATTGCGTGTTTCTCTTTCCTTTTTCTTGACAAAAATTAGGGCAACCCCTTGATTTTTTTTTCATTCTCCTTATGGGGCGGTCTTGTCCCAACCAAATCTGGTCTAGCCTTGTCCTTTCCCTGCCCAGCGTTTTCCCTCCTCAACTTTCTTCCCACAGAGGTAACGCAACCGTTCTCTGCTTTTCTGATGAATAGGCGCGGATTCGCTCCTTTTCGTTCCTCTTTGTGTCTGCCTTGACCCCCCCTTTTTTTTTTTTTTGTTGTCTCTTAAGGGTCATTGCCAGTTAGGCTTTAGTTCTGCCCCGAGCTTTTGAAAATGGATTTGGCGCGATTTGCCATCCGTTAATCGTTTTGAGTTCACCCCACCCGGTTTATTTCCTCTGCTCCCTGCTTTTTTTTTTTTAAAGTTCACAGTCGGTGTTCATTTTTTTCTTTTTATTTTCTGCTTCGCACCAAATGTTCCGTCATCGCTGCAGTTCCTTTTTTTGTTCCTTCCTTTGACCACCGACCCAAGTGCTGTTTTCTATGTGTCTTTTTTCCCCCCCAGCTAATTTTACCCTTCTTTCGCGCAATTGTTTCCTTGAAGCCCCCCCCCGTTCGCTTTTTTGTCGGCTCTAGTGTTTCTCTAGATATGGCGGCTTCCCTTTTTTCCCTCCCGCCGGCACTGGGCTTCGGGCTGTTGGGACCTTTTCTCGCGGGCTTAAATTCTAAGCAGATATTGTTTATTGTCTGTTTTCTTCCCATAGTTATGTTCTTTTTGTTGCCCGCATGTGTTGTTTTCGTTCTTTCCTCCCCCTTACCCTAAGCGAATTGTTTCGGTCATTTATTTTTTGCGGGCTATTAGTGTGTTGTATAGGTCCTCTAAACCCCTTCCCACTGGCCCCCTCCCTTGGCCGTATTTTTTGCTTTTCGAACTGTCCTGGAAGCTTACATCCTTTGATTGTTTTTGTTTTTCTTTGTTTCCCCACGCCTGGACCCCGTTTTTTCGTGAACTTGCCTCCCGAAAAATCCGGCCCCGACATTTTTTTTCCCTTTTTTTTGCTTCATTTTTTATATACTTCAGCGTCTTGCGGGCCCTCTTTTCCTCTGTTCGCCTTGTTCACCACTAGCCCCAACCTCCTCGCGCAAGGACGATTTTTTTTTCGTTCCCTGGCGCCGATCTTGATTTCGTCTTTTTTTTTTTCCCCAACCTTTTTTGTGTTGTATAGTGTAGCTCTATGTGTGTTTTGTGATTCCCCCTTTTTTTTTTGTTCGCTACTCCCGCGCTTCTCGTGCGCTTCCGCTTTGCCTTCCGTCCAGGCCATCTCCTTCCTTCCTGAAAGGCTTTTGGATTTCATGTTTTTCAAGCTCCTGTCCCCTCTCTCCCCACCCTAGGTTTTTTTTTCTCCCCCATTTCAGTGTCATGCGGGCCCCGATTTCTCAAGATCAAGTTGCTTTAAGAGTTTTTTTCGACTTTTTTTTTCTTCTTCCCCCCCTGTCCCCACCGCCCCCTGGTACTCCCGACCTTTTTCCTCGACGCGGTTTGTCCCCCCTTCTTTTTCTCTTCCCCTGTTTTTTTTGTTTTTTTTTTTTTAGACTTGACCATCCCTTGTTTTGTTCTTCTGCACCGTCCGTCTTAACCCCGCGGTCGAATAGATTTTTGTGTATTTTTGGGTTGAGTTGAGGGATTTTGAGGATGGGCCCTTTTTTTTCGTTTTGTCCCTTCCAACGTTCTTTGCTTCTTCTCCCCACCCCTCCCGACCTTCCTCTGGACTTGCACAACGGCGCCCCCCCTTCTCCCACCGCTTTTTTTTTTCCCACCCCGCTCATGGGCGGTGATTGTATGAGAGGCCTGTTGCAGCTCTTTCTTTTCTCCTTCTTTTTGTTTTTTTTTTTCTCTTGCGCCCTCCGTGTCCCCCCCACGTTTTTTACGCCTGGGCCGTGTTTTTAATGGTTTTTTTTTCCTCAATCTACTCGTCCCACGGCATTCCATTCCCTTTCGCTTTACTACTCGATTGGGCCGCTTTTTTTTGCCTTCTTTCCCAACTTTTTTGATACAGTTGGAGCAGGTGCCGGCTACAAGCTCATTTTTTCCTGTTTTCCCCATAAAAGTTGGTGTGACATAATAAACGTCCCCACTTTTACCCCTTTCTTTTTCCGATTTCCCTTTGTGGTTTTGTTAACGTCCCCTGGTCCGTTGAACACGATTAGTTTCCTGCGATTTCGTGGCACCAGTCCAAAATTGGCTGTTTGGATTTTTCCCCCCAAGTCCCCCGGTCCCCCGGGGTTCCGGTTTGCTTCCCCCCGCGTTTCTCCCGAATCTGTCAGCACCTCCCCCACCCTTTCCTCAATGCAGGACCGGTGTTTCTCAATCCCGACGCCCCACGGTTTCTGTTTTGCCCCCGAACGACTTTCTTTTTGTTCCCTTTTCACCAAAAAATCTTCCCCCCCCGCCCCCCACTCCTCGCAGCGTCTTTACAATCCTTGACCCCCCTTGCCACATCTTTTTTATCCCCCCCGTCTTTTTTTTTTCCCCCCCACCACAAAAGCTTCGGCCTGCTGTCGCACCAATTCAAACCCCACCCCTCGGACTTTCCTCCTTTGCTTCATTCTCTCCTTTCCCCCCAGCCGAGCCCCATGTCTTTTTTGGAACTTGCAAAGGTCATTACTTGTGCCCTTTTTTTTTTTTTTTTCTCACTTTTTCCTTTCCCCCCCCCCCCGGACATGGATGTCAATCTCCCCCATGTGGGACCGCTCCCGAACCAAACCCATTTTCTCAACCCTTTTTTTATATTGATCCCCCATTCCTTTTTTGTTGGTCCCCCGCCGTTTATGTGTTAAGTTTCCCCCTGTCTCAGCTGGATGTGTGGTGTACCTCCTAGTTTGCTCACTCTTTTTGAACCCCCCCCCCCCCCCTTCTTGCTTTTCTTAAAAGGCGTTTCTTTTTTTTTTCCTGCCACGGGGTGTTGCGAAAGGCGGGCAATGTCCCTGCCAACTCCTGCTCTATTGCAAGAGCCCCCGTTCCCCTCTGCCCAATTCCTGGCGGGTGTGAAAACCCTTTCGTCCCCTACCCTTTTGTGTGCTCCTGCTTTTCTCCCAAAAATAGTAACCCACCCCAAAGAGAAGATAAGTTCATACCTTGTCCCGAGGCCTATTTTCCTTTTTTTCCCCATCCTTTTTTTCAACTTCCAACCCTTTTTCCCAAATGTCGGTTCGTTTCGGCACGCTGGTTTATTCAGCGGCTATCAGTTACATTGGTTTTCAGCCCCACGCCCCCTCCCTTAACTTTCCTTCCTCTCCATGATGTTCTTTTTTTTCCTGCCCCCCCCCTGGTAATTACTCCGCCGCAATCGCCGGTAGCGATGAGGGCACGCCACTTTTTTTCCCACTCCTTTTCTTTTACGGTTTTCCTTTTTTTCGTATTTGTGACCTTCTT
>Ga0179593_1671690_pt1 | contig 10517 bp, 11 predicted proteins | sample CZODoug2_1_08_16_FD_185931 | JGI IMG/M metagenome (GOLD analysis project Ga0179593, IMG submission 185931) | Vadose zone soil fungal communities from Angelo Coast Range Reserve, California, USA - CZODoug2_1_08_16fungal (PacBio error correction) | ecosystem: Environmental > Terrestrial > Soil >... | reverse complement strand
GGCCCTTTCGACGCGGCGCGATTCGTACGTTTTTTTCATACCTGTGCTTACTATTGACACTGGCATTTGACTTCGTGCAAAAAGTCCCGCGCTTTCTTCTGCTGGGTCTCTCTATTCGCAGTTGAATAACTTCTCCTTTGTTCGGCCGGTACTCCTGAATGTCCTTCGTTTGTTTTCTTTTCCCGCCCCCCCAATCTACTTCGGATCGGAACGACTTGTCATGAAAAAATTGCCCCCCCTGCTTTAGGCGGTGGTCAAGCATCCCCCTCACCTCCTCTTCCCCGATTTCCCAGCGCGCAGCGGTTTTTGAGTTGAACACGTATTGCAGATCCCTTGTCTTCGTCTAAGTTCATGAATGTTAGGCGGAGACTCTTCAAATCCTCACCCTCCAGATTCGTCTTCTTTCACGTTAATAGTCTTTCTGATCGTAGTTTCTTATGGCGCTGGCTTTTGGGGGTTTTTTTTGTTTTTTGTGGGCATGACTCTCGCGAAGAGGACCCCCTCGGGATCGCTTACCTTTCCTCTTAACTAAGGTGCCTTTCCAGGTCCCGAATGGTCGCTCTGGCGAAAGTGTGTCTCATTCTGAATCTCCTCTTGATCTCCGTACTTCCTCAAGCGCGAACCTTCCTCTTTTTAGGTCCTTTCCATTTTTCCTGCAAGCATCGCGCCCTCATCGGTTGGTTTTTTTGTAATCCCTCGACGCCGCAGCTGCCAGCAAACCCTTGGGACTTTTCTCCCTTTGACCTCCCATATTGACTGAAAGGAGTCTAAGGGCTCTTTTTCCATGAAGCCACCATCTTACTCTTCCACCTGCCAAGGGCGAGGCGATTAGCTGGTGGAGAAGTCTTTCCCCCCTCCGGCTTTGAGCCCGCTCTTCGTCTTTTTAGTCACCACAGTCATGCACGATCGACGACGATTTGGACTCCCCCGGGTCAAGCTGCTTCCTCGATGCAATCTCCCCCTTCGATGCACAGAGAGACCTCCACACTTTTGAAAGTCGTCCCAATCTTTTCCGTTTTCCCCCTCCCCCCTTCCGGTCTCATGACCCAGTAGCTCTCTTCGCGGCCGTGGGCGGCAAGACCCTTTCCAAAGACTCCCTTCCAGGTTGCACTTCTTTTCCCCATACATCCAGAGATTCCTTCTTCAAGCAATCACTTTGCCGTAAACGCTTTTTCTTTTCGCAGCAGTTTTTTTTCCTTCCGCTTCCGCTCGTGATCCGTCATGTCTGAGGAATTCGCCGATTCTACCCCCCATCCGTCTTCGAAACCCCTTCTACCGACAATTCAACTTTCGTTCATTCGCCTGGCCGAGGTCTTCTTTTGAATCCACCGGTCGTTCCATATTCGCCTCTCTCTCAGCAACGGAGCAGGCTCCCCTGAAACTAACCCCACGTTCGAACAAGCCCTTCCTGACCTCCTCCCTGGTCCCCCCTTTTGAAGTTTCCCTTTCCCCTTCTCGCCGAGCATCAGGATGCTCAAAACCTGGCTACGCCTCGCGGATCCGATTGCCTCTAGTGTTTAGGGTGACTTTCCTCGATGGGAAGCCGCCCCAGGCCCCCCCCTTCTTGACTTTCTTTAGCCGCATCTTCAGGATGGGAAGACTTCCCCGCGATTTCTCTGGTGACTTCGAAGCGCCTGCCAGTAAGCAAGTGTATTCCATACCTTTTACCCTCCGTAAGCGTGTATTCTTCTTGTTCAGCCGTTGCTTTCCCTCCCCTTTTAAACTGCCCTTGCTGATTTACCGGGATCCACGATTCACTGATAGTTTTCTCTCGAACCGCTCTCCTCCCTTGCACTTTTTGTTTTTTTTTTACGACCAAGACTTGTGGCGCGAACCGTCTTTTATCGTTCGCCCCCGCACCGCACTCCACTGGACGTTTTTTTGGCGACTGGTTTGTTCCTCTTCGGGTTTTCTTCTCCCCCTTTTGGCTGGGCGGCGGCGCCGACCGCACCGCCAGAAACACAGCGGCGATGCCTTGCTCTTTTTTGCTACCATTGGCCTTGGGGGCGGTAGGTTGGCGAATATTGAGCCAGCCCCCCTACCGTTTCTTTTTTTTTGCTCTATCGCCCTGGTTCACCCTCCCTCCGGTTGGTGCCGGCGCCCTTCTCCAGCACATGATTAACTCCCCTATCCACTTGGGAGGAGGAGGTGCTCCTGCCGGAAATTTCGTTTTCGCTTTTCGTCCGGCATATTTTTCTGCTTAGACCACTTTTTTGTTCATCACTGTTTGCACTTTCACGCAATTCGTCGATATCGTCTTGCTTCATTCGCTCCCCTAGTGGGCGACTGTGCGGTTCCCCCGTATATCAGCCTTCATTGTCTTTTCCTCAGGTTCGGGCACGTTTGCCTACCCCGTCTTCGACCTGAATCACCCATCGCCCTTGGGCCACCCTAAGTACTTGCACACAAGCCGTCCCCGGAACTCTTCAACCCCTTTTTCTGTGAGGACTGTGCGTTGCCCTACTGGGCACTTTTTTTTTCTCCCTGTTCCTTTGCTTTAAGGTAGGGTTCGATTTCGTCGAGGTTTTGTTCCTGCTTAAGATGGGATCTCCCCCCGCCAATCCCTCCCCCCCCTTGAAGTTCTCTTTGAGGTACTTTCGCCTGGTTCTGACCGAGGTCTTTCTGAATGCGCGCATTTGCCCTTCTCGACGATTGTCTTTGTGAATGCCCCCCTTGTGAGGAAACACGCTTATCCCCCCCTTATGGGCGATGAGCCGCAACTTGTGACGGGACCACTCGTTTCCTCTTTCTCTTTCACCCCCGAATCCCAAGGTGGATCCTATTGTCACTGCAGGTGCTGGAGACAGTTGCCAGGCAACGAACGAGGGCGGCTTTTCCTTTTCCGACCTTACTTTTCCGTCCGGCTGTTCGAAAGATGCCGTGGGCCGCCCCCCGGCCCCGCGAAAAGAGTTGAAACGGTTTTCCCTTTCGCCCTCTTTGTTTTCTTTCTGGTTTTTCCGCCTTCCCGCCCCCCGAGAGAACTGAGGAGAATCTGCAGACTCCCCCCCGCTTTTCCCCCCCCACCATGCAGTGTTGCTGCTGCTTTGGGAGAAACGTTATCTATCCGTCGGTTACTTTTTGGAGTCCCTCCCCCCCTTGCCGGGAGTTTCAGCTCGGGTATAGTGTTGACTTCATTTTTTATTGGAGCCGGGACCCGCCTTCCGTCCTCCCCTACTTTTCCAGCCTCTTCCAATCACGCTACTCCCTCTTACCTTGGGTACGACTTGTCTTTTTTTTTCACAACGCGAAATCTAAACGTTTTCCAGGCCGTCATTACCGGCAGGCCTTGGCCGGATCCCCGTCGCTCCCGAATTGCGTCCCCCTGAGGCGGGCTACTTCATAGTCACGACCTTTTTGTGTCCTTCTTTTCGAAATTCTTCCCCTCTGACCGCCGCGCTGGTCAGAAAGCGATTCCTTTTCTTTTTTTGAGTCATTTGCTATAGCTAGTCGTACTTTTGCTGTCCATGTTCTACCCTTCCGCGACGGTTCCTTTCGTTCCTGGTTTTGTCCTCAAGAGGTTGGTTTATTCGATCCCGTTGCGGAGTTCTTTTCGAGAAGTTCGATCCCCCTGACGAATTTTTTTTCCGTGGGTAGCTGGGGTCCCTGCACGCTCGTCACTAAGGAAACCCTGCGCCCCCCTTCTGGTTCCTGTGCTTTTCCGATACGGATTTTTTAGCGATTGCTTCGGGCGAATTCCCGAAGTGCGGATCACCTCTGTTTCCCCCACACTGCTGAGCATCCATCGCTCTCTTTTCGCCTCTATTCATTTTTTCCTTTCCTTCGGATTTATTTTCTCCATCCGTGCAACTGTTTCGGGAATAAGGCGGCCCGCAGGATCTTTCATCAGGCCTCCACCTGTGATGCAGAGCAGGAGAGCTAAACATTTCGAAAGGATCAGGGCTTCCACGGGAGAGAGCCAGCTCTCTCCCACCTCTTTTCCCCCCTCTTTCTTGATCTGTGGAGGAATCTGGAATGAGCGCGATGGTGATTCCTCGAGTGACCTGAGTTCCACGGCTACGAAGCAGAGGTTAGTTATCCGTCGAGCGTGTATTTTGCTACTTCTTTTCCTCTTCAGCGAGGACCTTGCTCATGAGCCAGCCGGCGACCGTCTGAGGAAAGGACTTCGCCACCGTTCTTCCCTTGTTCAGTTTTTTAAAGGTTCGAAGCGTACCAGGGTGGCCGACGGATTTCTGACGAAGAGCTGTATCTCCCTTTCTTTTTCTCAATGTTTCTTTAAAGTACACGTTGAGGGGAGCGGCGTCTCGGCCTTGATTTCCCTCACCTTCTTTACCTGTCGCGATGATTGCCGTTACTTAATTCCTGCGCCTAAGTCTCTCCCACTCCCCCCTTTTCGCTTGATTCGTAAGCCTTCCGCGCCCTGCAGGAGATCGCCTCGCACACGTTGAGAAGGAGGCTCCCCTTCGGGGACCTTTCCTCATTTCTTCTTGCGTTTTTTTGCCTCCCCTTTTCCCTCTTGTCTCTTTTTAGCCCCCCTATAAGGAAGCGACTCCGTCTGGAAGATCCGTCCGCTTAGGATGTTGAATCCCCTGAGTTCAGGGCCCCATCCCTTTTTTTCCCTTCCTTTTGTTTGCCCCATCATTCCCTTCTTTCCCGATTTCGAAATTTCTTCTCTGCAATATTTCAACTACACGCCGCTGCCCGCCTTTCATGGAGTTATCGGAGTCAGTGTGACGACCCGCTTATTGGGAACGCGCCCAGCCGCCGAAGTTGGTTGACGTAGTCCTCTCCAGTTTCTCCCGGTGGTTTTTGCTTCTCCCTGATAATCGCACGTCCGACATTCAGGCCAACTGACTTTTTTCCGTTACTTTATGCGTGCGGTATAAGGCGAGTTCGGCAATCTGTTATCGCGGGCCCCCGTTTTCGGCATTTCCCCACGCGATTTCCCCCCCCCACACAGCCGGTTTCACACCTTTGCAGGTGTCACCACGGCGCAAGTCGTGGACGCAGAATTGAGATCCGAGACCTTTTCCTTCCGCGATACTTTCCTCCTCTTTGAGCGCTTTCCTTTGTTTCGGCTTGGATCTCCGGCCTGAGACATGCCGGCACGTTCGTCTCTAAACCTTTGGTCACCGCGATACTTTCTGATCGAAACGACACCTATGCACTTACCCCTGTAGAGAGATTCTTCCGGTGTATTGGACGATCGACGGCAAAAGCACCATCGCGGTGACCACCCTGTTGCGTGCCAGTCATGCATCGCGCCAGGATCCCCCGAAAAAAGTTCCAACGCTCTCCGTCTTCGAATGTATTTTCCGCTTTTTTCGGATCCCTTTTCTCCGCCCCCCTTCTTGCGAGTGTTCTCAAAAGTTCTGCCGGCGGTGCGTGACCCTTTCGTTTTTTCTCTGATTCCCACCCTGGTCGGAGTTACCTTAAACGATTTCCTCCCCGCGTATTTCCCCTGCCATGTTGGTTCGCATTTTTTTGAATGTCCCGTTTGCGATGTCATGTAGAAGGCGCTCCCCCCCCCCGGATAATCGGATCGGTCCGAAATTCCCTTCCCGGACGGGTCGGCGGCTTTTCACAGTATTTCAATCAATGCGGCCCCTTCTCAAATAGACTTTTTCTGTCTTGAGTTTTTTCTTGCCGAGACAGTCCTTTGCGGAAAATCGTCAGCCCCCTTGAATGTTCTGCGGTCGACTGACCACCACCAACAAGATTCGTACTGGGTTGGAACGCGGTATTGATTCCCGCCCTCCTTATCTTGTTTGGTGGTTTCCTTCTTAGCGCGCCGAGTTCTCCACTCGGGACAATGCGATTATCGCCCGGTCTACCTGAGGAATAAGGTGCCTCCTTTTAACGAATGTTACGCCGCCTGTGCGCCCCTTCGCTTATTAGGACCTTTCCTACGCTCATCGCGACGTGCGTTCCCTTGGTTTCCGTCCACGTTTCCAAGAATAGCAGACAGTCAAATCCTTCTTTCATGTATCTCTACCCTTGCAGCTCCGCAACTTTTTCACTTTCGCGGCTCCTGAACTCTATGGCTCTCACTGACCTTATAAGTTTTGCTTTTTCTTATTCAGAAGCCCCACTCCCTTCAACTGTACCCTCTTTTCCGCCCCTTGGGTTTTGGTCCTCCCTCAGGTAGTTCTAGACTAGGTCGCAGGAGCTTATGCTTTCTTGCCTTTAGGGCGCGACGATTGAAGACGTTGCGTGAGCACCACTTCCCACTCTTACTGTTATCCCTTTAGACGTTTCCCCCACTCAAGGTAATTCGCTGCTTCGCCTCCTCTGCCAATTCCCGCTCTCTGCCTTTCTCCCACTCTAAGAGAAATCTCCTCCGAGGATGATTACCTTCCAACTCTTTTCGTTTCTCTCTTTCGGTCTAATGACCTTTAGCTCTTTGCGCGAACGTGGCGGCATCTTTTGCCGAGACCCGGCGTCTTCCGAAGCAGTGGACCCTTTTCACTCCTTCCCTCTCCGGCACTGTGTTCCTTCAAGGCAAACGATCTCTCCCCGCTCAGCGCGCGGCTTTCCCAGTCAGTGGTGACTCATCTTCCGCTCGTTTTTACGCACGTTTGAATAGCCCCTCACCCTTGTATCTGAAACGGACGACCCCAATGTACCCCCCCTCACAATGCTGTTCCTGTTTGGTTTTAGGGTCCCTCCTTGTTGCCCCCTCCCGATCCGGCGACGAGTTCCCGCGCTTTCTACCTCTAAATCCTCCATTTTTCGAGGAGAACCCCTGACTCCTTTTCCGACCCCCAGCATTCCCTTTAGAACTTTTCCTCTTCCGCAAATGCCCCCGAAGCTATAGCAGTGCCCGCCCCCCAAGGAGATCTTTTCTCCGCATTTTTCTTTCCTCTCTTCAGCCGCGAAAAGGCCCTTTTTTACGGCGGCAGTAGCCCGCCTCTTAAGATGGGACGCCTTATCCTCCAGCGGATCCGGCTCCCCCTTCAAGCCGCCCCACGACCTGTATGCGTCCTTGGCACCATTTTAGTTCGTTGCACTCGAAAAGTCCGCCCATGAAAGCTGCGTTCGGGATTGTTCTCTTCCACCGAAGAAACCTTTTTGATTGGTCCCTTCATCACGATGCCCCATGATATTCCTTCTGACGCCGTCGAGCCGCCCCCCGGCACTTGGGCGACGCCTGGTACGGAACGAAGTCATAGGACGGCCAGCCCTCCTGTTTTTTTTCTCCTTGGGGAAGCTTTCTTCGCCTCAGGGTCTTCGGTTTTTGCTTTTCGGTGTTAGCGCCGATCCGAATACGGCCTTCCCCACAGGAGGGCTATGCCTCGCCGTCCTTTTTCTTTTTGGTTCCTTCGAATCGGTCTCGCCGCAACGGCACAAGGCCTTTTTGGAGCCGGCTCTATAGCTTCCCCCTTTTCCGCCGCCTCCGTTGCCGGGCGCTCTTTCCCCCAGCTCGCTTACGTTCTCCCCCTTTTGGTAGGCTCTGTGCTAATTCGAAATCTTTTTCTATGCGGACCGTACTTCTGGCTCTTCGCCCCCCTCGTACCATCTTGTTTGTTTCCCCCCGCCACCCCTGATATTAAAGAGCCTTTCGTTTAATCCTTCCCCGCTGTGCGGTCCCCGGAGGCACTTTCATCATTTTTCAACTTTTTTTTTGCACTGCCATTGACTTCGGGCCAGTTTCGCATCAACATTCCTCTCCACCCTGGGCCGTGTCGACCCTCCGTAATGCACCCGCAGTTTCCTTCATCTCCCCTTTTTTTTAATCCCCCCATCCGTTGTGTTTGTGAGTCCTTGGAGTTGCTTCAGAACGGCTGGGGTTGTGCAATATCGGTTTTCGACACTTGGTGATTTTCTTCTCCTCCCTGGGTAGGCGACCGTGCCGAAAGCGCACAGGTCCCCAACCCGCCAATGATTAATTCCTATGATGAGGAACTTGCTCCCTTGACCGCACAGGCTTGGTTTTTTCCCATTCTTCTTACTCTCTCGACGATTTTCGTGAAGTGTCATTCACGTGTTCTCCCTTTTGCGATGAGCCCCGCCCAGCTGACCAGCACCTCTTTCCGGCATTTCAGACAAACGAACCCCCCTTGGTTCCCGCCTGAAGGTCCCTTTATGGTTCACAACAGGTTTTAGAATCTTTTTACGCACTTCTGGGGTTCCTGTGGAAGCTTTCCGACGGCTGCCGAACCCCGGTCCCGTGCTTCGATCTTTTCTCGCGCCGCCCCCCAAGGTCGGGCCCTGAAAAGGTTCCGATCCCGCGGTATTTCCTTCTTGGATCGGACTTTTTTTTACGGAAAACGCCGCCAGCCTTGATCACCCACCCGATCCTATCGAAGATGCAAAGCTCCCCCCCCCGTAGAGCCCACCCTTGCTGTATTTTTTTTCCTTCTCGTCGTTCCCTCCCACATTATGTTTGCTTAACCTTTTTGCCGCTAGGCGAGTACTTTCTTCGTCAAGGGACAGGACCTATCAGTTGTCTTTCTTGCCTTCAGCCTTCCCTTTTTCTCGATCTGTTCCGAATATGAACTCCGAATACATCGGCTTTCTTTTTCGTTTCGTGACGTTTCGGATGGCACGCAATCTAAACGTTTGCTCCGACTTTCTTCGGCTTTCTGGTGCCTAATGCATCGCGGATCTTTGAGTCTCAATTTTCTTCCCCCTCTTTAACTGAGTCCTTAACTGACGCTTCCCCTTAACTGGGCCTTTTTCTCCCATTCGGGACCCCCCGAAACACGATTGCATCGGAGACTCTGTCCCCTTTTTATTTCTTCGGCCCTTTTTTGAGATTCCTGCCGGATCGCCCTCTATTTGACTGAAGTCCAACTTTTCGCTCTTCTTTTTTCAGTTTTGTCAGAACCGAGGTTGGTGTTTCGTTCTCTTTCTGGAGTATGGTAGACATCCCCCGCTTTACTCTGTCTCGGGGGATTTTGTTGGTCATTAAGAAACTCCCCCTCCCTCGGACTTCCTGCGCCTTTTTCCCCTCAGGATTTTCCAATTTTCTTTCAGCGCTTACGGTTTTCATGATTCTCTTGTTGAGCGTTGTTTCCTCATCCCCGTGCGCTTCCCTCGATCTGTCAGTACAAATGCAATCCGCGCGAGGTTTTTCAGCCAGCGTATTTGCGTTGCGTTTTCCCTTAAGACCACCCGCTTTTTCTGTTCCCCTGGCAACGGCCCTGAAGAAGGCGGACCTTCTTTCATCTGCATTCCCTTGATCCGGCAGCCTGGGTCTACCTTTTCTCCATGAGGACCTGTTTTTTCCGAACGTCTTACATTTTTCCTTTGCGTTTCGGGCGATTTCGCTTCTTGTGGAGGTCTGCCTCTAGCGGAGATTCATCGAGCGACTTCGCGATGACCTTGAGTTCCCGGATTTTCTGAGATGCTTCTCGTCTTCTTTTGCTCCCTTAAGACGTCCTTCTATTTCTCATTCCCTTCTCACTTGCTCTTCCTAAGGGAAGGAGAAAGAGGAGTCCCCCCCCCCCTTAGCACCCTGGCCTGACCTCATAGACAGCCGCCCCTTGGCCTTTCCACGGTCGAAGAGTACCTTTTTTTTGTATGGTGGCTTCTGATCCTCTCTGATCTTATTTTCTGTATTTTTTTTCCCCCTCTAGTTAACTATCGGCGAAAAGTACCCCTGTGCGGGAGCGCCGTCGTATCGGATTCAGGAGAGTTTCCTTTCCACTCCGATTGACCTTCCTCCCCCGATGCTTGCAGTGACTTTGAGTTTGGCGCTTTTTTCCCTTCTCTCGAAGAATCCGAGCCGGCCTCGATTGTTATTATCTCCCTCTGTCCCCAAAGTTGCGCCCCTCGGAGAAACCTGTCCCTTTTCGTCGTTCTTCTTTCCTCCCTCTTATCGCATTGTCAGAGTGGACTCCGGCGCGCTCGATTCCCTTCCTACGAGCTCCGGCAGATCCGCAGATTCGTTGTGCATCAATACGCTTTCCGTCCCAAGTACGATCTTTTTTTTTTTCTCTCTTCCCTCCCGCATCCCCTTCTTTTTCCCCTGTTACGATTTCAGCACCGTGGCGTTCTCTGCTGTTTACCTGGTTTTCCCCCACCGCCCTTGCGCGCTGTTATGTTCCTTTCCAAGTGGGGACATAGGATCAGGTTGTCGATTGGCCGCTCTTTTGCCTTTTTTTTTCCCCAGCAGCCTCCCTTCCTGTTGAAGAGGTTTCATCAGTTGCAGTCGTCTGATTCCGAAAGTATTCTGCGCTTCTTACTGTCTAACATCCGCACGCGCCTTCCTCAGGAAAGCGACCCTTTTCGAACCACGGCGCCTCTGCGTGGTTGCGCTTTTACCTCTTTATCGCGTTCCTCCCCCTGCAAAGGTAAGTACTCAGAGAGCACGGGGCGGATCTTTCACGCGTACTTCCCTTTTTAGGAACACGCTAAGTCGTGGCAGCTTCCCGCGCCTCTTCGGCGCCATTGCCCCCCGCGACTACAGTTGCATTTTCCTGCGTTTTTATTCTTGATCTCCGGCGCCACCCCCTAGACATGAGGAACGTTTCCCGGATGCCGCCCGCATTACATCGATTTTTCTAGTCGTTCGATCGCAAAAAGACACAGGATGGCCTCCCCCAACGGACGTT
>Ga0179593_1583540_pt1 | contig 10517 bp, 13 predicted proteins | sample CZODoug2_1_08_16_FD_185931 | JGI IMG/M metagenome (GOLD analysis project Ga0179593, IMG submission 185931) | Vadose zone soil fungal communities from Angelo Coast Range Reserve, California, USA - CZODoug2_1_08_16fungal (PacBio error correction) | ecosystem: Environmental > Terrestrial > Soil >... | reverse complement strand
CACCCCCAAGGCTCCGGTGAGTGCTTAGTCCCGGCGCTCGTTCCCTCCCCTCTGACTATTGAGCTTGCATTCTGAGAGCCGGGCATGACCCCGCTCTGATCCATTCTGCCAACTTCCTTTCCAATGTCTTTCCCTGATAAGTGGAATCGCGTTTATGCCTTCCAGCCAGGAACTCGTACGGGCCTCTGTTTTCTTTTTCTTGTCACCAGAAGAAGGTGTATTTCGAGGCTTCTCTGGTCAATCTTCGCTTTTGGGCTTCTTTCCCCAATATATCGGACACCACGAAGCCCATCAGTGGAAAAGAAACCTTCCCCAATCTTCTTTCCTTTCCCTCGCTTCTTCTTCCCCAGGAAACATGGGGTTTGCGTTTGTCGAGGAACATCAATGGTTACTTGCTAAGTCCTTTCTTTAAGCGCATTAAACCTTTCCCTTAGGGACCTGTTGCCTTTCCCCCACCCCCCCAAAGATTTCGATCGGTAAATACTCTGGCCCCACGTTCATATCTCCCCAACGTGAGTGGAGGCAATGATTTAACACGCCCTCGGTGTTTTTTTTCCCTTGGTAACCTCCATGCGTTCTCCCTGTTCCCTTTGCTGATCCCCCCTTCGTGCTTAATTTACATAAAGTGGCACCCCCCTTCCCCCAAGGCTAGCTCCTTGCCTTCCCCATTTGCTTGCAAAATTCTCAATATCCTCTAGAACGGATAATTACCTACCAAGTTTTCCCTTCCCCCCTTGCCAAAATTTGCGTCGGACGTACCCCGCCACTCGCCCCATTGGTGATGACAATCCCCCACATACGCAAGCGTGGCAGAGTCTCCCCACCCCTTCCCTTTTCCTACGAACCCTAGCTTAAGCGGTTCCAAACTATCATACGGGGAGAAGGAGCCGTTGAGACTCTTGTTCTCGTATCGAAGCATGTGATTTCCGCTTTCCATTCCCGCTCCATATAAGGAGTGGATAGATATATTCTGAAACTCTTTTCCACGTAGTGTTCTTCCCCTCCCTGGTTCTTCATTCTTCAACCAAGACGTTGAAGTGAGTACGTCTTAAGCCTTCTTTTTTGTGAGTCAAGTTGCTTTCCCTCCGTCTGTGAACTTTTTTCTGTTTTTTATATGCTCGTACCGTCCCTGAAGAGCCTCGCTCTTGATTTGCTCCCCCCCTCGGGTTGTAATCTCACGGCCCTTATCTTTTGCCCCTCTGGTTTTTATGATTTCTTCGAACATTCGCTTCGGGTTTCCCTTGTCCGCTACCCTTCCGTCGATCATTCACTTGCCGCGTCAAAGGACGGCCGTCTCCTCTTTCATCCTGACTTTTTCATTCTTCATATTTTCCTCCCCCCTTTTTCCATCTGGTGCCAAAACCCCCCAATTCATTGAACGGAGTTGGAAGGCTGGACTGATTTTTTGTTTTCTCTCCCTGCCCCCCTCCCCCCGCACCAGATTCGTATCCCTGGTTTTTCCTCTAAATTGCCCATCGGGGCCTAGGCATTGGGGATCTGTTTTTCCTCTCCCAGGCAATTTTCCCCCCCGCGGCAGCTCCTTAATGTACCTTTTTTGCTTTCATTTATCCCTCCTCTGGTAATCCCCCTCTCCGGTACTAAATTCCCCAAACGTCCCTCTTAGTATTTAACTTTAGAAAGAGGAGGCCCCAATAAAGTTACTCCCCCCCCCCCCCAGTCGCACCTCGTTTTCCCCGGAAACTGGACTTGCGTGTTACGGTCAGTTGAGGGCGGATGTTTGCCCTCCTTCCTTTGATTGTAGCGTTGTGCTGTATTTTCTCCAGTAGTAGTCTAACACTGCGTCCTTCTCCTGGTCTCAATTAGGGGCCGTGATTTCGGGCAGGGGAGTTCTTTTTGATATTTTCGGGTGTCTTGAGCCGTGCTATAACTGAGATTCCTTCTTCCATTGGTTTTTTTCCGCGTTCTAGGTTCCGCGCTTTGATGAATGCTTACAGGCCTCTTTTCCCCCCCCTATTCCCTGTGTCAGAATCCCCTCACGCAGTCGCACTCCCCCCGTCAGAATGGTGCACTCCTCGAGGTGACGTCGGAAAATTATGTGTGGAAGGCCGGTAAACATAGAGATCTGGACGTCCTTCTTCCTTTTTTTGAAGCCACGGGAAGAGGTTGGATTCCTGAAATGTCCCTTCTACCCCCTCGGTAGACTTTTTGAATCATTGCTGTTGCAGGATAGAGGGGTATAATACCCCCCTTTTCTTTTCTCTCCATCCCGGGTAAGAAGCTTCTCTCGAGCCGGAAGGGATGCCCGAGTTTTCGCCTCTAAAGGTGGTTGAACGCAGGATTGAGTTAATAAGCACCCCCCCACCCTCTCCCTTTCCTCCTTTTACCCCTCTGCAGGAGGATCCTTAGAGCCCCGGTCGTCTTGATCCATTCATACCGTCAACAAGACTGCTTGGGCCCCTCTCTCCTTATGGGTGTAAACAGTTACTCCCCAGGTTTAGACCTCTAGTTTAGACGTAGCTTAAGAAATTCTTCTCCATAACTCCTTTCTCGTTATCTCCCGTCAATCGAATATCCCCTATTTCTGGAGTAGTAGTTTACCTTCTTTTTTGACCGGCTCCCTGGCTGAGGCTTGCCCGGTCCACGATTGTCGATGTGTGTCCACACCATGGTTTAGTTGTTTGAAGTCCGTTTCTAACTTGCGACCCCCCTGAGATTCCTGCTATGCGCCGCGAAGACGATCGCCCGGCCCTATGATATTGTACCCGAGTCCTCCTCCCCCACCGTCCTGTTGAATGAAGTGTCGTCGATCGACCCCCGTTTTGCCATAATGACGATATCTATTCCCTTCGGTCGTGCGTACGAACCCTGTTGTTCTTCCTGTCGAGATCGTTTGGATCGCCCCGCAGATCCTCTCCCCCCCCTTCTCGAGCTTCATGATCGTTTTTTTCTTTTCCTTCCCTCGGCGGCATCGTCTCGTATACTTCAATTCGCAATAGGCCAACCCCTCTCTTGATTTTCGCCCTCTGCCCTGGCGCCTGATCAGCCTTGCGTAGCAGGATGTGGCGCCGAGGTGAAGGTGGAACCGACCCAGACCTCTCCCTCCTTGCCGCTAAAGCCCTTATCGTGTCTTGTTTGGTCGCGCCGCCCCCCATCATTACCTCCCCCCTTTCTGATCTCTTTTCCTCCTCTCGTTTTTGATCGATCCTCCTGCCGGGGCTGCACCTCTATTTCCCCCTTTTTCCCGACTCTCTTCCAGACCACTATCCTTTCCCCCTGTACGCGGGGCGATTTTTCTAGTGTCCTTTCCACGGCGGTCAACCGGCTCAAAAAGCCCTCTACACGCTGATTCTTTCCTGGTCCGCTCGCGTCACACCTCCCTTCTTTTTGACCCCCTGCGATGTGAGTTTTCCGAATTCTTATCCTGTCTTTTCCTCCTGAATTTTCTCTACCGAGATACTGCCTCCACGGTGGCAGGAGGTTTCTCGACGCGAGCCCCGAGATCTTCCCTCTCCTATTGCGAGTAAGTCGAGTTGTTCCTCAAGCAGACGGCCCCCTTCCCTTCGCTAATCGTCCAGAGGTTTCAGGAGGGCCACAAACTTCTAGCTCGACGGAACGGTCCCCTTCACCCCCTGCCTAACTTCCGAGGATTGGTACGATCTAACTGCGCCTCTTATCCTTTTTCCTGGCCGAGAAGAATATTTCCTTTTCCGGTAGACCCCTAGCTGACACTGAGTTGCTGAATTTTCACCTTCTATCTGGCCCGGCGGGGACCCTCCCACCCCGTCCTTTCCTTCAGGCTTTCGCAGGGACCTTTTCCCCCACTTGGAGCCCGAAGTGATGACCTTCAGTCGCACGATGCCAGGTCTATCCTGCTTACTTTCTTCATACACAGTGATACGCCCCCCCCCCCTCACACCCCCCCCCTTCCTATGCGAGGGCCCGCTATTTCACAAACTATCCGTCTCTTTCCCCGCCTTTGTGCTGCCATTTCATGCCGCCCCCCCCGTGAGGCTCCGCTGTGCCAGTCAGGGCTTATATGCGTTCTCTTTGTTGCTTTGAAGCAAGCCCGTTATTGAGTGCAACAGACCCTTTTTGGGCCTTCCGAGCTCATACCTTCCGAACCCTTCGTCTTCTGATCGGCGCGTCCAAGGATGATGTGGCTGCGATGAGCTTCCCGCGCTATGCTCACACCTTTCAATTTCTTCTGACCCTTTTCTCTCCGGAATGGCCTCCATGGACGCTATAACATCGTAGCCATGCCCTTTTTTCACCCCGTATTAAGATAAAAGCGAGCTTCTTTCCCGTAACTCTCACGAGCTTCCCCTAAGTAGAGCATCTTGGAGTTGCGTGAGTGTCCTCACTCCTTTTTCTTTTGGTTTCTACCCGGACATAGGAACAGCCCGGTCGAAGGGCTCAAGGTCTTCGGCAGATCCCCGCTCACAACTGGTAGCGGTTTCCTCCATTCCCCTCTTACTCCCACGGCATTCTACGACTGCCACCCAATCCCTCATTTTCTTGAAAGTCTCTTCTCACCCGATCTCTCCCCGACGCATAAGCGTCCGGGCCCTGGTCTACCCATACTCTATTCACCGGACCTCGGCTACACAGTCCCTCCCCCTCTTTTTCCCTAACATCCACCGCCCTCATCCCCCAGCACTCCCCTTTTCCTAGCCCCGACTGATGGGCTGTGTGACTGCGCTTATACCTCTGGCTGACATTCCCTTTTGACAGCCTTTACGTTTTAAGGGAATCTTCCCCCCTTCCTTCCTCTTTTTCTCCAGATGGCCCCTATAGCGTAAACCGTTGAAAATCCTTTCACGGGTGCTGGGTGGAGCGTTTCCCAAGAATCCCCTCATCCCCCTCCTCTTTTCTTTTCCGTGATGCAATTTTTTCAGGACAAACTTTCCTGTTACTATGGGGATGCCTGTCGTCCCCGGTTCTCCCATTCCTGCACTCCCGCCGTTCCTTCAACTCTTTGTCTGGTTTCCAGTTAGTTCTGATCGAATGCGTCGCTTTTGCCCTCTCCTGAGCAGCCTTACTTTTGCTTCGCCTTTTCCCTCTCGTCGGTTTTGGTACTTTTCTTCTGAACCTACACGTTGACAGTCCACGCTAGGCGAACAAGATGAGTTTCTCTTCCCCCCTTGCCCTATCTTTCACTGAATCCGCCCTTTTTGCATGACGGTACTCCCCCTCCCCCTCGGAAACCTAATCCCAAACTAATTTTTTTGAGTCTCACCTCCTAAGCGTTTTGCTTCTTTTTATGTCTACAGCCCCAAAACCAGCTCGTTCCTCCCCCGCCGCGATCATAGTGCTTCAGTTTGGATTTGCCCTGCCGGCCTCTTCTCTCCTCCGTGCCGACTACCGACCCGATGATAGCGCTCCCGCGATGTTTCTCGTCGGACTAAGTGTCCTTTCTTTCGTCCTGGCCTTAGATAGAGCCCCGTAGGACCTCTTTGTACAGCGTAAGCAGGTCGCTTATGTCACTTTTGTTTTTTTTTTCGCTGCACTTTATCTGTTTTGAAGATTCTCCCATTGTCTTTTCCTGCCCCCCTTGACCCTGCTCAATCCAATTCTTTAAACTTGATTAGAATGCTCCTTTCTGCGGAGTCTATTTGAGCCTTATGAACCCTCGCCCCCCTTCTCTGCGCGGCCTTATTTCCTTTTCTTGATGTCTGATTGACTTAGTCTCCAGTCCATGCGCATTCCCAAAGGCAATCGGGCCTCTCCCCCTTTCCCCCTTGGACTGTGTTTCCAAACCCTCTCGGTACTGACATGCATTGCTACTGAAGGTTATTCTAAATCCCCTAATCGTCTTTCTTGCAGAGGCTTGACCGGCCGCATATTTGCTTCTTGAGGTTTTCCGTCTGTTTCGTTATCGTCACCTTTTTAAGTCCTAAGAGCCAGTCACCGACTGCTCCAGCCTTCCCCCCCTTCGGCTCGAATTGAAACAGATTTTGATGGTTGCTCTTCGGGGTAATGTGATCTCTTTTCCTCCAATCCTCGCCGCAGAGCAGATCTCCAAAAGATCCTCCAGCGACATTCTCCTTTTTTCCCAGGACCCTACAAAGAGTTCCTCGAAGCGTTCTCTTATGCTTATTGCTGTTCAGCGAAGCGTGGTGTCCATTTTAAATCTTGATTCATAAAGGATTTTCAGAACGGGGCCTTCAGTCGACCATATTTTTAGGAAGTCTCAGGCCCCCCCCTACCCAATTTCCCGCCCATCTGATACCCCATACCTTTTTCGGTACTTTGTTCCCATCCTCGCCCCCCCCAAACGGACGAGCCCAAGTGGCCATAAACCCTTCGCTGTCGGACCCCCACCTCCTTTTAGGAATCGTCGTGATAAGTATTCCCAACAAAAATTACCTTGTTTTCTATCCCTATGTTGCCAAGCTACAGACTTAGATTGGCGCTGGCCACTCTTTTTTCGCCGGCGACGTTTCAGTACTCGGAATCCCGATTTTTGCCCCTGGCATACGTCCCTACCTCTTAGGCCCCCCCCAGGCTCTTGTTCCTCCATTCACCCCAGCGTTAGTTCGGATTAGATGGGTAGACAACCTAACTTAATTTCAACATCAATTTTCATTTACCTCTATCATACCACCCAATCGTATCGGTTGGCCTTCAGCACCTCCCCAATTTCGAACCGTGAGCCCTCTTCTCGTCCTCTCCGCATTCTTCTAATTCTTGCCGTCAGAACCTGGATGCATTTCCTTCTCCTCATAAGATCTTCGTTTTAGAAAAGGAGGATTGAATGTGACGTGACATATTTTTTCTCCCCTTCGCGAAAAAAAGCATTTAGATCCCACCATAAATCCTTCGTACTCCGAGCCTTATTAGATGTGTTTTTCGCCAGAAGCACATCACCCTTTAGACCTCGAAAACTCCCCTGCCTATCTATCTTAACTCCTAATAAGTGTTTCCCGTTGCGAGTGCGGGGCTTTTTTTCCAGAGCCCCTTGACTATTCTGGTTTGACCGGCCCTCTCTTCCATTCTCGGTCCGAAACATTCTGTAAGTTTTATCCCGATGCTGGCGTCCCCTTCCGCTCGGTCACTTCACAGCACCTTCAAGAACCGGTTTGCGAACCCCCCCTCATATCTGGGCGGAACCCACGAACCCCTTCGAGGTACTCGTGCTGTCTGAAGGTCTTAAAAATCCTCCCAAATGGACGAGTCGCCACCGCCTGTTCGTCTAAAGGCACTGAGGATGTGTTCCACGAAATTTCCCCCCTCCGTCACGTATCTGGGTTGGTATCGCTAGATCCTCCTATAAATTGATGGGTCCGGAAACATTAGAAAGTGTTCCTTCCCCCCCAAGTTTCGCTCCCCTTCCCCAACGGGTGGTGACATTTTCTGGCCTTTTTGACTCCTATGTTGGCCCTCTATTTGTATTTTGGCCCCTTGGCACTCCTTAGGTTCAATCGTATATCCTCCTCTTTTTGGCACCCTTTCATAAGGTCGAAAAGCCCATTTCTCCCCTCTCACCGACCGATCCTTTGCAACTTACCCGATAACACCGGGTTTTCTTGTTTTATTCATTCTTCACGACGGCTTCCACTCAATGTTTCGACCCGAACTGGCTGGTCCCCAGTGGATGCCGGTTAATATCCGGTTTAAAAGGAAATTTTCTTTGGGGAGGGTCCGCGGCGTCCAAATGAATGTTCGTGGGCATCTGTCTCTTCTGTCCCTATTGCTTAATGATCTTCTACAGTTTCTGAAAATTACTTTTTATGACTGATCAGACCGGGACTAACTCCCCCGATTGCAGACAATCCCGAATCCTAACTCTCCGGACGTTTTTCTCGGTCCCCTCCTCCTGCGAGGGCTTCCTGTTTGGATCTTCTTCTTCGTTGAAAGAAGATCCTTCATTACCCCCTCCCCTCATTTTTCCCCAACACTCTTCTTGTTTCCTTCTCTTTCATGAGGCCTTAGGACACATTTCGAAGCAGTGCGGCTGTTTCCGCACGATGGCGCCTGGACCGTCTTACTTATTGAACGCATAAACCTTCGGGGAACGCGGGACTGGGCTACACAATTCCCCCCTACTATCGGGAATATCCTCTAGAGATTTTCCTGATTTACCATAACCTGTGCCTTAGACCTCTTTCACAAGTTTCCCGACCCCTTCCCTTCCGTTTGACAACAAGGTCAATCTTTGTCCTGCGATTCGCAAGTCGTCCATGCTCCCCTGAATCCGTCGGAAGTTCCTCGCCATCGTGAAAAATGCCCCCCCCTCTTTTTTCAGAGCCAGAAGGGCTCACCTTTCCGACTGGTGCAACCTCCACCTAATAACCCTGCTCCCCCTAACCTTCCTACGCGTCACTTGGCCTAATTTATATCAGTAACGAACGGCAGGATGATCTAATTCCATTCCGCGTGCGGCCGCGCGCAACCATGTTGCTCTCTGCGGTTAAGGGTTAACAAATCTTCTTTGCTATCGAAAGTTAGTCACTCGCGAAATGTTTTCCTCCCCCCATCCTCTCTACCGCATTAGTTTCCCTTTTCTGAGACTGAACGTTTCCTTTTTCCTCTTGTAGGCCCCGCGTCCATCTCTTAAACCGTTTTCACCCGTTTGATAGCGTCGTGCCTCCCTGCTGGTTTTGGGCTTTTCACCAGCAGTGGTTCACGGTGTGACTTGTTTCCTTTTGCAGCGGCCTCTTTACTCGAATTAGCACCCTTTCTTTCTGTCAGTGTCAGGTAAACCCTTCCATAAGGCTTTTCCGCTTTCTTTTTATAACAGCGACCCTACGCCCCCCCCCCGGGCTCTGCTCTCATTCGTTTGGATTTTTCCCTGTCTTCTCCCGGATTCCTCGCTCGTTACGGACTTTCCCTTCGTCCCCGGCAGCCATTGCTTTTAAAAAACTTTCATGCCACTTCTTTGTCTTTATTTCTTTCATGTGGTTCTCTCTCTCCAAGAAACAATTTTTGAGGGTTAGTGTTTGTTCTATGACAAGTGAACCCTAAGGTCCTACTGAGTTTACATTGGGTATTTCAAGAGGAAAGACTCATTATCTGCCTTGCCCTTTACCCACTACCCCACATTTTGACTCGAACTCTATCCCCTTGACTCTGGCTTCCCCCTCCTTGAGGTAATATCCTTTCCCCCTTCGTTAATCGTTTTCCATTGTTCTCTCTCTCTTTCCCTCCTCCATAGTGCGACTCCATTTCCCTCTTCACAAAGGACCAGTAGAACCGTTTAACGGATGGACCTTTTCCCTTTTAGAGTCTGTTCAGGACAGTTCTTTCTTGTTTTTTTCCTTCAGGCTGATAGTGGTGTTCGTCCGGTTTTGTCTTCTCTTTTCTCCAGGCCCTCGTTTCGGGCCGCCATCTGGCTATCGGGTCGACGTTTCCTAGTCTCTTGATCGTAGATGCCGTGCTTTTCTGCAGTTCTTCGTAGGCTCGTCTAGAGCTTTTTCCGTTAGTCTAAAGTGGATACCGTTCTTGGATCGACGCTTCTTTAGCTTTTCGACCTTTTTGCTGTGGACTTGGTCCCTCCATTCGAAATTCATTCTCCCCCGACTGGATGCAAGCCCGTTCCTTTGAGTGATTCTCCACCCTTTCGTCGGCCGACTTACGTCGGGGATCGTCTCCCCGAGTTGAGGTTTGCCATCGTCAATAGATTTATTGCCAGCCCCCCGGGGTTTCCCCCCCCCATCGATCAGTGTGTTCAATCCCCTCCTTTTTAGCACCTCCCGCCTGGTCTTTTCTCGGGAGCCTTTTTCTTTTTTTTAGTCCCTTTTGCCCCCGTTGCTTTTTTGCCTCTTCCAGGTGCGTCCGCCCTCGTTTTTTTTCATAAGCGCAACCCGAGCCGAAGATCGTCGGCACGATTCGCCCATCTGTCGACGTCTTGTCCGAAATGAAGGCATGTCCCCTCCTCGTTGGCCTTCCCCCCTCTTTTCCTTTCCTCCCTCTTTCCGCTCGGCGTTTTTAGTCCTCCCCTTGTATTAAGACCTTTCTCACTCCCAGGTAACCTTTTCTCCCCCTCCCCTTAGTTCTTTAGAGTTCGGAGTGTAGAGCCACGTGGACCAACCCGCAGTTGGTTTTTTCACCCGTAAAGAGATCTTCCAGTGATAGAAAATACTTTTGACGTAGGGGAGTCATGAAATGCTCCCACCCCCTCTCCAGAGAATTCTTGCTTACGATAGAATCTTCCTAGAGCATGTTCCCCTCTTCATAGATCAGAAAGACATGGGGGAAGAAGTGCGGTTTTTTATACTGCGCGTTGTGGATCTCGAATCTTTGGTCTTCAGCGCATTATGGAGTTCCCCCCTCAGGTCCACAGAGAACTTTGTTTCTCTATCCGAGCTTCTTTTTCTGCTCTATCCTATTGCCCAAGTTCTTTTCCCCCCCCATATCTCAGTCATCTACTGAGAGGAGACGTGTTGAGGCCGGTGTCTCTCATTTCTTCGCCCCAGAATTCTGAGCACGAGCGGCGCAGAAGATCATGTCTTTTCGCTAGTGATTTGCTCCGCTCCTTTTTCTCCTCCACGCACTCTACCTAGAAGTTCGTGGTATGTCCGCGTTCTCCTACATTGTGTGAATCCCCGGGCAGGATG
>Ga0179593_1532189_pt1 | contig 10517 bp, 15 predicted proteins | sample CZODoug2_1_08_16_FD_185931 | JGI IMG/M metagenome (GOLD analysis project Ga0179593, IMG submission 185931) | Vadose zone soil fungal communities from Angelo Coast Range Reserve, California, USA - CZODoug2_1_08_16fungal (PacBio error correction) | ecosystem: Environmental > Terrestrial > Soil >... | reverse complement strand
CGTCACGCGGCGTCCTCTCTTTTTTTTTTTCGTCGAGATTAGGGCCGCCTTTACGTCATAGACGGGCGGGTACGGGTCACGTAATGAATTGGAAACCCCCTCCCTCTCTCTTTCTCGTCCAGGATCGAAGAACTTTTCTCTCCCTTGGCTCGTAGGCCATATTTTGATTTGTGTGTCATGCGAGATAACACATGAGTTTATTTCCCCTCCCGCGTAATCCGTTTCTCGTTCTCCCTTTCGGCGGCGGGCGCCTCTTCCCGACGAGAGAAGTTCTCAAAGGTGCAAGAGGTTGTTGTCCCCGTCCCTAGGCTTTTCCATAGGCGAATTGCCGCGGGCTTCAGGCTTCTTTTCTCTCCGAGAAATTCAGGACATCTCCCCGCGCGACTGCCACGCGCGTAGAGCACCCGCCTCTCGTATTGATTCGTCTTCCCTTTTCCCCTTTTTTCCTTAGGATAGTTTGAGGCGTGACCTTCCTCCCCCGGTCGACGATTGGACGTTGACTCTTCGTCTAGAGTGGGGGCCTAGATCGATTCTTGTCGCGCTTTTCCCTTTCTCCCTTTTGACGGGGATGACTGAGGTCGTTTCCTTTTTTTGGATAGCGGTATGCCTTCCCCCTTTTTTTGATTGATGAGTTATATCTCCCCGCTCTTTTTCTTTTCCACCTGAAGCCATCCGACTTCAGATTTGTGATGTTTTTGTTGCTATAGGAGATAGTCCCCCCCCTGAGATCCGCTTCTTTATCTTTTTCTCCCCTCTCGGTAAATTTCGTGAGGACCCCTTCTCAAATATTTTCTTACTCGGTTCATGCGTTCTGCCCCCTCCTAGACCATTCATCCCTTTTCTTTCCAAAGGAGACGTCTCCCGCCCCCCACACAACGCCGATCCCTTCTGCGGAAGCGGCCGGCACTAGACTTTTCGCTCCGCGCATTTCTTTCCCCTTTTCTTAAGCATGGGCGACCACGTGCAGTTTTCCCATAAATATGTATATATTTACTACCTTTTCCTCTCGACCTGGTTAGAAAAAACACCTGGATGGCACGACCCGGTTCCCTTTCTTCCCCCCCCTTCTTCGAGCGGCATCCCTTCCGATTGGAAGACAGGAGAACCCCCCTTTGGAATAGGGATTGCACCGGGCCTGGATACTGGTCTCTCCTTTTCTTCCCCGCCTTCCCCCCAGCACGAGAAGGCATCCCCATGGTCTTATCTAGCATGGGGTTCCCCCCACTGACGCGTTTACCTCGCTTTTTTTTTTCCCACTTGCTAAAGAATGCCGCTTTCCTTGCTCTGCAGCACCTACCCTAGTCTTTTGCCAAAAAAAAAATACACAACCCTCTGCACGGCCTCCTTCGGCGCAGCCCCCCTTTTCTCCCTTTCTTCTTGTCCCCCAAGCGCCCGCCTCGCGTTCGCCCACTCCTCCCCTGTGCGCGCCGAGAGCAGGTCTCCTTCCCCGAGCACAAGGGCGGCCGGACCCCCCTTCGTCATCCCCCCCAAAAACTCTTTCTTCCCCCCCTTTTCCCCCTCCCCATCGTTCATCGCTCGAGTCAGTCCTCTTGCGAGAACGGAATCAACTTTATGGGCGGCATGAACCCCGCCAGACAACACCGCGCACATTCGCGCACCGTGGCTTGGTTCGTTTCCCTACTACTAGTGAGAGAAGTGCTCACGAAAAAGCCGTCCTTTTTTCTCCCAAAAAGCCACAATTTGCGTGCCGCCCGGCATCCAGGTGAAGCCTCTGATTAGACATCATCTTCCCTCCCTTTTTTTTTTCCCACCCCAACCGATGCACCTTTTCGCATAATCCCGAATTTTTCTCTCCCGGAAGAACCGACCTTTTTCGACGAGCCAGAACCTCGCCCTAGTCTAGCTGGGCTTTGATTTCCCCTTTTTTTCCTCTGCAGGACCACCAGTCGGCTTCCTGTTCCTCCCAAGTGAGAGAGAGCGCAGATCTTGCCAGAAGTTCTTCGATCTGGCCGCTGCTCGCTCCCTTTGTGGGGTGCCCCCCCCCCCCTCACCCCCTCCGCAGATACACGCTTCCCGTAGTGATGATGGTAAATACCAGTTGATTTGAACCGATGGTCGTAGCTTTGCCCCTCCCCTCCGTTCCAGCCTACTTTTGCCTAAAAGCGCATTTCATTCCCTTGGGAAGAAACGACGTGCAATACGTCCCCGCCCGATCTTTTTTTCAGCCCCCGAGATAACGTTGCGCTCGACTCCTTTTATCTGAAAAAGATGGAGGAGATTTTTTTTTTGGCTTGTTGTCTCGAATTTCTGTCCTCTTCTTCCTTTTTTTTCCTGGCTGCTTCCGAGATGAAACCTTTTTTCTCCCCTTCCCTTGCAATAATGAAAAGTGCCCCTTCCCCCGATTCATGAGCGAACGGCAGTGCGATCTCCCTTTTTACTTCCCCCCCCCCCCCCCTCCAGGTCGGCACGGAGAAGCAGTTTTCACCCTTCGGTCCGGAACGTGGCAAAGGCCGCTCTCCCTTCTACCGGCCGCACCGGTTATGTAACGAGACCAGAAGCCGATGAGGTCTCGGCATACTCCCCCCTTTTCCCCTCTTCTTCCTCAATAAGACACCTTGCACCCCCCCGTCGCGCGTCTTCAATCAGGCCCTTCCTTTTCATCGTTACGAAACGGCTGTGCGGACAGCCTCAGTGCACTTGATCTCCCTGTCAAGATAGAAACACAGCCACTCTTTGTATCGAAGTAGGAGCGCTCCTCCGCAAGGGTGTTCACGACCTTCGGGTCCCACCCCTCGGACACTTCCATGTACTCCCCCCCTGCTCTCCACCCTATCAGCGACGCCGGCCTCTTTTCCCCCCCCCTCTTTTTCGGCAAGCCGCTGTGCATGCTCTTCCCCCGAAGGCGAAGCTGTCCACTCTCGCGTGAGGATGGTGTCCACTGCTTTATCCATTCCCTTCTTTCTTTTCAAGTGGACCGCCGAGAATTTCGCTTCGATGTGTAGAAGAGATACCCCTCCTGAAGAGCGATCTTTTTTTGTCCCTCTTTCTCATTCCCTTTCTCTCCCGGAGAGCATACCCGCCATTCTTTTCCCCTTTTGTGCAGAGGGCGAGCACGGTCTTGGGCTCTTTTTGCAGTGTTTCCTGTGTTAACTAGAAGAGAGCGGAGTTGCGAAGGTGTATTTAAGACTTCTTCCCCTATATCTTCCTTTTTTCCTCGAAAGTGGTATGCGGGTTTCCCCCACGTGATCGGGATTTTTGGTGTAGAAGTAGGGAGACGATGTTGGTGGAAATCGGTATCTGTCCCCGCCTCCCTCTTCCCCCCCTCTCCCCCGCTAGACTGGGCCCAGCTTTTTGCTGACAGCTCTTTTGTAGGTCTTCCGCACGTAGTACACCGTCCCCCCTCTTTTTCCTCTCCCTTTGGGGGGGACGGCCTTTTCCCCCCCCACCCAAAAACGAGAAACCCCGTGCGGACAAACAAAACTCTTCATCCAGGGCTCCCCTCACTTCCCTCGACCGCCCCCCTTCTCCTTCTTCCTCCATCTCGCAATGCGATTCTTCTCTCTGATAGCGATACTATCTCTTTCACCTCCCTCCTTTTTCTTCTCTCCCGCTATAAGCTATATGAAAGCCGGCCCTTCCCCTCAGAGTCTCTAGCTTTCCATGACCGTTTTCTCCTGCTTTCTTCATCCTTCCGGGAAGCCTGGATTCTTTTATCCGGCACGCGAGGGCGAGCTCTTTTTTTTGTGTTGGGCAGGCCACAAGAGTCCCGACGCGGCAGGTCTTTGTACGTCCGTTTCCTTTTCTTTTACCCCCCCCCTCCCGGAAATTAGCTCGCTTGCGCCCACTCGAAGAAACATCTGGGCCACCTTTCCCAGGACCAGGTCGCAGGCTGCGTGCATGGGGCCTGACGAGAGCACCCCCCCTTCTTCTTTTCCCCCCATCGCGCAAAAATTTTTTTTATCCCTGCACCAGAAAAAGACCACGTTTTTCCTAGCCTCGTCGGGACTACACTCGGTCCCTGCGGCGGCCCCCCCCCCCTTTTTTTTTTTTTTTTTTCTAAAGAGCGCGCGAGAGGTGGGCGACGTGTCGCCCTTCCTCCCAGAGACCCGGGGCAGAAGGATGCTTCAGTGGCATCAACCTGCCTGCTGTTTGACGATGGAGCAGGGGGCTTTCAGTCCCTCCCCGTGCTTCTCGCTTTTTTCTCTTTTCCTGGTTTCGCGGCTCATCGAATCTCTCTTTTTCCCGCGTGACATTAGAGTTCGTTGTTCCCGTCTAGCTCGCACCCGACGTGGACCGCTCGCTCCCCCCCGTGATCTGTGACCTTTTCTCCCTCACGGAGCTGGCACCCGCCCCTTTTTCACGAGGCCGGCGTCCGCGACTTTTTTTCTTTTCGGCTTGGCGTGGACCTAGGTCCTTTTTTTTTTTCTAACCCTCCAGGAGGAGGAGGGCGCGCCTTTTCCCCCCTTGAACAGGCGCGGTTCTTATATTTTCCCCGTAGTGGACTATCCCTCTCTTCTCTTTTTTCTCCGCACCGTTGCGTCTTTTCCCTGCAGGCAAGAAAGAGGTGGATAAGCAAAGATGACCTCGCAGGTTCCGCACCGACCGCGGGTTGCCCTTTTTTTTTCTTTTCTGTGCGGCTGGAGAGGGCTTCTTCAACTAGCACAGGGGACGAAGCATCTTTTTTCTTCAAGGCGACAGTGATACCCCCTTGACGCGTAGAACCTGTCGCGGCCTTTTTGCCCCTCTTCCCATGAGACCTGCTTTCCCCTCGCTTGGAGGGGGCAGCTTCTTTTCGACGAGTGACAGCGGTGCAGCTGCTCTTCGGTGACTTGTTTTCCATGCGTGGCACTTCGTTTTTTCCTTTTTTCCCCTTGTCGGATTAATAGCGTGAAGCTCCTTCGAGCCCGCCTCGTCCCTTTCCCCTCTAGAAATCTTTTCGGTCTCGCCTTGTATCCCTCCTCTTACTTTCTTTTTTTCTTTTCCTATCTCGCGCCAGCGCGCGATGCTGTTTTCCGGCCGCTCATGAGTGAGCCACGTCGGTGTTTCCTTTTCTAGATAGGGCATGCAAGAACACATCTGCCATTCAAATACTCTCGCCGTGTCTTTTTTCCTCTTTCCCCCCTCCCCTCTGCGTGCCGAGCTCAGCGCGCCTTTGCCAGAACCTAGCGAGTATTTCCCCCTTTTCTACACCGCTAAGCAGAGGGGTCCTTGCGAGATCACCAGTTACTTTCCCCTCCCTCTTCCCCCTTTTTTCTTTCCGTCGTGCGGCAGGGCGCTGAGCTCCTTGCTGATGCAAAATGTTTAGCCTCGGAAATCTTCCGATATTTTCAGCGCGGCGTCCTCTTTTTTTTTTCTTCACCCTCTCCTCGAAACGTGATCGTGCTTTTTTCCCGTGCCACGGGCGCGAGGTGTCTTTCGTGATCCGGGATCGCCATTGCACGTTAGGATCTTGCTTGATTCTCCCCTTGTCACGATGACTTGCCGTTCTTCTGGCCTCGAGCGATTAAGCTTGCGCTGCTTTGCCAGGACAGGTTGTTGCCCCGCGATTCTCCTTTTTTCTCGCGCACGATAGCGCGTCTTCTCGGGATGATGCTTTCTTCTTCCGCGCGAAACGAAAGATCACCTTAAGGGCGTCCTTTGTGATGTTTTTTGCTCCTCCTCTCTGGCGATCGTAAACGAGATAGAGCTGCATCCCCCCAACACTATTTTATCATGCCAACTCTCGGTAACTTACAAGACCATTAGTCTGTGTCGAACCGCTTTCCGTCTAGGGTCTTTGTTTTTCCCTCCTCCTCTCTCTTCCCCCTCCCCCATCCTCTTCCACGTAATGGGGCCATATTCTTCCTCTCGAGCATAGTTGGAGCGAACTCCTCCGGGGCCAGCAGTGGTGTGGAGACCACTCTATCCTCACCTCCCCCTCCTCCTTTGTTTTTTTTTTTCTTTTCCCCATGCACCACTGATGGGCCCTCTTCCAAGCGACCTCCCTGCGATTGACCCGCACGGGAGCATAGGGTATTTTCGTGGATCGCTGTCCTTCTTTTTCTCCTCCAAGCATGCACCAGACCCCCTGTCCCCCAGTCGGAAACCAGCGATTTTTTCCCCCTCACGAATTACCGAGATGTCATTGAGAAGACTGTTCTGCATGTTCCCTCCCTTTTCCTTCTCTATAGCTAAACGCTTTCCAACATACTGCCGCTCCTTCGTTTTCTCCCCCAAGGCGATGGTCGACCTCCGAACTCACCTTCGCCCCCGTTTCCTCTCCGTGCTACGAGATATCGCGCATTCCTCGGTCATCGTAAAAAACTTTTTTTTCAAGCGCGAATCGGCTCCCGCCTTTCGTTCCGCTCCCTCTCTTGTCCGCAGAGGAGAGCGAGGGCCGTTTCCCGCCGCGGTGAATGGGGAGCAGCCCCTTTTCAAGTAATTGAGTCCTAAGGGGCGGTGCGCATTGGCGGGGGGGTGCCGCTTTTCTCTTTCCTCGAACGCCGTTCACCTCCGCACACAGCGACGCGATCCGTTTTTCCGGCAATCAGCTGACCGCCTCGGCATCGACTCTCTGAAATCTTTTTCTTTTTTTGAGACGGAACCGTCCCTTTCCCGAAGGCGCGGGAGAGCCTGCTTCCCCCGGAAGTGCTGAGCGAACTCCCTAACTTCTTTCGTGTGCAAATGGTGGACCCCGGTGTCACATGCACCATAAAACCAGAGAAATGCTCACTTCCTCCCTTTGTGGGGCTGTTGAGGCGAAGTTATTCTCTCTGGGAGGTGAGCTCGTCACTCTCTTTTCCCTTTTTCTCCCTACGTGTAAACTTTACCTCCCTTTTTCCAGTTGATGCCAGATTACTCCTCCTCGCACATCTCCGTTCCCATCACCAGCTTCCGCCGACGTGCTCCCCTCTCCCTTCCCCCCCGCCCCCCCTGGAGCGCTCAACCGCCCGCGCCGATGATTATGCGCCGGGGCTTCAGTTCTTCCCTCCTCCTTCCCTTTTCCCAGGACGAGACGCAACCCCCCTCTCCGAATGGCTGAAAGTCCTCCTGGATGCTTCCGCTATGTAAAACGGGGTGGACTGTCTCCGCAACGAATTGTCCTCTTTGTCCGAAATCAAGGTCAACGACGTCTCTCACCAGCAGGCAGATCTCAAACATATTTTTGCGCCACCTCAATAATTCGACAAGGTCTTCCTACTCCCTTTTTTTTATCATCGAAGAACCCCGAACACGTGCACAAACCAAGCGGGTTCCGCCTCAGGGGCCCTGACGCAGCCGGCGCCTGCGTTTCCTGGCACAGAAAACTCCCTTTCCTTCTTTGAGAAGATCAGAGACTCGACACCGCCGAACCTCCAGCCACCATGCGCCCAGCCCACTCCTCTTTTTTCCCTCCCCCCTCAGGCTTGAATCCCACTCTTGTTTTTTTCCGGATAACGGTGCGGGCCCCGCACTGGGGTAGTCTCGGTGGTTTTTTTTCCCCCGATCCTGGTCTTCTTCCCTAGAGAGCTCCAGTCGAACTGCCTCTCATGGGTTTTCACGACTTCGGGCCATGCCTGGGTTTCCTCCTCCTCCCCGATTGTCGTACCTCGGACGCCGGTCATCTTTCAGCGTCTTCCCCCGCTCTTTCTGAGCTTCGCGTCCATTCTTACCAGCCTGCTCCCCCTTCTCCTAGACGGCGGACCCACCCCCCCTTTCCATCCGGCAAAACAGACCGCTACATCTTTTCAGCAGCGCCGTCTTGGTCATTCCGACTGATCGCCGCGCCATCGTTCCTCCTTCTTTGCCAGACTGCTCCATCTTCATTTTTTTTTTCCACGCCCGCCAAAGGCGTTCTTTTTTTTTTTTTTTTTGGCCTGGCTATCGGCGCGCCCCAGATAGTCCTGGAACTTGCCCACTGTCTTTCCCCCCCCTATGCGAAGTTCCCTCTTTAGATGAGATCGTTGATCGTTTTTTTAAGGGATAACGAAAAACACACCGTTTCGTTTTTATTTGCTCTCTTTTCTCTTCCTTTTTTTTGGCCATTCTGCAGGGCCCCAGCACGCCGCCCCTCCGAAATTCGACTGGCCCCCCAGGTTTCTCCGTTGTCTCCCGGCAAGCGGCGAATCCTTTTCCCCGCAAACGGCACTTTCCTTTCCCGGCGCGTCGGGAACTATTGTGCTGACCCCACCCAACCAACCGAGTACAATAGCGCGTCCACCCTTCCCCCTTTCTTTTTCCACAAACAACCGATTTCCTCCTGGGTCCCTCCGAAAACCTTGACGATAGCCACAGGTCCCCGTGGGTGGAGCTTCGATGGGTGAAGCTTTCCTATAGTTGAGAGTAGCGATCTCTCTCTTTCCTTCTTTTCGAGATCGAGCTATGCTTCTATACTGTGCCTTTTCACGAGCTGTCGCGGCGACAGGGCAGGATAGTTCACTCCCTTTTAGGACTTGCGGGAGACCTGGATGAATCTTTTTTTACCTGTACGCGATGGCGCGCCTTTTTTTTGGTGAAGGCACAAGAGTCCCTCCTCTCGTGACGTTGCGGCAGGAGGATACGACCTTTTCTCTAGCATTTTTTTTTTTTTGGAAACCCCCCCGGGGGGGGGGCCTTCCCCCCTTGGGACAGTCGATAGTGGTCTCTTTCGGAGTGATGGGGAACGATGCAGATCCCTGACGCTACCCCCATCGCGCACTCCTCTCCCGTTGGTTTTCCTCCCCCTGGACAACAGTTCGATCCTCTTCTCAGCTACAATCTTGAGACTTTTTCATCGTGGTGAAGAAATCCGCGCGCCGTTGCCGACGTTCCATTGAGCGTTTTCCTTTCTTTCCTTTCTTCAGCTTATGGGCTCGCCTGGCTTCCCTTGAATTCGACTCCTCCCCGAAGCGCGGCATCACAAGGACCATGTTTCGTTTCTCATCGGCCCCCTTTTTAGGGCGGTAACATTTAGGTCTTGCCAGAGGCTTGGGGAATCTTTTTTCCTTTTCCCTGCTGGTGATCTGGGACCTGACAATTGCCAGCACATATTTTCTGCAGTGCCGACGCTGCCCTCGGTGTAGAAGACTCGCCTTTTTGGACACGAAGGTCGTGAACAACCCTCTGCGCCTTTCAGACCCCCTCGGAGGCGTGCTACGTCTCCTTCGAGCGGTTCATAAGTATGCAACCCGCGCCTTCCGTGAATCCGCACCGTTGCCGAGCATCCCAGCAACTTATGGTCCTGCCCTCCCTGAAGTGACTTTCCCGACAGCGCTGCCGTGCTTTTTCCTCTCAATTTAGTGGGTGCGTGGCGGGACTGGGACGCGCCGTTCTAGTAAACGCGCAGTCGATTTCCCCCTTGCAGCGGCTTTTGGCGCACGGTCGGCAGACCCCTCGTCATTTATCCCCTCTTGTTTGAGGCGCTCTTTGCTATCTTTTTCTTTGACGAGGGCTCCGGTGAACTTCACGTTCGTTCGATGTGGCGCCGTCCACCGGTTCATCCGTAAGCAGCCCGACGTCTTTTCCTCCCCCTTCGAGCAGCATCTCGACCTGGAATACGACGATATTTTTTTTAGTCGGGGCATATCCTCGACGGCCCTGCGCGCGCATGCCGCGTTTTTTTTCCATGCCGCTTGAGCGCTGCGTCCTTTAACGCGATATGTCGATTTCCGACACCATCTGCCCCCCATCCACTGGATCCTTTTTCCTTTTATCACGTTATATGCAGCCTGGACCCCTTAGGCTCGATGCGGACATCCCTAACTCGCACGCTGCGCAGGATCTTTTCCCCCCTTTTTTATCATTTGATCTGTAGATTAGGTGGTGATGAGAGAGTTTCCCCTTCTTCCGTGTCCGCGCCGTACCAGCAGCCGGTTCGTCTCCTTAGGGGAAGGGAGCCTGTCGCCGCGATATGTTTTTTTTTAAAGGGCGGTTTGTTGCCCAACCGGAGAATCTTCATTTTTTTTTCTTTCCGCAGGAGTTCGCTTTGATTCTCTCTCGGCGAAAAGGATGTCAAGTGGCCTCGGCGCCCTGCAGCGATGCCCGAGCGTGTCACACGCTCTCGTATCGCCTCTTGATGACGACAGCCAAGTTTGGCGGTGATCTTATTCGTCCATGAAGCCTGGTCACGACTCTTTCGTTTCTTTTTCTGCGACTCGCAGCCGATGCAACGCCCTTCCTCTGCCGACATGGGGTGTTGACGATGACGCTTTTCTTTTATGCGCTTAGCTCTTGTCGAGGGCGCGCCACGCCCCCTTAATGTGCGTTCACCGCTGTCGTTTTTCTGCGCGACACCCCCAGACAGCATCAAGAGTTTCTTTTTGGCTCGCACAGCGTTGAGCCTTTTCTTTTTGCAGATCCCAGCGCAGAAGGCTTTATTGCTAGACGCCGCACCATGTTCTCCGAGTTTTTTTTGGAGTGGAGGAACAAGGTGCGGTCTTTGGCTGTAGAAAGACTCCCCCCCTCCCTCCTTCTGCCCTGGCAGCAGCCCGGTTTACCCCCAGACACTTGACCCCGGCCCACTCCTATGGCGCGGGGAGAAGTGGCTCCGTGTTGCGTGACGGATCGTGTTTTCTTTTTGAGATGGCTCCTGGGGCCAGCAGGATGGTGCCGTTTTCGCA
>Ga0179593_1497611_pt1 | contig 10517 bp, 11 predicted proteins | sample CZODoug2_1_08_16_FD_185931 | JGI IMG/M metagenome (GOLD analysis project Ga0179593, IMG submission 185931) | Vadose zone soil fungal communities from Angelo Coast Range Reserve, California, USA - CZODoug2_1_08_16fungal (PacBio error correction) | ecosystem: Environmental > Terrestrial > Soil >... | reverse complement strand
TTGGCAGGGGTTCCGCACATGGACTTTTTTATTACGCTATGAATGGTTGATCGCCCCTTTCGCGCTTGCACCCAACTACTTCCCCCCTTTGCTCTGTTTAAGGCTGCTCGTTGCTCTGAGGCACTTCGGCTGAGTTCTCTTTGGCAAAACAGCTGTGAGAAAGTCGCTGAAATTTGATAGCAGGCCCCCGCGAGTGCGAGTAACTCGCGCCCCTCTTTAGCGTAATGCGTGAACTAAGATGACAACCTTTTTAAGAAACACACATCCAAAACCTACGGCCAAATACTCCGCCCTGCAAGCGGACAGCTTTTGGACACGATGCCGGACTTCTTTACGTCAGGAACCTTTCCCCCCCCCCCACCTGGCGAGCCGGCGACTATTTTCACTGAAATGCTCTGATTAATTTCACGCGGGTGCTTGTACCCGCATTCTTCGTTTTTTCCCCTTACGATCTGCCGATCATGCTCCTACTGAATTTTTTTGAGAGTTGGGCGCGGGACCCTGTGTTAGCTGGACGCGATTTGCTCCGAGAACCATGTAGTTTAGGGTTCACTTCTGCCCAGCCTTTTTTTTTTTCCGCACACGGTGCTGTATTGCATTCTGCCCCCCCTTGTTCTGAAGCGACCTGGTATGCGATTTTCCTGCCTTGATGCTCTACTTTTCAGCGACGACGTCCTGTTTTGCCCCGAGGTTCTTGCTGCGCACAATGGACATTACGCCCCCCTGGAGCTTCAAGTTTCAATTTGCCGCGCTACGTTATACCGCCATCTGCGGGCCTTAAATCCAAGGGCCCCACATTTTTCCCTCCCCCATTCCCGCGGAATTTCGGGGACACCGCAATTTTATTGGGTGTTGTCTCTCGATTTACACCACTCTGTGATCGCTTGCCATACAAGATTTTCTCCTGCCCCCCACGGCCGCAACGAGATTGAGATGACCCGGAATTGCCGCGCCCGCTCTCGGACTGAAGAAAACCCTTAGCCAAGAGACCTGCTGCTTTTTTCCCCAAACAGGACGGTGTACGTTTTTGGACTCCTTGTTTGCAACCCCCAATTATACATCCCGTTTAAAAGAGGCACGCTTCGATAGCAGTACTTCCCCCGATCGCGTCCCCCCCCCTTTCTTCTCCCTTTTTAGCTTTAACTGGCGAGCCCCTTCTACATCGTGCAATAAATTCTTTTCCCCTCTGAGATCCCTGCTAAAACCAGATTATTGTTCTTCCGTTGCAACAGAACCCTATCAGGAGCTGGATCCTATCGTAATTGGTGCATATCTTCTCTCCAGTAGCCCGGCATCGTCAACTCTTTTGCATCGTTTTTTGATGCCGAAAAACTCCCTTCTTCCATGCACCCCAACACGGATCCTCTATGGCACATGCTACCCTCTTGCTGTGCATGCTGCCCCTGCAGGGAAAATCCCTAGCGCCCGCGTTTTACTTTTCGCCGGTTAGGTACACGGCATACCCTTTCCCCCCTGCCGATTTTTTGAGGCGGATCTTGGGATACAGAGGGCAACCCCCAGGTTTTCTTTCTGCTTTTACTTCTGATTAATCTTCTGGGCGTGTCATTTTTTTAGATGTCGCAAATAGTCGCCAGCGGTGAAACCAGAGTGTTTCCGGTTAACCGCGCCATAATTGATCAGCATCACCACCTCAAGGAGCTAGGAGAAGCTAGCTCGCCGGGGCAATTCCCCCTCCCCCCTCTTTTTGGATACTCGGCGATCGCTCTGCCCGGCTTCGGCAGCTTTTGCTTGTTAGAGCGAATCACTTAGAACTTCAGCAGCCACTGAGGGCTTGGAAGCCTATAAGTAAACGTCGCAGCTTCAGGTTTGTTTTTTCCCTCTTTTTTCTGTGCATCATTCGGCGTGAGCAAGCGTAGTGCGAGGCTATACTCGGCCCGTGGATTAGAGAGCTTGCGGGCAAGAGCATCAACCCCCCATGGTTTCTTCCGATTTTTTCTTAGCCGTGGAGCCCGCGGGAATTTCTGACGCCAAGGGCTGTCCCGGTGTTTTCTATTGGCGGATGTTTTTTTGAGTAATGGCATTGCGTTCGTCCTCTTCCCAACCCCTTGTACTCTGCCAATTATTTTAAGACCTTTATATACGCAAGTTTTTCTTGGCATTGAGACATTATACGAGCCTTTCAGTGAAGGTATAGTTTTCAGGGCCCCCCTAAGGCCATTGGCGCCCCGCCGGACCATGTACGCATCGCACACAGTTTACCCTTTCCCCCAAACTAGCGACTCGATCCCAGGTGTTTGTACGTTCAAACCTTCATGACTTACCTGATAGGTTCCCCATTGGAGGGCTCACCCCCCCCCCCCATAGAATGGGCCGTTAGCCACAAATCTTTTTTTGGTTGCATTCTCTGCTGCACAAGAGGTGGCTTGTTTTCACCCCTCCCCGCATGGCTATTTTTACGCGCTGAACAGAAAGGCCTACGCCTCCCCCCTTCAACTTCCACACGCCAAGGCCGCTACTGCCGATGACTTACTTCTCGTTCCAGGAATTACCTGTTTTTGCGATCTGATGGAAGGTAATCCTATGGGATTTTTTCCCTGATCGATAGCCCCGATGTTTCTGGGTCTTTAAACCGGATTGAGACATCTTTTCCACCGTGGATTACTATCATTAATTAGATCCCCACGGTGCTGCCGTTCGTCCTATGCAGCTTTTCCCTATTAAGACAATGGTGGCTCGTTCTAGTGTACTTTTCTGATGGTCTCCTTCTCGACACACGCCCATGGTATCCGTCCCTGGACCCCTTCCCCTCCCGAGCCGCTACTCCGGCTTCTCCATTCCTACTTCTTTGAAAAATTTTTGTAGCTAAGGACGATCCGCTGTCCTTGGGTCATCCCCTAGTTAAGACGTAATAACATTTTTTGCCAGAGTTAGGCCAGCTCTGCGGAAGATTGTTCCCCCCAGTTGAGAGTATTCCCTATCCCTTGGAAGGGCCTCCAGCCGTGAATTTCATTGGCGCGTTGCCCCCTCGAGTGCGCTACTTATATTTTTGGCTGACTGTTCATTTGGAATTGAGACCCACCTACCCCCCACAACCCCCCCCCCCCCCCCCCCCCAACCTCCGGCTTAGGTTCACCAATATTTTTCTTCTGGTATGCATAGAAGCTTTTCCCTCCTTTTTGAGTTGTGTCACTCCGGTCTCCTTGCTACTCTCATCTTTTCACCTCATATTTGGTTGTTGTTTTCCTTGATCCCTCTCCCCTCCATCCCAACAGTCCCTTCCCCAGGCTTTCCAGAACGCCTCTCAAGAAATTTCTACTCCTACCTCCAAAGAGCAGCCTGAAAAGCCAAACCAAAACCCTTCCCCTATTCTTCCCGCCATGCTCGCCACCGTCGCCAGCCGCGCAATGGACATACACTCGAAATGCTCCCATATCCTCTTTTCCCCTCCTGCCCGATTTCAAAATGATGAATTGCCTTTACGCACTCGCCGCTCATATCCCCTGTCCATACCCGCTTACGATTCCTTCTCGCGGCGCCGATGGATTCGAGTCGTCCGCCCCCCCAGCCCTTCCGCCGCTGCCCGCGCGGAGACTTTCATTACTCCGCGACACACTCGACGCCCACCCGCTGACAATCGATCTCCCCCCTATTTTTTCCCCCTCTCTAATAACCTCCAACAGCACCGTCCTCTGTTTTTGAAAAGCTTTTCCCATACCCCACCAATGAAGAGCCGACATTTGCCCCACGATTTTTACGTACTAAATTTCCCCCCCGTCCCCCCCCCCGCCCCCCCCCCCCCCCCCAACACACCCCCCCCGCCCAAATCTGACACATCCCCTTCCCCAACCAGTCCCCGCGCGTCCACCGATTCATTGACGACCCGTCGTAGTCGCAGCAGCGCGATATTCTCCCCTGTTAAGCTATTACGGACTCCCTGCGAGTGTCAATTCTTTCGGAAGCCCCGCACGTCGCGCGAGGTAACGACAGCCTTTGCAACGTTCAGTTATTTTCGAACCACCCTCCCCCCCCGACTACGATGCTTCGCCGTAATGAGAGTGGCACGGCCCCTCAGTCTTCTCTTACCCGAACTCCTTTCAGCCGCTGCTTTTTGCACGATCCTGGTCGAGGATCCCCGCCCGAAATCACTCCCTCCTTTTTCTTTGGCCCGGAATGTTTCCCTTTTACCGTACCCTCCTCTATACCCTTTTTCTACCATGCCCAATCCCCGCTGCGCGGTCACATCTCATGCAAATTTTCACTAACATTACCTTGCTGACCTTCGAAATTTGGCGCGCACCCGTCCAATCCTCCCGAACACCAAACCTCGCGCACGCACCTTTTTGCCTTTTTTCTCTTGACTTTTCTCAGACCCCGCCACAGGTGTAGCACAATCTCCCCCCCTTGAGCATGATGACCCACGACACCCCCCCCCCCCCCCCCCCCGCAGCCGCTATCCCCTTTACAGTTCCGGACGCAGGGATTAAATCATCCCGGCCCTTTGGCTTCATTTTCTGCCGACCCTTTTGCACGTTGACTAATTCTCCCTAAACACTGCGGCCGATCTCCCCCCCTTAGATCACCCCCTTCTCAACGAGCCAATTCTCTACGCATTTCTCTAAGCCCTCTTCCCCCCCTTTTGATGCAGAGAGACACTAACCTTCCGCATACCAAATCCCACTTTCATTTAGCTTTAGATCTTTCTATTATGCCAGTCCCATTCACTATTTTTTAACAGGTACTTTAGATAACTCTTTATCCCGCAAACCTTCCCAACGCCGTGCACTATTTACGCCTTTCCCCCCTCCACTTTCCCCCTCTGAACACTTCTGATGGACTACGGGCACGTCCAACCCAGACTCCCCAGAGAGGCTTCCACTTCTTAGGACCGCGAAACATCTCCCCGCATTGCTACACTTTTTCAAAGCTGTCCCCTCTGACTCTTTCCTGCTAAGCTTCCACGATGGTCGCTCCACGAAACCGTTTTTTTATTTATTGGCACTTACCGGGTTTCTACAGCACTTGACCCGTTTTTTCACGCAATTTTACCCAAATAACTCCCCCCGATACTCCGATTCTTTCCCGTTATCTTGTATTTGTTTACTTACCAAAACGGATAAATACGACTTTTCCCTTTTCCTACATGATGAGTCTCTCGAAGATTTTTCAGTTTATCGCCGACTTTTTACCGGATAACTCTCATCCCCCGGCAGACAGCACCTAAGCAGTGCTATTCCTTGAACTCCTTCCTTAGATTTACCTTCCCATCTTGTGCACTCCCAGAGAGCCGCAGAGAGGACACGGGCTAAGAGCACGTGGTGCACGGGGGGGGCTCCCCTCTAGCATGCTCCTGAACGACGTAGGGGGGGGGACCGACCGGTAGAGAGCCAGCCTGCACAACAGGGGGCTCACCTGAGAGAGATATCGGGGTAGAGCTGTCGTAGCTAATTCGACTCGGGCACGTCCTCCTCTTTGAGGAAGTCGGACAGCCACACTCATCCCTCTATCCCCCAACTGCCTTCCCATCCCCCCCCCCCTCCATCCACCCCACTCCCCGTCCCCCCCCGCAATCAACGTAAGAGTTGTTTCAGGCCGGCGCTGCGGGGTCGATTCGCCCCCAGCGTCTTGGGGCGAGCGGAGTCGGGGTGGTACGAGACAGCCCCGGTGTAGATAGCCCGAATGCGGGTGCCCTGATGCAAGGTGTTTCATCAACTCGCACTAGGGGGCAGGCGTGGACGCGAGCTGGGGGCGGAGATGGGGGGTAACTGGACCACCGACGGGTGGCGCTGTCGAGGTGCTTGAGATGTTGATACCAAGCTCCCCCGGTGGAGGCGTCCGCGCAAGGTGGGCATGGAGCCTGGCTTTTATAGGACGGGCGGCGGAAGGCCGGCGGGCGCGGGGTCCCGGTCCGGGCGGCCGGGACGACGCAGAAGACCTTAGGGAGGCCACCGCGCAGTGGTACCCTCACACTTATTCGGGAGTGGTTGGCGCGTGTTCGACTAGGAAGCTGGCGTACGCGGCCAGCGGGGCGGCACCCGGCCCGCCACCCCGGGCTGTGCGAAATACTGCACGGATACCGGAAGGGCACGTGTCCAGCAGGATGGGGCCGGTTGGCCGAGGGACCGCTGGCTTGTACGCCTTCACCGGCACGCCTACAGGCGAGGGGCCGTCTTTCAAGTGGCTCGAGCCGGTTGTAGGGCCCCTCAGGTGTATGCTCGGCCGGGCGGGGCGGTGGCGGACTACGGCGGTTCGCCCGGAACAGGATTTGATGGCCCAGCGCCGCCGCTCTAATCAGTTAAACGAGTCCGCGTCGTGCCGGCAGGGAGGATAACGCGCGGAGCGGAGCGCAGCGAGTTAACGATAGTGCGCACGGCAGCGCCGGGCTGCATATTGAAAACGGTGCTGTGCGGCATCCTGGGGGGGAGGCAGGAGGGTCAGCGGTGCTGCCCGCACCCCTGCTAGCTGGGTGCACGCGGGGGGCGCTGCGCTGGCGGTTCGGAGGGGGGGCCCCCTGTGTACGGAGACGGGGTCGAGGCCAGTCAGCTCCGGTCTCGGCTTTTGGGGTCAGTCCCCGCGGGAGGGGGGGGCAGACTCAAGAGGGTTGTCAGCGGGACTGGGCCCCTCATTGGCCTGGCCGGGGCACCCGCAGGGGATTCGGCCGCATAGTAGTGACAACACTCCCCACATTGGACCCAAAACTAATAGGAGAGGAGGACTATGATGAAGACCCCACCCCAAATAAAACCATAAAAAACCTTTTTCTCCCCAGCCCCCCCCCCTCACCCCCCGGCCCCCCCCCCCCTACACTACGGCAGCTCAATCGTTGCCGGGCGCGCTTAGTTTCGTTTCCGGCGCCTCTTTTGCTCTTTTTTCGTCTACTTCACGCCCCCCCCCCACTTCCGCATAACGGTCCTTCCGCGTTGCCCAACGGGCTGAGTAGTCTCCTCCTTTCCCGTTCCTATTTCCCCGACGTGTTCACTTGATGCTCAGCCCCCAGCGGATCGAAGCGCCATTCCCCCCTTCATCTTTTGCCCCATACGCTTTCTTTCGAACGCTGAAGCTTTAGCATCCGCACAATGCCGCCCCGTACCCTCTGTGCTTCAACTCCGGTATTCCTTTTATTTTGCTTGGGAATTTTTGCCAACACAAGACACCCCGCCGCCCCCCTTTTTTTAAACCCAACCTCTCTCCAAAGCCCCATCACAGGTCTCCGCAGTCACCCCACACCCCCCCACCCTTCTCCCTCGAGTCTCAAGACCCTCTGTCCACTGTCTTGCAGTGGACGACGACTCATTTCCATACCGGGCCCCTTCTGTCCACATTTTTCCACCGCCGAGCCGAACGCCGAGATGCAACGCGGACTGCAGGAAGGCTCAGCCGCGAGGAGACTATAACCTCTCTACCCCTCCCGTCTCCACACCCTCTCCTACAATATGTTTATCAGTGGTTTCTTGGGGTTTTTTTTTTTTTTTTTTTTTTTTTTTTTTTTTTTTTTTTTTTTTTTTTTTTTTTTTTTTTTTTTTTTTTTTTTTGTTTTTTTTGTTTTCTTTTTTTTTTTTTGTACGATCTCGCATTCACACCCCCCCCCCCCCCCCCCCCCCCCCCCCCCCCCCCCCCTCTCGTGTCCCCCCCTTTTCAGGCATACTTTAAGAAGGTTGCCCCCCACCCCCGTTTCTTCTTTTTTGAGTCAACGTCCTTCCCTTCATTTTTTTTCTTCGTTTCCCACGATTTTTCCTTTAAATTTCTCTTTATCCAGCTCAAAAATATGCAAAACTCCCTTTCTCCAACGAGGCTTTCCCATTCTCGCAGAAATTTTTGCCGAGCAATTTTGGCATTTTCTCTCTACTCCCCACCTTCCAGTTCCTTGGCACCAAAAGCAGTATTTCCCTCTTCCTAATCCCCTCTTTTCCTCCTCCGGTTTTTTTTCCTTAGAAGGACTTTTCACCCTGTTTTTTCAGCAGTCTGGCCGTGCTTTCTGCCAGTTTCTCGGTCCATCGCGCTGTCCAACGATCCCCTTTTTCTAGATTTTCCCCCTCCTTTTTGGAGATGGGCAGGGCGTTGGCTTTTGTCAGTGGAACTTGTCCTCGCAAAGAGCTTTTAGAGCAAGCTGCGCTGCTTCCCCGCGTGATTCCCCCCCCACACGAAGCACCCTCACAAACGATGTTTTGGCCCCCGTAACTCTTGCTTGAGCTGGACTTTTTCTCTTGAATATTCTCCTAATTTGAAATAGTCGCGCCGTTGTTTCCCCCTCATTCCCGCTGCTTCCTTCACTGTTTTTGCGTCAAGCGGGAAACATCGCTGTTTTTCATAGATTGCTTTCCTCCTAGTTGGTGTTCTTTGACCGGTGGACAGGCTGTGGCTGCTTTGACTGTTTTTAAACTTTTTTTCCCCTATGGTTTTTTTTGGCGTCCGGCCACTCTTTTTTTTTTGCACAGACGACTGTTGACGCGGACTATCGCATGGGTATGCTGAAGCTTTCGCGCCGTTGGATTTTCGCGGGATTGTTTTTTTGAGGCTTCCTATCTTTTTCTGCCTCCCCACAAGAGCTCAAATTTGAACCTTGACCCACTGCGTCCATTCCCTTGGAAATATACTGTGCAACAGTCCAAGACGTGCACTGCTGCCTTTCCCGTTTTGCGTCCCTTTTGTGGGGACCTCGCATTGTCGCTCCCATCCTTGGGTCAACGAATCAAAGCGGCCATGCCTGATTCCTTGAGTCAGAGGGCGAAGAAGATTCTGCTGGAGTTGGTTTTGACAAAGGGTGCCGCTGCTGATTTCCAAAATTATTCTTCGTTGGGGCACGCGTGCTCGTCACTCGAGATTTTCCCCTGGCGATTTGTGGCGCCGGGAGCGTCCTTTTCAGGCTATCTGCCTCGAATAAATGCGATTTTTAGCTTCAACTTCCCGCTACAGAGGTCAGTGATGACCTTTTGGTAGGCCAAGGGCAAGAGTACAAACTTCTCTTATTCCGATGTCGATGCTTGGTGTCGTAGTGGCGGGGATGAATTAACCCTACCAGTTACAGTCCGGAAAAACCAATGCCCTCCTTTTTTGTCCCTCCCCTTTCTGTTTCGCTGGCTGAAGGGCCATTCCAAGCCCCGGTTGACTTCTGTCTACATTGGCATAAAACAGACGCTTTTTGGATTTTTTGGGACCTCCCTCTTGACCTGAAAGGGTGCCGCTGTCAGTGGCTGGGAGGTGCGACTCTGACTCGAGTTTTCCGGGTGTCCCTTTCTTTTAATTCCCCCCTTCCATTTGACGACTTGTTCGACCGGGTGAACGCGGCCGTTACGGCACCCTATTCACCTACTAACACCAACGGGCAAGGGACTTCGAGGTTGACCTTTTTTTTCTCTTTCAGCCCCGGTTGATTGCGCGAAACTAGGTCTCGCGTGATTGGCCCCCCGGTGCTATTTTAAGGATATCCCCTGATGACTCGATTCTCCCCATTTTTTTTCTGTTGCCTTTCTGACTCTCCCTTCCTCCTATATTTGACTGGATGAGTGCATCCATTAGGCGCACGAGTTTATAGAGAGGTTGGTCTAACCCCCAAGCTCACCCCCCAATTTTCGATTTTTCTTTATACAAACCGTGGACGAAGCGCTTTGGGTTCCACTTTTCGTTTCTTCGGTCGGTGTGGAGGGTTTCTGGCGGCTTTTCGTGCTTTGTCACACATTGGCGTATTTGCCCTTTTTGCCCCGAGATGTGTACCCCCTCGCTTTTTTTTATTGTCCCTTACGGAATCGGGAAACCTTTCTTGGAGCATTGGTACCTTCTGTTGCACGGGGCCGGTCTTGGCTTTCGGACTCTAGCCCCTTTCCCGTGCGCCCGTAACCGGCTCTATCGTTGTACGTTAGACTTCTCTTTGGACTCATGTCTGTAACCCCCCCTATTTTTCCCCCCTCGGTGTGTTGACAACTTCCCTACACCTCCCGACGGTCCCCGCCAACGTTTCACCATGGCTCTTTGCTTGACGTTCTTCTGGTCCCTTTTCCGCTTACTCTTTGCTTCTGCAGTCCTCTCTTTCGAACTTTTTTCGGTCTGCCTGGAATTCGGCGACGATTTTTCTTCCATATGGTCTTTCCTTGAGGAGTAGCAATCATCTCCCTCTTTTTGCTTGACCCCTTGGGCTTCATTGTTGGGATGGGCCGATATATGGTGCTTTTTTCCCCCGGTTCGAGACAGGCGCCTTCTTTCGCATTTTTTTTTTTCTTTGTGCATTGGGCTTCGCAGTGCTGGGTTTTTATGACTACGTCCTTTTCCCCGTTCATTGGAGATGCTTTACGATTCCTTCGACTCCTCCTCGGACTCCCGTTATCGGGGAAACTTCTTCGACTATTCCCTCGCTGACCATTTTTTTTTCAATCTTTCGCAGGAGCGGTCCTTTTGCCCTTTTCTTTTTCTGGGTGTGCACTTTTTCTTTTGGCGTCGATTTTCCCTGGCATTTTTTTTTCCTGGGTGCTATAAGGCGTGCTGTAAGCTTGTACCTTCGTCTTGTTTGAGCCCTTCACCTATGCGGTGTATTTCATTGAATTATTTCGTGGGCTGATTGCTCGCTG
>Ga0179593_1460809_pt1 | contig 10517 bp, 5 predicted proteins | sample CZODoug2_1_08_16_FD_185931 | JGI IMG/M metagenome (GOLD analysis project Ga0179593, IMG submission 185931) | Vadose zone soil fungal communities from Angelo Coast Range Reserve, California, USA - CZODoug2_1_08_16fungal (PacBio error correction) | ecosystem: Environmental > Terrestrial > Soil >... | reverse complement strand
GCCACCCCTCCCGAACACTGCGACCTCCCCTTTTCAACGATACCACCTTATCTGAGGGGCTCGGGTGTTCTGGGCAAGGTTTTCCCCTTACGAGTTGGCTTGTAAGAAAATTTTACACGGGCATGAATACTTTTCCCCCTCACGCGCGTGCGTCTATGCAGGTTGCGCCACGATATCCCCCTGACTTGTTCCAGAAAAAGAAGTCCCCCAAAAGTGAAGTTTTCATCTGGGTGAAATCTTTCCGATGGACTGATATCGTATAGCCTCTTCACCCCCCTCCCCCCAACCCAACGAGGCAAGCAGCACTTCCACGCCAGAAACCGCGCCACATTCTTCTCGCGACGGTGGAGGAGCTACCCTTTCTTACTTCACTTTTCCTCTTCTTGAAGTTTGTGATTCTTTGAGTGCCCACGCCGCGCCGTACGAGCTTTACCCTAATCTGATGCATGTTCCCTTTGCGGAAACCGATGCATCTGGATACTTTCCTTTCCTTTCGTCCGCAGTTCCTTAAAGTATCATTCTGTTCAGAAGTTTTCATCACTCGTGGGTGGGCATACCCTAGGAGGAGCTTAGGATTCTCTTTTCCGCGTTTTTCCCTTCTTCCCGGCTCCAGTTCTCCTTAAATTACCGTGCTGATCAATTGCGCGCGCTTGCAGAGCCTCTCGCTCGCTTCGAGCCGACACCCTATTGCCGTTGTCCAAAGGAAGGGTGAGCATGGCAAGTCGGCGTGCGCCTAAGGTAGTGGGGATCTATCATTCGCATCTTTCCTCCCATTTTTCCGATGTGGGCGGAGCCCTGGACGGCCTGTTTCTCGGCGCGTGCCGTGTGCGCTGGCTATTACCTCCGCTCGTCAGTTGTTCCCTTGTTCTGATGTTTTGCGAGTTCCTGGCCTTTCCCCTCATACGAGCCCCTGTGGGCCCAGAAGTGTTACATCCCAACCCCCCGCCCGCCTCTGGTGCGCGGCTCGGGCTCACGGCCGTTATTCTGCGGGCTTTCGCCGACGAGAAACGGTTTGCTGCAGCGTTCGGAACCTTCCCTTCCCTGATGTGCCGGCGGCTTTGAGACGCGAGGCGCGCCCGTTCACACCCCCTTTTTGCCTACCGCGCTCACATTCCCTTTTTGAGTGTCCTCATTCTTGACGCGCGGCACTGCTTTGGAGACCTTCGGCCGGTGTAACCCCTTTTGCCCTGCGTTCGCCCTGTTGGTTGTTGTCCTCTCGCGCCGGCGTTATTTCCGGAATTCTTTTCTTGGCGCATCGCCAAACAGCGGTCCCTGTGCGGAGGCGATCTTTTCTCTGTCGGCGGGATTCTTTCCGCAGCCAGGCAACCGGTCCCGGATGGTTCCTAGTTTTCCCTGGAACAGTCTTCCCGCGCAGACGGCTGCCTTGTCGGTTCCTACCCTGACCATTCCATTTTTCCTGGTCTGCGCCTCTCTCATCGTAACTTAGGTTCGACAGTCCCGTCCTTCCCTCCACAGCAACGCCGGGCTCGAGGACCTACTTCCCTCTTGCTGGCGCAGGGCAGCTTTTTTTTTGGGCTTGAGGACCATCCCACCGCCCAGAACCGACTCTTCCACGCGCGGTCTCACACGATTCAATTCCCGGAATTTCCCGGGGCCACAAACTTTTTTCTTCCACTCGGCTTTTGACTCCCCTCTGTCCTATCTGCGTTCATCCGCCCCCAGTTGGTCGCGTCCTCTCTCTCTTTTCTTCTATTTTTTGTTTCCCACCTGTTTTCTTGTAACCTCCTTGCCGCTGCGGCGCGCGCCATCTCATTCTTTTCCCCCTGCACCGGGAGTTGCCGCACGTTTCCCTTTTTCTCCCGGCGCCCCCCTGGACCGTTCTGTACTTTCCGTTTTTTGGCCAGCCAAGCCCCACGGGCACGCGTTTCCTTGTCCTGCTGACCCTTCGGCAGGACGGCTATCCCGCGTGTTTGCTTTGTCTCTTTTTCCTTGCTGGGCAATGCCCGTTTCATGGAGAGAGTGCAGTCCTGTTGCTCGGGTACAGCGATTGAGCGCCGACGCTTTTTGGATTATGATCCTGTAAAGCACTGTGCCATACATTCCAACACGCCGGCGTTGGATTTTCTCTCAAGCCTTAAAGAGAATGAGCCTCCGCATGTCTCCCTCGTTGGGCTCCTTTCCCTTTCACTCCTCGGAAGTGCAATTCCCGGAGCTCCACACGGTCGCCGCGCCCTGGTCTACAACTTTCCCTTTTTCTCCGTGCCCTGAGAGCCACTGCCTCCCATCGTGCATGTCGAGTGAAGCAGCGTCGTTTCTGGGGCGCGTCCTCCGAGTGCTCTTCCGTTTTTTATGCGATCCCTCTGTCGTGCAAAAATGTTTTGCAGCACCGGCAGTTCTATCTTCGTCCTCCAACGTAATTTACCCGGAAGCGGCACCTTTTGAGTGAGAAAGAGTCAGCTGCTCCTTTGGTTTTTGACTGAACCCCTTTCCTGTTTTCCCTCATCTTTGATTTTGTCCCACCGCACATCGGATACTTTTTTCTCCCCCAGTAGTCTTATAGCAGCCGAACTCCCGAGCGCGCCACTCAGGTCCCTCCGCCCAACCATTCTCCCGTCTTTTTTCAGCTTCTAATGCTAGAAGCCCACCACCGGACAACGTCCGCGCTACGTGCCAGACCCTTCTTTCTGACGTCCATTCTTCCCCATGTCGTCTCGGCGCGCGATTGATCCTGTCCCTCTGTTGATCGCAGTCGGTTACTTTCCAGTTTGGACAGTGGACAGCGTGCAGACGCCGTGCGTATGTTATCCTCCTTTTCCCCCTTCCCTTCATATTCCCACAAGGTGTGAGCGGGTTTGCTTTATCTCAAAAGATAGCGTGTTGCTGCGTCTGGTCGGGAATAACCGTTTTAGTGTCGTATCCGTACCCCTCGAATCTAATGACCGGCATGCACCCGTGCCAGTGTCAGCTCGGACAGTCGCGGTTTCCCTTCCGCCCTCCTCACTAGACGCTCAAGGCAGTCTACACATGACTCCCTGTTTGCCTCTCAAGCGTCGCGAGCCGCTCCTTCGTGGTTTTTTTCTGGTTGTCCTGTCAGTTGTGGTGTGCTGCTGGCTATTTTGGCGCTTTTTTTTTTCCCCCCTGACCTCTGCTTTTCTTAACAATCAGAGGAACCTGATTGATCCCCTTGGCTTGGACCTTTCCCTCTTTTTTGTTTTCATTTTTTGTCGAACTACCTTAGTACGTAGGGTGCAGGTGCACGTATTTCTGCAGGGGATTTCACTGCCACCTTTTGGCGCCTCTTTGACCCCCACATGGCCGCCCGCGCGTAAACGTGTAGCGTGTAGCCGCCGCATTGTTCTGGGGTGCTTTCTTGAACCCTTCTCCTTTGTTGTTGTTGAGTTGAAGCCCAGAACAGACCTGAATCAGCTGACACTCCGTAGTACGCGTTTGATCAGGTGTGTTCCCATTTGCAGGGCGTAAACCTTCCCTGACCTTTGCGAGAAACCGCCTCAGTTCCCAATAAGCTGGCCACCTCTCCTCTCTCAGGCACCGAGAGCATTTCACACGAGGTTCCCAGACCCTCCAGTCGATTTGATTCCCCTAGTGTCGCTTCTTGCCGCCGAGTTCGAGCACTTCCCAAACAGCCATCCGAGGCCAGCAGCACGTGCACCCCCCCCTGGATCACATCGAGGCGGCTTTCTCTATGCTTGGAGGAGGGCTCAGGGGCTTTTTTTTTGACACTGCTCTAGAAGTTTGCTTTCTCCTCTTGCCGAGACGCGCCCGTCCCCCACTGTCAAATCTAGCCTGAAGGTGCAATGCAGGTACAGTGTAATTCTTGTTCATCACCCGCCTTCAGCGGCTTGACGTCAACCGCTTCTCGGCCCTCAAGCACGGGATGCGCCTCAATCGTGGGAGAATCCTATCTTTTTTTTACCGAGGTCTTCAATTTCGGGAATTTCTGCCCTCTGGATTGGCCTTTTTCAACTACAGCCTGAACTATCACTCTTCTCGCTGTCTACTCTCGCAGCGCTCTCGTCCTTCTCAATAGAGGACGATGCTTTCCTCACGCTGGTGGTTTACGTAGATCGGCGCTTAAGCGTTACGTGGTGATTTAATCCCGCAAATTCTCCGCGTTTTGAGGACTTTAGTGTCACGCGCGGAGCGGACGTGCGATGGCTCTTACAGTCTGATTCGAAGGTTTGACCTGAGATGGTTCCTGAACCCCTCTTTACATCCTTACGATTAACAGTGTCTACTCCAGCTCCCCCTCCGCCTCGGGCTTTTTCTCCCTTTGCTCACCCCCCCCCCCCCCTGACGGTTGAGACGTGTCGTTCTGCGGCGTTCGCCGTGCCGAAGACCCCTTTTCGGTTCTTGTTTCCGCGTTCAGACTATCTGTATCCCATGCCTGATGATCGGCGGCGTGGCCTTTCCCAGTTCCAACATTACTTTTTTTTCCCTACCTGAGATCCATTTAGACTTGGCTCGGCTTCTCCTTTACTCTGCTTCTCGGCACGGGTCGACCTTAGTTGGTTGAATTTTTGGTCATAGAATCATGGCCGGCCATTTTTTGGCCCTGCCCTGAGCTAGGCCTCTGAATTGTGGACTCTGTTCGTGGTTGGGTCTTTCTTCGCCCCGACCAGCTGGTTTTGACTGGCGGGAGGCGTAGAACTTTTTTTACCGAGATCTCGAACTACATGGGCGAACCAGCCGGTGATTTTTTGCGCCTGGTTTCCCCTGTGCGGAGTTCCAAGGCGAAGAAAGGTGCACGCATAGATAGGCGGTTTTTTTTCCTATACTTGTTTTCCGGAGCGCACCATTTTTCATCGGGCCTCGGCTTTTCCTCCTAGTACTCTGGCAGTTAGCAGCACTCCTGACCATCCCAAAAATTTTACGGACCGATTCCTGCCTTTTTCTCTCTGAGCATGGCCAACCTTCTCTTCTTTGGGTTTTAGGCCATGGAAAGAACCCCAACCGCCCATACAGACTTTGTTCAAGGTTCCGCGGATACACCCTTCACGGAGTCAACTTCCGGGAGGTTTCAAGTGTCCTTGAGGATCCACTCGCGCGCCAGGTCCCCCTCCTTGTGGGTCCCTGATTCTCCTTCCATTGAGTCTATCTTTTATGCCTCTCCTCTGGTCGTGAGAGACGGACGCTCCAACTGTGGAACCGCCTGACGTCTTTCCTCGCGGCTGCGCTCCGAGGTCCTGGGCAAAAATGTGACCGTTCCTGTTGCCGCCACCTTTCTACAGGGTGATCGCGGGGCCACCTGGCTCCCGTGTCTTTTTTCTTGCTGGAACCTTTTCCTGAATTTTCACTTTTGCGGTTGCCCTGCGCGATACGTCTTTCTTCTCCCGGTCCGTCGAGATGCTTGTTTTTTGTTGTTCTTAGGGCGTCGTGGGTTCCCGGCCGCACGATTTGAAGCGGCGTCTCAGCCCCTTGGTTGATGTCTTGTTGCCTAAGAGCCGAGGGAGTAGGGAGGCCTTTCTGCATCCTGAAGCCCTTAAGGTGAACCGGCGGTTTCCCCAGAGCACGGGCCTTCTTCACCTGGCTTCGTATATCACTCTCCCCCCTCTAGATCTTCCCTCTGAGCTTGCTGTTGGGCGGCCGTAGCCCCCCGATTTTCCCGATTCCGGGATTGTCGGGGTCCCTCGAGTCACCCTTTCCCCAATGCTTCGAGGACCCTTAGCGGTACTCCGTGGCGGCGGCACCGCTTCCCCCTTCCGTCTCGATGCCGAGTCCACTGAACAATAGTGAATGTTTTTTTTTATTTACCCCGCGGTACGCCCTCGTGATGTGGTTTTTTCTCCTTTCCCCGCGCCGACCTTACTGGAGGAGTAGTGAAAAGCGTCAGCCCTCACCTAATTTCTTCTCGTCTGCGACCCTTTCCCGACTTGAAGACTCTATCCGGCATGCACCGCAGCCCGAGGCGCCGGTTTTTTCTTCTTTCCCAATTCTGCGCTATGGTGAATAGTATGCTTTTTCTTCTGCTTTTAAGGAACATCCATCTCTAGAGCGAGGCTCCTCTCCTTCTTCTGCACGTAACGGCCGGATTTTTTTTCCCCCTCAGTCGTTCGTTGCCGATTTTAAGCTTTTTCACCCCCCCCCGTGGGCTTTCCTCAGTTGCCCCTACGGGCGGGATGGAGGCACGACCTTCCTGATCGGCTCGGCCGAGGAATTATCCCCCTGCGCGTGATCGGAATTCGTTCCTTTTCACAACCCCACTTCACAGCTCCTAAAACCTGCGCGCGAGTGCCTTCTCTCCCGGGAACCAGAGTATTCTCCACGTTTTGGTTGAGAGAAGAGTTCTTTTATCCCGACATCAGTTTTGGACGACGCCGCTGGTCTTCTCCGTTTTTTTATCAAACTTTTGCAATGTCCCTGCATTGCTAATTCCCCTCCCCCCCCCTTGTCCAGTTCTTTGCGTGGAAACTCCCGCATCAGCAAACTGAGATAGGGTTCCCAACCGCGCCCGTCCTCCTTCCGCGAGCCGCCGTTTTTGTCTTTTGTTTTTTTCAGTAATTTTTAGTTTCCAGTGATGCTGGTCCTCTGATGTTTTGCACCGTCCTCGCTCACTGATTTCAATCCGCACGTTGCATCACCTCGGAGTGAACCCACTTTTTTGGATTTTGGTTCTCGTGGTCTCCGGCGTCTGGTTGACCGCGTTGCGTCTTCTCTTCTTTTCTATTCTTTCTTCACGCACTTTTTCTGCCTGGTTCCACTTGCTCAGTCCCCCTTTCCCCTCCTTTTTCTCTGGGTTAAGCTTCTTCATCGTACGCAGTGTTTTTGCTATGGTCTCTCTTCTTTTTCTCCCCTCCTCTTTGTTTTTTCTAGAGCTTTGTGACCCTGGTCCCCGATGAACAGCTCACCCAATCCTCTTTGCGCAGTGTGGTTGGCACGTTAACCCGGCGTACGCTTCGATGTTTGGCCCGTGAGAACCTCACGGCAGAAACGCTTCCCTCTTAAGAGCATACTGCTTTTGCGCATCCTGAAGGGCTTTTCCTTAGAGGGTTTTTCCCTTCTCCGAGTGATCTCTTCGGCGTCATGGGGAAGCAGGCATCTTCCGCTCTTAAGTGCAAACCGCCCCCAAAACGATTCCTCAGAAGACCTTCGTACTCATGTTCCACCCTGACCACCTCGGCGGCGTCTTTTTCTTTGGATTCTCTACGTCCTGTCCGTTGGACCGCTATTCCTCCTCCTTTGATAGTGTTAGGCCACAAGCCTCCTTTTTCTTGGTACCATTTTGGGTGCACTTGCGTTCCCCCGCTTCCCCTGCTACTCCCTCTTTTATCGCGACCAGCCCTTTTTCCCCACAAGCTAGTTCCAGCAACGCCTTTCGCTGTCACCTTTGGCTCTACGATTCTTTGTCCCGCCTCGAAGGACTCATCGCGGGTGGGACGTCCTGCACCCTCTTCTGCTTGTGTGCCGGGCCCCCATCCCCCCTACACTTTAAATTCCCTCCGCCGCCTCGCCTCGCGCAGCTCTCTCTTCCCTCTTCATAGAGGAGAGATGCCTTCCCATGTGAGAATGGAAAGTCTCGCGGCGTTAAGCTTCATTGGGGGTGATTCCTAAATCCTTTCAGTTTGATGTGAGTGAGCCCCCCCTTTTTTTAATTGCCGCTTAGCGCCTCTACGCGCGTGTTAGACCGGGTATGTGTCAGCGTGAAACCTTCTGGTTAAGCTGCAACCTCACTAGAGTGGAATTTTGGTTCCCCCCATCCTCAAACCCCGTCCTTTTTTTTTTCGGAGGCTACGGCAACTCGGAGATGCGCGGCTGATCGTGATGGGGCCCCCCCCGCCCGAGAGAAGAGTCCCCGTGCGGCTGCACGCGTTTGCCCTTTCCTTATCATTTATTATTGACTTCTCAGAGCGAGGTGACGACTTCCCCCCTCCTGCTGACTTCAGTAACGTGTTGGCGAAGTGGTATCGTCTGACCCGGTTTGAAAGCCGGCATTCTTTCTCATCCCTTTTTTGTCATCGAAGCTGCCTGAGGGTCTTGACGGTGGTGCGCGCCGAGCCTTCCGCACTTTCCTTTAGGACTGGGAGTTGCCTTTAGAAGCCCAAACAGCCTTTTTTGGATGGCTTTCATCGGGGATTTGTAGGAGAAGCCATGGTCTCACACCGCCGGGCGCGGTGTTTCTCCCCTTGCGTTCCCTCCTCAGACGGCCGACGCTCCTTTCGCGGCGCTGCCTTCCGTTTCTCGACCAGGCGCTCCTTTAAAAGTGCTGTAGCCAGCACGAAGCCGCTCGCAACCACGCCGGTATGGCGATCCTCGACGTCATCTTAGAAGTTCCTGCTTTGTCCTTGGCTGACCCAGCGTCAGAACAGACGCTTGATCCAGTGTTCTCTTGAGGAAAATCTTTCCCCTCACGTTGGCAAACTTCCCGTTTTTGGAGTATCATCGCGCCTCGCCTCAATGCGGTAATGTCAGGTACTGCTTCAGGAGCTCATCTCTTTCTCCGTTTGTTGTGAGCATGTTCCCTTTCTCTGTTCAACTCTATAGGCTGTTTTCAGCTTGGATATCAGGACCCCGGGAACCTGGCACCTGGGGTAGTTTCTTTTCTACAGCGTGGTTTCTCCGCTGTCTCCTTTGATTTTGCGGTTTTTTTTTGGAGAATACAAATTTCCAAAGAGCGCTGCTTGCCCCTTTTTTTCCCTGGGCAGGATCGTCCATTTTGAAGTTTTTTGATGTTTGCGGAGTAGTGTTTCTAGGTCACTTCTGCTTCGGTTCGAGTCCGCCCGATGACCTGGTGCTTTTCCACATGAGCTGCCCCGCGCCTCTGAGCGAGGCGTAGGCGGCTCTTTTCCTGAACGCCCTGTTCCAGCCTGGGCGTGCGCCTTGCTTGAATATCTTTCAGGTACCAGAGCTGAGATGCACTCCCTTCTCTTCTGTTGGGATCTAGTTTTTCCCCCCGCCGGTCATGACTCTTCTCTCGCTTCACCACGGTCGCGCTGGATTCGAGACCACCAGGCCGAAGGTCTTTTTTTTCCCCCTGCGCGGACTACACTTGAGCCAAATAGTGGACTGTTCTCTCGGTTGTCATCTCTATGTCCGGGTCTCTGCTCGCGTCTTCTTAAAGCTGTGCTTGGGAGTGAGCCCACCCCCTCGTGCAGCAGCACCGGCATTTTTCCGAACGGCCCAAGTCATCCCGCATGGCGTGAGAACGATCCCTCCCCCCCTATTGCCGGGCTTGTCAAATCTTTGTCCACGCTCGGTGCTTTTTTTTCCTTGATGTCTTTTTTTCAGAAACTCCACTCGCCTTTTGTGTCCACCGTGTCGACTCTTACTCCCAGACCCGGCCGAGCGCTAGCTCACCCTTCGTCCTCCGTTTTTTGCTTTAAGCTCTGCATGATAGCACCCTTCCCGCTACTCTCCACAGCGAACCAGGCGTGATTTCTCTCGGCCTATTATGGTTCTTCTTATAGCATTTCTTTTGAGCCCTGGATTGTATCGCGTTTTCTTACCTAAAGACAGCCCCATGTAATCAGTCCCTGCCCCCCAGTGATAAATTCCCGGGACCCTCTCTCTCACACTATTTGTGTCGTGCTTCTTCTTTTAGACTCAGATAGAGTTTGAAGACTCCGTTCTGCTCACAAGACATTCGACCCAGATGTCATCTGTTCGACCCTTCATTTAACTTCAGGCAGATAAGTCCCCTTCTCTTTAGCGGTTCCCCCTAGCAGCAACTTTTATTTTCCGTTTCCACACTGACAGTCCCCGGTAGATTCCCCTCCTTCGCGAGCCCTCTCTTCGTCGGATGGCGAGTGGGCCGTTCCTTTTTGATTCGGTTTCACTCTCGATTTACGATGCTGCGTCCATCCTTTTGGACTTGTTAACAGCGTAGTGGAAACATCTTTTCTTTTTTTTTTTTTTTTTTTTTTTTTTTTTTTTTATTTGGGTCTTTGGTTTTTTTTTTTCTTTTTTGGGGTTTGGCGGGTCTTTCCTCTTTTGGCTGGGCCAGGTCTTGGTGGGGGGTTGTTTTGGGGTGTTTTTTCTTTTTTGTTTTTTTCCCTGGTTGGGTCGGAGCCTTTTTTTTGGTCTTGGGTCAGTCCTTTTTTTTGCTTTTCGTGGCCTTTTCTGGTTGTTGGTGGTGGGTTTTGTTTTGCTTTGTTCGGTTGTGTTTTTTTGGGGTCTTCGTTTTTTGTTTTTTTTCTTTTGTTTTTCTCCTTTTTTTGTTTGTTTGTTTCTTTTTTTTTTCTTTTTTTTTTTTTTGTTTTGGTTTGTTTTTTGTGTGTGTTCTTTTTTTTTTTTGTTTTTTCTTTTTTGTTTTTTTTTTTTTTTTTTTTTTTTTTTTTTTTTTTGTTTTTTTTTTTTTTTTTTTTTTTTTTTTGTGTTCCTTTTGTTTTTTTTTTTTTTTCTTGTTTGGGGTCTTTTTTTTTGAGTCCAAACAGTTCTTCTTTCTCTCACGTTTTTCAGGCGGTTTTTGTATTTCGCCGGGGTCTCTCGTTCCCCAAGCCGTCGCCTTTTTAAGCACTTTTCCTGTCCTCAGGACCACCCTGAGCCTCTTCTTACTGGTGCTCTTTTTCAGGCTTATTCATCCCGTCGCCCCTTTCTTGGTC
>Ga0179593_1431481_pt1 | contig 10517 bp, 6 predicted proteins | sample CZODoug2_1_08_16_FD_185931 | JGI IMG/M metagenome (GOLD analysis project Ga0179593, IMG submission 185931) | Vadose zone soil fungal communities from Angelo Coast Range Reserve, California, USA - CZODoug2_1_08_16fungal (PacBio error correction) | ecosystem: Environmental > Terrestrial > Soil >... | reverse complement strand
ATTTCTTTTATGAAGTTTCCCTCAGAGCCAGCACGTCCACTCCAGAAGAGATTCCCCCTATCGACATGGACAGACCTTTCCCTGAGTTTTCATGACCCCCCCCCCCCGTATCTGTTTTCATCGGCTACCGCATTCATACTTGACTGAGCCTTTTCCTCGCCACTGAGAAGTAGCATTGCTCACCCATAGTGATGTGAACTAATTTTTTTTTTTCTCCTGACCTCCCGTAAGACTGGCTCATTTTCTAATGTTTCAGCTAACTCCTCAGAAATGTTTCATAAGCCCCTCATCGCCTCTTGTTTCCGACGGCTAGACCCCCCCTTTGCGATTTTTTCGAGACGGACGCGCCACCCCCCTTTTTTTTTTCGGGGGGGGGACTTATTCCTTTAGGACCTACCCCCCTTAGTCCGCCCGTTTCTTTTTAGTCTGAGTTCCCCTATACCCAACTGCCCGATAAACTTTGTTACCCCCTATTCTTATTTCGTTAGTGCCTTTTCTAACTTGCCACCTAATACAGGGTCTCAGCCCCACTTTCTGCCCGAGACCCCTCGGCGTGCAACCTTCAACCAGAGCTTCTATTTTTACTGAAGTACTTCAAGTAGGGTAAAGGACACGGCCTGAAGGGACGAGGCTACTTCCCTAGGATTCCTCACTCGAGTACCGTGACTCTTGCGCTCTTGTCGATGAGCTTTCTTCTTTCCTTTCTAGTTCTTTCAGAGTTTTGAACGCGTGGGCACCTTAACAACAAAAGTTACCCCTTTTGCGCGGTTCTCCTGGTTACTTTTCCAAAAGGAACGTTCTATTTGGCCTCCCCCCTCCCGGTAGTTTTTTTTGTTTGTTACCCCTAGGTGCGATCTAAGAAACGACTCCCCCGATGAGTTTCACTTCCCCTTTTTTTTGCCCTTTTCTCCCTCACCATGGCATACACCCCTCTTCTATGGCGCGATTTTCCCGGACTTTTATGAAGCAGGTGTGCTGCTCTTAAAAAGTGCCTCCCCTCTTTGATCCCATGCTGCTGACTCCAGTTCCTTTTTCAAGCTCTTTCCCTCTTCGACTCAATTAGTAGACGACCCTCGCTGGATCTTCACCCTCTTTTTTCTTTCCCCCCCACCACCGCCAACATAAAAGCCTCACCCTTCGGATAGCCCCCCATCCTATTGGCAGAACGAAATATTCCCAATAACGTTGCAGGTTTTATATTTCTTGAGTTTGTACTTTGTTAGTGGCTTTTTCCCCCAACCCCCCTCCCTCAAAGCAGATTAACAGCCAACCCCCCTCCGCAGAGTCCGGGTGCTCCTCAGTCGTCCTTCTCTCGATGTTCTGAAGGTATGATGGTATGAATCTCACCACCCCTTCTTCATGTGGTGCTCTGTACGAATTACTTCCCGTCTTAAGGTACTAGGTACGACTATTTAGTCGAATAGTTCATCTTTCTTTCTTGATATTTTCTCTGCTTTTTTGAGAAGGCAAGACTGTTTCCCTAGTCTTCCACGTACAGGCAGCCACTCAGAAAAGTCCTCAAGTATTGACCCGATTAGACTCGTTGTAGTCAGAGTTTGTTGAGTTTTTCCTCGTGCCAGCCTATCCCTTCTCCGCCCTTAGTGGGTCAATCTTGTTTTTTTTCACTCGAAAACGTGAATGAAGCGTAAAAAGACCTGACCCCCCACATCACGCCTGGTCGTTCTGAGGCAATTTCTTAAAGATGGCAATTGTCGAGACCGAGCCAGTTCGTACTCCCCCTTTTTATTCAGCAGAGAACGCGACTCTCAGGAGCGACCCCCCCCCGACGCCTGCGCTTCTAAAGTGGACTAACTAGAAGAAGTCCACGTCTGTCCCTCGACTCCCCCGCTTTCCTTGATTCTGACGTCCTTTGATATTTTGTCAAAAGTTTTCGTAAGTCAGGGCTGACCAGCTTCCCTTTTCGAGAGGCCCCCATTACTTGGTCCCCCCGCAACTTTGGGGCTCCGAGGACATCGAATACTTATTTCCCCTAAGTTGGGGAGTGAGACGCTGATGCCTGCTTGACCTTTCCATCCCCAAAACCCCACCACGGTGTTACGACGAGGAAAGGTTCTTCTAAGGAGTCTCTGAGTCGGTGACCGGACTATATGTATATGTACCGCCCAGTATGCTTTTTCCTCAGGTGACCTCCGTCGGAGGAGCAACTGGTTTCTCAGGCGAGGTCAAGGAATTTCTTCCGTCCATCCCTTTTTGTGTTCGAGCAGGGTTCCCAGAAGTCTTGTAATTTTTTCTTATCTCCTGTAGTGGATCACATCCCGGAATTCTTCGCGGTTTTCCCACGCGGTGTTCGGAGCCTTCTTCTGTGCCAAAGCCGTCTTCTCCTTTTATTGGTCCGTAGTCTCTTGCAGACCCTTTTTCTTTTTTCTTAGTGTTTTTTTCAGACTCAAGAGAGTCTCGTCCGCCCTTGCATGCCACGTCCTCCAACGGTGGACTGACTTCTCTCCGAAACTCAATGTCACGACCTCCCCCTCAACTGTATTCTCTTTTCTTACCCCTTCATAGGTTTTTGTTTTTCTTTTCTCCTATTGGCTTCCTCGTGCAGCATTGATTTTCTTGCCCTTAATTAAAAAGGTTTTCTGACGTGCCCCGTTCTATTCCCTCCGATGTAGAGTTTTTTTCACCCCTGAAGAACCCAGGAATCCTCTAGTTCCCCAAATTCCAAGTCTCCAGAAGGCTTGAGCGGGACCCTTCCTCCATTTTATCGCCCCGATGTCCCACATCTGACGCACCTTTCCTGCATTTCCCTCCTTTCTCTAAGCGTCTGTCACAAGTTAGTGCCACCGCTCGCTCTGAAAAATTTCTTCAGTTATTTTACCCTTCATTGCATAGCTCCTAACACCATTTTTAACTCCTCCTACTCTGATTTTTTCGTCAAATGCGGTCTGGCAGATAAATAGAGTCATTTTTTTGTCCCTATCAGTAATGACTGAGAGACAAAATTGTAAGAGTTTTTCCCGGACACATTCTTTTCTGTCAGCCTCTGGCATAGCACATTTTTTCGCCCTCCCCCCCCCCCCCCTCTTTGTCTTTCCCCCTAAACTGCTTCGACTTCCTCTCTCTACCCACCAGTACATTGAGGTTTTCAAATTAATTTGCCCCTCGACCTTTCTTATCCCTTCTAGCCTTTTTTTTTTTCCTCCGGATTTCAATATCCCCTCCTCTACTTCTACACAGACGAGGTTCCCTTCGACTCTATGATCTGGACGAAAGTTTTTCTTCTTTTTCCCCCCTGCTTCATGAAGTTCCTGCTTTAGGAGTCGTGTCTTTCGAAGGTCGTAGAGTCTTCGAAGTAACTACGAGGCTTAGCATGCGAATCCCACCCACTCACCCCTTCCCCCTGACTTGCGCTGCCCCCGATCTCAGGTTTTGTTCTTCTTTAGTACGTCCTTAACTCCCTATTTTCTTGCTCAAGAGTTTTAACTCCGGCGCGCCGATGTTCCGTTTGGCCCCCTGGATCTACCCCCCTTTCCTTTTCTATCGTCTCCGGCCGTTTTCGCTTACTGTCGTTTCTGTTGGATTGAAAAACAGGACTTCTTCCTTTTTGCCCTCCTCTGCATATGCTATGCCGGCTCGCCCGAGAAACCGACAACCTCACCGCGTCGCATCAGCTCCGGCGCTGTGAGATCCTGCGTAATTCGTACTCGTCCCGCGTATGAGCCCCCCCCATTCCTGCGGTCGCAGCGCCCATTTTCCCCTAAGAACCGATCGCTCCTTCCTTTAGAGTGTCGCACCACAGTTCTCTGAGTCCCCCCCCTTGGGTTGGGGTTTGTTCTTCTTTTTTTTCTCTCGTGTTTCTCACCGACACACAGCATATCCATCGACAAATGCAACTTTGCTTGCCCCCCCTCGTTCTGTTTAGCAAATATGTTTCTCCGATTTTTTTCTTTGGATTTTTTATTTTTTTTGGCGTTTGGGTTTCCTCCGCCACCCTCATTCCGCCTAGGACCAGCGTTTCGTCTCTACTTTTTCTGGCCGAGGGGCCCGTTCTTCTTTCACTGGAAGATGTTTTTAGGTCAGCGCAGATTGCTCATTTTTAATTCCGCTTTATTGTAGCAGCCCCCTTTATTCGTCTTCAGCAGCGTCTTGCCATCTTTCCCCTCAATCGAAGGTTGTCGGCCCCCCACGCTGCGAAGTAATGTCTACTGTAAAAAAAGGATTGCCGGCACACACGATCTTGAAGTCGTAGGTGGTAAGCGTCCACTGCTTTTTACAACGCAGCTTCCCCCTCCCCTAAAGCAGGGCCCTTTTCCCCATCTACGGCGGGTCACCAGTTTCCCCCCAGTCAGGAACCTTGCTTCCGCTTCAAAACGCTTGCACCCCGTCCACGCGAGCTTTGCTCGTCTCGCCCTCCTGGCACGAGCCCGTAGCAGGTATCCCTGTTCTCGCCGATGTGCCTCTACTTTTAATTCAATCCGGTGGCTTTCCTAAGGACTTGCTGAGTAAATCACTCTCTGGTTGAAGGCGTCCCCTCCCATAATTACAGGTCCTGAAGGGGGGGGCTTTTGCCCCGCTATCTTGGTCTTCTTTTTAGGGTGATGAAGGAACGAAACTACCAAACCGAGACTTTCTTGAGTATTCCTTAACTCGCCCCCGTCAGCATACTGACACCAACGGGCTTATCCTTTCTTTCCTCAGGAGTGGAAGATAATGGGGCGGCTGTCCTTTGTACCCGCACCCAGTATCCCCTCTTGGCGGACCTGTTCCGCCACACCACTCTTTTTGGCTGTCTGAAAAGGTTATGAGTCTATCGGACACAGTGATCCTCACTCCAGCGTCATGAAACATTTTCAGAGCCTAAGATTTCAGTTCCCCCAGTCATTGAAGGTGATTTCACTTACAATCGAAGGGAGGACTGAAGCTGGCCATGGATTTCATTAGATGATCATAGTTGAACCGGACGTGAATGAAGAGCCTTTCTCCATGTTAGAACGGTACCGTGAATGGACGCTCTCGCTTATTTCAAGTCTGGTCGCTGCAGTCGCCTCAACTAGTCTTTACCCCCTCTTCTCTTTTCCTTCTCCCTTGATCTGCTAAATCCTTTTTTATTGGCTCCGGTCCTCTTGCCAGAACTTTTCCCTTCAAAGCCGACGCGTCCCTCTACTTTTCGGTAAGATGTCGAACCCTTGCGCTTCATCTTCCTTCCCCTTCTTCTTTTTCCCTCTTCCCCCTGCACCCCCCCCCCCACCACCTGACCGGTGCCCCAGTCCTCCCCCCCTTCCCTTACTCCCCGTGAGCCAAGGTCTGATCCCTTTCCCGGGAGGGCTTTTTCAAAACAAAAAAAACCTTCCTATAGTTTTTCTGTTTCGTTCGTTCTACTTGGCTTCATGGATCCTTCCTCCGATACCTCAGCCCCAATCAATTTGTAACTCGCAATCTTTTTTTTCGTCCATGGTAGACAGCTAGATTTTCGTCGATGAACTCCAGAGACCAAATCCTTTCTTAAAGGACGTCTTCTGGCCCCCCCCCCAATAAACACTTTTTTTTCCGACCGTTTTTTTTCACGGAGGGCGGACGTGCGGTTCAACCCCCCCTTACCCCTCTCCATTTTCATGTCCGCCATGTGTTTCCTTTTTCTCCAGAACATCCTCCCAGATCCTAGTTCCAAACTATTATTCCCCCTTTATGGACGTGTAAAATTAAAAAAGAGAGTATTCCCCTCATTAATAAGCTAATTACACCTGATTTCCTTCCCTCTTTACGTACTTCCCGATTTAACCCCTTAGTTAAAGGCCGGTTAAGTTCCTGGGTCTCAGAGAGCAAGTTTCTAGCATTCTTTCCTTTCCCCCTCTCCTTTTTCCCCTCTGGACCAGTTCCTGGATCCTTATTTCGTGGTTAATTTGAAAAAGGACTTATTTTGAAGAAACCTGGTTAGGTTTCGCCTGATCGTACAGGGCCCTACCACTCCTACTGAAGCCGTATTGCTTTGCCGATAACGTTTTGGGGCACCAGGTTGCCCTGCTCCATGCAATACACCTCTTTTCCCCGATTTCAGCCAAGATGTGACGCTGATGAATCCCGGAAGCCCGTTGATGCCCCCTCTTCGTCCCTCATGCTCACATCTGTGTTTCTGTGACTCCATTTCTCCCAGTTCCTCTGAGCACTCGTCGGACCCTAAGTCTGAGGCCCTTAACAAACCGCGCTTTTATTATTTCATTAAATCTGTCTCCCAGTCCCCCCCAAATCCACAGAAGACTACATCGATAGACTACCAAATTGAGATGGCGAACCTCCCTCTTTAACCAGTCAGTTGCGTTGTTATATTATGCTTTTCTGCCGTTTTTTCTTTTATCACACCAAAGATAGATTACCCCCTCCTTGCGGCCCGTCTGCAAATTCCAGAAGAGAAATGTTCTCGTTTTTAAGGATCGCTCTTTTTTCTGGACCCGGTCATTTTCTTTCGAGCTGCTCGACGACCCAGAATTCCTATTTTTGGTGCCTCCCCCGCCCTCGCTTATACCTTTCCCTCCTTTACTCCGAACAGATCGTCGATCGATCCGTATAGTGTCTGTCTGGCCCCTGGTGCATTGCGAATTTTAGCCCCCCCAGAGATATTAAGACGTACTGCCAGATTAATTCCAAGGAGAAATTAGACCACCCCGACCGGGGACGAGTCGCAGGAGATTCTCGGTTGCAGCCGATCCGTTGCCCTGCGAAGGCGGGTCGTTGATCAGCTCACTTCTTTCCTTCCGCTGGAAACTCCTCCCCAAAACCGCGATTTCTTTTCTCGCAGCCTCATCAGGAACTCTGGTCCCCTTTTTGTCGCCGCGCCGGGGGGGGGAGGGAGTCGTAAGCCCTCCCTGAACGAAAAGCGACTCGGCGAGCCACGCCTTTAGAATTTCTCATTGGCTCAAGAGAACTTACCCCCAATGCTCCTAGCTTCGTCACTGAGGTGTGACCGGCGAGTCTTTTAGTGAAATAAGTTTTTCTGAAAAGTAAGGGTTCCCTGCTCCCGGTGTCTATGAGCCCATTCCCGTTTTCACCCACCAAGGCGGGTGTTTGGAGATCCCTCCCTCTTTTTTCCCAGACTCATCAGTTGAACTATGGGGAGTGAGACCGTCTCTTTTTATGCGAATTACTACCATAACCCCCCCACCTAGGATCGCGCCCATGGGTATCGCAGTTTTTCTCGGCAGCGGAACTCCCTCCTAGTCTTTTTTCCCCCCCATCCCTGAATGGGATGATCCTGCAGCTCGTCGGGTTGCGAAAACTTAGGACCTTTCGACAGGCATTTCCGGCACGTCAGTTGACAGTGGTGGCCCTTCCCTCTCTCTGCGGATAAGTAGGGGTCTTTAAATCAAGTTCCAAGGCTGCCTGTGGACCGCTTGTTCTCTCCCTTGAAAGGTTTCATCCCTCCGGCGGCGACGAGTGTCTATTGAAATGGGTTCTTTTTCGAGGTTTGACTCGAGTTCGAATTCACTCTCTTGCCCCCTTCTCCACACGGGACCGAATTATTCCCTCCCTAAATGAAGCGACGACGAAAAAATGCTCTCTTTCACTCCGTTGTGTGTTTGAGCCGAGTTTGGTTTAGCATTGAGTTTCGTTATCCGTCCAGGTTTTGGAGGACAGTTAAAAGTCTTCTCCCTCGAGCACCGATGTAGACTCGATCAAGAACCCATGGTCTCGCAAGAGAGGGACGACGCCAATATTTTGGCCGGAAGGCTTGGTTTCCTGAAGAATTCTCGAAACGAGTTTAAAACCACAATCTGCCTCCCCCTTTTTTTCGGGGATGTCCAAGATCCGCAGATGGCCATCTTCCCTATAGGGCAAAATCCGAACGTCTGCGCCGTCCATGTGTTGATACGTTTGCCTTTTTTTTCCCGACGAGCTGCCTATTTCGACATGCCTTTATGTACCCCCTCTACCCCTTCTCGCTTTTAGCTCGCCGCGAACTGCCTTTCATACTCCCCCCAAATGTAAAGTTCTTCGGAACCCCCTGGTGGTTCCGCCTCTGCCATAGAATTCCGTCTCACCCCCACTTTTGCAGTCCAACTACACTTCTGCGTACCGAGGCTCCCCCACAGTGGAGTTTTTTGTCAACAACTGATTCCTCTCCGGCACCAAGGGATCTTTTTGACCCTGCTTTCCCTCCCTATCCCCCTATCGTCACGCTTTCACCGCCTCTTACCTTCGAGATGACACTGGGCTACGTGCTGGCAGTCTGAGTCCCCTCGAAATGCGCGGGCGTTTTTTTAGAAGGATCCTGCTTTTTCTTTTACTTTCTTACCTAAAACCGTCTAGGACTCTCCCCAAATGAAAGGTAAGGACGTTAGCACTGCGAGACCAGATTTTGTGGTCTGTTGGCTTCAGTCTCCCCACGGAATGCACCCTATCCCCAAGACGTTCCCTCGACTCTATTCTTTTCACCGCTACCCCCCATCAGATTTACATCTTCGCCGGTTTATTCCTTTTTCTTGTTTACTCCGGCCGTACTTCGGTCATTAGCAGTTGTCTATTCCTGCTCGCCCGCACCTCCCCCGCGCTTTTCTCCCTGAGAGACCTATTTGCTACCTTTCGATGGAGTCCTCGCTTTCTTGTACGAGCCACCATTCCCTCCCGTGTACGTCATCCCCTTTTACCCCCTTCCGAAACGCCTCCTGCCCTCTGACAACATTTCTCCCTTTTCGGCTATGCGTTTCCCCTATCTGTTTTTTTGTTCTTTCCCACCGAACAAAGTCCCCTTCCCGAAACCTCCACCCCTTAAACTGTTCACTCGTCTTGTTAGCCCTCTTCTTTGGGTTCTCCGCCTGTCTTTCTGCTGTGATTTGTATGTTTTTGCCCTCACCCCCCCAATTACTTGAAGCCCCGCACCGATCGTTTAGTCCCCTCCCCCCTTTTGTCGGCCACGATCCCGTCTTTGCCTGGGAAGACTGCTGTCCCGGATTTTTTCGTCCTTGCACTATGACTCAAGCAAGTCGTCTGCTTTCAGACCCCCTCTTCAGGTTCCCATCGTGTATAGAAGACTTTGATTCAAATTGCGATTCTTTAAAAAACTTTTCTTCTCGTCCAAGATCGGGATTTAGGGTTTTTTTACTCTCCCCACTCTGGGTTTACAAAGTCTGAGAACGCCTTCAATTTTCAATATTACCGCTTGGCCCCTTCAAATTTCCTCAGGCTACCGTGAAATTGTTACATTCCCTCTAACCCGTCCGCCCCCAATCTGAGTAGCCCCCCTTCTCAGCGCGCTCCTGGAACCGCGTTTTTATAATTTTTAACCCTTTTCTCCGAGGACGGCTCTTGGATGAACCCTTCTTCTCTTCCCGTTGGGACTGCGTCGCTATTTTTGACTTTTTTTTTTTTCACATAATCGATCGGCAGACGCTTTGCCAGCGCTCCGGATGATTTTGCCCCTTTCTGAATCAACGCCCATCCCCTCCATATTTTTGCGTCGTTCCCGTTGACAACTCTACTCATCCTCCTGGACCCCCTGGGGAATCCTTTCTTTCCCCAATTGAAGCTTCTGCATTTTTTAGATTTTTTGCAGCGTCCGAGAATGACCCACCTCCTGATCCTGGCCCCCCTCCCACAAGTTAGTGTCCTTGTGTATGTTCTGCGTGTACCTTCGGTCCCATGATAATCAGCCAGCTCTTTTAAAAGTCCGTCGCAGCGAGTGAACTTTTCCTTTCCTCCTTTTCTTATCACTTTTTTTATTTCGAAAGGCGTCGGAACTCTCTTGGAACATAGGACCAGAGACTATTTTTGCAGATTGAAGTGAATGGAATATCCCTCCTACACTCCTGACATGTAACCTCGTGAGAGGGAGTCTTGTCCTTCCCCTTTCTGTACGAACCCCCACATCCAGAGGAGTCTATATATTCCCCTCCCCCCCCTTCAGTGTTTTCTGGGAGAGAGATATTTATTTGGAGGGGCTCCTTCAGGACCACTCCAAGTTGAACGTCAACTCCAGTCACGTCCAGGGATTCAATGGCGCCCCCCCTCCCCCCCCATCCCCGGTCCCCCCATTTTCCTCGGTTGTTTTCCCGATGTCGTCAAGTTTTCCGTCCTCTCCACCATAGTCCAAGAGTTTTATGTCCCCCCCTTCCTTCCCTCTCACTCCTCCTAGGTAGTTTACCCCGGTCCCCTGAGGATGTGAACTTCATATAGGAGGCTCTTTTTTCAGGCCGACTGTTTCCATCTTCCGGCTCGAACCCGCCCCACATTTGGTAACCGCCCGCCCCGCTCTTGTTTGGCGGCAAGTTCTCCCCTCAAAGCTTTCTTCTATACCGCGGTCCCCCATATCGGAATGACTTCGGGGCACAGCCCCCCCTCCTTTTTTCAAGTGTGGTGCTATGAGTCCTTCTCTTTCCCACCGCACGAAGCATCATGGTTCATGATTTTTTGTATTTTCGTGCCTTCTCAACGCACCTCCCCCCCCAGTCAGCTCACTTCTTTTTCGTCTTCTTTGCGTTCAAATGCAAAAAGAGAGAGGTGACAGACCTTCTCCTTCGGTCATTTTCGAAACCGTTTTCGTCCCTGCTTCGACTTCCTCGGCGATCACC
>Ga0179593_1331673_pt1 | contig 10517 bp, 14 predicted proteins | sample CZODoug2_1_08_16_FD_185931 | JGI IMG/M metagenome (GOLD analysis project Ga0179593, IMG submission 185931) | Vadose zone soil fungal communities from Angelo Coast Range Reserve, California, USA - CZODoug2_1_08_16fungal (PacBio error correction) | ecosystem: Environmental > Terrestrial > Soil >... | reverse complement strand
GCCTTGCGGCTTCTCTCCCCCTATCAAGTTTTCGCTGACGGAATGCGTCTCTTGCGCTTTTTTGTCTTTTCATCCTTTTTTTTATCTATTGCTGTGTCTCAGTCCTCTATCTGTTCTCCTCAGCTTAGTGTTTTACCGCAATTCCTTTCCTGTATCTCGAACTCAGTTTTTCGCGCGCCCCGCTTCCAATACTCTTTAAAAGAGGGCCGCGATTATGTGCCGCCCCCCTGCACCCACACCCTATCCCTTCCCCCCCTTAATTAAACTTCTTGTGGGTGAGTATTCCCTTTTTTCCTTCTTTCTCTATCCCCCCTTCCGCTAGAATATTTCAGCCGTATGTTTTTGTTTTTTTTTCTCTAGTGTTGAGCCCCGCTGTTGTATATTTTTGTTGCCGCTCCTCCGCTTTTGCGCGTTGTTTTGTCCTGGTTTCTGATCTTATAAGACTTTCCTCCGAATCGTTTTTTTCTTCTTCTCGAAAGCCTGCGTTTTGATTACCTTACCTGGTGTCGCTATGGTCGTGCTGAGCGATGGCTGAGGAAGGATTGTGTTAGCTGTTTTGTGCCCGGTTCGGACTTCCCCCCTTCCTCCTCTGACGGCTTCGAGACTTCTTTCAGCTGGTTAATACGTACTAAGCATGGGAGGGGTTTCCGTTTCTTTCAACTTTTTTCTTTTTTTTTTCGATGTCCTTTCTTCCGGTTGATTCGCCCCTCGAGTTCTTCTGAGGTGAGTTCGTATCCTTTTGAGTTGGTGTTCTGTTCCGTGAATGTGTCTGCGTTCTTTGCCAACTCTGTGTCGCCCGGATTTTATTTCTGTGTGTTTGCCCCTGTTCTCTCCGGCCGTTTTCTCTGTCTTCCTCTTCGTCATGATCTAAGGAGACCAGTTTGCGTAGAGTTCCGAGCACCGCCCTTGTTTTTCTGTCCCTTTTTTTGTTGATGTCGTCCGCCAGTGGAGTTCGTCACTTTCTAGCTCGAAATCATCACGTTCTTCCGTTTCGTAGTTGATCTTTTTTCTTCTGCCGCCGTCCCCCCCTTCCTCCCCCGGCATTTTTTGAGCTGTAAGCGTCATGTTTTTTTTTTTTGTTTTTGCGCTTGTCCTGTTTTGTTTTGTCAGGCTTTCATCCAGTGAAGTAGCCTTTTCCGTGCCTATGAGTTTTGATATGGGTCTGGATCGCTTCCTCTTCTCATAAGGACTCTCCAGGCCCGAGAATCCAGGATGTCTGTTATCGCTCCGTTTGTTTTCCCCCTTCCTCGATTTAGATTTTCTTCTTCTACCTGCCGTATTATATGTTTAACCTGGCTTAATTAGTACGGGATACAGGTGAATCCTACCCGACGGCTTCCTTATCTCTTTTTTTTTTCCTCCCTTTTGCCTTTCCTTGGCCTCCCCCCCCCGTTTGTTTTCGGCACTTTTATTTTTGGGACGGCCCCTCCGTTGTTGGAATTCCTGCCTTTTTTCTTCCCAATGTCGGATGGACCTCTTATGTGAAAACAACTCCACCCTCACCCTCTCACCCCCCCCCAAAATCGTCAACTCTTTTGTTCACTAGTTTTCGTGTTTTTTAGTCCTAGGGTATTTTCCCCAGCCGTTTCAGCTGATATTTTGCTTGTTCTTATCTGCCCATTGGATTTTTGGATTTTTCATCTGGCTGTTGGTACGTTTTTCTTCCTTCCAGTACTTGCGTTACCCTGCACCATCTAGCCTCATTCTCAGTCAGTTCTTGAAGTAACATTTCTCCCGCCTGCGAACTATTTCCCATGTATGGTAAATCGGTTTTGGAAGAGCTTAACTCTTTTTTTTTGTTTCGATTTCTCATTTTCTCTGATTTTTTTGACGCTCGGAAACAAGGGCTGTCTCTCGGATTATGTTGAGTCTGATTGAGAGTCCAAGTTTCTGGTTTCTATTATTCTTGTCGGGCTTTATGTAGGTTCGGGTTGACGTTTTGCGACATGGTCTTCCTCATCGCCACGCTTTTTTCCGGATAGATCCAAGAATATTTGTGATCGTCGTTCCACCGTAAGCTCTTTTGTAATACCTCCTTCCGTATCCGTGCTAATAAGTTCTCTTTTTTTCTGATCGATTTTTGGTGCACATTTTCATGGACTTAAAATGGTTACCTTCCAGCGTACCTTTCCCCCACCTGTCTTGCCTGTTCTTCTCTCCTCTCCTGTTGGCCTTGAGAAACCCCTTCTCTCTTCTTCCGTTTTTACTCGACCTTTTTTTGGACCAAGATCCGCCTTTTAACGCCGGGTGGGGGTTCTTGCCCCTAGTCGTGCCCAATTTCCTAAGAGTAGCCCTTGAATTCAATCATTCCTTTCACCGAGCGCCCTATGTTTTCTCTCTTCTCCTCTGCTTTCCTGTTTTTGTTAGGCACTTTTTTTTACAGATTCCTCTGGCCTTCTGACGTTTGTTATGTTCGAGTCGCTTCTTCTTGCATGCCCTATTCGACTTTCACCTTCATTCCCAGATTTCGACGTGCTCTTACCTGTAAAGAGTCGTCTCCCACAAGACCTTTACCCTCTCCCCCCTGGTGCGATTTCCGGTCGATTTTTCACACTTCAGATTCCAAACTTTTTGAAGGATGATTGAGCTCTATTTCGATTTCCTCACTGCCTTTTCCCCTTCCTACTGCGGCGAATTTTTAACTACTGATCTTCATTCTACTCAGAGATTAGCTTCTTTCTGCTCCCCCTGAAGACGTTCCCTCTTCTTCAATTTTTCGCCGCTTGCGCAGACCCTTCCTTTTCCGAAGTAAAAACCCTGCCATGGACATTTCTTCGCTGAGTTTCCCCTCAAAGTGACCCTGCCACCAGATTTGCTGTCGTAAGTTAATTCCCTGTTCTCCCTATCGTTTTCGATTCGCCGTCCCTCCTCCCGTTTCCAGCTCCCAGCCCAGTGCGTGAGTTCTTGTTTTTTTTTTTGCATCTATACCATTCCGCTAACTCCCCCGTTCCGTTACGTTAGATCTCTTCACGTCTCGATTATATACTAGTCTTCTTTTTTTTGTTTTCAAGAGGCTTTGTATGTCCCTGTGCCACTCCAGTGTCCCACACCCCCTCTTCTTCCTCCCCGTGCTAGAAAAGACATTGAAATTGGTCGTTTTTGTACTCCCTCCCTCCTGTATTCTTTCTCCTCCCCCCCCAAGACGTACGCGGATGTTTGTGAACCCGTTTTGTCTTCCTCTCCCCTGAAAGTCCGCAACATCACATCCCCTCAGCGTCTTCGCTGTCTTTAAGTCTTGCTTTTACGGCTCCTTTTTCTGTTTTCTGATTCTGACGGTCGCGTATACCCTCCTCCCTAACTGAATCCTCCAGGTTACAGGACCTCGTCGCCTTGGATAGTATTTGTGACATTTTCCTTCCCCCCCTGTCTTTAGTTCCCAGCATTACAAGGCGGTCTCCAATTCTTAAAATGAACTCTTTATTCTAGGCCGTTCTGATTGATTCCCAACTCTTTCTCCCCCCACCTGGTCCATTTCTTTGCCTGCGTTGCATACTCGACGTTCTAAGTCGGCGTTTGACACTTGCTCTCTTCTCGTTGCTTTGCTTTCCTTCCTTTTTTTCCTCTCCTTCCTTTTTTTTTGCTCTGAAGTTTACGGCGCGATCTGTAGAATTTCGACCTTCTTTCAGATGGCTGGTCATCTTTTTTCCTTTTTTTCGATTGCATTTCTTTTCTTCGATAATTTCCTTCTCCTTCAGGGTACGCACATTAGTTCGAGTTCCCCTTTGGAATAGACGGTTTCTTCCCTGGTTGCTGCGTTCATCAATATTATACGTATCTTCTCTTATCGCCTGTGTCCCCTGTTCGGTTTCTTTTAATGTTGGGGACGGGCATTGGATTTTTGCAGTGTATTTTTCTTCTCTCACTCGCAGTGGCTCTTTGTCCTTTTGATTAAGTCCAAGAATTGTTTTCCTTTTTTTTTCGGTTGTCCTCCTCAAGTCGCTTGGATCCCCACGCGTCTCCTGCGATTTTTCCCTTCTCTTAACTATCTCTGTGGTTCCCCTATGTTGTTTCTCCTTTATGTATCTCTGTTTTATCCCCCTTTGGTCGTTTTTTTTTGTTCGAGGACGGCTTTTGGGCCTGCTGTAGCCGGCGGTTTCCGTCCCTTTTATGCTGACTGGCTTCGCGGGAGGTTGCGTTTAATAGACGTCGTGGTTCGCTTCTTCTTTTTCCTCTTCCCTTGCACGCGGCTTTTTTTTCTCGTCTTGTTAAACCTTTTCTTTTCTTGGAAGCTTAAATAGATACTCGCTTCTTTTGGCTCCTCCCTCTGGGGGGAGTGGTGTTCTTGACGTGCTGGCCGGCGGGTCTTCCTGTCCTGTTTCCTTTTTTTCAGTCTTGTGGTGATCTTTTTTTATTGTTCGGTCCGTCGGCCCTTACTCTTTTGAGGCGGGACGTTTGAGTTTTCTTGGGTCACAGTTAGTTTCTGTGTCGGACGTTGTTTGATCTTCTTGATGCCATGCTGCAGCTTTTTGTCAAGTAGTTTAAATTGTTTTCCTGATTAATCTTCCGGTTGATATCTGAAGGTTGTGTTCTTTTGGGTACCTCTGCACCTTGTCAGGAAGACCTGCTTGCGATTTAGCGTTAGCAGGCTTCTGTCCTGTTTTTCCTCGCCCTCTGCGGTTTGCCTTCCTGTTTTCTGCGTTTCTTGAATGCGTTTGCGATCTTTGATAGTCGTTCAAAATAAGAGACCCCCCTTCGATCCGAGGACTTGTCGGTTATCCGTTTTTATCTTATCACTCTCCCTCGCTTCCGCGTCTATAAGGAATTCCTTTTCCCCCTTCCCTTCTTCTTTCCCGGGCATCGGTTCTTTGTAACGTTCCTTTTTTGTGCCTCCCGCCCCTTCTTTATCCCAGTTAGTGTTTCCCTTTCTGTCACCCGGTCTTGCTGCACGAAGGTCGTCCTTGTTAAGAAGTGATCGTGCCTCTCCGCTCACCAGTTTTGTTTTTCCTCCTGGCTTCTTTGTCATCCATTGCGTGATGGCTCCCCCATTCTCTTTCAAGTTGTCACCCCCCTGTCCTCACTCATGATCCCTTCTCGGAATAGTTATATTTTCGCATCTATCAGGCTGCGGTTCCCCTCCTTTTTTCCCTCACCTGCTCTATCGGCTCTTGTATAATTTTGTCTCCCGGCCTTTATAACGTCGTGTGTCTGTACTTTGGCAGGGCGCACCTCGTTGTGTTCAATTCACGTAATTTCTTTCCCTCCGATAAACGGCATTTTCACTTGCCGTCACCCCTTCGCCGCTGCCCATCACGTTTCAATGTCTCATAGGCCTTGTTGTCCCTCTTCTCTGTGAAACTCATATTAATAAGGTTGTGTTTGTTCATTTTCTTGTCAGCTTTCGTCAACTTCCCTCTTTATAATTGACTATTTTTTTGGTTTATTGGAGCAATGTTGACTTGTATCTTAACCTGGCCTGTCTTTTGATTGGATCATGGTGCATGTGGTTTGTCCCCTCCTTTCGTATGACCCCTATAGATACAACGTTTTTTCTGTTATTGCTGCTCCTCCTTTTTCTATTTCAAGTTATTTTTCTCCTCCTTCCCCCACTGTACTTCGGTCTCCGGATTGCTTATTTCCCTTCCGGATCCCGTTTTTTGCCCTGTTGTCCGCGTTCCATCCTCTTCTATGATCTCTTTTTGTCCCTTTGTCTTGTTACCCTGTGAGTGTTAAATCATTTAAAAGTGTCCTCTTGGACCACTCCTTCGGCTATTTTCTTTAGTTTTGCTTTTTCTCGTATCTGCTTTTATTTGCTTTCTATACCCTCATTTAGATTAGTGCTACTGCTGTTTGACATGCCTCCCTCTCCTCTAACCTGCGGGTCGTTTTTTTCACTTATCACATATAACAGGTATCCCGGACCCCTACGCTCCGGTACACCCCGATAATTGCTGGTTTGCCTTTTGAGCTTTCTGGGTTTCTTCCCTCGTTCCCCTTAACCTTTTTTCTTTTTTCCGCCTTTGTGTACGTGTTGTCCTTCGTGGCTTAGCCTTTATTTATGCCTACTTCCTCATTTTCCTTCCTCGTTCTGACTTTGCTTTCTGCCTGCTGCACCTAATTATTTGTACAGCGCAACCCTTCCCGCTTGCGACAGTGTTTTTCTCCTATTCAGACTGTTTCCCCCCCCATTGATTCCCCCCTTCTCCTTCGAGCTCCTTCTTTTTCCCCCTATTCGCCCTTGCCCTACCCCACTGTCGGTGAGTTTGTATTTTAGTGACAGCTATCCGCTTCATTTGTACGCGCCCCGTGTATGTTCGCTTGTTTTATCGTTAGTTCGAGAACTTTCTCGCGCCCTCCATGGTCCGAATTTTTTACCCAATCTAGCAGATTTTTAGTGAGTTGCCTCCTAGAGTTTTTCCTTCGCCTCCCCGTCAGGTTGACATCCTATTCTTCGAAGTTTCAATTTGTCACTCGATTTTCTCGTCCTGTAATCCCTTTTCTTCAGCCCGCACCAACTCTTTCCGCGTGCCGTTGGCAGTTCCTTCCTGTTAGAATGTAACATACCTCTCCGTGCCGTGCTTAGGATTCGATTAACGCCCTTCTTTCTTCTCGAATGCCGTTCCGATGGTTCAACGCGTTCTGTTGGCAATTAATCCTTTCCTTCATCCCCCCTCTTCCCCCCGCTAAACTTCCCTTTCTCCGACTCCAGGTCCTTAATAAAGAATAATTCCCAGTGGAGAGAGAATCAACCTATTCCTTCGCTTTGGACCAGCTCTTTCTTTGTCTTCCCTGATTATCCCTTAAAACAATCACGTCGCAGCTGTTCTTCCCCAAGCGTCCCCCCTTGTTCTTACTTTTTCCTTAGGCTCCCATTGCTTATTCACGACGGCCGGATTGCTTTCCAGCCTTTCCCTAATGCCCTCTTCCCCTTCTACCAGGCACGTTATCGAGGCCTCCTCTTTTTCGTATTTTGCACTCGAGGTTACCTATGACCCCCTTTAACTTTTTAAATGTTCCTTCTGGCCTTGAGTTTCCTTTAGAGTCAGTCCTACTCCACAATCTTGCCCCCCCCAGGATAATGATTGTGCCAGTCTCTGCAAGCGAAGCGTCTATTTAGTTCCTTTTGTCCTCACCTTTGCCACTCGAGAGCTCAGCGGCCAGATTTTTATGTTGTGTATTGAGAGATCGGCCCCCTTCTCCCCTCCTCCGAGCTTGGTCGTACGCCTCTTTTTTTCATGTTGCTTCGCTTCTCGGGCTGTCGGAGTTTTGAAGATTTGGTTGCTTTTGGTTTTGTCTTTTTCCGACGGCCTCCTCAGTCCTGCCCAGAAGATCAGGCAATTTTTCAGCGTTTTCCTGTCTTGCCGTTGTTTTTGTCCGCTACCAGTGTCCTCCCCTTTGAGTTGGATATATCGCCTTTGTTAGGTCGATCCTTTTTTTTATGATTTTCCCCGCTCTTTTGCCAGTAATAGCCTTTGTTTGCCGGACGGGTGCTCCCTACCGTCGCGTGGGCAGAAGCTTTTTTTCTTCCCGTAAGTCTTTCTTTTCTCTTTTTGAGTCTGCAGTGAAGTCCATCAGAATTTGACAACACAGAGAAGTCCGTAGTTCTTTCGCCTCGAACCATTTTTTTTTCTTTCCTTATTCCCCCCCTCCTGTGTTTGTACTTTTTTTGTGGTGTCTTTATGTCGATGCTGGGATTGTTTTCGTTTTTTCCTCTTACCGATTCTTGCTTCTTTTTTATGCCTTGTTCATACGTTATTAAGTAGGAGAGGGCGTTTTCTTCAGATCTTCCCTTCTTCTGTCCTGTTGGGAGAGGGTGCCCCATGTAGTACGGAAGCGAATACCGTGGTTCTGTTGATTGTTCTCTAGACCAACTTGGTTCGTGGTGTTCCGTGACTGATGGCTTGTCGGCATACTTTTGGCGCCCGCCTGATGTCTTTGGCGGTCTTCCCTCTTGAGATGTGTTTTTCCCCGTTCTTTCAGCGTGTTCTTTTTACGTTAGCCAAGTTAGCCCCTTTAGCCTGTTTAGCTTCTTTTTTACCTGCAGCCGCGGCTTGATAGCGAGGTAATACGGAAATTCGCCTTCCCCCCCCCCCCCCCTTCCCCCCCCACCCCTGCTCCCTTTGGGAACTTATGACTTGTTTGATGATTTGTTCCCGAGCTTCCAGGCTGCTGGTTTATTTCCGGCGTGTTGCGCTTTTGTATCGATGCGGCGTTGCTCATTTGTAGGTCCCGCTCCCTGTTTTCTGTTCATTTTTGCTGGGCTTTTCTGTTTTTCTAATTCCTGCTCGCGAAAATACTTTTTTGCATGTTCGTCATCCCCTCTTAGTCGTGTTCACGTTTACTGTCCGACCCATCGCTCATCAGTCTTCAATTGAGAGAAGACCGCAATTTTTGTGTTCTTAGGTTTTCTCCCTCTGGGTTCTTAATTGTGCCCTCCCCCCTTCCACTTAGTTACCCTCGTTTCTGTCGTCCTTGTCTTACATAGGCTGTATCGCTTTGGAATTCCTTGTTGTGTTCTGGACTGCGTATCTAAGAATTTGTTCATCTTCTTCTGTTTTTCCTTCAATTTCGTGCCTGAATGACGGTTTTTACCCAATCAATCTTTATCTTGTCGCTCAGTCACTTCTCCCTCCGGCCAGGTTGTTATTCCACGGTTGCGGCATCTCGTATTTCTGTCTTCGGCGCGCTCCTGGTCCCCCCCTGGTCGCTTGTTTTGTACGCAGGTGCTGTCCTGTTCCCCCCGTAAACGATTACTCTACGTGTGCTGTCAAACTTTTTCGCCTCTTTCCTTCCTCATTCCCATGCGCAAGCTTTTTTTCAGAGAGGCCGACATAATCTCTTCCTTTTTGTTGACCGCTTTTTCTCTTTTTTTCCGTGCTCTCGGCCTCCCCTCTTTTCTGTCAGCTGTTCGCGTATTCGTGCCGACTAAGTTGAATTTGAAATTCCTTCTTGGTTCGGCTGTATTTGCCTGCCCGGGTTTGGACCCTCTGCCTTTTAATGAAGTACCCGGAATCACTGGAGTTTTTCGTTCCCCTTCTTTTTTCCATGGAAACTTTCGTTCGTTGTCGCCCATGTTCCAGCGGATCGGCTTTTGACTTCCCCGCTTCCGGATCCTTTTTTGCCTCTCTGTTTTTTCTGAAGGATTCCCTTTTCCGCACTTTGTCCTTTCAACTGCTTTTGGTTTTAATATTTGTGTCCATCTCTGTCTTGAATCAACCCCTTACGCTGTTTGTTGCTTTTGCTGGATCTTCTCTCGTGTCCGAGCGCCCCCCTGTCGATCTCGCCCTTATTGCGACTCGCATAGAATTAGGAGATTTGATATATGTCCCTCTTTGGGGGATTTGTCTCTTGCCACATCGGTCTTCCGGAAAGTCAGTAATGTTTCGAGTCCGTTTTCTGCTTTTGCTTCTATGATTACGCTTTCGCGATTTGTTTGTTCGGCTATTGAAGTTCCGGGTTCCCTTCTTTTTGTCGACTTCCTTGATTTGTATGGCCTACGCGGCCAACTGTGAAATTTTCGACGTCTCCTGCTTGTCACGCCCCCCCTGTTTTTGGCACCAGTATCCGAGCTGGAGACCTTGGTTTCCGTTTTAATTTTTTTGTTTACCACCTGACCTCTTCCCTCTGGATTCGTGCGAGCTCCGACTTTTCCTCTCCTCTGCCTTCCCTCATTCCTGAGTTGGTCACTTGCTGATAGATCCGGGTTCTTCTAGAACTTTGCCCTCATTAGAATACGCTGACGTCATCGTTTAATCCTCGAGCTACTCCCCGCGCGTTCCTAAAGTGAAGACAGCATCCACCATCAGGGCCTGTGCGCCTGGCTTTCAGAGTTTCCTGCCTTTTCCCGGAACACTCTCCCCCCCCCCTCCGGCCCGAGCCTTCGCCCCCTGTTCGTAGAAACTCGACTGTCGCTGACCTCACTCCTCCCTTATGCCTCTCCCAACGCCGCGCTTTGTGCTGTACTGGTCCCTACACCAATTCTATGGTTCTTCTTTCTCCTCCCCTCCTCTCGCGTAGAATGCCGTCTTGGTAAATTTCGCCCTGGGCTCGCATCTACCCAAACCCAGGATTTAACGCAGTCTTCGCCAACCGACACAGTTGCGCGTGTCCCCAGGTCATTTGGAAGAATTTTTGGGACCTCCCCGGTTGATACATACTTTTTGTCTCTTTTTTTTTGTTGGACATTTCCTCCCTCCCCTCTTCAACCCCCTTTTTTGTCGCGCAGCGTTGTGTAGTTAAAGATTTAGAAACTAGCTCCCCGCCGCACTTCCTGCTTCCCCCCCTTTCGATTCGCGCGACTGGTATCAGAAATCCGTTTCCCCAATGTTAGTCAGATAGGTCACCGGCCGTTCGAGATGACCTCTGTTTCGTTTTATTGGGTGTTTCGACCAGGGCACCCAAGTCGTCTTCGGCCAGGTCCTTCTGCTTTCGTAAACAAGTTTTTAGAACTGTCGTCTTGCGTCGATCTCCCTGCAATCTTTGTCCTAGCTCCGCTTTGCTGCTACCGCGTCCCATCGGAAGTCGCCTGATTGACTTTTACCAGACATTGCCTTGCCTCTCTCTTCCTGCGGCCGCCTCTT
>Ga0179593_1322830_pt1 | contig 10517 bp, 9 predicted proteins | sample CZODoug2_1_08_16_FD_185931 | JGI IMG/M metagenome (GOLD analysis project Ga0179593, IMG submission 185931) | Vadose zone soil fungal communities from Angelo Coast Range Reserve, California, USA - CZODoug2_1_08_16fungal (PacBio error correction) | ecosystem: Environmental > Terrestrial > Soil >... | reverse complement strand
CCCTTTCTGATTCACTAACAAGTGAAATTGTGATCGTCCCTCTTTTTTCGCTCTTTCGGAGGCCCAGTCCCCCATTGCTTTTCAGTTCCATTTTTTTGCATTTTCTTCAGCCTTTGAAAAATTAAATTCTGCCAACACTTTCCCATTTTTTCCCCCAGTTCTTCCTTTTTCTTGCCGCGCTCCGTTTTCTTAAGCGATTCTCCCCCTCCACCTTACTGGACGCCTGGCACCCCCTCGTTAGTTAATGATCTGCAACCTTTCAAGCGTCCCTTCATCGCTCTTTTTCTCGTCCCCGCCTCCTTTTCAAAATTTCTTTTCTTCTTACCTTTATATCTTCGAAGGCTCCTTCCAATCACCCTTCCCCCTTTCCTTTGACGGCCTTTGGCGGCTCAATAGCACTCTTTTTTGATACCCTCCTGATGGATAGTCGATGCGTGTCCGTCATTGAAAACCAACTCTGAAAATTCCGCAGTTTTCTAGCAACTCTCCCTTACTTTCCCCCTCTCTCTTACCCTGCGCCGAGATGTGGGATAATTATCCGAGTTTTCCGGTTCAGGTTTCCCCCCCTTTCGAGGCCGGCTCCGTTTTTCTACCGCTCCCTTTGGGACATGCTTTCCCGGTAGACTCGCGTCTTTTTCTCTTGGTCTCCCTTCTTCCTGTCGACAGGCGTTTTCTTGCTCGATCAATCAGTGTTGTGACGGGCCAGAATTTTATTCCGGTCTGCTCCCTCCCCTCTGCGATCTTAAGTCCCCTGCAAGGTATCCTGGCTGTCCACCCAAGTTTCTCGTTTGGTCCTTTCTTGCGGATAGTGTGACAAACCCTCTCCAATCCCTCCCCACAAAGCCTTATCCCCCTGTCCCCTTTTTTGCGGCGACGTTGCCAATCCTTTCTTCATTCTTTGGCGCTCTTAGACGTTCTGTTCCTGAGGATGAACCCACTTTTAAGTTCGACTGGGGATATTTTCCGATATCCTTTTTCTCCCTCCCGTCATCTGCGCACACTCATTCTTAAAGGCTTTTTCCCCCACATCTGATTACATTATCCTCTCACCCCCTCCCGTAGACCTAGAGCATTTCAAACCTCCCCCACGATCCTTGCCTTTCCTCTCTTTAACTTATTTCCTCAATGCCTCGTTCATTAAAGAGTCCGAACTTCTTGGTTGACCTGCTTCTCCCTTCCTCAAGGTTCCAGCTCTCTCGCGCCTACCAGGCCCCCTTTCTTCCTGCCTCTTCTCTTAAGCAAGGGCATCCAGGCACTCCTTGTTTGATGAGCTCTCTTCTTTAGTGAACCCCCCTCTATCTCGCCGCCCCCTGTCTTTCTTAATCCCACCACATGGCGCATCATCCTTTCCCTCATTCCTTTGAAATCTTTTTTTCTTTTTTCCGCACCCCTTTTCATTTCATCCACCGGCGCTTCATTTACTTTTCCCTCCAATTAACCTCTTTCTGAGCAAATCCCTTTCGTGCCAATCTGATGAAATATCCCATTCACATTTTAGTCCGCCCACATCTCCCTCTCTCTTCTCGTTTCATGTCCCCTCATCGCGATCGGAAGAAATGCTTCGAATTCCTCTTTTCAGTTAACCCCCCGTGTTCGCAGGTTACTTCTTTCCTCCTCTGACACCCCTTTCCCCACCTTAGCGCTTCGAAACAGATTTCTAGCTCCCCGACTTGAATACCCCCCCCCTTCCCCTTTTGGTTTGAGGCCTTCTTTACATCGTTTGCTCCGACAAGCAAAGATGGATTAGCTGGTTGGTCATTCCGATTCCTTCAAGACGGCCCCCCCCCGTTCCTTCCCTTTTTTTTTCTTCTTTTTATCAGCATTTTCTCCCTGTGTTCCCTTCCTACGCTTCCGCCTTCCGCCTTTTTTCCCCTTAAAAAGAACCCCCCCTCCCCCACCCAGCCTTATCGCCCCTCATCACTCTCCCCCGTCCTACTCCTACCAAGATCAATCAACTTGAGCAATGAAGCTTCCGCCTGCTCTACTTTTTCCCCCATCTCCCCCGCCTTGCCCTCAACGCGCATGGTGAAAACCATAAAAGATTCACGATTCCATTGCGCTCCATGGCTCATCCCCTGCCCGGCAGAACAGAAGAAGGGGAACTTTTCACCCTAGCGATTATGATTCTTCCGTCCGGTTCTTTTCTATCAAGTTTACGCCCGCTCTTTTCCGCGTTTTGAACAATTGACCTCCAACTTCCTTTTCCCTTGCTCTCGCCTTGCATCTTCTTTTCACCATTTTACTCTTCGGATCTCCTGAGCTTCCTTTCGCTCGCCCCTACTCCCCCCCCTCTTCTATGCGCCTCGTCTTTGCGTTTCAGAGCTCATGATTGTTGTTATGGCTCGAAGGCCCCGATTTTTGTTAGCGGTATAACGCATCATTTCCTGATCTCTCCTTTCTCGATCACCTTATCTGCGATGCGTTGCTCCCCCCTTCTTTTCCCACCGCTTCGCTTTTTTTATTTTTTCCTTTTTGATAACCGGCAAGGGAACTCAGACCCCTCCTTCGAATTGTTCCCCTCTTCGGCCCTTCATTACTTTTAATCATCTCCCTTCCCCGTTTTCAGGTACCCTTTTTTTTCCTGTTCGAAAACTTTTTTTAGCCAGATCTCTCTTTTCCGTCGGACTTTGTTTACTTTCTTTCCGTTGTCTTCAAGCCTTTTACCCTTTTCCCCTCTCCCCCTACTCTTTTTCTTTCTCCCTTGTTGTTGTTGAGGTCTCTTGCTTCTGTTGCACCTCGGCGCCCCGCTTTCACAAAGCACCGCCCCCAGCTTTATTCAGGTCGAAGCTTTTTTCCTCTGCTTCTCTTTCTCCCCTTAATGCCAAACCTTCTTTCTGATTCACTTTACTGCCTCCCAGCGCCCCTTTCTCTCTTTCCGATATCCAGCAGCTTTTCCCGCTGTTCCTTTGAGTGATTCTTTGTATCCCCAACTGCAAAAACATTATAAGAGTTTTCTTAGTTGGCTCTCCTCCCCGGTCTCCTCTTTGCCTTAGTCCCTCCCTCTCGACCGGCGATCTCTTCTATTTATTATTCGGTGACCTTCCCCGTCCCGTTGGCTTCTGACTCCAAGCCACTCCATATGCGTTTTCTTCTACGTCGGAACGACCCGCGTCGCACATCCGATTTCGATTCTTTTTGCTAACGGTGATTTTTTCGCGAGCTTATTCGGCTTCCCCTGTTCCCTACAACGGAGTCAACTTTATACGGGAAGCACGTAAGGTGGCCGCCTTTTTATTGGCCCAACCAATTCCCCCGCGGAGTGCGGTTTCTGAGTTCCCTTTTGCCGCTTTGTCTCACATAGAATCCGAGGTTTCTTTGTTGACTTTTTCTTCCCCTTCTTCTTTTTCATTTGCCTGGTCTTTCCTCCCCTTGGAAGTCTCTCCGTTCGGTTTTCCCCCCGCGTGCGCCCGTTCTAGACTGGTGATCCTTGAGTTTGGCGTTTCTGTTGTAACCGCTCAAGGGTCTTTTGATTTCTGTGTCCTTTCTGTTATGCGGGCTTTCTTTGTTCTTCGCTGCGGTTTCGTTTGGAGTGGCTTTCGGTGACCTTTGTCGTTTTGGGCTTTGGTGTAGGGGGTTGTCCTGATGGAGATATCCGGTTTTCCCTCTCCGGTTACACACCCCTCCGTGAAATGAAGTCCAAGGCTGAAGGCATTCTTGTCTAATTGCGTTTCTTTTTTTTTTTGCGGCTTTTCTGCATTTTCACCCGATGATCCTTCAAATCAATGTGTTTCTTTTTGTTTGGTGCGGGGCTCCTTCTCCCCTTTTTTTAATTTTTCTCCTTCCCCCTATCATCCGGACCCTTTACAATTTTTTTTCAATTTCCGTTAACTTCTTTCCCCTGAATGGTCTTTTCCGCGTGAGATTTTGTCCCTGACTCCCGAGCGTGAGATGTCTTTGCAGATGTGTCGCGAACATCTTCCGATGAATTGTCATTTAGATCGAACTCTTTTTTTTCTCCGGTTAAATTTCGGCCCCCCTTTTCTCTGCGCGACTTGGTTGTCTTTAGGTATTTCTCCCCCCCTGATCCAAAATAGTTTTTCGTTTTCTTCGAGCTCTCCAGTGACTGACTTTCGGACTCCTCTAGTATTTGACATTTCTTGCGCCGAGCTCCTTTTCTTCTTCTCCCCCCCCCCCCCCCCCCTTCCCTTGCATTGGGCCACTTGTCTGAAGATGCGCGAGACGGGCGACCCCCCGTTCCAAATTTTTTTTTTTTTTGCGCGATCTTTTCTGGTCCCCGTGGAATGCCTTCTATCATTTTCCTCGGCGTTTCTTTCCGCCCTTCTTAAATTTCAATGTCTTTCTTCCTTATATGCCCAAATAGGCATGCTGTTGGTTTTGGTGATAACTCTAGCTCTGTGATCTTCTTGGTATCTTGATCTGTCAGATGGTTGTTAAGCTATGTGCCCACGCCGAGTGTTTTCAATTTCCTTCTTCCACGGCTCGCTGACTACTTTCCCCCCTTTTGGGGAACCAATGAAGGTTTGTGTAGCCTTCCAGAACCCCTCTTCGATCCTGCGTTGCGTTCCGCACATGTCTGGCTTCATTTGCTGTGTCACCCTCGCAGCTCCATGGACTTTTTCTTCCGTTTGGGGTGGATTTGTTTTCAACTACTCCTCCTTACTCCAACGAGTTTTTTCAAGGATTGGTCGTATACGCCCATCTCCTCCCCTCTTTTCTGCTGCTCCTTACAACGAGAGGTTGCGGCAACAGTCAGTGTTCTCTCCAGCCCCTGGTTTTTTTTTTTCGTCAACGTTTAATTTCCTTTCCCTCCCGAAGGACTGGTTTTCCCGTCCGTTTAAAACACTTCTCTTCGATTCCACACCTCGCGGTCCTCGGCCTAGCCAGATGCACCCCATTAATTTTGCCCCGTCCGGCTTGCCCCCTCATTAAGCAAGTGCTATCGTGGCGCCAATATGCGCGTGAATCTGCTTGCGGATTTCCGAGACCATTTGTGTTCGGGACTGCATCATTAATTTGATCTGTAATTTCCAGTTTCCCTCCTTTGCCGCCCAGGCTTCCTTCCGCTCCACCTGAATGAGTTCTTCTTATTAGCAACAGCTCTTTTTTTCATTTCCCTTTGATAAATATTTTCTCTTTTTTTCTGTTCTTGTGTCTCAAGACAAAGCTATTGACGGCCGCTAGGGACAGAGATTCCCGAGTCACTCCGTTTTTTTCGGCTATCCATCGATTCTTGCCTGCTTCGAGCCCACTATGCGTCGGAGTCCTGCGCTTCCACCGTTTTTACATTTTTCCTATGTGGCATTCTTCTGTAAGTGTCGGATTCTCTAATTGCACGTACTGCTTTCGTAGGTTTGTTTTTGAAGGTCCCTTCTTCCTATTTCTGCGCTCACAATTTCCTTTACTTTCTATCAGTCTTGATCTCCCAGCTATTCCCTCCTCTTTTTGTTGATTCGATCACGTCTGCATTTTGCCATCAAATGAATTCAGCAAATTTTTCGACCTTTTTCAACCACCCCCCATCGGATGTACCAGCAGAGCTATCCCATTGGGAATTCACGCGACCCTTCCCTCCTTCACCATAGAACAAAATGGCACGGTACCGCTTAATACGACCCCGAGCTCAGTGGTTTCCGCGATTCTTTTTCCAAAGCCTCGGAATGGAATCGCCCCTGTTCAAAAAATTCGTCCTAGGCTGCCCTCCTTTTTTATAGCAGAGGTGCTTCGCAAAGCCCCGACAGCCATTCTTTTCTCCTAAAAGGCATCCGCGCTTTCCTTTTCCCTGGATTCAATCCCCTTTTTCATTGCCGCCTTTATCATGGCGTCCCCCCAATTTCAGCAGATTGAGCTGACAATTTTCCTCTCGCAGTCCCTGACAACTGCCTAAGCGGATCAATAACGTTTGATCCCCTCTCCAATTGTCTCAACTTGTCCCTTCCCCCCCCGCACGATTTGAGCATTCCCTCTTAGGGTCGATTTCGTTTGTTCTTTTGGTCAGGATCTCGTTTTGTTCCCTCCAGCTCAACTTGGGTACTGCGAGAATCTTCGGTATTGAAGTCTTTGCGCGTGTGCCGTCTTCTTCCCCCCGTCTGTTTGGGATAGTCCCCATGCCGTTGTTGTAATCCTGCCCGCCTCGTTGTTTGGTTCCTTTCCTCCAACGTTTAGCTGATTTTCCGCCCTTCCATTCCTTTTGGTGCGCACCCAGTTGTTTTAGTTTCTGTTTTCACCCACACAGCCACACCGCCCCCCCCCACGCGGAATCCAATTTTCAATTCTGCTGCATAGTTCCGCAGGCGACTGCCAAGCAGTGCGGAAACGTTTCTTTATTCGCCGAGTCGTTTTATTTTTTATCCTCCCCCCTGCAAATTTTGGATTAGGTCCTCCCGTTCGAACGACTCCACTTGTCCCCACGAATTTCACGCCTGGTTTTTTCACAGATTCACGATAAACACCCAGCACTAGCGCTGATGATACACCCCCAAAATATCCCTTATTTAATATCCTTCATCGAATCAATTGAGTAATTTTCTTTCACCCCTCTGCTTGGGAAAATGTTGCGAAGAGCATCAAAGGTTTTTTTCGCGCAATGTAGTACGCGACAACGAAAATTTCACCTTCTCTCCCCTCCGGTATTCTTTCCCGTTACGGAATGCCGTGTACCCTTTTTCCTTCTGGAGATTCGCGCAACGATATCATGCGCGACGACCCCCCCGCTATTTTCTCCCTCCAGCATCCACATTGTCGCGCGTCAGTTCCTTTCCAATTTTTTCTAAGATCCTTATTCCGTTTCGCGAGAAGATATAGCCTTTCCCAGCGTCTTCTCCCCCCCCCCCTATTTACGATCTGCAGCTCCCCCCCTTCCTCCGGCACTCCTTTGCCAAAATCTGCTACCTAGAGACGCCGATCGTTGCTTTTGCAATTCCCCCCTTTATTCGCGTTAGACTTCTTTTGAATTCTCCCGTAAACAAAAGGTGGCCTCATTTCCTTTTTTTTCGACGCGCACCTTTCCCCCAATTCCTGATGCGCCCAGTTTCTTTCCCCAACGAAACACTAAATTGAGGTCGACCTTCTTTCCAAATCGTTCCTCCGACGACTTGACGCATCTGATTTTCCGCTCTTCCGGTTTACCATTACGTCATTTTGTTTCCGGGATAGTCATTTCTAAGCCGTTATTTCCTATTTACCCGTCCCCAAAGCTACGTGCTTTCCGCGCCCCATTCCCAAAACCATCGGCTCTCGCCCGCTCCCGCCGCATCCCTACGAAGAAGCCCCAAGCCCGTTCAGCTGAGACCTTGTTCAGCTCCCCGCAAACAGCTAGTTCTTCCCGCCGCCGAGTGTTCCAAACGCAACTTCTCTGGTGCGCCCCTTTTAAAGAGAATAAAAGGCCCCTCATGACCAAGAATTACGTTGTATCCTCTTCACCTCGAGCTTCTTGCCGGTTCGGGGTTGCTGGACGTTTTACGGCTTGCTCTTTATTTTGCCATTGCCCATGCGGCAACCTCGTTCCTTTTTCGCGTCGCCTTGCCGCCGGTCTGGCCAAGGTCTTCTTCCCCTTCAGGCGCGCGATTTCATGATCACCGGCGTTAGTAGTGACTCTTGAGATGCTCGTTGTTGTTACGAACTCCGCCTTTTATTCGGTACCAATCTGTCTTTAGCGGTTAACCGCCCAGTTCTCCTCTTCTCGTTCCCCCCCCTCCTTCCCGGGACCCTCTGTTGCGCTGTTATCAGCATTTCGGCGTCTGGTGTGGCTCCAGGTGTGGTCCACTACGTACCCAGTTCGTCTGTCCTTTTCCCTGATATCTTCCTGCCGCGCCGGGACCTCCCTCTGACTAAGGCAGGAAGTCAGTTTTTACCGTTTGAATGTTTTTTTTTCGCATTTTAGCTCAAGTTGACTAGGGGCTTCGTCCTTCTTTAACGACGGCGTGCTTTGTCCTCCGATCTTCGTACCTCATTAACCAGCCCTCCCCCTTTTTTTCTCTTCCTCGTTGGTTGTTGGGAGCGTCGTTTCTCTGTTGCAATTTTTTTCTACTAATCTCTTCAGGAAACGCCCGCCGTTTTGATTAGAAGTGGCATATAGTCTCTGGCCCGCTCTCTTCATTCTCCAAAAAACCACTCATTCGAATCTACTGCCTGTCTGCTCTTATCAGCGCGAGTGCTCCCGCATAAAGCGTCATCCGACTTTTTTCGTAGTCCCCTGCGGGGTTATCAAGGCAAAGACTCTAAGGAGTTTTTTTTCCGTCTGGACAGAAGCCGGCTCCGCTCTTTAGGATTCCGGGAAACTCCCTTCGACGGTGATTTTCTTTTTCGGAATTATTTCAGGTAGGAACCTACAGCTTTTTTTTTTTTTCCATCATAAGACAATCGTAGTGGCTTCGCACAGAAAGTCGCAAATCCGCTGAAAGTCGGATCTGGTTCTAGCGGTGATCATCCGCGTTGCGCTAGATGGGCAGCCTCATGGATGCCCATCAAGGGACTACTGTGACCTTGGCCACGGGGTTTTGAAGGAAATGGACAACCTACATCGGGACTATTCGGGCTAAAACGATGAGCGGCCCTCGCGCCCGCAAAATAGAATCCGGATGGGTCATATTTTCCGTATCTGGCTTCTTTGCCATTTCCGTAGCCATTGGAAGTCTCTTCAGGACTGTGTGGCACCGTTCCCGGCGCTTTTGTTTGGCGGCGCTTTTTCGTTGGGTGATTTTTACATCCTTTATACTCGCTGGACTGGTATCGTTGGGGCTTTCGTCGGGGGAGCGTAGGGGGCATATCGGAGGTATGGTTTTGGGGGTCTTTTCCCGGGAAAGCGGAAGGGGTATTCTGTTGCCGTTAAAGTGGATGTCAAGTGAACGGCTGAGTTGAATGCAGCCCGGACACAATGACGGGACCGTCAGTAGAAGAATTTTTTAGTTCCAACCTCCCCTCATGGTCATTGTTCGTTTCCGTTTATGTCACGAATTTAATCGGACCTCAATTGGTAGTTGAGTCGACGAACTTGGTCCCCTCTTCGCGCCCGTGGTGCCTTTTGTCTCGAGCAGAAGGTCCTTCTCCCTTTTTACTGACCGGAGAGTAGGCTTCGCGCTCGGGACCTGAAGCACGCGCGGCTCCCTTCCGCCGCTGTGGCTTTTCTCCGTGCCGCTGCATTTCTTTATGCTCGAAAGGATTGCGCATTTTTTTCTCTTTTTCAATGGCGTTCAAAATTTTATGCTTGCCGGGGGATTGACATTTTTCGGCGTCGAAAATATTTTTCCGATTTGCTTGCTGCGCCGGGTTCTTGCTTTCGGACCTTTCGACGTGTCGCGCATATACTTTCGACCGAGCAGCTGCTTTAGGCTCAACAGGCTGGCCGTCGACATTGGAAAGCTGGCTATTACGGCGTTAATTTCCGTGCAATTGTTCCCGGTGCTTTTTCTCTCCCATGTGCTCTGTTGAAACAAATGGAGCCATTCCCAAGAAGGCCTGTCGGTTCGTGAATCACGCGCATGTCTCCCCCAATTGATTCGCTGGTTACACCTGATTGGCAGGTTTGGGAACTCTAGTTCGTTCGTTCTTGTTGGATAGAGAAGGTCTCTTAATGGTTTTCACCTGAGAGGCCCGTTTCGCCTCGTGGGATCACTTTTGTCCGCTCTTACGGAGAGTCCCTCCCCAACTGTTCCAATTTTTGCCGGTTTTTTTGCCGGGCTTCAAAGAAGTTCCCCGGTGATTTTCAAGGCTTTTTTTTCTCCCTGCTTGGCTTTCTTTTTCCGGCGGTGAAAAATCTCCTTCCTTGACACTTTCTCGTTGCGGCTTTTTTTTTCGTTGACCCCTCCCGCTCCCCTACAGGAATCTGATGAACTGGCAGTTACTTGAAAATCGATCCCGTTTCGCGCCGCCGCCCCCCCCCAACTGCAGGATTAACAACTTTTTTATAGGGTCCTTTCCGCCCCCTGCTTTTTGGCTGAGCTTGAGTTGTCATTTAGTTAGCTCACTCTCCGTGCGCTTCCTTTTCAAAGTGAGCTTCGGAACCTCCCCCCCTCGCTTGCCTCCCAGCTACAGCCGGCCGCAAAACACCAAAGTATTCCTTCTCCCAAATCCTTTGCGCACTCATTTTTCCTTTAAATTGTTTCGTGGCATTTTTGGCTCCTCCGCCGCTTGTTCATGGGCTCCGGCCTTCCTGTGATTTAGTCAGGTTCCTCAAGATCGGAGATTGGGCCTTACCTGTTCCTTCGCCCTTCCCATGTCATGAGGTGTCTGTTGACCTTTCCTGAGAAGCTCTCGTAATCTTTTCTCAATTCCTTTTAACTTTCCCCTGAAGCCTGAGCCGATTGTCTTTTTGAGCCTGTCTATTCTGCCCCTTTTTCCGTCTTCCTCTCCCCTCGAGGATGGCTTTCGATTCTTGACCTGGCTGCCTTGGTCCTCCTTAAGCGGGATACATTTTTCCCATTTTTCGATTTTGTCGTGGATGTTTAGTTGTCGCGTTTTTGCGAATTGCAGTGCTTTTGCTCTTCGTAGCATGTTTCTCTTTTTTTTTTGAAGGCTAAAGTTTCATATTTCTATACCCTTCCCTCGTGGTAGTTCCTTTC
>Ga0179593_1663944_pt1 | contig 10518 bp, 8 predicted proteins | sample CZODoug2_1_08_16_FD_185931 | JGI IMG/M metagenome (GOLD analysis project Ga0179593, IMG submission 185931) | Vadose zone soil fungal communities from Angelo Coast Range Reserve, California, USA - CZODoug2_1_08_16fungal (PacBio error correction) | ecosystem: Environmental > Terrestrial > Soil >... | reverse complement strand
GAAGCGAACGATCAGCATTTTCCAACCCCCACCAATCACTCCTGGTGGTCGATGACTGCGTGAGGATTGGTCACATGTTTTTCAGTCCCTCCAACATTTTTCGTCTCGCGACGCTTCCCCCCACGTCGAGGGCTTCAGGCTCGCCGAGATGGTTGCTTTTTCTCATTGCGCCCCTCAAGCACATGCTCTCAATCCGCCTTCTGCATTTCTCCCGAGTACGGACCCTCGGTCTTTTGATGCAGCGTCCGCGCAGCGAGTGAATTGGTCTTTTTTTACTCAACTTGATAGAGTATGCTGGCCTTTCCGCTACGCACCGCTATTATGAGGGTTCCCTTCCACCATTCCTCCGCCTGCCCCACCTCTCCCCCCATTGCGCTTCCGTCTTTTTGCTCCTTTCCCTATTTGCGGTTATGGTGAAGCGTTTACAGGCTCGTTAGTCCCTTAGTCGTTAGGATCCTGATCTCGTCCTGGTCTTTCCTTCCCTCCTTTTCCACTCATCAGATTTTTCTTCTCGCCCTTGCCGGAGAATTGCGATTCCCTCCTTAGCGCCGTTAGCTCCTGCCAGTTCTCTACACCTGCCGTCAGTTTTGGTGCCGATTTGGTGTGTATTTGCTTGCAGGTACGTTGAGCTTTCCGGGCGCTTGTATCTATCTCGTTTGGCCGCCTTTCCTCCCTGCGACGCCTGGCTTTTTCTTTTCTGTCCTTTATGCGCGTTTTTTTTTTTGCCCGGATTTCCGTTGGCTTCATTTTTTCCCCATGATCCTATTCGCCTCCCTTCTGTCTGGTCCTCTGTTTCAGGAGTATATGTGTTCCCTTTTTCCCCTAATTCGGTGTGCGTATCCTTTTTTTGTGCTTTAGATATAGTTTTGGGCTCTTCCGCGGGAACGCTCACCTTTCCTGATTCCCGCTCGCTGTCACGATTGTTTCTTTTAAGCCCCTTTCCCTTTCTCGCTGCCCTTTGTTTTTGTCTCAGGAACAAATACATATCTTTTACTCACATCCTTGTTGGTGGTCTTAATTTTTTTCCCCCCTGCACTGCCCTCCTCGACGGGCGATTTGCGTCCCGTGCGCGCGAGACATGCTTTGTTTGAACCCATGAAGACTATTCCCGGAGGCCTGCCGATCAGTACCTCTCGCGCCGTCCCAGCACACAGCGCCACAGCATTTGCCTCGCATTCAGTTCAAATGCTCCCAGAACTCTTCAGCCTTCTTTTCTCGTATTTATCCTTGCCACCGCATTTTTAGCCACGTTTAACCTCTCACTGCCTCGAGCAGCAATGCTGCATCCCAGTTCACGGCTCCCCCCGATCCCTCGGCTCTTCGCTGGCTTGCTTCCAACCCAACTTCCCTTTGCACGCGCCGCGGACTACCGGGAACCGCCCGCTCTGCCCTCTAAGTTTTTTCCCCGCCAACCCGCACCAATGTTTAGGCCAGTTAGATCCGTAATTGCCTTCACCCCCCCTCGCCGAATTTTTTGCCCCTGGCTGGCGCGGAGGCCTTTCCTTTCTGAAAAAATGAGCAGTGCCCCCCCCCCCCCCCCCCCCCCCCCCCCCCCCCCCCCCCCCCCTGGGGCCAGTTTCGTCCACAGCAGACCTTCTTTCCAGCCCATTGAGTAGGCCTTCCGGTTTGCGGGTGTTTTTCGGCTGCCCCGGTATGCAATCTTCAGGCGCCGCGCTAACGCAGTTTATTCTCTTTGCGATTAGAGCATCCCCGATGCCCCCGTGTGTTCTTTTCCGTCACTGAAGCCATCAGTCTTTCTTGAATGGGCTACGAGAAACATAATTCTCTGCGTCTTCCCGGCCCGTCATACCTCCCTTTCTCCCCAGCTCTCTGTCCACAATTTGCACGAGTGGCTTCGTCTGCCATCCGCAGGAGGGAAGGGAAGTTTCCCGGCCAGTGTTATAGTGCCAGGCTTGAGTGATTCGCGGATCTCCGGTCGTGTGGTTTTTCTGGGCAGGGTGTGGTTACGGGGGTGCGTGTGTTGGGGCCTTTTTTTTGGTTTTTGGGTCGTTACGGGCTTCCCTGTTTTGTTCACCTCGCCTGTCTGTTCCTCGATATCGGTTTTGTTTTTCGATGTGTGTGTCCCAATCCGCACACCCTTTTCCACCATCGTTTTCCCCTGAGATTTATTTTGTGGGTTTCGACTCTGAGGACGTTGAGCTTCTGTACGACAAAGGATACTCTCCTCTGCTCTCTTTTTCGAGCGTTTGTCTTCCCATCCTTTGCCCTGATGCTCTCTTTATCGCTTTATTTTCTCCTTTTTTTCCACGAGCGTCTCCCACATTACGCGTCTGTTTTTTTCCCATACTTCAACACAATTTGCGAGCAGATTGGTTTCTGATTTGAGCAATTCTTTTCAGAACAACCAGGCACCCCCTCCCCGCAGTCCCCCCCCTTCCTTAGCTCTCAACTGGCCTCGTGTGATCCCTTCTAGGATCGCGGATCACAGTTTCCCCTACTCTTAAGTTTAAAAAATCGGTACTGTCGCCCGGTTTCTGACATGTTCGTTCTTCTCCATCAGCGATAGGCTCTCCTTCTTCATATCCCTGCGTTTCTCCCGTCTAGGAGGGTTTGATCGTTTTCCTCCCCCACGCCCTTTGCTTCACCCCTTACCTTCATGTTTCCGTGCTGGCGGTCCCCTGGGTAGCGCCTCTCCCCCTACGAGCAGCCACCTGCCCAAATACTTGGGAAAGGAATCTTTTCGCGCTCCCGAAAGCATTTCTTTTGTCCTTGCGCCGGTTACCTTCCCCTGCTTCGGCTGCGAGCCTCCCCCACCTTTTCGCCACCTTGACTCTGAAGACTCTGACGGTCCGCTGAAAGGGAAGGTTTCTCTCCCCCTTCCTCTGTTCCGCCGCTTTCTTTTTCTCCCTTTGAACCCGTCATAACTTTTTGTTATCTCCTTGTTAGTCATTTGACGGGGATCCTTTTCGGGGTTTTCGTACCCGTTTCCCTTAGATCATTTTTTGCTCTTCAGCCGCACCCTTCCCCCCCCATTTATCTCTCTTACTCCCAGTTGTTTATCTCTCTCCCGAAATTGCGTTTTGCACTACGCTTCCCATGTTTCTCTTTCTACGTTTCCCTTGCCATCCCTTCACCAACCGCCCTCTAACCATTGCGATTCCATGACTCCTTATGGAGGTGGCAATTTTCCCGTGCCGTGAATCAGTCCATGTCTATTGTAGTTCGCTGGACCGATTAGGCGGAAAATGGATTTGTGGTTTATTCCCCCTTGGGCCCCCCGGCTAAATGGTTCTTTTCCTGCTTGTTGTGGGGGCTGCTTCCCGCATCCTCTCCTTCACGCGCCGTTCCATGTTTTCTTCCTTCGACCCCCCTGTTGCTTGTTTCCCCGGGCAGCGTTCATGCCCCCTTCTTTAATTTCCGGTGCTTGAAAGTTTCTTATTAGAGACAGTCCGTCCTGATTTAGTAACCCATTCCCCCTCGCTTTCTTTTCGAAATGGTTCTTTTCCCTTTTTCGTCGTGCTGCACCGCTTGGTTCTCGTTCCCACTTTCAAGCCTGCTTTTGGGCTGAACCGCCCATGAGATTTCATCCTGACTTGGCTTCTTACCCTCGCTCGCTTACCCCTAATAAAATTTAAGACACCTCACCCTGCCCCCACCTCTTTTTTTTTCCTTCTTTTTAACACACATCCCTCTTTCGTTGAGCCGAGCATATAGAATTTTTTTCGCTCTCAGCTTGAGAGATGCCTTGATCTGCCCTGTTTTTTTTATTTGAGTTTTTTTTCTGCTCTGTTGTGGCTTTGCATTTACGGACCTATTTTTTACCCTCTCTCAAATGTTGTTCTCGCTTCCTATTCTCCGAAAGAGTCGTCTATTTGCCTCTTCCCGGCTCCATTTCCTTGATTTTTCCCGCGCCGCGCATCAAATCCTCTTTGCCCTGTTTTAATTCTTTGCGTTCCTGTGCGTCGGGTCCCCCTCGGTATTCTTTCGTAAATTTGTTTTCGTTATCAGAGGCAACCGACTAACCCGTTCACATTTCCGTCCTTCTGCCCCCCCATACCTGGTCAGACGAATATGGCTTGTTCCTGATTGGTAATCGAGGATTATCGCCCTATGATATCAGATATGATGACTTCTGGGATGATTTTCTATAATTCGCTCTTTCACTCATTCACAGGTCTTTTTACTGACTCCCCCTTTCCCTGACTCCACTTCAATACTTCGGTTCCTTTGACGTCGGAATAGAAACCATCTTCGGCTAGCTTTCCTTTACCGGTTTGCCCCCGCGGTAGGCGACCCGTCTTAGTGAGGGTTTTTTCTTGTTTTTGCCGTCTATAGCCATGACATCTTCGTGTGATGCCACCCCTCGAGCCGACTCCTCCAGTTAATCATTGTAGTAATGCGCGGCAGTCTTATCCTCCCTTGCAGACGCATTTTTCACTCTTACTTCAAGCGTTTTTCTCCCTTTGAGTTTCCCATGTCCATTTCTAGCGTTTGTGGGTCCAGACCTTTTCTTGGCGCCCTGCTGCGCTGTTAGCACTCATCCCGAGGCCCGCGGCGTATTCTTCGGGCCTGCTGGTCTAGTATGTTTCTGCATTTCCCTTTCTACGGCTCACCCCTACTTCTTTTTGCCGATTTGGCTTGACTTCCTTCCTTTGAGGTGATGTCGCTGCTCCTGCTCTTTTGTTTCTAGAGAATTTTTGGGCTCCCGTGGCTCTGCGACTATGGTTGTGGTTCTTGCTAGAAGGGTATTCTATTATTTCATTTCGGATTCCTTTGGATCCCCGTTTCGCCATCATCTTTAGCGTACGGGGGGGTCAGTCCTGATTCTGGGCTTCGTTTTCCGAGAAACGACTGCTTTGTCTCTTCCTGTGTGGCTTCCTGGAATTCCAGCTTCATAGAGATTAGCGTTAGCCCTGTCTATCAACTTTTGATGAGCGCTTCTCAACGAGACTCTTTCTACGCCTGTCTAGGATTGCCCACTTGAGCCGTTTTCCTTTACACTTTTCTCTTTTCAGTAATAAGTGTGGGTGTTCTCCTTATCTTCTTTCTTTACTAACCTTGCTCTTAAATTTACAGGGCCCGAGACGTTCCCGTTCTTTTTTCCCTTTTTATGCGCGTACCAAGTGAGGGCCTCAGGAACCGTTCAGCGGCCCGCGAGTGCGATGTTGATCTTTAACTTCCCTTTTGCTTTCCTGAGCCGCACCTTGAAGCGAGTGTTCTCTGCGGCCCACCATCTCCGAACAGCAGGCTTTTTTCCCTTCGGACGAATCCGACTTTTTATCGTCACTTGGCTCTCGTTTTTGAATCCGCTCCTGCCATTGCTAGCCATTAGATCATTTTACCCCCGGGCCAGAAAGTTTCTTTGTTTTTCGTCCCTTTTTACCCCGATCGCTAGAACAAGCGCCGCTCATACCCTAGACCTTTGTTCCTCCCAACCCTCGCAGATTCCACCCCTCCATCAAGAGGCACCCCCTAGTCCTTATGTCCAGGGATTTTTTAGGAAGTGCTCATTCTCACGAACTTAGCCCCTGCGGAGCAATACAGAAGGTCTTGCTGCTGCTTTGCCGAGGTTGCGACCTTTTTGGGTACCTTGAGCCAGGTCATTTTTAACCACCCCCATTCATCGCAGCGAACATTCTTTTCTGATAGATTTTTGCGAACCCCCCGAGGCGAAACTCCGCGGTGAAGGAGTTGCAGATAGCGCGCCTGCCTCAAAGTCTTCGTCGGCGTGCGTTATTTTTTTTTACGATGTTTGCGTTTCCCCAATAATCCCCCAGCTCGATCTTTTTTTTCCTCGCGGAACCCTTTGCCGCTGACTTTTACTTTCCTCTGCGCATTACGTTTTTTCTCCCGCTCCTCCACCCCCCGTTGTTTGCTGAAAAATGCTCGACCCTGTTTCAGTGAGTTTTTTTTTTTTTTTTTTCGAGCACGTGAATTTCACGCGGCTCGTGGTCTTCGCTACAGTCTTGTATTTTTCTTGCCTCGACTTGCTGACCATTCCCTCGATGGTGACCAGCCCATCCCACCATGTGTATTGGCTGCGCCCTGAACTCTGAGCAGGAAGTTTTCTATCGATCGGTTAACTTAACAACCTGCCATGTACTTTTCCTTTTTCTATAGTCTCCGCCTAGGCGCCCGGTTTTCCATCGCGCAGGATGAAGAGGATTTTTCCCCCCTAGCTCCGCTTTCGTGACTTTTTTTGCCTGAGTCTACCCAGCTCTAACCCGTCTTTTTCCTATCGTTCTCTTTCTCCCAGCCCCCTGGAGCGCGCGAGACCTGCTCACGCATGTACACACCCCCCCAACTTAAAGCAATTACTTCATAACGGCTCACCAATGCGCCTCCCTCTCCGAGATGCGCTGGCTCCTGAATCAGACTGAGCACTCGCCACCCTTCCTTGTCCTGCGGTTGTTAGTGGTGTTCTTCTCAGCGTAAGGGCCGCCCCCACGATAAAGGGATTTGTAATTCCCATCTTTTTTGCCCTCTTTAGGAGTGTGGTCTCCCGGTACATTCCCTGTTCGCCCAGTGCCGACTGAGTGTTTCACCTCCGCGCTCCCGAGAACCCCTGACCAACCCGTTCTGAAAAGTGCATACACTGTTGCCGTCAGTCACTTTTTCCCCCCTCCTCTCCCGGACCCCGCCCCATTTTCCCTTTCTTCTCCGGAAATTCATCTTTCAGGCCTTTTCCTCCCACCAATAGCCGGACCACCCCAGAAAGCCAGTTTCCTCCATCCGCGTGTACACACTTGTAGCAATTGCTGTTCCCTTGTCTGCGACGTCGTCGCTTTCACCATCGTTCGCCGTTCGTCGGCCTTCGGGAGCGTCTGTATGCTTAACGATTCTACCGGGATTTGCTCCTCTCCCAGAGCTGCATGGCGCCGCGTTTTTACCATATCATCGAATTCCTCTCTTTGTTGTTGTTGAGGTCTATCTTATTTATTTTGTTTTTGTTTGTTCGGCCTTCTCTGTCCTCCTAGCGTGACGTGTATCCACCCTGTGTGCCAACTTCTCCGGCGAGTCCTACGCTTGTTCCCGTGTAATTGTCCGCCCCCCTTCGAAACGATGTAGTATATCCCTTTCGCGTCAGGGGCACCCTCTTCGGCAATTGGGCGCGTTTGCCCGCTTGTTTTTCCGTTTTTTGTTGGGGGCTCGCAGCCGAAGTCTTCTGCGTGCCTTCGGCGCCTCACACGAACCCATTTTCCGCGGCGCGGGCCGCCCCTCCGGACCGGTATCCTTTTTTTTAATGATCTGTCCTCCGCACGTCGTGTCTTGCGTCCCGCTTGTTCAGGGTTTCCACCCCCCTCTTTCCAACTGAGGTTTTTCCCGGCTTTCTTTCCCATGATTTTCTCGGAGCCCTCCCAGTCCTGTCCGGCGCAAATTGACCCTCCATCAACCCCAACTTTCTCCCCCCTTCGACCCGTAGCGCTTGATTAGTAATTCCCTTCCCCATGTCATTCCCCCACTACCCTTCTGACCTTGTGTTTCAAAACATTCAGTCGATGTCCATCCCTCTCCTCGCCGACCTGATCCTTATTTCTGCATTTTAGCGCGGATGTTTTACTTAGATGGTCCTTGCGGGGGCTGTTGTTATGGGCTTGAGGTTGCTCGAATCGTTCTCGAATTTGTTCGTCGTACCGAACGCCCTCTATTTTTTGCGAATCCTTGAATTCGCGTTTTATGTTCGCGACGACCCGACCCCCATAACAATCTTTAGAGCTTTGATTCTCCGACCTTCGAGATGAGAGTTCAATTGCCTCCGGTGGTGTCTTCGCGCACTCCTTTTTTTTTTCCCGCCCTCAAGGATTTCGCCGCAGCCACCCCCCTCCATTTTTTTCTTGATCGGTGCGGATTGGCCCACTTATGTCATTTCGCCCTCTAGTAGGACTAGCTCGCCCCTATGAACCACGACGAAGCCTTCACACCCTAGTGTGGAAAAAATCCCCTCACGACCCCATCTCCCTCCAACTTCTGGTGAATTTCCTCTCGACTACCCCGGCGGCCTGATTTCCATGCAAGTTTGTTAACGTTGCCGTCCGGCAGAGGTTCTTTATGTTGGCGAACTTTCTTTTCCTTTTTTCCCCAGCACTCCAGAAGTCGTATCTTGTTTTTTTTTTGATCACCCAAGCACTCAGTCCCGCAAGACCCTTTTAATTCGATCCTTGCTTTTGTTAGCTGCGTTTCTTTGCCGCGCAGTTTCATCTTTATTTGTCGGTCCGAGTTGATAAAGGAGGTCTCTTCAATTTCGCGTTTCCACCCCCCGTTCTTCTGGTTGTAACTTTTCAGCCGTTCGGCCTGTGGCCCCCTTGACTTTTGTTTTTAGTATCTCCCCTTGCCGCCCTCGACATCTTTCCCGGTTACCTTGAGACGAATTATTTTAGTCTCATTCGGCAACTCTCTCAACCTGCCTTAAGTTTTATTTTTGTTCCTCTTTTGGCTGACCGTGATCTCCTTTTCTTTCTGTCCTTATTCCTATGCTTAGTATCGAATTTATTCATGCCAGCGCTGCTGAGTTTTACCCTCTCTTGCTTTATCTCCTCATGTTAGTATGGGCACTGCCGGTATCATTTTATTGACCTGACCTTCAAGGATTGGCGCATGCCTGTTTTTTTTTATATCTACGGGCCGCTGCACTTTTCTGCCCCCTTCAATGTTGTTGCTTTTCGCATTTCTTAGACGTCGCCATCTATTGAGGATCCATCGCTCGCGTTGAATCGGGACCTGTTCTCAGCCTCCCTATTGGACGCGTCGCTATCTCTCCCCGTTTTATCCTCATCAGGCGCAAGTGTAGGACCCTATATCTTTTCCCCATTCCCTGTTGATTTTTGGTTCCAGGGTCCCCGGAGTTCGAGAGGTCCTCCGAGTCGTCCTCTTTTCGAGTCTGCATCGGCTTTTAAAGGGTCCCCGCGCTCCATGATCGAGCCTCCTCTCTTCTCCCGGCTCCCCGAACCATGATAACCTCCCCTTTTTCCAGCGTCAAGTTAAGCCTAGTCACTTATCCGGGCGCTTTGACGGCGACATAGTATTCCTTTTTTTTTTTTTTTTTGGATCTCCACGGATTCGTCCCCCCCCGGCGCGCCTAATTGCCCCAGCACCCGGGAGCACAGTGGCTTAGGCCCTTTTCGACCACCAAAACGATCTAACATCGCCCTCCTTCCCCAGACATCAACACCAATAAGTTCTGATGAAAAGAACCGTTCGCTGGCCAACCAACAGTGCCTGGTAGAGCATTCTTCCGACTTGCAAAGCCCGATCCCCCGTCCAGTGTTTTTTGCTCTTCTTCTGGACTGAAGAGTTCGATCCCGAAGGAGAAAGGTCCTGATCGTCCATCCCCACTTTTTTCCATCTCCCTTTAGCGACGTGGATTTACGCCAACAGCAGCGGGTTCATTCAAGAGGCGTAAAGCAAGGCCTCTCGACGCTCAAGTATTCTCCCTGAGCGGGCGGCTAGTCTTCTCTTTCGTGCAACTCGATCCTGGGGCGATTTTCTGCCTCACAACTCCCCTCTCCTACCATGGCTACGAGCGAGGTACGAACTTCCTAAGAACCGCAGCTTTTTGTATCTTTCCTGACTTTTCTGATTGACTTCCGCTTTTTCTATTTCGGCACCCCGTTGGGTGTTTGGGCCTCCCATCGGCAGGATAGCCTGGTCCATCCCTCGGTTTCATATCTCCCTTCAGATCGTTTTCCTCCCTGACCAATCTCACACGCGTACCCCGACCACCATTTTCTCTTGCTGGCCGAACTTCAGGACTTTTTCTCGCTCTCGAAACGACCCTCCACGCCGTAACAGCTCCTCTGCCTCGTCGCCGCTCTCCCTGAATCCTTACGAATGTACTTGGTGTATCCGGTCTCTTCCGCTCAGGGTCTGGCCCCTCACCACCAGCTGACGTCGTCTTCTGGTTATCCTAGTCTTCGACGAAACCCAGCTCTTTGACTTACTGTCGCGCTCTTTACCGACAGCACACTCCATTACCTGCGCATACCCCGGCGAACCTTGCATCGGTCCTTCTCCTTCCTCGATATGCTATTTCGCGTTTTTCCTGTCCATCCGTTTACTTCGTAAATGCTTTTACCGCGAATTGCTTGACTGCCATTGGGTCCTTTCTCGATACGGGTCCGAAAACTCCAAATGATTGCTTTTCTATGTTTTCATTTTCGCCGCCGGCTTTTTGATTTTCTCCCCGTGTTCTCCTCCGTGACCTTCTTGCTTTGTTCCTGGGTCAAGCGACCTCCTCTCCCCACTCTCTGCAGAGCATTTTTTAACACCAATCCGGCCGTCCTCGCTGACGCGAGGAAATCCACCCCGTTTTTCCTTTTCGCCTGAAATTGGATTCAGCTTTTTATTTCGCGCGCATCCCACGCGTCAGTTCACCATGGCGGCAGGGCTCCCCCCGGCCCCTTCGTTGCCGCGCACTCAGTTTTTATGTTCCCCCTTCCGCCCCGTAGCTCACATAGCGGTGTAGACTTGCAACCTCAGCCTTTTTTTCGGAGGGCGCGCCCATTTTTCACTCTTCTTGGGATGGCGCCCGTTCTCCGACATGGTTAATCCCGCCCCGCC
>Ga0179593_1503852_pt1 | contig 10518 bp, 13 predicted proteins | sample CZODoug2_1_08_16_FD_185931 | JGI IMG/M metagenome (GOLD analysis project Ga0179593, IMG submission 185931) | Vadose zone soil fungal communities from Angelo Coast Range Reserve, California, USA - CZODoug2_1_08_16fungal (PacBio error correction) | ecosystem: Environmental > Terrestrial > Soil >... | reverse complement strand
GGTTGCTGTTGCCGTGGTACGCTTATTTTTTCCGAATTTCGCCGTTGCGGTTTCCCTTTTGTTTAAATACCTGTGGCAAAACACGGACACCATAGGAATTAACGTTGCACCTCTTTTCTGGCAAAAGTTTTACGTTTTTCTTTCCTCTTTAGCACAGTTTATCCCACTCCCGTCATCCCCCGGAGTTCTACGCCGGGTCACCCTATCATTCAAAGAACTCAAGAATCCGCACCAGCAAACCAGTGCTGGACCGGCTACCGCACAGATTCTCAGCAACATTTTTTTTCTCGCAAGGTCCCCCCGTGGAGGAAACCCCCCATTCCCCAGGTCAAGAATTGTTGCGCTCGCATACCTATAAGGCCTGCACCGCCTTTATCCCTATTTGCCCCGTTTCCCGACGAGGAAATAGCCAAACCCCCCACGCAGGCTCCCCATTGGTCCAAGTAAAAAATGTAGCCCCTGACCGTAAAGCTTTTTTTTTTGGCATTCCCAGCCGAGATAGATGCGCTCACCCTTTTTTTTCCGCGCGATAGTGAGCAAGAAAGAGATCCGCCCATATTCTACGTTCGGTAGGAAACTTTTTTTCCTGCATTCCCCTTTTAAGGGGCAGGTCGTAGGTCTGTCTTTAATCTCCACCAAAGAAAAGACTGGATGTCAGTACACTCCCTTTTTGTCTTGAGAGTAGAAACCGTAAATCCCCCTGAACCTTTTCCCTGGAATACGGCCCCCCGGTCTTGAGGTTAGAGACCCCTTTTCCATTTTCGATAGGCATTGTGGTATGATTTCCCTACCCCCCGGCTTTAGTGAATAGAAAAGAGATTTCCTTTCTCCAGGCAAGTGATGCCTGTTTTTCTCCTTCTACACCCCGGGGATCGATGTCTCTTCTATACGTACCTTTGCCTGACCTCTATTCTTTAGGTGGGTCAGTCGTGATTTTTTTTACATCCACCCCTTCTTAAAGGTTCCCTTTTCATTTTTTTCCTTCGTGCCCCACATTTATGTGCGGGACAGGAGAGACCCCCCCCTATGATACCCCCTTTCCCCCTCCCAGACGGTGGCCCGGTTTTTTTGCCCTGGAGGTGGTAAGGAGTTCTGCGTGGCAAGATCGCAATTTTTGCGTTTTTGAAAGGCAAGGCTGGCGTTTCTTTTTTCGGTTGGCACCTGGCATCTATGGGCTTCCAGTTACCCGACCCGAGGATAGTCCTCAGGCCCAAAAGACCCTTCGATAGTGTGCCCTTCTTTTTTTCGGTGTCATCTGGCCCCTACACGTTATAAGAAACCTTCCTGGAGGACTACTCGATCTCCTTTTTTGAAATAAAACTTCATCCTCGAGAAGAGGACGAATGGTTTCCCCCCCCCCCCCCCAACTTGTTGTTTCGCCGAGAGGATTTAGCCACAGATGAAGAAGATCATGTTTTTCCTTTTCTCAGCTAAACAGGCGCGCACGCTTTGATTCCCCCCCTCTCGTGGGGCGACCTCGTGAAACACGCTGACGAGCCCAGTTTGAACCCACAAATCCCAGTTTCTTTAAAGGTCCGCAGAGATTCTTTCCCCCTCGCAGTGTCTCTTTTCCTAGTCGCCACCAGCTTTTCTTTTTTTCGTTCCCCCGCTTTCAATGCCACGCCTCGAGGGAGTTTGCGCGAAAACTGTCTCCAGATCAATCTCCTCGCGCCTGGCGAGTCAACACCCCTTTCGCATTCGTGCCGCGCATCGTAACTCGGTGGCCTCCTTTCCCTTGGCAGATCTCTTTTAGGAGTCGGGCTTGTTACCCACCGCTTGGCTCCATTTTTCCACCCGCGGTACATTCGGTACACACCAGCCATTTTTTCCTTTTGCGGATGCCTTTGTTCCTCCCTCCCCTGGCGTTTAGAAGCCGATTACTCTAGTCTGAAGTCATCCGTTTTTTCCGCAATTTATGTTATCATTGACGAAAAGTTAGGATACCCCTTGTTATGCAGCCGGTCCCCCTCATCTCCCCGAGGCAAGAGATCGTCTGGTTGCCTCCGGCGAGTTCTGTGCGATTTCCCACCGCCCCTATTTCTCACTTTGTGTCAGGAAATGAGCGTTCTATTCCCACAGGCAGCTACAAAGCTGGCCTTTCTGCCCACAGTTACCTTTCTTCTCTCCCCCTCCCTTTGTTTTTTTTTTAGAGAGATTCTCCAGTTGAGACATGGGTCAATGTATTCCCCTTTTTTAGTTCCCCTGCTCGGTCGGGTTCGCACCGACTCCTATCGAGGGAAAAGCGCCCCCAGATCTTCGACACCCACTATCTTTCTGCCGGGCCTTCCTTGCAGGATGCAAAGGGCCCTCCCAAATGATCGGCCGCACCGCACCGGTAGATGCTTGACCACCGAAACTTCGGTTCCCGCCTGCTAAAGTTCACGTTTTGTACTCTAAGTATTCCCGAATTTGGTGTAGCGACACCTTCCCCCTCCCTGAAATATACTCCGATTTCGCTGGCGAAACTTCCGGCGCCGCTTTCGATGTTTTTTACGTGAAAGCCAGTCTTCCCGACTCCCTCTTATCGCATCGTTTACGGTGACCGAGGTACATTTCGAGCGTGGCAGCATTTCTTATGTTTTTCTCCCTTTTTGGGGATCGAAGGACAGGGCTCTTTTTTCTGATGATCTTGGATTTTTTTTTGTAACCAGTTTTTCGAGAAACTTTCGATATCTGCCTTTGCCTTTCAGGCGACGAACATCCTTTGTTTCGTTTGGTTTTTGACCGCTTTCGGTATTTAAACGTTTTTTCGCTGACTTTCCCCCCCTTTTCCCTGCAGTGGTTTTCCACGTGTCCCTGGCCTCTGCGTTTTGCCGATTAGCTTTCTTGCGCGCTGTTAGCTTTTTTGATGCCGCAAGGATGGAACCAGTAGCCGACACTTGTTGCTTTCGGCGATTATCACCATAGTCCCCTTTTTCTTGTCGCATTTTCGCGGAGAGAGTCGTCATTCCCGGCGGCGCAAGCTTTCGGGGTTCAATAACGGTTAGGTCGAGTTCTTCGGACATACATACGATCACACCCTCTCATGGTCGTTTTGTCCTGCCCCCCGAAAGCTCATCTGGTAGAGGTTTCCATTTTTGAGCCATAGCTTCCCCCCGGCTATCGCCGGAAAAGTCCCATCTTAAGCTTTTCCACGCCCAAGCGGGGCTTTAACCAACTGTTAAAGAAGCTCCTTCCCCTCCGTCCCCTAAACCTCGAGCCCAAACTGCCAAAATTATGGCTGACATGTGGAGAAGAAGTCTTCACCGGTGGACCTGGTGGGTGAGGATGCGCGGTGCCCTAGACACCCCCTTACTTCCTCCCTTATCCCCCCACCCTCACCCCCACCTCCCCTCCCGTTTGTGGAAGCGTCTCGTACCTCTGGGACCCTTCGGCGTCGGACTCCGCCACCCTTTTCCGCAATTATTCCGGTTTTCTCTCGAACATCGCCCCGTTTTTTTAGCATTCGAATTTTAATCCTGCCACGGCGTAACTCTTTAGGTTTTTTCGAGATGAAAGAGCGGAGGCTCCCCCTTACTCCCTCACCCCGACCATGATTCTTAGGGCATCGACTACCTCATTTTCAACCCCTACCAGAAGGAGACGACGGCTTTTTCTGTTTTTTTTCCCTTTTCATGTGATGGATTTAGCTCCCTGAGATGATGCCCTCAGGCTTTGGCCGCCCTCCGCCAGGCCATACTTCCCGTTAAAAGCGGTCCGGCGCATGGTTTGTGCCCCACAGCCTCTGAATCTTAGCTTTCTCTTTCTGGGAGTTGCCCGACTCGCGCCTGCCCTTTTGTTGAGGCACTTAGAGCTAGGTTTTCGACCTTGACACTAAATGTCAGAGTAATTTTTAACATTTTTCACATGCGTGGGCTTTTGTGGTCCGTTGGCCGGCCCTTCGAGTTAAGCAGTCAAGCCTTTATGTGTTGTTTCTCCCTTTGGCATGACCGTGGGGGGGTGTTTCCAATTGGTTCGAAGGTGACACTGGGCGTCCCAGTCTTTTTCTTATGATTGCCTGGCCCAGCCGATTTGCAGGGCTTTCTTTTTTTCTTAGTTGATTTTTTCTTTTTTTTTTTTGGATCGTACTGAAGCGCGTAGCCCCTCCTTCTGAGAAGCCGAGGGGGTGGGGTGTATCTGGTCCCCCCGGTAAAACCAAAGGAGTTTTTCGCTTACATATTGCAAACGCTGGCTATTTCGCCTGGATTTCCCCCCCATTCTTTCTTACATTTTCCCAAATCTCCTCCCCCCCCGGCGCCCTTGGACTCCGTGGGGCGAATTTACGTAGACGACCACTGCCCCCCCCATCTCTATTGGTCCCCGCACTTGTTGTTTTTCTGAGAGGTGGGGGTGTTAGGAGTTCGTGTAATATTTCTCCTTTCTTTTTTATTCTTCTATGGTTTAAGAGATTGTGCCAAAACTGTTTTTTTCCCCCCCCCTTGGGGAGGATGAAAAGCGTCATTTCCCCCCCCTCATATGTTACTCTTTTCCCTTTCTAAAAGAATAAAGGAAGGTTGTAACTTCTCTGCGGTCTTCAAACTATCCTGCCCCCCAAGAGCGGCAACTCCCTCTTCATACCAGGACATATGTCTTCCCGATAACTGACCCTCCCTCCCGGCTGAAGCTTCCAGGTGGCTCCCCCCCCAACCCCAAACCACACCCCCCAGCCAGTGGCGGCTTTTTTTACACCATTCTTTCTTCCCAACCACCTTCCTTCAATAGCGTCTTGACCCCCTCTTCGGTTGTTTGTTTTTTTTTTTGGGTGCTGATTTTACCCACCAAAAGAACAAGAGGACTTCAAAGTCACTTCCCCCCTCCCCCGGTTATGACAGTCACTCTTTTTTTGTTCCACTACCGTCCGCGCTCGATTCCCTTCATCGATCGAAGGACGGCGACTTTTTTTAAAGATCATCCGCTTCCTCTTCGACTTTCCCTGACCCATGCGGCCTGACAGTCCAGGTTTTGGAATTGTCGATGTAGGAGTGGGGCCCTAGACCCCCACCCCGCAACGCCTTTGCCCCCCCCTTCGTAATGTAGCTGGTCGTTTCCGAGTTTTCCCACCGAACATTTTTCACTTGACATCCGCAGGACATTTTTTATTTTCGCGCGACCCTGTAGCTACTGACTGGCCTTTAGTCTTCTACTTCGCGTTTTTTTTCCTGGCTTTGCATATTAGCAACGGCCCTGATCTCGGACTTGGTTTTCGCTGCCCGTGGCTTTTGTCTCCCCGGGCGACATAACTTTGATGATGTAGCATTTCAGATCTTCCACGGCAGGAAATGCTGGGATTGTGGAGTTTTTGTTGAACCTTCTCTGCCCTCCCTTTTTGAATGATCGAAGAATGAAACCCTTTACCTTCTCCCTTGGACCTTTAACCCCTCCACCACTTTTTCTGTTAAATTTTCCTTCCCCCTTTCACCATAAGGTTGGGCAACTTGGTGGGTCGGCCCTTGTCTGATTTTTTTTTAAGATGATTCCCGGTTTTTTCTGCCAACATATTGGAGTGGGCTGGAAGATATTGCTTAAAGTGATTGCATATGGATACCCCAAGGGGAGCCCCCTGACCCCGATATCTCTTCTTGATTCCGGACCCACCCATTTGTAGCTCAGTGTATCAGGTCGATATTTCACAACTCTCCCCAAGACTTATCCCGAAAAGCCCTGAGCTTCGATGATAGTGATACCTTCCACCTTTTTCTTTTCCATGGGAGAAGCTCCCCCTATCTTTCCCCCTTTAGTCTTTTCTCTCTAGCGGATAACCTGTCGTCCTAGAGGATTTTTAACCTCTTCAATGCCCTCTTCCGGACAGCGCGTGTTTTCAGAACGGAACCTTTAGTCCCCCAAAAAAAGCATCGGTTTCCCTTTGAACGCTGATCGGTCCCGCGCCATGCGTCTCCCGCGCGGTAGACTTTTCTTTGTCGCGGAAAAGGTATCGATGAGTTCCTCTTTTTTTTTCGCGGAAAAACTTTTAGCCCCCGACACGATCCGCCCAGCGAGCCCTTCCTCAAGAAAAAATCCGCCAATCGCTTCCCGGCGATTTCTCGTCTTTAACAGGAGCCGTTGCACCCCGTGGTGCCGATTTTCTTTTCCCGTAGTCTCTTCTGGATTCCAACAATCCCTTTACAGAGGGCAGCCTTTAGAACATCTTCCCAAGTACCCCCCCAAGCCCTTATGTGCGCGGCTTTCCTATGGTGTCGTACTCTAGCTCGAAGCTTTCCCTTCGGGCAATGACTCGGAGTGTTCCCTTGTAAGAAATTATTTCTCCTGTGCGAATTTTGCATTCGTCCCATGTCGTGAGAATTGTCCCATCACCTAAATCTTCTGCTTTGCGGAGACAGTGAGTCCCCCCCTCCACGTCCTGTTGTGTGGCCCGAGAATGTACATACTCCGATACCCACTCCTCCCCATTCGCCCTGGTGGACCAGTTCTTCCATCGTTATCTTTCCTTTTTGGTTGCTGGGAGCAGTTTCAAGGGGTTGTTGAACAGTATGCTGGGGAATTTGATCGGAGTTTCCTGCCCCCCCACTGGAAAGGCGCTGGCAGAGCCAAAACGTTCCCTGCCAACCCCTCCTTCTGGCGGTCTTGACTCTTGCCTTTCCCCTTCGCAAGCTTTATCGGAGAGACACTGTTTGCCACCCTGGATCCCCCATGCGGAACCCAAGCCTGCATCCCCCCCTCCCTCCTTTCGAGTCCCTCCCTGACGCTGGCGAAAATCCGGCTCCCTTCCCTTTCTTGGTTTCTGACGTGTTGGACCCCTTTTTTACAGCGGGAGATTCTGGCAAACGAGATCGCCTGCGATATCCTGCCCTTGGGGCGACTCTTTCCTCTTTTTCCGCTTTGCGATTTTTCGACTTTTGACCGCGGAAGTGCGACCTTTTTCGTGCCTGTGAGGACAGTTTTTTCGCCCATCCGAAGGGGGCTTTTCGGGACGTAAACAAGCGCTTTTTTTCCTCCCCCGCTGAGAGGTAAGATAGCCTTCTAAATGACGATGCTTTTTTTCCCCTCCGTTCGCCACAGCGAGGCCTTTCGCCGTGGGCTGCTTCTTTTTCCTCCCCGCTTTACCTCCCGTTAGGAAGAAATGGTCTCACATCCCGACGCCTAGAGAACCCATTGGTCCAACCTTCCTTTCGCAATCATTTAGGTCGCCCGTTTTTTTCTTTTTGTATTCACTCTTTCTTCTTCTAACTTTTCTTTTTCGGGTACGAAGTGATTTTCAAAGATGGCCACCTCCCAGCAACAGGAAAGATTCCCCACTCTTAGCCTGGGCGTGTTGATCTTTCACTGATCGAGAGTAGCCGGTATCTTGGTTTCATATTCTTCAGTCAGTCTCCGCTTTTGAGGCTTCCATACTCTTTCAAGCCGTATCCGGCTCAAGCTGTTGAGTATAACACTCAGCAGGCTCCCGGCTCTGTTTCCCCCCGAGCCCCCCAACCTGTCATTTGATGAATGATCCCCCGCTTTCCGATAGAAATTTTGACCCTTCCCGCAGGCTTCAGTTGTTTGGGCTTAGTGCAGGAGAAGCTTTTACGGGCGGTGTCGGATTTGATGTCAACAATAGAAGAACTCCGCCCCCAGCAGTATCCTTCGCTGATCTCAGCTCTGGTGACTCTCGCCCGGTGATGTGCCTTCAGTACAACCTCCCTACCCGTTACAGGTAGCTGACTCGGTGTCTGATCCCCGGCATGCGCGATTAGACCTCCCCCCCCATGGCTCCCCTCGGGACGAATCCGAGAACCCGAAACCGACATGAAGGAGACTTACTTTCCTTTATTCCCGTTTCATGGTGGCTTTTCCCCGCTAGGCCACTCTTTCTTTTTTCCCCCTACCGGAGTTGCTTTGTTGTGGGCGCCCGGAAGAAAATTTCCCCCGTCCCACGTACAGCCCCTTGTCAGGCTGCCATGGTTTTTTTGCCCCCCGAGTAGACTATAGAGGATAAATAGATTATTTTTCGCCTCGCTGGCATGGGATGTTGAGCGCATCGAGCTCCTGCTGATTTGCTCTTCTACCACCAATAAGTTACCCCCCTTTCAGTCTAATGTGTTGCCAGGGAATCCGCGTGGGCTTGGGTTGTCTCTGTCAGAGGGAGTAAGCTTTCCCTTGAGAGTTTCTTGCCAGTGTTCAGTTTTTTTCTATGTGCGTTGGGCGTCCTTCCCACATGGATTTCTTTCAGTTTGGTTTTTTGGTGCCCCCCCTTGGTTTGGACACTGTGCCTCCCTCCGCTTTTTTCCGTGAGTATGATTCTTTTTTTTTTCTTTTTGTGCCCGCCCTCTTGGCCTTATATGAGATTCTTTTCTCTTTCTTCTTCGGCTTTCCCCCTGAAGAATTGCGTAGCTTCCGGGAGTTGATGTTTTTTGGGTCTTCTGGCTAAAGCTTTCCCTTTTTTAAGACATCCGGGCTTGCAATCCACCGGACTTTCCTCCTTTCCCCAATTTGTTTCAGTTTTGCCCCCTCTTACGAGACCAATATAGTCAAATCTGTCCGGCGGAGGGGCCACCAAGCACCCACTTATCCTTTCCCCCTTTTTTTGTTGTGGTGCAGTTTTCCGAGAGTCCACCTGTGGACTCCTGACCTCTTTTTTAGGATGGGAGAGGGCACAGCTCATGGCCCAACCTGGGGGGCGAGTTTTTTGACCCAGCAGGTGACATCTTTTCTTTTCCCTTCACTATGACAGGGAGCCTATTTTACTCTCTCCGGTTCAGTTTTTGTCTCCGTTCATTTGCCGTAATGGTATGGCTTGGAGTCACGCAGACACCCGGCAATAATTGTCCATCGCCCTTCACCAGCCCTGTTTCTCTCCCCTCACTTCATCGCCGCCCCCTGTTTTCCCAGGTGTTCTTCCCACCAAACCCAAACGGTTGAAGACACCATTTTTCCCAAATTCGCTACGGCTCGACTCTTCACGGCCTTCTTCTCTCTCAAAAGGTCCCCCTTTCCCCTCCAAAACGAAACACGCTTTGGCCGTGTAACTCAATCACAATGAGACGCTGCCCGCTTTTTTCGAGCCTCCTATCATCCGAGGCTGCCGCTCAAAATTTATTGCGAGATTAGTCGCATTAGATTGGACCCGTCTCTTCGCCCGTTTCCCGTTTTTACACCTTATTCCGGATTTTATCCGGTCGTTTCCTTCGCCTATTCCTTTGCTCGCAAAAACTGGGGGTCTGACCCGTCGCGGTGGTCTTGACTGCTGAACAGTAACGGTAGCATGGCATTCTTCGCGGAATGTCGGTTTTTTGTCCGCGCCGCGCCTGGTCCGGCTCGTGCATTGGGCTTGGTTCCTTCTCTACGTCCGTTTTTCGTGCATCTCACACCTTCAGAAGAATGGTCCGACGTGGCTGTTTTTTTTCAGAAGCTCACCTTCACGTGCGGATGTCGCTGCTTTTCTCATGCCTCTCACCTCTGGGTGTTTCCTTCTTCCGCTTGCCATCCTAGAGCCGCACCCCCCCCCCCCTCCCCGAATTTCTCTCAGGACAAACACGTTTTTTTTGACTGCTGCCTCCTATCCCCCCCTTCAATCTGAAGATGAAATGTCCTTTTCCTCCTTTTGTTGCAAGTGTGGTGCGTTTCCTGCGAGCCTGTTGGCTTCTGGGGCCAGGTTCCCCAACATCGTGCGATGGAGAAACACTAATAGTATTTTCTCATCGATCGACGACCCTTCCCCTGTATTACCCAAAGGAGAAAGCTCTTTAGTTTACCGTGCGAGAGTTCCTGCACAAGCCCCCCCCTCCGTGTGTTTTATATTAGTTCGTCCGCTGGCCAAACTCTACACGAACCGTCTTTCCCACCGGCTTCATGAATGCGACTCGGATCCCTCCGTGAAGTGAGACCTCAACCCTTCATGGACGAGGTTTTCCGCTCGGGCCGAATGTTTCGATTCTGATCCTGTGATTCCCTTTTTTTTTTCCCGTGTCTAGAGCGTGGACCATCTATTTTTCCCGAATTTTACTCCCGGCAAGTCCACTAGGGTGTTTTTTTGCAAGTCCAGAAAACACCAACGCATCGCTGACAGCACTTTTGAAGCCCTTTTTCCCTAGAGGTAGACACGTCGATTTTTTCGTCAGCCTGCAAGCCAGAGCGTAGATGGAGTTGAGCCTGCCCCCGACCTCCCCCCCATACGGCTTCCGCAATTTCAGTTCGGAAGCCAAACCCCTCCAGATCCGAAGGCACAGCGAGACAGCCTGCTTTCTCAAAGGATCTTACCAAATAGTTGTCTAGCGGCCTTTTTGCACCCATTTTAAGATGAGACGTAACATTTACCCAGAGCGTAAAACAGCCTTTCGGAGATTATGGACGTTTTTTCGCCTCTACTCTGACTCTTCTGGATGGTGATGGTAGGAAGGCTTTTGGTTCAGAATGTCATATTTTCGCCCATGCGGGCTGCCGTTTTTAGTTAGCACTTCATCTTCTTCCGTCCGCAGCGATCCCCTCTGGGGTTGGCAGGAGAGAGGTCTGCTTTTCCGAGCCTTTTTGCCGTCCGGTTTTTCCTTCCCCTCTGAGCACTTTAACAGGTCGTCTACATGGTTTTGCCATTTGTTCTTTTTT
>Ga0179593_1491324_pt1 | contig 10518 bp, 11 predicted proteins | sample CZODoug2_1_08_16_FD_185931 | JGI IMG/M metagenome (GOLD analysis project Ga0179593, IMG submission 185931) | Vadose zone soil fungal communities from Angelo Coast Range Reserve, California, USA - CZODoug2_1_08_16fungal (PacBio error correction) | ecosystem: Environmental > Terrestrial > Soil >... | reverse complement strand
TAGAGACTCTCGTTCAAGATTCCACCGCTCCCCCTGCCACCGCCTTGAAGTTCTCGACTGTCGGGCTTTGACCAAGCGCTTGCCTTCACGTTTTCTTTCGCCGTCCGTCTACGTCCTAGCACCGGCGGACGCCTTTCACGCCGATCCCCGTCCTAGTGTTTCTCTCCCATTGCCCACTCCCCCTCCCCACGTGTCGTTGCAAGAACCAATTTCGGTTGTGGGCTTTGACCAGCTTAATTTCAAGGGAGTTTGTTTTGTTACTTCTTCCCCATTGGCTTGTGCCCTCGCCTTCGTGCCGTAGACTTCGTTCCAATGCTTTTGGCGATCATAAAATACGGTTTTGAAGCCGTTAATTGCCTATTTGAATCCCGGAACCAGGATACTTGCTCCCTTTTCGGCCTTCTCTGCTCCGTCGTATAACTGTTCGCGCCCTTCTTGTCTCTCTTCTGGTTTGCTCAACCTTCACCTGGAGAGTTTATTCATGTTCATGCGCTCGTCAATCACAATGGTCTTCGCCCCCATTTTGATCCTTCGACGTTCACTGTTAGTGCAGACCGTTGCCACTCGAAGGCGAACTCCGTTCTTCTTTATTTTTGAAAGTAGCGTAAATCTGAGACAAGTTGTCGCTGAAGTCCCCCCACGAATTGCGTTTGCCTTCCATTCCGTCCTCCCATTCTTCTCGAGTGACGGATATTGTTCCGGTTCCATCTGAATCAGCCGCCACGTGTTTTCTGGTTGTTCGAAACCAGACTTATTCCTTCCTCACAGTGATTTTCGGCTCCCCTGCGCGGCACCACCTGCCTTCCAAACCGTGGAAGTGGTTTCCTCCCGTTACGTCGAGATAGCGACATTCAAATCAGGAGTGGGAAGTTTTTCATCAGAAAATTGCAGATTCCACGTCACGCTCTGGTTGGTCTTGCTTCCTCTTGCGAAGGTTGTGATAGTTTCCCCTTTCCTTTCCCTGCTTTTCGAGCGGCGTGGCGCCTCCCCCAAAACGGCCATCTTGGCTTTCTTCCGGCCATCTTCGGCCTTCGGCACGGCGTCGTTTTGTTTTAGTAAGATTTGCTGCCCTTCCTTTTCCGAACTCTGCGCTGTTGGCTGCGACTTGCAACCCATTGACCCTAGCGACGGCAGGCAAGAGAAAAAAAGAAATTTTTTTTTTTAGACTTGCGTTTTATGTCTATTAACCCCACCTTTGCCCACGTCTTCTTCTCTTCCCGTAAAAGGTTTTTTTGCTCGTGCTCGTGTATCCGTGGCCCTTTGCATCAGATGAGTTCTTTTGACTTATGTGGAAAAGGCCATGCCAATTTTTTCAAGTGTACGCAGACTTCTCCTACTTTCTGATGAAGTCGTCGGGCGTCTGATCGTTTTGAAGAAATCTTTTTCGGAGTCCAACCGTTGCGGAGATCTTCGTGTAGAGGAGTATTTTCTGCCAGAAGACCTCGATAGTTGAGGCTTGCGGCCCCTTTCCCGCTTCCTTCCCCCGCGGCACCAGTTCCACTAGTACCTGTCTTGGCCGGTCAATAAATGGCCTTTCCCGGGTCAGTTGCCAATTCTTTCCTCCCAGAATGACTGCCCCTCTTGTTCTTGTCGAATCCGCCCTGCACTCACTGGTTTCCCTTGCCACCTGTGGAGCTGACCCTTGGAAGATCCGCGAATGCTAGACAGCCACCAATCTACTTTTTTTTTTTCATTCAAAGACTTGGATGTGCTTTCACCCCCCCAAAAAAACTCCCCACCAAGAAGAATTTTGTTCCTTTTTGAGTGGGAGGGCGACACGCCGATCTTACTTTCCCTCGGTAGCGTCTCCTCAGGCTAACCTCTTTCCAAACCACGAGATCAGGAAACGGCGCCGACTTGCCTCCAGCTCTTTCTGCTTTCTCGCCACTTTTTTTTCTCTTCCCTTTCTAGCTCTGATCACACCTCCGGAACAAAACATGCCCAAAACGCACGGCGATTTTTGTGCGCGATGAAGAAGAGCTGTGATTTTTTTCACTTCCCCTCCCCTGCCCCTTCACCTTCCCCGCTGGCCGATCGTCCCCGCGGACGCTTTGACAGATCTGATTGAGGGTCGAAATACAGCCGTTGTTTTTGTTCAACAGCACGAGGTGACAGGCTCTCCAGCGTCTTTGAGCATGCGACTTGTTTTCGATTCCTCGCGTGCTGCGGCTGAATTTTTTACGACTTATCTTTTCTTTTTTTTTAGAAGCCTTCTTAGCCATTCAACGGGCCTTTTTGTCCTCCCTAGTCAATTTAGGCCTTCCTGGTCCGCCCCTTCTTTCCTCTCCTGAGATCGGCGCCTTCTGTGCCTTTCCCTCTTTCTTCTTCTTTGGAAGTCGGTCGACGAGCCTTCCGAGAAAAGTTCCCTCTCATACACTTTTCCCGTTTCTCTTCTGTCTGAAGCGTCCGCGGTTTCGTCTTCCTCACCCCTGCCCCTGCGCTGGCGCGCTGAGCGGGATTTCGGCGTCGCCTGATGTTAGATCCCGCTCCTTCCCCCTGGCCCTCGTTTTCCTTGCCCAAACTCGGCTCATGACAGACCGTTGGAGTTTTCTTCGAGCGGTTTTCCCCCTCAGCGATTTTCTTCTGGCCCCCCATGTTCCCCTGCTCAATGGGTGTCAGGAGCCCTCTAACCTTTCCCCCTCCGTTGTCCGGGTCCTTCTCCCTTTGTCTTTTTTATTTTTAGTATTGGTAGTCGTTAGTTCGATCTCTCTCTCCCTCCCTTTGTGTTGTTGAGACTCTGCACACTACGACCCTGACGCCTACCACTACACCAAAGACAAGTAGTCAATCAGACCGCATTTTTCTGTCTCGACACGTTTCAGTGCTTCCATCGTTTCTTCCTCCCCTCTTTCCTCCCTCTCCCCCACCCGCCCGGCCTGGCTCATTTTTGCACTTTTTGTTTTGATCTGCGGCTGATCGGCCCTGATGATTCTTTCTTAGAGCGTTGCCAGTTTGCCGTCCTCGGTGTCCTATTCATCCCCGCGGGGCCTCGCTGTCTCACGCCCGAACGCGGAACACAATCGGTGGGTTTTCCCTTTTCTTTAAGATGTGCTGATATTGATACTCCTCACTGCGTAATAGTCCTTTGAGTCCATTTTCTTCGCACCCGGGCCTTCTCTCTTCGAGGTTACAAAAAAAGCTGACTTCTGAGGTCTCTTATTTGATGGACCGATTACCAATCTGAAGGGTTTGATTTTGTGTTTCCCTCTTTTTTTCCTCCTTCGAAGTCCATCCGCAGAACTTTGTCTTTGAGATTGCCCGAGTCGCATGCTCTCTCAGGTCTCTCATTACCCCTTTCTGTTCCAGGAAGCCTTGTTTTCCTGCGCCTCCTCGGCTTCATGTCATGCGTGCTTTCTTGGCCAATTTTCTGCCGTGGGCGATGGTGGTCTTTTCCGTGAACCTCCGGGGTTTGGATTCATCTTCTCCTCTAGCCACTGATCACTTTGACCAATGCGTATGTTTTTCCTTTTTGCCTGTTCGTGGCGTTTATCCCGCTCTCTTCGACCTTTCAGCGACAGCTGACTTTTTCTCTTTCCTAAATGCCGCTATGAGAACTCTCGTGAGGCCGTCATTCGTGGTTGTTTGCCGGATTATTTCGGTTTTTTTTTTTTTTTTCTCGGTCTGGTTTTAGCCTCCCAAACCCACCCCATTTCCCCATGGGTTCTTCTTGGGTTGGGAGTTGGAGTGATTGTGTTGTTTTACGTCACAGTATAAGGTTTGATGTAGCGTTTTCCTCGCTTCTTCTCTTCCTCGCGTCTGCCGCTCCCCTGATTTGCATGGCGCCCCTTCCGCGCAGGCGGAGTTTTCCACCACAAGAAACGAAACAACGGTTTCGTAATCTGGGTGTGCTCGAATTGTCCACATGTGTGACCCCCTCCCCGTGAATTGCGGGCTTTCCCTGCCCGACGGCGGGAGGACTCCCCCATTGCTGTGCCACGCTTTTACAAATCAGCTAGTTCCGGTCCGTTTCTGTCTCTCCTTTGTGCCGACCTACTCCGTCGTCTCTCGGCTTTTGCGCACACGGTTCGCCGCGATGGATGTACTTAGACAAGCCCTGACCGTTCACCCCTTCTTTTTTTCTCTGGCGGCCTTCCGTTGAAATTTTCCGGTGGGCGGGGTATTTTGAACCCGACTTCCAAATATCGAGATTGAACGGCTTTTTCCCCGAGTTCTTTCGTCCCCACCCTCCCCTTTCCCTTGTCTCTGGCCTCCGTGGCAAATGATTGGTTGCATTTTTTTACAGTAAGAGGCGCCTTTGCTTCATGTCTGGGAGGCTCGTGGTCGGCGTAGGTTCGCGTTGTTGGTTTCCCCCCTCGCCTCCTCCGCGCGCGTCCGGTTTCTTTCTGGCGCTACGCAGCGGTACCCCAGCGCTTCGAAGATGTTACGCGTTTCATCGTCTCGCTTTTTGGTTTTTTTTGAGTTTTGGGCGTCCTTTCGCCGCGTGACGCGTTCGAGGGGAAACTTCAAACACTTCCGGATGTCCGCTTCACTTCTGCTTCTTTTTTCCTCTCGCATATGTTATCGCTCCCCTCTCAGCCTGAATACTGAAATGTAGTCAGATCTAGAACGAACGTTTGGAGGTTCCCCCCCACGTCCCTTTTTGGTTTGTGGCCTTTCCCTTTTCCCGTTACTTCCCTCCCTTGTCACGCCAGCCCTTTGTTCTCTACACCCTCCTCAACACGTGGATTCCGATGAACCTTCTGACGGCTCCTATTAAGTTTTCTCCTTCCATGGGCGCACTTCTTCGGGAAAGTGGGAATGGATCCAAGTCTCGTGTCCCGGCTTCCCAGAAGAACCGTTTCTTCTTTCCGGCCTACTTCCAACCCCCCCCCAGATTCTTCCTCGAAACTTCTGCGCCGCTATTTTTTCACTTATGAACTACCTACCCGTAAGGACCCCCCGTGTGTCACCTCCCCGTTTTTGATGGCGAGTTTCCGTGACCCACGCATTTTGCATTTTTTGAAGATTCCCGTGCTTTTGACCGGACGGATTTGAACCACGACGAGAGAGATACAGGGCCTGACGGGAAAGGCATGGGATGATTCTTTTTCACTCGTGGGCGGCTGGCTTCTTTCTGGATGCCAACCGCATTTGTTTACTTGCTAATTACGACAATTTTAGAGAGCACACTGCGTCTCTAGGATTCATCTCCCTGCCTTATACGCGGGGCCTCAAAACCGTGACAAGGGGGAGTGCGCTCCCGTGGGCGCTGATGCACATCTATGTCCTATCGAGCGCTGCTGTCTTACGTCTTTTTCCCGTCGCTCTTTGGCGCGTTGATTTTGGTTTTTGCTTCCGCCTCTTTTTCCATGGATCTGAAGCCGACCGTCCAGCGGCGTTTCGTGGAAGATTTTTTTACATGGCACGATGCTTTTTGCGTTCATTCCATGACTGCGCCGCGAGAACAAGAACCTAGTGAGTTCCTTTTCTCCCCGCGGCCTTTTTCCTCCCGGCGTTTGCGCCCGCGGACCGGTTGTCTTTTTTTCTGTTAAGAGATTAGCATCAATGCTAAGAGAGGGAATTTTTCTCGTGTTTTCCTCCTATTGTACCACTACGCCTTGGTGCTGCCGTCCCATTCCTTCTTCACTAGAGTTAAAAGGATTTCTTCTCTTTTAGTTTGCGTGGCTCGACCCCAATAAAAGGGTTTTAGTCCGCGGCTGCGTTATTTTTCGCTTCTTTTCCCTTTCCCACTGCGGCTTTTTTCCTTGAACTCCAACACCCCGTGCTCACTGCAGGACCGGCTTGCTCTGGAGAGTATAGACACCTTGACTTTCGGTTCGTCGCGAGTCTCTTCTTTTCTCCCGTTTTTTTTTTTTTCGCGTGATCCTCTCTCCTTCCACCCTTTGTGGCCGTATTCTATCTGAGAAACATCGCATAACCTAAAGGGCCGGGTGGCGCCCTTCCCCTTCCCTCTCCTCCTTTTCTTTTCCGCGCTCCGGCCTGGCATCAGCGTCGACCAAAGTTTTTCGTTACTCGATGAAAGTGCCCTTTCCGCTAGCTTGCATTTTGGTTTAACGCGGACGTATTTCCTTTCTGGTCTTTTTTCGTCGGTGAAAATCTCCGGAATCCACTTAATACTTGCCCGAGCTCTGGACTGAGTTCGTGCCCCGTCGAGCATAGCGGACCCCGTTTCTTCGCTGCATTTCCGGTCCTGTCTTGCTTCATTTCGAGATGATGTTCAGACCCTCCAACTCATCAACCCCAATCGTTGTATCTAGTCCTGTCGGTTTAGCTTTCAGTCTCCCCCTTCACGCTCGGTCTTTCCGTTTATTGTCAACCCCCGGCTTCCCAGAAAGTTACGCGTGCGTCGGTTTATTCGTCCTTTTCCGGACCCCCGCAGCTCCTTCACGCCTCCTCCTTCAGCGGCCCTCGACAGTGATCAACCCTCGGGTCAAAGGCCCGCGCTTGAGTTGACCTCTTTTTTCCAAGATGTGACAAGCCCAGCCCCCGTCTTTTTTCCAGCCGCCCGGTGTCTTTTGTTTCATCCCTGAGTTCTGATAATAGGTAGCTTGAGGGGTTTGACCAGCTGGCGGCCCGATCTCTGTCACTTTTTTCGTTCAATGGTGGCCCCTCTCCCATAAAACCCCACCGACTTTTTCTTCTGAGCGGGCCCCTCCTTTTCCTTAGAATATTTCCCCGGATCCCGGATCCTTTTGCCTTTTATTTGCACGTTATCCGTGCTCTTCGTAACGGTTTCCCGTCCTTCGCTCCTTTTTTTTTCCCTTTGCACCATCGGTCGAGGGTTTCGCCTACTTGTTTCGTCTCACCCAGGGTGTAGTCAAATCGTGATCCTAGGGACATGGTCGTGGAGTTCCACGTGTGCCATCGCGGCGACTTGTTCGATCCTGGCCTTTTGTTTTCCATGGGGGTTTTTTAGCCGGGCCCCCTATTACGTTGCGTTGTTGGTACAGGCCACCACGTTTGTGTCCCTACCCTTGAAGACTGTCTTCCCCATTTTCTTTCCCCTCGAGTGATCGGATCGTGGAGTTCGTTGAATCGAACAGCCGCCACGTTGTCTTGCTTTTTGTATTTAGTACCCTCACTTCTGTCGTGCGTCGCTTCTCTTCTTGGCTGCCATTGCTTTTCACCCCCCGCCGGAAAAACAGTTTTGGAAGTTGTTTTGTCCCCCCCCAACGTCACGTCTACTAGTCGAATTTGCCCAGTATCAGGCTTTCCGGCTTTCAAGTTTCTCGATTATTTTCAACGATGCGAGAAGACCGAATCCAGATTCGGTTTTTTTGGTAGCTCCTTTTGCGAAGGTTGTTTCTCTTCCCTCTCTTCTGACAGATCGTCGCCGTGGTGGCGTTGCCGACCAAAATCCCCACCCAAATGGCTCATGGATGTTCTTCAGTCTTAGGCGTCTGACGGGCTCTGTTTTTTTCTCCCCTTTTTTTTTTTCCTTCCCTCGCCGCGCAACCGTACTGCGATTCTTGATTGAATGTACACCTACCACCCGCGACGCTGAGCCCCCCAAGATCACGGCGCCTCATTTTCCTTCATTCAACCTCGAATCGGGGCCTTATACCTTTTCTCCCCCGGGTTTTCTCCGTTCTATTGTCTCCGTTTGCCACGTGACTTTTTCTTCTTCTGTGGAACGTCGTCGGGTGTGCCATTGAAAATCACGCATTTCGCTCGGGTCGACCGCCCCAGAGAATCCCAGTCCTTTCTTCCTTTCGTCTTTTCCCTTTCGTTACTCCCTCTCCGCTCTTCCTCACCTTTGCTCTCACGGCTAGTTGCTTTTTACTTTCCTGACCACCTGGAAGATTTCGCGCGTTTTGGGGCTTGCGTCTGGATTTTTCCGCGTGCACCCTTCCCACTTCTTCACCTTTTTTTTTCGTCCGTTTCGTTTTCAAATCAATCTTAGTTCAGCTGTTTCACCCTTTTTGATCTTTCTCCAAAACCATTGCGCTTTTTTCTGGTCAACTCAACTCATGCATTTTGCCGCCCCCGCTTTGGGAAGCGGCCACTAGAGAGGACGCTTGCGAGCTGGGAGACAAGAAACTCTTTCTAACATGCGACCTTGTTCTACACACCCTACCCGAACCCTTCCCCCCCCCCCCCTGACAGAACCTTTTTTTCCCTTTTTATTTTTTGTCTTTTTGCTTCCACCCTTTACCGACCGCGTTTTTTTTTTTTTTTTATAGCGAGGGCATCAATAATCATGAACCTCGGCCCCCCCCCCCCCCTCCCTCTCCCCGGCGTCCTATCAAATCCGACGAGGCCTGTCGGCGCCAGGATCGTAGGTCCTTCCGGTGCTGAACTCGGTCCCTTCTTCCCTCTCTCGTTCTACCCTCCCACCCCTTACCCCACACCTTAAAACCAATCGAACTTTTTCTTTTTGTACTACTGCTGGGGATAGCTGAGGTAAGCTTCTCCCCAAGTGAGGTCAAAGCCCCCCCACAATTCCCGGAAGCTTTGTTTTAATCTCCTAGCTTGCCCCGTTTCATGCCTCCCCCTCTTTGTCGGCATCTCAATACTCTGTACGCAAACAGCGAAGATGGAAGAAATTTGCATTTTTCTCCGTTCGGTCGCATGCGAACTCGTTTTTTTGTCAGATTCCTCACCTTCCGTCTTGTCTCGTTTATTTCGTTGATCCAAGAGCGTTTCTTGTCAAAGGTAGTCCCGGCCGGCGGACGGTGTCCTTTCGGAAGATCAGTAATGCTCCCCCTCCTACCCCTCTTTTCACCCCGAAGTCTAGCGGGAGCTTTTTTTCTAAGCTGTGGTTTTTTAAGGACGAGTTTGTAAGGGCACCTAGACGCCGATGCAAGACCCGCTACAGTTTCTCCCCTTAAGAGCTTCCTTTTCACCGCCGTGTTCCGCTCTTTAGTGTTTTATCGCGCGGTAGCGGAGTTGATGAAGAAGCCCCGTTTCACACGCCGGGCGCGGCGCGCGCCCCTCTAACGAGGAGAGTTTCACGTCCTTCCCTCTCATTCTCGCCTCCCCTTCCACGCATTTTCCGCACCGAGACATGCCGGACTTTGTGGAGGCAACTGTGTAGGCCGCATTCTGGACTCTTTGCACCAATGCGTTCCTGTTTTTTTTTGCATATCAAAACCCTGCCATTCGGTAGGTTTTCGGAATTATCTTCTGTAGGTAGTTGTTTTTCTTTCGGTTCGTGGTAGTTAGGATCTCTCTTACTCTACTTTGAGTAGAGTCTCTCCCCCACTACTCACAACCAATCCCTCCCCCCAACCCCCCCACAACTACCTCCTTCTTTTCTTCCGAATGTTTTTTTATCTGGCTTCCTGAACCTTTGCGCAGGGGGTTTCCCACTGACGACACGACGCCTCCGCCCCCCAATCTGCCCTGGTCTGGGTCGGCACATGCGGGCTTCATGGGCTGATCCGTCCCTTTTCCTCTTTTCCGCCCTTCCCCCCCTCCTGCCTCTCCTGCCTCGACTTTTGTGTTTGACCTTCTTATTAACATGCGTCCGGCTAGCGCTATCCCACGCCTCCGAGGACAAAACACAGTCTTTGGTAAGCTGTTCCCGCTGACTTTTTTTCTTTTTCTCTTTTCCCCTGACACCTTTCCGCAACGCTTCTCAACAGCCGTCGCCTCTCGAGAGGCAAGGATTCTTTCGAATTAATGACTGGCCCGAGCCCCCCACTTCGGCCGGTCGTGATTTTTCTCCCCTTTCCCCGCTCCGCGTTGCCTCTCGCTCCTTACTCATGCGCTGCCTGAGGACTATCTTCCCGAACGGTTTTCTCCTTTCTGGTTGCTAGAGCCTTCTTCCCATCGGCTTTTTTCTCGCTGTACGTGAGAATCCTGATTCTCTACCTGCGCCCTTCCTTTCTTCATGAAGTTCCCGGCACGCGTTTTTGCGTGAGATGGTTTTCTTTGTTTGCTTTTTTGGTTGTTCTCTTCCTCTTTCCCTCCTCCCAGCAGTCCCCGCGACCAACCTTGCTGATTTGTGGACGGTTTGGTTTCCTCGTGTGTATCAACGCGATGTTTTTTCAGACTCCCCCCCAGATGACGCCTGATCGAGGGCCGACCATGCCCTCTTTCTTCCCCCTCACTTTTCTCGGTCTCCGTTTTGCCTCTCGTGGCTTTTTTACGGCAGTTTGTGCCATACATCTAGAATCCCTCGTGCGTGTAGCTCCCCTCCCACCTCCCCCTCCCCGCCTTTTCCTTTTTTTTTAGTTGTCTTCTTTTGTTGTGGTATACTACATCGTCTTCGTGTCTCCCTCGTAAGATTTTGCGTCCCAGCGCTTCGCACTCGCGATTTCCGCCCCCTCTCTTTGTTCTACGAGCCGGCGTCTTTCGTGCCCCTCCCCCTTCCTTCTTCCTTTTCTTTTGTTCCTTCAATGGGTCCCCCCCCCCTTAACGTACCTCTTCTTTATGTGACGGCCCACGTCCGGTTTACTGACGTGGTTACTTTGGTTTCCTTTTTCCCCTTCTGCGCTCTCCTTCCTCCCTCCCCGTCTTCACTTCTTCCAGGGAGACTACTCGGTTGCGGCGAACGTGCCTCGGGCCTCTTTTCCCGCTCCCAAGACGCCGACCCCGATTCCGTCGCCTTGC
>Ga0179593_1448302_pt1 | contig 10518 bp, 7 predicted proteins | sample CZODoug2_1_08_16_FD_185931 | JGI IMG/M metagenome (GOLD analysis project Ga0179593, IMG submission 185931) | Vadose zone soil fungal communities from Angelo Coast Range Reserve, California, USA - CZODoug2_1_08_16fungal (PacBio error correction) | ecosystem: Environmental > Terrestrial > Soil >... | reverse complement strand
AGGAACAGGGGCGCGATAGGTAGAGATTTTTATCTCGAGAAGGCCCGATCTCATCCACCCCCCCTAGTATACGAGCCCCTAGTCGTTCTTGACCTTTCGCTTTTTCCCTTCCACCTCCATGCGCCTTGTGCTTAAGGTTCGTAAATAGCTCGCCGGATGTTGGGCGCTTTTCTGCGAAGTCATGCAGTTTGAGCTGAAATGCGTTACTTGCTGCCCCCTGCGCTCTTCTCCCCTTGCATTCCTGGCTAAATCCTGAGCGCCGTTTTCCCTGTCCTCTCCCTCTTATGCGCGCTGCAGGGCAATAATTTTTTTGTTTTTTTCAGCGGAATGGAGGCCAGGTGAACAAATACTTAGATTGAGTAACCGTCCTTTCCTTCGAGATTCTCTCCCTCCCCCCCTCACGTTGGTGTCGCCGGCGCTGCAGCAAGAAGAAATCTGAACGTCCGGTCAGATCTTGTGATCGGTCCGCGCTCGCTATTGAATTCGGGAGAGTACTTCCTTTCTTCTTGGTTCCCTCAACCCCCCCCCCTTCCTCCTATGAGCGGTATTTTTTGCTTTTTGCGAACGCAGCCGACGATCCGCGAGCCTTTTGCTCGTCGTATGGTCGCCATCGGCAGCGCCTCCTAGACCAAGCTTCTGAGCTTCTTCTGAGGCTGCTTATTCCCTGCCTACCCCGTTTCGCAACCGCCAGCATGCGGAAGAGGCGGTTTCTAATACATCGCCTCGGCCTTGCCGATCTTGCTCTGCGTGGTTTACGCTCCCCTTGCCTCTATTGACCTTTGCCGCACCGCTTCCCCTGGTCTTCCGAACGATTTTTTTTTGCCAAGGCGTTGCTCCCTGTTGATTTACTTCTCTTTTTTTCCTTTCAGGTTATCCCTTTTAACCTGATCGCGAAATACCGCCCCCTCCTAATCCCCGAAGTCCCCTTCTTCTGCATATTTAACTGCCTTAGGCAGAATGGCCATTGTCGCCGCACTCGACCTTTATGGCAAGTCTTTTCACTCCAGGAGGAGGCATTTTGACGAATGACTTTTCTTTCCCTTTTCCCGAACCCCCCCCCCCCTTTTCCCCCCCCCCCTCAGATATGGTACTTTTGTACCCAAAACCAGCCTTTTTGACCCACTTAACTTTCCTTTCGGGTCCTTATACGTTTTGCCTTTTGAGATTTCTTGAGTCCCTTTGCCCCCCAACACCCCTCCTTCCCCTCGACTCCATCGTCCCAACTCCGTCTTTGCCAATTCTGTCGTTCCGGTCCGGCTACGTCTTCTTCCGGATCGCCTGTCACCCCTCTGTCTCTCATTCTTTACCGTTGGTCCTTTATTTTGTTTTGCGGAGGAATACCCTTTATTCCCAGGCGTTTAATGTCATCTTTTTCCGTCCGGTTTAGTGAATCGGATGCACTCGAGGCTGTCCTTTATTTCGCCCTTTTCCCCTCCCCCGTGCCCCCAGCGTCAATGAATTTTTCCCCCCTAACTTGTTTTTGCTCAAATCCCTTAGCAGAGCCCCCCCCTCCCCCCACTCTTCGTTTACCCCCTACTCACCACCCCGATTGTTTTCGTTGCCCTTCCCATAGTCAAGAACATCTTCGTGCCCCTCTCTCCACTCCTTCTTTAAGCTAGCAAAGCTCGTCGTTGTCGCCCTCCCCTCTGTCTTTGTGTTTCCCCTTTGGCGAGTTGCTATTTAGCGAAGACTCTTCTCTTTTTCCTTCTTTTTTTTTTTGTCTTCATCTCGCTTTGCCTAGACCGTAGCAACTTTCTTTCTGTCTTTTTCTCGCCAACCCTCTAGTTTGCGAGCTACGAGAGGCTCTGGGGCGGCGTTCCCGACGTCCCGGATCTTCTTTGCCCTTTTTGCGTTTCACACGCCCCCTCCCTTTTGTGTAGCGTTCTGTCAGATCTTGGGGACTTTTTTTCTCTCCCGGCCTGGTCATGTTTTTCGCCCACACGTTTTATCGCCTAATGGGGTACTTTGAGCACGTTCCCGCCTGACCGTGCGACACTCCTTCTCCTGGAGTTCGTCCTCTAAGTTTCCTACCACCCGCCTTTCTTTTCCCTGGAATTACCTTCGACCTCCTTGTCGTGGGATTCATCTACAACCGCAGAGGACCCTCCCTCCCCTTTCTTCTTTTCGCCTTCCTATTTCATCCTCGCTCCGAGCACTCCGTTTTTATGACGGCCCTTTCAGCCCCTCATGCCCAGCCGGAGTTTTTCGACTGGCTCTTAGTCCTTGTTTTTTTCCCGATGTTTTGTATCCCTTTCTCAGCCCTGCGCACCTCCCCCCCTGCGATATCAGGTCCAAGAACGGAAAGATTACTTTGTAGCCCCGGAACGGGTTTTTCCCCCCCCCCTACCCCAGAGTCCGTTCTTCCTTTCATAATTGGGGTTTTTCCCTAAAAACTTCTTCCCCTCAACACTCGGCCCCTCCTCCGACTTTTGACCGCCATGTTCCCCATACTTGATGTTGCGGTCGCCCCCCCCCCCCCGTCCATTAGTCAATGGGTCAAGCTCCCGCTGGGCTGTTTTGCCTTTTGGGGTGCCGGCATTCTCCATCTTACAGGGCTACCCCTCTTTTTTCCAATCAACACTGGTTTTATTCCCGGGATCGGACTATATATCGTTTATGCCCTCCCCTTTTCACTCTTGCTCCCCCCTTTCCGACGTCGACCTTCTTTTGTCTTTTTTCCCCCTGCCGAGGTCACCCCCTCTTCTTTCCTTCAGACTGGTCTTTTCCTTTTTAATTTCGTTACCTCAGTCGGGAATAGGATTTTACTGGCCACGAGATGCGCTCCCGCACGAACAATTCCCGAAATGCTCTAGTCATTTCGTTATATACTGGTTTGCTAGGTGGCTCCCTCGACGAGTCAAAAAGATCGCCTTCTCGTTGCTGACCGCGACCCAGTCCCGTGATTTTCATATGATCCTTGTTGTTCGCGCTCACCCCTTTTCCTCCTGTTAATCGCACTGCCCGCCTTCACTTTAATCACGCTTCTCCTCCCCCTCCGATCACTTTCTACCCTCCCTCCCGATTCTGTTCTTCTTTTCCTCTCACTGGCTCCGTCTCCCCCCCCCCCCCCTTTTCCCCCCCCCCTTTGGTCTTTATGATCATCTCGCCGGCGGATGGCCCTCCAATCTCAAGGATTTGCTGGCCTCCTTACGATTTTTGGCCCAAAAAAGGGAGGCCTTACAAGAGTTAGAGCGAGAATCAGTGCTCGAGCGACCGGCTTCCCATTGTCCAGGAGTATGCCCATCTCTTTCCCTTCTCGGCATCAGCACAGGACCCCTGGCGCCTCACCTGTTATGCTTACCTTTAGTACAAGACGAGCCAACATCGCTGGAACGAGGCTATGAACGACCTCCCAGAGCGTCATCCTTTTCCCCTATGCTTCCAATACTGAGCTCTTCTTCTCCTATTTTCGTACTTAGTGGGTGAGTGAGTGTAGGAGAGAGTTAGTAGCTAAGCTCTCCCAATCGCGGGCTGCTCCTATTCATCTACTGTACTATCTCTTTATCTTTTTTATCATCCAATTCTTTTTGTTTGTTGATCTATGATAGAACAGTTCCAGTTCGATCGATAGAGCTATGGCAGAGGATCCTTCACTCGAGACGACGTTCCAACCCCCCCCCCATCGACCGACATAGGCTGCTCCCTCAGATGATTCTTGAAGACCTCCTTCTTCATCTTTTCCATTCTTTTACTTTAGTAGAATACTCACCCCCGAGGATGTTGTTCCTCTGTCCTTTTAGTCCTTAGAAAGGCCACCTTTGTATCGCATGGTTCCTTTTCTGTCCCAGTGAGTCTCTCTCCCTCTTCCCTACTCTTTTCCAATAAGGAGATCAGGTGGTCTGCTCTTCTAGGCGCTCCCCCGGCCCAGCGATTGCCGGCCATTTTTTGCCGCAAATGCTCTGTATCATTTTAGCCCCTCCCGTCAAAATCCCTTGACTTTATACACGTAAGGGCCGAGATGTGACCGATCAGTCCCGCCGTGTGTCCCCCCCGTCCTCCTTTCTCTCCCCAACTACTCCCGTCAGCCGTCGATGGCGATTACTGTCCCGTAAGCGATATTGAATTTCATGCGGGCTGCGAGTCGCCTTGAATTTCTTCCCCCCCCCCCTTATCAGCTTCTTTTCAGTTTTCTTCGAAGGTAAAGACGATACGGATTTTGTCGCCTCGTCCGATTGTCGAGCGCGCGAATCTAACTCAATATCGAGCATTCGTTCTTCTTTTTTTCTGTCGGCTCTCAGCCTCGCGGTAAGTATCCTGCGGCCTCGGCGTTTGCGCAACATTCTCCTGTCGGCAGGACCAGCTTGTGCCTTTTTGTGTTCTGCTCAACCTCCTGGGTCCTCCGTCGTCCCCTTTCCGTCCCCTCTTCCCCGCCGTCCCTCCAGAACGAGATTAGCGGCAGCAAAGGCCCTGAGCGCCTGGTTCTTCTTTGATTTTTTTCCTTTCACGCTCGCGGAATAAGTCCCCCCCTCCTTAACCGCCCTCCCCACTAACCCGTCAGGTAATCGGGAAAGCCCAGTAGAGCATTGACCTTCCTTTCTTCTTTTTTGCGCTCACTCTCCAGTCTGGCATTTGGTAATCTCTGATTATGTCGGCTTTTTTCCTGACTTAACTTCAACTCTTTTTTTTTCGGTCGACCGTAGTGTGCCTCAAAGCTTAGGGTTCGGTTTCCCCCCACACCTTTCTTCTTTGGGCGCCCCCGTATATTGACGGACGCCTTTTGTTTACGTGCACGCCTTTATGCTCACTTTTCCCAACCCTCGGTTCACCCCCCTCCCCTCGATCCCTCCAAAGATGCTGGCAATAAGTTTTTGTTACGGGCCGGCATAAAACGTTCGGCTCGAGGCTTCTGCAACCCGTAGGCTGAATGTCTGATTTCCCCTTTGGTTTCCTTTTTAGTGTAGTGGGGTGCTCGTCGGTCCTCCACCCTCTCCTTAGGTCCCATGTCCGGGACTGAGTCCGGATGGGGGGTAGCTGATCGTCCCATCCAATCGTGCCTCTGGTTCGCACGTTCTGTATGAAGGGCTAACCAGCGTTCCACACTCTTCTCACACGAACGTGTTGATACCACTGCCTTGCGCTAGTACAATTTTGTTCGAAACGCGGACAACCACTTTTGGATGTGTCGCACTGCAAGATCTCCCTCGAAGTAGAGAAATCCCTCCCTGGATCACGTAATGCATTATGGACGGCCCAATCTACGAGGTGGCATTTTTTCTCCTTTATTCCATAGAGACTCTCTTTTAAGCACTTCTTTGTGTTTTGTTCTCTAGATCTCCCCTCTGGACGAGTCTGAAAATGCCTCGTTCTTAGGGGCGCGCCCCCCCTTCTTTCTCCCTTTTTTCCTGATGCTTGATGGAGAGGTGACGTCGGGCGGGATCTCTTTCCGTGCAGAACTGGGAGAGTTCGGTACGCATTTTTGCATTGGCTCGGCGGGGCATGTCTGGACAATGTGTTGATCAACACGTAGAGGAGTCATGGGACGCGGCGACCGCAAGTCCCTTCCCCTTGCGACTTAATCCAGCGCATTTACAGTTTCAGATACCCCCAAGCCGTTACTTCCATCTTACTTCAACGCTTCTCTTTTGATAATATCACCATCAAGAATAGGTACTCCAGGTTCAAGGTCGCCGTCCCTAGGTTGTTATCGCTCAGTGAGAACGAGTTTTTCTTCCCGGATCCCGGCTATTGCCCCTTCCGGCGTTTTTTACTGACTTTCTTTTGATTCAGTTGGCGGGAAGATTTTTCTCACTGCGTTCCGACATGCGCCATGAGTAAGCACCCATCCCGCAATATTACGTGGTTCGCCCGAAGGGGGTTGGTTTTAACCAAAATACCCTTTTATTTTCCAGAAGATGGGGGCTTACTCAAAAAGGTAATTTTTCAACATTCCTCCTCTAACGAGAATCACCTTTTCGAGTGCGGCGCAAACAGGCCTTCTGCGCCCCGAATTTTCCTTTTTTAAGATACGCAGGGCGGATGTAGATCAACTTCTTTCTGAGTTTCCTCTATCTTTCCCTGTTCAGCGTCTTTCGTTGCCTCCCCCCGGGACGCTCCTCTAATTGCGGCCTATTCTTTGTTCTTCCCGGTCATTGACGTTCCGGTTAAGTCAAGTAGAGGAGTTTAGCGCACCCTGCCAGCTTTCATCTCTTTCTGCCGACAGGACTTTTTCCTACGACGACGTTTGCACCTTCTTACTACTGGCCTCGTCTTTCGACCTCAAGCCCCCCCCTTAGATGAGTTCTTTCGGCGGTTCTTGCGACTCTCGAGGACCCAGCTTTTATCGTTTTTTTCTGCGTCTGAAAACGCCGCTCATCTGATCCTGTGGGTCGCGCCCTCAACAATCTATTTACTAAAGAACCTGCAACTCCGACAATCTGGCTCGTACCCGCTCCCCCGATCGACGCGCTTTGCGGATTTGGGCGATGCAAGGCGACCGGCTCAACAACGGTTGCGGTGGTTGCCTTGTCGTAACCCTTCCCTTTTCCGGACTGGTAAGTCCCCCCTTTAACTTCTTTTTTTCCTCTGGCTCTCTAAACAAAAGTTCACTACGATTCGCGCGGCGCCTATAAGCTTTGTGCCGACGGCCCTTTTGCCATTTGTATTACGCTGCTATCGAACGCACCCTTAATCAGGACCCCTTCTCTCCCAGTGCCAAGGCCAGACGTTCCCTCCTTTTATTGGAATGAACTAACTCGGCAAGAGCGGCAATCTGCCGATTCGGACAATCAGAAGCTGGGAGAACTTGGTAGGTTATGTAAGTCTTGTGCTCGTTTCTAGGTATCTCTGTCTTCTTTCAGACTGACCATAGTCTTTTTCTGAAGCTAGACTGTTTCTCTTTATCCTAATCCCTTGTTTGTTGTCGGTCTGATATAACAGTTCCTATCTGCCATAGGCGAGCCCAGATTGGCGATGAGCTCCTGAGACTCCCAAGAGAACCCCCCCTTACCTATCATCGGCGCGCCTCTCTTTTTCTTATTGTCCTAAAAGCGGTCCTCTTTCCCCCCCTTGACGATTTATCCTCCTATAACCAGCTTCGTTTGGGCATCGCTAGTAAGCCGACCGCAACTTTCGAGCTTCCTGGCTTCAGTTTGCTATAGACATCTGGAATTCGCTTCCCATCCTTCGCGAGTTTTTCCTCTCTCTTCGAGCCCCCGTTGCGCCTGCCCCCCCCTGACATATCTATGAATGATTCCATCATGACAATCCTTGAAGATTCCAGTACGCCGGCCGCCACGAGCCCTCTCCATCACCATTTTTTTTTTCTCCTTCCTCTTCCTTTGCCCACGCCTGAACGTTTTTCCGGGTCTCTCGGTTTTCCTTCTATCTCCGCTGCCTGAAGGAAGCGGGCCTGTTGTACTGCTTATAGATGAGAACCCCCCGTAAGAGTAGCGGTTTTTTGGTCCTTTCTCCTTTTCTCCTCCTATACTCCCCCCCGCTTTTTTCCCTCATTTTTGCCTTTTTTCTCCCCCTTCCCAGCCTCCTTATTCCTCAGCTCGAGCCGTTCGGATTCTTTGGGAGCTTGCAGCGGACAGGTATGTTAAGCCTCTTCTTCCGAGGCTTTCCCTTCGAACCCCTCCCTGTCTGCTCATTGCCTCTTGATTGGTCTCCGCACTTTTCTTCCATGAGAAACTTTCCCCCCCCCCCTACGGCACTTCGACCGGGACGTTTTCAGATCTCCTTGTTTTAGGCCAAATTTTTTAATTATCCAGTCTCACACAGCCTGACCCTCCAAAGCCCCTCCAGTCTTCCCCCTTCAAGTCGCATGACTCTTTTTGCGCCTCCCATATGCGGTCTTTTCCATAGCTTATGATGTCCCTTATTTTTTTTCCTTCGACTTTTTTTTTAACCCCCCCCTTCACTCTGAGCTTCAACCGTCCCTTACTGGCGACCACCGTCCTATTCTCTTTTCCTTAATATCATGTTGAACGCTTGTCCTCCCCTTTTGCCACCCCCCCGCTTTAAATCCTTTCCTCGTTTGTAAACGTGTTAATAGCGGGCTGACTTTCCTTCCTCAACGTCGGTCTCTGTGCCCCCCTAGTGTCGTCTACTTCTTCTGGTTTTCTTCGTGTTGAGAATACTCCGACATGGCGGCCCGCAAGCTAAGGCTTGGGTAGCTGATCTTGATTTCCCTCTCTTTGATCTTTCACGTTTTTGTGGCCATCTCCTATTTTTGAGAAAACCTTTTGCTCCCATTTCACCGCCGAGCCCCCTACCTTCGTAAACCCTCCAACTATCCCCCCCACATGGCGTTGCGACCTCCTAGATCCCTCTTTTTTTTCGCTCGCACTCTCGTACCCGCCCTTTTTGAGTTCCTCGAGCATTTTTCTACGTGTATACGGTCAGCCTCATATATATCTTTTAATATCATTGAGAGAATCTCTTCGATGCCCTTGCAAGTCGGGGCGACTTTATGCTGCTTTTTCTACTCCCCCTTAGGGTTCGGCGAGCAGAAGTATGTTCATAGTTGCGCAACGCCACCCTTTTGTGGTTTCTTTTCTGTCAGAATTCCTTCCCTCTGGAATGGACCTTTGGGTTTTCCGTGGTCCTGTTTTTCCTTTCAGGACGTTTCCTTTGCGCACTTAGGAAAGTCCCCGCCTCTTTTTTCAGTAGATCAGCACCCCCCTCCCTCACGGCACGCCGACGCCTCGTATTACCTCTCAACAACCCCCCCTCCGATACCTTTTCCATTATTCAAGTGTATTTCCCTCTGTTTTTCAGGAAGCTACGAGACTGTTTTATGCCGGCTTTCATAACCCCTCCCTTCTAGTGCCTTTCCGGGTCTGGTTCCCAGACTCTTGCTAATCGAAGAGCACCTTCTTTTACCCCATTCGCTAAGGCCTCATGTCCCCTACCTTTTTATCAGGTTCTTTTGTCCCAACTACCATAGGCATTGTGAGTTTGACCCATCCGTTAAGTTTCAACCAAAGAATCAATCGATGTTCTACCCTCCTCCCAATCCTGTCTCTTTATCACCCTCTTCTCGACTCCCTTTCCCGACTTTAGTTTTTAGATCCTGATTTTTTCTTCGTAGAGACGACAGTTTATAAACCTTTTTTTTCCCTACATGAATCTGTTTTCAGATCTTCTTTCATGCTCTTCATATGTGAGAAGGTTAAGACAGGTTAGTTATTTTTCGCCTCCACTTCAAGATTTCAATTGGTCAGTCCCAATTTTTCTTTTCCGAGTCAGATTCCTTGGTTCTTACTTTGGCCGTCTCTTCTCTTCAGCCTAATAAAGATCTAGACTGAGTTATTTCTTCTTTCCGAGTTCCCCTCAGAGGAAACATCTAGTCGTCTCGTCTCTTCCTGATCCCCAATCCCCCCTTCCTAAATACTTCTTTTTGTTTTTATGAGCCTCAAACGACATCTTTACCGACCGAAAGTGGTCTAAAGTCTCTCCTCTACACTACATCTTTCCTTCCTTCCGGATTTTTCTTTGAGAGGGAAGGACGCGACAACCCAGGGTTCTGGTTTTCCGATTCTCGCTCTTTCCTACCCGGCCTGATTTTCAATCTAAAGTTCTTGCCTCATCTAGATCTGGCGTCCACAAAAGGCGTTCAGTAGATTTAGACGCTTCTCTCCTGACTTTGCTTCCTCTTTCTTCCTTCTTCCCCCTTCTTCGTAGCAATTCCTTCAGGCGCCAAAGTTGCTGAGACATATCCCCCCAACACCTCCCGTTTTCTCCTATGCCCCGTCTTTCTTTTTTTTGAAATCTTCCTGAGACCACTTTATGTTCGTCCGGCAATCGCCCGCTCGGCTTCCCGAGGCTTTGATTGGAGTGGTTAGAGTCTGATATCTTCCTCCCCTTTCGTTTTTTTTTTGAATTTATCTTCGATTTCTCCTTCCCTTGTTTTTTTTCTAGATAGGAAGTAAGATATTGTCGAGCCCTCCCCCTCCTGGCGCTTTGTGTCTGAAGACGTCCGCACGGAACAGCTCTCTTTTTCGATTGCGTCTTTTGCGAAAAGATCGGCTTTTCTTTTTTCGAGTTCGTTCTTGCCCCTCGAACAAGCGTTGCATCGTGTTCTCCTTCCCGGAAGCCTGTTTTTCCCTGCATTTTTGCCGTTTTCCTCTTTTCTCTCATTTTTCCTCTTTTGACAATACTTAGTCCCTTCCCCGTTCGCTATATCTTGCGCGAGCGCTTGCCGCTCCTTTGTTGTCAATTCTTAGAATTGATCCCCCTCATGTCAACTCATTGAATCTTTCCAGGCAGACGGCTCTGCGAGATTCGACCCGCCCCGTGGTGTCGCCGGCATCCCACGACGCCTCATCCTTCCTATAGTTGATCTTTTTCCAGCTCTTACTTTGCTTTTTCTCTGAAGGCGGCGGACTAGACTTCTTCTATGAGGGCTATCCCCCCACGGACCTGAGAGGTCACTTCATCATACTATTCCTCGACTCGATCCTTTTTCTTCTGCGCTTCGCACATCCCCTTTAAGATAGAAATCCCTCCTAGCATTTGGTCTTGCAGTTCTTGATTCCCTATTAAGCCTTTCTGATTCGAGGTTTTTGACTATAAATT
>Ga0179593_1418292_pt1 | contig 10518 bp, 10 predicted proteins | sample CZODoug2_1_08_16_FD_185931 | JGI IMG/M metagenome (GOLD analysis project Ga0179593, IMG submission 185931) | Vadose zone soil fungal communities from Angelo Coast Range Reserve, California, USA - CZODoug2_1_08_16fungal (PacBio error correction) | ecosystem: Environmental > Terrestrial > Soil >... | reverse complement strand
ATTTTCGCAGCCCCCCTCTTGCACCCAAGAAATCCTCTTTTTTTCTTCTTCCTTCTTTTGATTTTGTCCTGCATGCGGGAAAGAGTCGTCCTTACACAAGATTAGAAGGGTTATGGTCTCTGATTACTTCCCTCTCCCCCTTGCGGGAGTCTTGTGGCCTTTTTTTTTTAGGCGTTTCTTCCTTTTCTTTTCCGTGTTTGAGCCTTTTAATCCGTGCGAGTTCCGTTAGGTTTCCATCCCTTCTTTCCTCGCTTTTAATGGGGTAGTTTGGTCCCTTCTTCCCCAGACGGCCCCTGAACATCCCCTTTTCTGCGTAGGTTGACCCTTTTTTCTTTCCAATAGCATCTCCTATCTTTCCTGATTCCAAGACTGCTTTTTTGTGCTCTTTATTGCCTTCTCCGATGAACCTGGGATTCAATCATGCAAGTTCGCCCCCCGGAATTTAGTGTTTTTTTTCTTCTTTCTCGTCCTCAGAAACACCTTTCCCCCGGCAATGACGAGCACCCGGTTCGTTGCGCAACCAAACTGCCGACGATCCATTGCCGCTCCATTTTTTCAAAGCGTTGAGTCTCCCTCTTCTCGTCCGATCCTTGTTTTCGTGCAGGCAAGGCATCTCCCCAGTTTTTTTTTTTTAGTTTTTTCTTGGCTGCGATCCTCTTTTGCGAGTCCAGAGGCTAAACCCTGAGTAGGGCTTCCTCGCCCGGTTTGAAAACCTGCTTGTTTCCTTTTGGCGACGTTCTTTCCCTCCCCACCTTTACTTACCTTATGACCTTTGCCTTGAATGGGATTTTCTGCTTCTCCCTCTCCTACGCGTGAGTGTCCTTCCGTCCCAAAGTCCCCTTCTCCCTACCTTCAAGACCTGCCGTTTCTCCCCTTCCCCCCCTTGCTAACTTCCGCCTGCATATCTTCCCCTGCACACACCATCGGTCATTTTGTCTCCTTACATCTCCCTTTTTTTTTTCACATTCGGCTGTCCCTACTTCTCCCTATGACCTTCTTTCCATTGGATCTATGCCCGAACTCCTCGTGGAATCAATGTGGACCCCCCCCTCCAACTCTCCTTTTTGTTCTCTTGCCTCCCATAATTTCGGCCGTTGGTGTTTTTTTTCTGGGGCGCACCCTCAACTGAACTAAAGACTGACTTCTTTCTTCCCCTCTGGGAGAACTAATTTGTCGTCTTTGCCTGCCTATAGAGCGAATGAAGGGATTTCTGATTTTCCATTTCTCCGTCAACATTTGCCTTAGTAGTCACTCAGTTCTCTTTCTTCTCTCCTTTTGTGTTTTGTCGCCGTTTTCTTTTTTTTCTCTGGCCCTTTCGTGGGGGCCGTTTTTTTTTCTGCCCTACTCTGGCTTCTTTTTCTTCCGTATGTTTTTCTTTCTTTTGTGTTTTCCCTCTCTCTTCTTTTTCATTGGTAGAGCTTTTCCCCGTTAGGGATATGGTTCCGGTTTTTTCCTACGTTCGGCTTACGAGTCGGCTCTCGCCCTTTCCCTTCCGTCTTTGGGTTGGGCCATAAGTGGTGATAGTGTCTTTTTTCGTCTTTTCCTTCGATCTTTTTTTTCCCTTGTCCGATCGCGATTTAATTGATTTGGTGGCTCGTTTTCTCTTTTCTCGCCCCCCCAGACCCATTTGAGCTGGGCAGTTCGGAACCCTTATTCCAGAAATTTATGATATGAATGACTCCTTCCTTCCTGGCCTTCTTCTTTTTTTGTTCTCGAGTAGGCCCGACCTGACTCTTAAAAAGTCTTTTTTTGCCAGTGGCCCTGTTGTGGCAACGGGCCCTCCGAGGTAATATTTTGTGTTTTTCTTCTTATTTTTTCCTATGCCCCCATTTGCTCACGACTTTTTGTGTATCCTTCCTTGCTAGAGATCTGATCCACGTACTAGCATCAGCCCTCAGGGCACCGCATGGTTTCTCAGCGCGTCTACGAAGCTTCCTGTCTTGTTCCTTTGAAATTGTTTCCCCTCCTTCTTAGATCCCCCTCTCACCCCAGCCGTTGCCGATGTGATTTTTACTGTTACTCCGACGCCGCTTTGCAACTTCCTCTTCGCTTGCCTTTTTAGCTTCTCTTTCTTTCCTTTACCCTTAGTTTTACTCCACTGCCCTTTCCTTCTTTCCTGACACCCCATTACATCTGCCCCAACGTTAGACTTATGATTACGTCTCTTAGCGATTGGCTGTTTGATTTTTTCTTTTGGTTTCTTTTCTTCCTACCCTCCTTCTTTTACATCACATACCCTTTTTGATTACGTGATCGGTCTCTTCGGCGTCCACCTTGCCTCATGAGCACGGCTTTGCGGCGATCTGGTTTGACAGCCTCCAAACAAGATGATTCCCTTCTTGTGCCCAATTCTACGCTTGCCCCAATGACCCACAGAGTGCGTTTTCCTCTTTTGTATTTACTTACTGCTCGACAGTACATTTACTCGCCCCCCCCTTTCCCCCTCCCCTTTTCTAGATTTTTTTTCCGCTCCTTCCCAGACACTCAATCTATCAGAAACGTCCCGGTGCCTATACCCTTTTTTTTTTTCCATTTTTCTGTTCTCAGATTGAGTGGCGCGAATATCGCTCCTGGTCATCTGCCCTTGGCCACGTGCTCCTGGAAGATCTGTCTGTGGAGAGTTCGACCTTTCTCACTCCTCTTGATTCTTATTTGCCCCCCAATTCCGGTAAAGACTCCCTTCTCCCTATTGATGACCCTGGACCCATATGCATACGCCCATTGTTCCATCGGTATTATCCTAAATACCCTTCTTGATCGACTTCTCTTTTACGCGAACGCTGCTCCTTTTTACTTCCACTTCCTCCACGATCCTTTTAGTCGGAGATCTTTATTCTCCAGAAGCCGCCTTTTTAGTTCTCTGCTTTTCTTCCTTCTGCTCCCTCTGAACATTTGCCCAAAGGTGTGTGGCGCACGCCATTCCTTTACCGCCCACCTTGAACGGCCGTGTCTTTCCCCTACGAAGACGAAGATGTAAACGATGCTTCTTTTCGCCGATCACGTTTCGTTACGGTCATTTTTTCCCGCTTCTCCAAAACGCTCCTTATCCTTTCCAGTTTACCTTCTTTCCCTCCTCTCGTTTTGAGGCACACTCCCTTCATTTCCTTGCGGTGCCTCCGCACCTTTTTTTCCTTCCTCAATACCTTGAGGGTTTCCGCCCTCCTTTTCTTTCTGACTTGTACCTTTCCCCCTTCCCCTTGGGAAATCTTGTGCTCCTAATAGTGATCAGAAGTATTATTTCCTGCTGGGGATTGTATCTTTTTTCTTTACTCACCATTGTCCCTTCCCTCTCCGTTCGGCCTTTTTCTAACCCAGATCTAGAAGTCATACTTCCTCCATATTGACGTTTTCCATCGATCTCCGCCAGCGACAATCACGCTCGGTCTTGTTTTGTTCCCTTCAATCTTGATTTTACCTTTCCCACCTTTTCTTTTTCGTCTGTCCCCTCTCTTTTTCCCGCTTTTTTGTTTCCGCTCTTTTCGCAGCCTTTTATTCCTTTCCAGTCCGCATTTGAGACGTCAGGCCCACGCCTGATGGGGCACTTTGAACCAAAAGAGTTGTCGATTTTCCCCCCCCCTTGTTAAGTGATCCCCCCCCTCCTCCTCCCCCCGTGTAGGGGCCATCTCCGCCTTTCTTAGGACTTTTCCCGATGGACGCCACCCCCCCCTTATAAGACTTTTTGCGCAATCGTAACGCTGTAGCGCGTGTGCATTCGGAAGACCATCGTTATTTCAGTTCCCTTTTTCCTGTTATGATGATTACTCCTTTAGCTCCCGCCGGTTGTCCTCTAGGGATCGCATTCCATACAAAAGCGCTTCTTGGGCCCCCCCTGGCCCAGCCTCGATTCGCTCTATTTTTCCCCCCTTCCATACAATGTTCTTTCCTGTCGGGGCAGGTGGATCCTCCTATGTTTTTCTTTCCCCTCTTTTTAGTCTCTCTTTTTTTCTCGCTTATCTAGAGCGTTTTCCCTCGATTTGATCCCCTTGCTTTACTTGATCATTTTATCTGTGGTTCGCTTCAGAACCATCGTCTTCCAACAAAAAGTCAAATAAGCCTTCTTCCCCCTCCCTCTTCTCACTCCATTGTCACTCTTTTTTTTCTTTTCCTCCGTTGTTGTTGAGAGTTTCCCCATTGATATCGAACGGAGGCTTTACCGATGGCGTCTTAAGCGTTCTTGGTTCGGCTCCCACCCTTCTAAAGTCCTTGGCATCTCTTCGCGGGCAAACGCTCTCTGAAACGACTATATCCAACTTCATAGGCCCCGCACTTTTCCCTAACCCTCCCCCTCCTTTCTTTTGCTCTTCGAACGCGTGTGCCCTAACTGCATTTACCTCGCTTGTATTGCAAATTATGCTCCACCACCGGCGGGCGTTCACGCTGCTTGTCTCTTTAGTCCAGATGCTCCCTCTGCCGTTTTTCTTCTTTCCCCCTCTCTCTGTTCTCTTCCTCTTTTTTCGTATGACCAAACGCCCTCAATTGGTCCTTCTGACCATTCTTTTTTATACCTGTTTCCCCGCGTTTGCTCCGGACAGACGGGGAAGTGACTCTCTTGTGGTGTGCTAGTTAAGAAGGCGTTGTTTCTTTTTTCTCTCTGGTTTTTTTCTTTTCCCTGCTTATTGGTTGCGTCTTTAACCTTTCTCTGTGAAGTCGGTTTTTTCCATTTTCGACTCTCTGAATCTTTCAATCGATGAACATGCGTGGCCTTCTTTTCTCAGGAGACGCACATTTTTCAGGAAAATAAAGATTGGTCCTTCCTTCGTCTTTTGCTTGGTTAGGATTTCTTTTTCTTCCTTTCACTTTAATGTATGACTTCTATTATCCTCCTCCTGGGAAGTGTCGGTCTTCAATTTTGACCCCTTTTCCCACAGGTCGCAGCTTTAGTTTTGCCTTTTTCTCAGCGTGTCTTTTTTTAAGTCATTTCTTTTTATTCCCTCGTCACACTGCTGGTGCTTTTCCTTTCGGATGGTATTTGGCCTGTTTAGTTCGGCCGAAGCAACGTTTTTGCTCCTCTCAGCGGAAGGGACTGGGCAGGTTTCGTGTGGTTGATCCCTGACCTTTCAAGCTTGCTCTGTTCTTGACCTGCAGCGGTTATCATATTCCAGGTTTGTTTCGTGTGTTTTCTCCTTTTTTTATGGTCTTGGTTCTTTGTCGCCCACTCACATACGTTGCCCTGTTATTTTCGGACGACTTTTTTGGCTACTACACCGGCTTTTGTGTCCCTCTCACGACCTTTTCTATGGGGTTGAGATGTCTTGGAATAATCTCCTGCCAGTTTCGTCTTCCTTTCACATATCGTTCGAATGGGTAGCCTCTGTGTTCTTGTTTCTGGTTTTTTTGTGCTGTGGGGGGTCTGTTGTGTGTCGTGAAATCGACATCCAGGATCCAATATTCTTTCGTCCGCTCTTCCTTGATTCTCACCTTCCATTAGGGTTCATTCTCCCCTCCCGTTTTTTCTTTTCAATTTATGCTAAACTCTCAGCTCCTGACCTCTCCTCACCATTTTTCTTCCCCCTTTCGGTTCGGGCAGGGTTGTGGTTTTTCTGTTAAAGCGTTCTTTGCTTCTATTTCTTGTTCTTTTTATGCAGCAGTTGTTTCCCTTGTTTCTTTTGTGCTTCCTGTCCCCCTCTGCTCTACTATGGTTTTCTCCGGTTGCCATTTCCTTTCTTTTATTTGATCTTTTGGCTGGCTGTCATGACTTCTTATATTTTTCAGGCCGCACGTTTTGTTTTTCTAATGTTATTGCTTTTTTTCCTATCTTCCAGTATCTCCGCTGTAGTTCTTTGGGTTACCAACGTACGTCCGAATGTTTATCTATTTCCTTTCCCTTTCCCGTCTTCATCATTTTCATTATTTGCTATGTCTTGATTTGTGTACGGCCGCAGTTGAGTTCCTTTTGTGACTACTTCCCCCCGTTTTCAGGGAGTCGGTACCTTAGTTTTTGACTAAATCTTTCTTCGTATTTGCTTTTTGTCAGGATGGTGACGTTTATCGTCCACTGCTTTTCAGGCCCCCGTCTCTGTGTAGGCTACGCGTTCTTGATCTCTATCGCGGTTCCCGCTTCCGGTGATTAGTTTTCTCCCGCCTTTCCCTGAGACCTCCTTATATACTCCCCCTTCGGGAACCGATCCCGTTTTTTTAGAAACCGCCCCGTTCTTTTTCGTGACTCACCTTGGCCCAAGAGCAGTGTCACCTCTTTTGTCCGACCACTTTCAGTTTAGATTACATCTCCCTCTCCCCTCCCTTCTCCCACTTCTCTCTCGACTCCCTCTTTCACGTACTTCTATGGTCGTTCTTTCCCTGGTTCTTCCGGTCTCTCCCCTCTCAGTCTGGCTCCCCTGGGTGACTGCTCATGCATTGACTCTTTGAATCCAATGCCGATGAAATTCCCCCCGATTTCCCTTCCTCCTTCTTGTCCAGTACGCCCCCCCTTCCATAGTATGCCTCCTACTGCTTACCGTGGCTTTTGCTATCGTGACCCTCGTCGCCTCTTCCCTTCGGTACCACCACCAGAGCCAGCCCTTATGTAGCTACCTTTCCTCTCCAAACGGACGGAATGTTCACCTCCTTCTACGAAAACTCTCTTTACACTAGACGATGGTTATCCCGTCGGCTTTTCCACAGCGAAGACTAGGGTGTTCTACGGCGCCAAGCCCAGCTTCACCCAAAAACAAATCTCTTTTGTGTTACCGCTCCGGCCTTTCTTTTTTATGACTGTTTTTGTAACCTCCCTCTTTCTCTATATGTGCAATGCCAATTTGACGACCATGCATGCCCCCTCCCATTCTTGTACGTTCCTTTTTTTGGAGTCATTCTTTTCTCTTTCGTCTGGTGCTTTTCCTTTTTCTTTTTGCTTCCCACATACTCTTACGCGCCTCTCTTGATGTTGAAGTTGCCAACTTTTGAATAGTTAACTTTCTTTTTTTTTTTTCTGTCCCCCCTCTTTCTTTTTCTGAGGGCGTGCGTTATTCAAGGTTCCTCCCTCCGGTCCCCTCTTGCATTCCGTCTTCCCGCCGGATCGCGTTCACTTCTTTTCCGGAGACGAAAAGTCCTTTTTATGTTTTTCTACTGACTTTTCTTTTGTTGGAGTGTTGAATTTTTCCTTTTTTGGCCCTTTTTTTTACCCTTCCTGTTACTATCCTTTTTGGTATTTATTTTTTGCCGTATTTCCATCAAACTGCCAGTTGGTTCTCGGATTCTTTGCTCTTTTTATTTCTTTTGCTTTTTTGTTTCCCCTTTTTCTCTTTTCAGATCTATCTTAATAAAGGTTGCATTGACTCGTCTCCTTCCTGTGCCGTTTCCTAATTCCCTCATGTCTTGGGAAAAGTTCCTCAGTTTTCTTGACCATCACCCTGCTCGGCGCTTCCTCCGTTATTTTCACGCGGTTTTTCCACCCTTTTTTTCTAAAAGGCCCCCCCTCTTTGTCTTACTTTTTTTCTTATTCTTCTAGAGACCCCTCGTTGTGTCGACCTCGGTCCGCATCACTGACAACCGCTTGTTCCCTTATTCCCCCGGTTTGCCAGAATCCCTTTCTTACCGGATCTTCTGCCGGATGCATCCATTTGATTGTTCAAAAGCATTGATTTAACTTTGTCTTCGGAACCTTTCTACTGTTCTCCCCGCCAGTTTGTTGCCCCCCCAAAACCTCCTTTTTGTAATGGCCGGTGGTTCACCGTCCCGGTCGTCTGTCTTTTTCATCTTCTGGAAAGTGTTTCTCTTTTGTTAGTCGTTTTTTTTTGCTCATAGGCACCCACCTCCAGCAACAATATCGTCTTTGTCCGAACATGCTCTGATTTCCTCCCCCAGTGGTTTTTCCTTTGTCATACTAGTTCCTTCTCAGCCCCACTCTTTCTGATGCACGCTCGAGCTGACTATTGGCCTTGCAATATTTCCAAAGGTCCGTAGATTCAAATTCGTTTTGTCGGGTCCTTCCGGTGTTACCTTTTTTTTTTTTCCCACTAACCCGGTCTCCTCCTTTACTAATTTACTTCTTTCTCCCTACCTCGTTCACCCCATTGCCATCGCAGTCTTTGCCGCTGCTTTTAGTTGGTTTCCCTGCCCACAGTGCCCGTAATTGTTCTTGTCACCTTTCTTCGTTAGTAAATTTGATTGCATCAACTCCTCGGCAATTTTTTCCTTTCATAGAGCACCCACCAGATAGCTCCGCAAGGCAGGTCTGTGGCTTTTCCCTCTGTTAAGATCTCAGACCCTGATAGTCAATAGTTTTTTCCTTCCGCTTCCTCTCGCCGCCATGCACTTGGCCCCCTTTTAAAATACGTTTGCCCCCTTCCGCATTCTGGATCCCCCCCTTTGACATTTCGTGTTTGTTGTGAATCGTATGACTTTTCTGTATAGAGCCCCCTTTTCCCATCCTTTTTTTTTTGTTTCGTCTTAGCGTGCATCAGCGTCATTTAACACTACCCTTTTTTCCTTCCCTCTTGACCTCAAAAAGCTCCGTCTTCCCTTCTTTCTCGCGCGCTCGGATTTTGTAGGTACTTACTTTTCGGCTTTAGAATTTTCTCCCCCCTCCACCCAGTTCTGTGCTGAGCTATTTATTAAACCTCTATCGACAAAAGCCTCTTTTTCGGGCTGTTTTTTCCTCCGTGGGGCTTGCTTCTTTAATCTTCATGAATTTTAGGATGTTTTTCTGCCCTTACCTCCTGTCTCCTATCTCTGATTTTCGTTTTCCTTCAAGTTTAACCCCGTTCCCGCATTGCCGACTGGCGTTCCCCCCTGTCCCTCCTCGTTTTATCCGTTTCCTCATCCCCTGATTGACCCCGACTTGCCAGAATCTTTTCTCATCGGACTTTGTTTCCCCGTGTTCTTAGTTGAACCCATTCTAGCAGATCATCTTGTAGTCCTTTCCCCATAAGTGTTTTTGGTCAATGTTTTAGCTATTCCCCCTTGTATTTCTTTACGTAATGCGGCAAATCACCTCGCTTTCGTATTTTCCAGGAATATGCTTGCTTCTGTGTCCCCGGATTTTTTTTTCTTCTATTTAGGTAGCAGACTTCTCTCAAACCACCTCCCTCTCCAATTCATTACTGCTTTTTTCCTTACGGTGAGTTGCCTGTTCCATTCCCTTCAATAATGACTCCCCCCCCTTTTTTTTCCTTTCTTAAGTTCCTTCGCAAAGGTGACAACGCTCTCCTTCGTTTCTTGGGTTTCTGGCTCACTCTTCATGCTTTCCTCGTTGAGTTCCTCCCCGCGCTCCTGGAGTTCGTTGCCAAACTGTATCCTCCCATTATCTTCCTGACAGAACTCCCCCCCCTTCTCTGTATCGCTGTTGCGAGTTTTCCATATTTGGATCAATTCCACCGCGAGTTCGGTCATTCCTTTTGTTTAATAACCGCGGCCCTTGCTAACGGAGTTTGCGAAGGAGAGCTCCCCCTTCTTTTTCCCTTCAAATTGTTCCATTTCCCCAAGTGTCCTGGATTCCTTCCTCTACCTTTTCCGCTTGTGATTTTTGAATGCGCACCTCCCGATCCCGGCCTGCCGCTTCCCGGTTATGATATAACCCTTCCCCCTCTTCCTTTTACGTCCCCTGCATCTGCACCCCTCCCCCCACCATGCAGGCGCGTTTCCTTTACGCTGCTGTTCTCAAGCGGTTAAGACTATCAAGATTGACGGTCCTTGCTTCTGACCCTCCGAACTCGTTTGTCTGCAATGGGGACCACCCATCCCCCTCTCCTGTCTATTCTGGCCTTCCAATCGGCAGGTGTGGCGCCCGTCTTCCGGGCGCCCCAGAAGCAATAGCTAACGGCGGGGTACCCCTTCGGTCAAAGAACGGTTTCAAGTTCTCATCTCTTGGAAGGGAGGTGACTTCCACACTCGGCCCTTTCAAATCTTTGAAGTCTCCTCATCTTTTTTTTTTTTTTTTCCTTGTCTCCCAGTTTCTAAGGAGTCTTTGGTTCTTGCTTCGCTGTGTTTTTTTCCCTTTATAACCATCTGTGCCTGCTAGTTGTTTTTATGTAATTTGTTTGCCGTTACTTGGGACTTGTTCCATCACTGTCTATAGGTATTAGGGGTCGACCCCTGATGTTACTTTCGTTATGGCTTATTTGTCTGGTTCACTACCCTTGGCGGCCTTCCCGAGGCCCCTGCTATTAGCGGCTTTACTCTTGGTATTTAGCAGTCTCCCTTTCTTCGTGTGCTCTACATTGTGCTTATCATCTTCATGTTTTGGTTTCGTGGTCTATAATGTATCAACGCTCTGCTGTAATTCAGTTCCTTCTTTTCCTCTGGCTTTTCTGGTTTTTTTTTACTTTTGTTTTCCCCCTAGTTTCAATCGAAACAAGCCTCTCTAGGGTCGTTCTGATTTTACTTAGTAGCCAGTTCCCCCCCTTCCATTGATTTGTTTCTCGGTGTCAGAGAATTGTGAGAGGCTTACTGATCGAGCTGTTTTGACCTCATATGTGAGTTCCCCTACACAGCTTTTCGCGTGTGCCCTTCTTTTGTCCGATGTCTCAGATGCGTGCTTTTTTTCTCGACCTTCGATTTTTTTTCCAAAATGACTGTTTT
>Ga0179593_1371738_pt1 | contig 10518 bp, 12 predicted proteins | sample CZODoug2_1_08_16_FD_185931 | JGI IMG/M metagenome (GOLD analysis project Ga0179593, IMG submission 185931) | Vadose zone soil fungal communities from Angelo Coast Range Reserve, California, USA - CZODoug2_1_08_16fungal (PacBio error correction) | ecosystem: Environmental > Terrestrial > Soil >... | reverse complement strand
CACTTCAGCCGCATTCGCGACACAGCGCTTTCTTTTTGTTTTGTTACAAGCCTTGTCCCCACTAGGCGAGGACGACACGATCCAATGGGCTCTCTCTCCCCTCTCCTAGTTGAGAGCCTGGACTGTTCCGCGGCCCTTTGCTTTGTTAGGTTTCAACACCGCGACTCTTTGACGCGATGCGTTCGTTTAGCGATGGTTGCTCTTCGCACTTCCGAGTTTGAATACTTGCAAATCCTATTGTCCTTGTATGAGTTTGCTAGTTCGGATCTTTTCCCCCCTTTGAATGGTTACTTTTCTCCGATTTCCTGGACTTTCTTTTTATTTGATTCTGCGTATTGGGACGCCACCAACATTGTTTGACTTTTTCATCTAGGATTCTTAGTCGCACCGCCGTTTAGCGCACCGACATGCTTGTACTCCTTACTGATTTTATTCTTTTTTTTTTTCTCCATTTTTTTTTGGGCTTTCAAGTCCTTCTCTTCTCAATTGTCTAGTGCGTTTCTGCATCTGCGATACGATCCTCCCTTCAAAAGATTGGGGTTGACGGCGGCAGCTACCTGTTGGCTATGGAATTGCTTTTTCATTTGATCGGGCAGGTTCCCCCTCCTCTTCCTTTGCCCGAACTACTTTGATCTTCTTTCTTTGAGTCAGCTCTCAGCGAGCGGGGGCCTTTTAGTTATTGAGAGCCGATTGCTGTTTACGGGATCCCGTTATCATTTTTTTTTCCGCTATATAGTGACGTTCAAGCACTCTATTTCATTCCGGATTAGTATTACCTTTTGCCGCGCGAAAGCCATTTTTTTTGGTTTGTCGTTCCTCTCTTGATGATTTCATTCAGCGCTCGATCGTATCACCTTTTCCCCTCCAGTTCTCCCTGAGCTCTTTTCCCCTTTTGAGCCTCGTCCTTCTGGTTTCAGGTTGTTTTTCCTCACCTCCCTGAATTTGCCCTACTCGTCCCTCTTTTTTTTTTGTGTGGGGGGGGTGGGGGGTGGGGGGTGGGGTTGGTTTTTTTTTTTGTGGTGTTTGTGGTTGGGTGGGGGTGGGTACCCTTCTCTCGTTTTTCGCTTCTTTTTCCAGTTTTCCATATACTGTATTTAGGTTCGATTTGGGGGGGGCGCGGGGTGGCGGGAGCGCTTGCTCGCAGGAGTGTGTTGCTCGTTAGAAGGGGAGTTTCCCCGTCCTTTCCTTACGAGCAATGATAAACTTTAAGCGGCACTGATGACCCGGATGTGTTGGCCAGGTCCTCCCATTTGACCCAGATTTTGATCGTGGCAGCATTTTACGTTTTGCATCTTTGCAGCTGGGCAATACAACTACCAGTCTCTCCTCCTCTGAAGGCGTCCCGTGCTGGCCAGACTCTTGCTTTTTTTATCTCGGGTGACCATATTCTTAACGGGTTTTTGGAAAGGAATCAATTCCCGCGCCGCCACACTCTCGAGCGCTATTTTTCTGTACTTTATGCCTCCTTTTCTCTCTTGAAATAGCCAGCATGTATTTTATCTTTCTTTTCCTCGACTGGGTTTGATAGATATTGGTCTTCTGCGAGTTTTGCTTTTTGTTGGTTTGTGGGTGGATCGGCGTCCTTTTTACACCTCGCGCCTCGTCTTTCGTCCCCTCTCCTTCCCTTATGAGGTAGCGCCTTGGCAGCTCTTCCGAGGTCTTTCCTTTTCCAAGACAGCGATCCGCCATGTGCCCTCTTCTCCAATGTCTCCGGTTCACTTCGGTTGCGATTCCCCTAGAGCAGCTGTCTTTTTTCTTCAAGAATAAATCGTATCCGAAACTGGACGGGGAATCAGGGCCAAGTTGGAAGGTTGACTGCTTTCTTTTTCCGTAACTGGCGCGTTCTGCCTTTTTTTGACTTTTTTTTCAGTTAAGGCGAGAGGATCGATTGAGGTTTAGTCGTGAGATAGAATGTGGCACGTTTTTCCTCGCGTCCTTAATGTCGCCTTGTTTTTCTTCTCTTTGTAAAAATGGAATAGCGTTTTCCTTCGGTTCCGTCCCACTCTCCTCGAAGCCCGCGGAGCGCGCTTATGAGCAAGGCTGTTTTGCCCGGTCAGCTTCTTGCTCCTTCCCCTATTCCGAACGAGTTTTGATCTCCCTCTGCTTCCATTCGTTGTTAGATCATCTTTGATAGCACTTTTTCCAGGTTCGTCACTTGCGTTATGTCGTCTTGCACACAGGTCCGGCTCCTGTGCGGCTCTGGCCTGTCCCCATAGAGCTTGGACGTCACGATGGCCGAGTACCACTGATTCTGCGATCTTCGGCAGTAAGTTTTCCCCTCCCCTGCGAGCCTATTTGAGATCCAGTGTGGCCCCCCTTTAGCCATTTCGGCTTCTCCTGCGAGTGCCGCCGCTTAGGTCTATTGGTATTCTTTTCTCTAATGTGCCTCTGAGGTGGAACCCTCCGGATTCCCAGCACCCCCTCTCAACTAGACCGGCAAATTCCGATGTAAAAGGTCCCGCTGCACGTACAACCGCGCTTTTTTTGCGGGTATTTTTTCATCGTCTCTCCTCTGCCCGCAGCGCTTCCTAGGACGATGTAGATGTCTTTTAGTCCGCTGGACTCCTTTTCCGGGCAACCCCTCCTTTGGATAACCCCATGAATTAAGCAATGTTGGGCACCGCTCTTTTGCGCTCGGGGGCGCCAAGCCCGATCTTCCTCAATGCAGTCGCCCAATCGCGACTTCTCCCCAGTCCCTATGAATAGAAGTAACCCCCTTTCCTTTAAAATTTGTAGTTATACGCACGCAGTACAGTGACCCTCGTGAGTGTCAGGCTCCGGCTATTTTTGAAGTGTGGCTGTGCTCCCATAGCTCGCCCCCCTTTTGCCCGCTTGTCAGTTTCGACCTTCCCTCACTTTTCTTTTCCGACAATGGCGTTCTTGAACACGTCACCGGGCGCTCTCGGACCGAATTCTTTCTGCTTCGCATCTTCGCCTCGCTATGTTGAAAACGTAAGGAAATAGATAAACAAGCAGTTTTTCCTTTTCCCGCTTCATGTCCCTCTCATCTCTTCTTTTTTGCTTTTTTTTCTCCGAATCTCAGGGCTCAGCTTTTGTCGCAATGTACTCCGTTGTTCCACAAATCTTCCTCTTGTTCCCTGCAATTGGCGAGCAGCAAGGTGCTTCTTCCTAGCTCTGCGGTGATTTTTCCTGTGTTCGTTGAATATGTCCTTCCTGTCTGCACTCTTTGACGTCGACTCGGGCAGTTTCCTTTTTTTCTCTATGGTCCCCGACAGTATCTGCTCGCTCTTGAAGCGTCCTTCTATTTTCTCGAGCTCGGGTCGGATAGACCTTCCTCAAGTTTTGCGTAGTTCATGTTTAATTTTTTTTTCTTTCCCCCTTCTTTAGGCAGTCTGTGTGACTGATTACGCTTCGTGGTTTTGCTCCAAAGAAAGGCCTTCGAGCGCGAAAATGCGGGCCCCACCCCAATCTTGGATGTTCTTGTGTCTCCCAATGCGGTTGTTTTCACATCGTTGCAAGTCCACTTCTACGTCCTAGACTACCTTCTTTTCCTCCTTGACCCGTCGTTTCTCCTGACCTCGCCGTCGCCCCCTTTTGCGGTGTTGCTTCCTGCAATCGGGCCTTGTTGCCTCTGCCAATTTACAACAACGGCTTCAATGATTTCTCGCGGCCGTTTCCCGCAGCGGCAGGTCAGCATTAGACACACCGTCTTCGGGTGTTGAGAGGATTAGCTCAAGCGATTTTTTTTCCTTTTCCCCTGTCGGACCTCGTATCGATACTTGCTGCCCGTTCGCCGAAGGCTCCTCCCGCATCAGGAGTCGCGTCTGGCCCTGAAGGTTTCGTCTTACTCTATTTCTGATTCCTTCCCTTCTAGACGAGGACGGACCTTTGCCGCGATACGTCCCTGTCTACCCCTTTTTTAGAGATGTCGCCTTTTTATCGGTCCACTTTTCAGGCGCTCGGCCGCCATCGAACTCGCGCCTAGGCTTCCCGCGAAACGGGAGGCTCTCGTCCTTCCCTTCCTTTTGTGAAGGGCCTGGCACGTTTCCCTTCTTGACCCAGAGACTAGGTTATTTTTGTTTCGCCGCCGCTTCCAGGCTTGTTTGATCCCAATCTTCCTTCAAGCAAGCAGTACTCACTTTCGATCCGCTCGCTCCTTCCTACAATACTTTTTCGCTCTCCCGCTCCCCCGAGGGTGGCGTTTTCAATTGAGCCTCCCGTCTCTTTCTTAAGTTCGAGCCCGCTTTTCCCGTTTCTTTTGTTTCGACGGCTAAAGTTTGAGTTCATTGTCTCAATCTTCAAACCCCCTCGCCGTTTTAGGCTTCGCCGTCCCCGATGCCCTCCGCTTTTGTATTTTTCGATGCGGGGGCCGGGCCGTTGCGAGGACAATGCCTTTTTTTACCCCAAAAGATTGCGCCCCTGCATCGGTGCATCTTTTGGCATAGCCGCCCGACCTATCGCCCTGTTCCTTTTCCAAGTGTATGGTACTCCCCTTTTGTTTAGTCTGATACAGTTTTCGGGACGCGCTTTTTCCGGACTTCCAGAAATCGATCTGTTCCATTTGTTCTGCTCCTTCTTCAACGCTTTAGATTTTCACAAGCGCCACGTTCGTTTGAATTTGGTCCCTCTTACACTTCGCTTTGTCAAATTCGACTTCTTCGAGCGAGAGTCGGTCTTCATCGTAGTTTTGAATCCTTTCCCTCCTCCAGTGATTCGAGGTAGCCGAGCTGGGGACAGTGCCTCATCCCCTTCTAGGGCATGGCGGACTCTTTGAAGTGCCTGCCTGTTGTCCACGTCCATGTCGAGCCACGGCTTGGCGAGCATTCGACCAGGTATCGATGGTAGGCTTTCCCCCTTCTCTTAAGAATGATTATGGTCTGAGTTCAAGAGGTGGCCTCTTTTCCTCTTTAAAGCAGCCTCTGGTGCGGTTTCTCTTTTTTTTCCCGTAGCGGTAGTCGCTGATGTGCTGACATGTATTTCTCCTCTATCGGATGTTCTCCTCCTTTGAGAGCAGATCCTGAGCGTCTAATGCCGTTGAGCAGACCGGCGTCGTTGGAGCCTATTTCCACCCTCTGGGTAGTATGGTCTCAAAGTGTCTTTTCTGGAAATATTTTTTTTGGTCTACGCTGCGCCGGCAATTCCCTTCGAAGCGAACGCTTAACGACCGTCTTGCAAGATCTCTCCCATTTGTCTTGGAGGCGACGTTTCTTTGTTCTGTGAACGCGCATACTCGCTCTAGGAACTCTCTACTCTTTTCTAGATCCGGCCGCCGCGGAGCTTATCTGAAGGATGGCCCGAACTTTCCTCTCCCCTTTTTCCGACATTTCTGCTGATCTGCTGTTTTTACACCTTTTTCGGCCGACCTTTGCATTTCCCCAAGTTGAAGGTCCCTTCTTGTGACGTCAAACCCGCGCTGTGGGGTTTTTTTTTTTTTTTTTGTACGGCGGGGCCCTTTTGAGAGTACCTTCTCCTCTGCCCCCTGCGCTCCTATGTATCTTGTCAGTCCGCCGTGTTGGGCTAAAAGTCCGACACACACTGATCAAAAGCCTCCTCCCTCCTTGAGTGGGTTTGCTCCTCTTTCCCGTGTTTTTTGCGTGCATCCCGACGCATGTTCAGCCAGTTTTGTTTCTCTGAATTTGAAATGATTCCCTGTAACTCGCCGAAAGCACTGTTTCCCTTGAGGTAATCCGATCGCAGTCCACAAGTACCTTCTTTTCTTAAAATAGGTCGGTGCAGCAGTATGTTGGCCATCGTCGGCCAAGTTCGGCCTTTTAGTCAATGAGCGAGGTGTTCCTTTCCTCCACTTTATTTTTCAAAAAATCCACCCCTTTGCTGATCAGCTCCTCTCCCCTGTCTCGATCTCTAGTTGGCTTTTGGACCACGGCAAGTGACATGTTCGCAAACAAGAAGCTGTTCTGGAATCGGACTTCAGATTTGAAGATGAAACTCTTTTCTCCTGTTTGTTGTGAAAGGTGTTTCTTGGCCGCGTCTTCCCCTCCGGAAAAGACTTTTTTTTTCTGCTATGTCTTGAAGCCTTTTTTCCCTTTTTAATCTGTTTTGGGCTTGAGCAGACCAATACTTTCCGAATTAAATGGTGACGTGTTCAGCTCCGCCTTGTCTTGCCAGTCTCAGTTTTTGTCTAACAATCGACTCTTTCCTCCTCTTTTGAAGAAACTTGGCTCTCTCCGCCAGCATCTGTCCTATCGATTTAGCCGCTGCCCTCTTCATTCTGTATGATGCTGCGAGTTGGATAGCACCTTTTTTTTGACTTTCCCCTTTTTTCTCTTCCTGGGAATTTCTGATTCTTCTTGTTGAGAATACCCATCTTTCGGACTAGGCCTTTTTTCGCAGCCTGCCCGGCGTCTTCTTTTCCCGCCATTTGCACAAATCTGCTCTTTCTCATTAGTTTCTCCCAATTGTTGTTTGCCCCATGCGAAAGTAAACTTCCTTTCTCCCCCAATTTCCGGAAGCCGTTAGGAAGCTCCCCCTCCTCGTCCTTCATACCCATTTTTTGGACGGCCAGCAGCGGGTACCTTTTTTGGGTACAAATTGTAGTCTGCCGATCGCAGTTTACAAAGCAGAGGAACCATGGAGGAAGCCCTTCCATCTCCCTCTAGTTGAGGATAGTACTCTCTACCCTTCCTTGATTGCGCGGCCGTTTTTCCCGGCGTCGAGCTCGTTAGAGGAGCGATCTTCTTTCAAGGAACTTCCGCTCCCTTCTTTTTCAGGCTCGTGACGTCCAGCCTTTCCCCTTTCGATTCGCATCAGCTGCGACTTTCCCGCCGAACGCAATTTGAAGAGTGTGGTGCGAACTATTTATAATCCCCCCTTGAACGCGTCTGGAGATTGGGGGGTGTTTGGTGGTGGAGGTTTGGGGGGCGGGTAATGATACCTTCGTCTTCTTGTTTTTTGAGAGTGTTTTGGGGGCTTATTTTGTATGTGCGGGGGCTGGGAAGGGGGGGGGGGTTCCCTTCCTGATTTGTCTGGGTTGGTGACTCCGTCGTTGGGGTCTTGTGTTTAGGTCGGTCCTGGGGTGCACGGCCTATCAATGGGTGTCTTCCAGTAGATTTTCTTTCTTTTGTTGTCCCTTTTTGACGAAGTCAGTTCGGGCAGGGATCGGGGGTTCGATTTTTTGTAGGCTGCGGTTTCGAAGGCGGGTCCTTCGTTCGGGGCTGTGTAGAGACCTTCCATTTTCTCATATTTTTTCTCTCCCTCCACAAGATCCTACTAGTTACCGCGACGTGTCGCTTCCTTTCCCTTTTAATTTTTCAATGTTCTTACGTATTGGGTTTCCCCTCCTTTGCCTCTTTGATCTATTTCATTGCTTGACGGGTCCTCTTTCCAAGAGCCCTTTCATCTTTCACCCACTCTCCCGCATGAGCGGCCGCTCGGCGTCGCCGCATATTTTCTCAGTTTTTATCTGGGATGGAGCCAGACTTCTTGCCGGACATTTCGCTGGCCAATACGTCGCTCCCCCCCCATTCGTTGCTCTCCCAAACTCGGACTTTTTTCTGGATTTGCCGCCGAACTTCCCAATTAGGCCGGCTCTCTATGTATCCTTTTGACCTAGTTTTTTTTGATATCTGATCGATACAGCTTGAGGCCTGCTGTGCTATCTGTCCGATTTCCAGAAAAATCCTGAAGATTATTTGTTCCTCCCCTAGGTAATTTTTGCCCTGTCTAGGTTCCTCCCGCACGGGCTGTTTTTCTAGGTCCAATCAGTATACCAGCGAATCATGTCTAGACGTCATACGCCTCTTTCCTCCTTTGATCCTCGTTGATTCCATCGACCTTTCTAGCATCTAGCGGTAGGCGGGTACCACGATCCATGTCCTTTCCCCGGAAATCGACCTTGGGGTTTCCTAACATCTAATTGCGGATCCAGTTTATTTTACTTCCATGGACGCGCCTCGGCGCTTTACCGTTTTTAGTTGTCGGACTGTCATCGAGCTTAGCTTTTCTTTGAGTGTAGAATGGAATAGCGTCGCCGATCGCAGTTTGGTTTCGTCTTGCCACGGAATTCTTTTCTTTCGGAGGTGCTTGCCAAACAGGCTCACTCGCTTTTTCCTTATGACCAGTCAGCTTTCCTCACGTTCGCCTTCATTCTGCGTTGATCTTTCGCGCGAATCCGGCGTACGTTTGATTGGAGTTCCGCTTTCCTCCCTCTTAGTATCCCCTAAAATTCGACGCCCCTTTCCTTTTGAGGGCAAAGGTCCCTCGAGGCTTTTTTTTCCCCGTCTGAACTTTGTAACGGCTGAAACGGTACGAATCTTCTTGGCGACCCTGCCATTTCTTCTTTCCTCTCCTTCCGGTGCGTTTAGTAACAGATAGCCCCGACTCTTCCATAATGTTTTTAATCATTTCTTCAGCGTACTTCTGAGTCGAGACCCGCTCAGCCGCGATCAGTCGTGGAATTCTTTTCCCTTGGAAAAGTCAGCTTCCTCTCCTGCGCCATTTGTTTCCACCTGAGGGTCCAAAAAGGGTACATATTGAGGACTTTTTCCCCCTCTTGTTTCTGAGGGTTCCTTTAGTTTAAGCTTCATTCTCTTCTCTCTTAGGCTTCTCTGCCGTTTCCGTTAAAGTATGGGGGTTTATCATTGGCGCACTTCCGGGGAAATTGTGTGGGTATGAAAGATTTAGTGCCGCTCAGGGCAAATTCTGCCCTTTTTTTTGGTTAGCCGTGTGTTCGGGGGGTTTGTCTTTGTTTGTTTTTTTTTTCCGCGTTCTCTGCGGTAGAGGTCTATGTCCTCTTACGTTTTCAGTCTCCGATTTTTGGGGCTCCCACCTCCTCCTTAGGGCTTCCATCTCCATGAAGATCAATACACCACTGGTGGTCGGTCAAGTTGAGGGGTCTATCTTTCTCCTCCCCAAGAGCATTTAAGGCGACTATCTTCTCTTAAGTAGGGGGCGCATCGAATTCGGTTGCGTCTTTTAACTCTTTGTTCGAGGTGTTCTACTCCTGCGTACATTTTCTACCATCAGTCTCTACAAACAGGGTCCCTCTTTCCAAGACTCTCCCTTGTTAGAGCATAAGGACCTCGTCTGCTCGCCTATTTGGTCCAAATTGCTTCCATGAAAATGATCTCCCTTGATGTTGTGTCCTTTGTGCCTTTCCGCAGAGAACGCCCAGTGTTTGTTGTTGAGAGATGCTCTCTTTCCTTTCCTCTTCCTGAAGAATTCACAGAGGCTTATGTGGCTCTAGGTCCTTGAAGTTTTCAATAGTCGAGGCCTCCTATTCCTTCGAGCATCCTTCTAGTCTGCGCCCGATGTCAGCTGGCCTTTCTTGGATAGTGATTCTGTTCACTCGAAATATTTTTGATTTTCTCTTTCCTACGTGAAGTGCACCTATCCTATTTGATTCCTCCATACAGTCTGTAGAGCAGAGTTCGCTTCCCAAGGTGGACGCGGTAGCTTCGCGAGTTCCTGATCTAGCCTTGTCCCTATTCAGTACAAACATGATCCTTCTCCCCTTTCCTTTTGAAAGGGTATCGCCGACCCCGTTTCCCCCCCCCAAATACTGTGAGTCTTTTCCATGGCTTCTTCCCCTTGTGTTTCCCCTTTTAACCGCCCTCGTCATTCTACAAATCGTAGGAAGCGCTGCTGTTAGAATGACAGATTTCACGACCGACACGCTCCAAAGAGCGTTCTTTTCCTTCCCCTCCTGGGTCAAGTGTTTGGCTTTCCAACAATGGCGCAATTTCGTCGGCCGATCAGGGTTCCCCCTCAGATTAGTATGAATAACTTTCCAAGTATCGGCTATTGGGAAAATCGTCGGTATATTCGACAGTTGTTTTTTTCACCGGAGTCTGCTCTTTCTCTAGATCTCTGTTGCTGTCTGGTCAGAACGGCCGAAGTTTTCCTTCTCCTCTTCCATGGTATTCGCTCTGGCCTGAAAGCCTTATTTGACGTTCTCCTATCAGTTCTGCTTTCATTGGAGCCGCAGCTTTTGAGACTGACCTTCGCGCCGAACGTCACGTTATATTTTCTCTTTTCGAAATTTTGGCTACAAACAGACGCCGGTCTTTCTCTTCACGGAGGCCCTTTTCGGTAACGCGCCGGTTCGTACATGTCTCGGCGAAAACGTGACGAAGAGACTCGCGTCGCTTCTCTTTTCTTCCCGTTTTTGAAAGAATACGTGTATCCGCTGATCGTTTTAATGTTCGGTGTGCGCAGTCGCGACACCGTCGAGCCCGCGCTAGACAGTCTCAATTAAAGGACCAAGCACCCCCCGCTCTCTTTCCTAGACTTGACGTCGGTAAAGCTCTCCCTCCGTCTCGATTGAATGGACTTTATAAATGGAGCCTTTCCGTTATTTCCCTTCAGGGCTCCGATGACGATTCATGGACACTTTTTCCTGCCACCCACGGTCATCCTTTTTTCTATTTACATATTTTTCAGTTCACGTCGGATCGCCTCCACCCGCAGTTAGCCCTTCTTTTCCGCGTGCTCGCTGGTGTCTTCTATTGTCTTATGGAATGGGTTCGAGGACAATTCGAAACATTCACTTCTCTCCCCCGAATATTTTCTTCGATTCGACCTACGATCAACGCTGCTTTA
>Ga0179593_1361281_pt1 | contig 10518 bp, 16 predicted proteins | sample CZODoug2_1_08_16_FD_185931 | JGI IMG/M metagenome (GOLD analysis project Ga0179593, IMG submission 185931) | Vadose zone soil fungal communities from Angelo Coast Range Reserve, California, USA - CZODoug2_1_08_16fungal (PacBio error correction) | ecosystem: Environmental > Terrestrial > Soil >... | reverse complement strand
GATCCCCCCCCTCGCTTGCTTTGACCAAAATGACTCTTATCCCCTTTTCTGAAAGTCTGACGGGGCGGGCGGTTTCCCGTGCCGCTGCTGGCCCCTCTTACCCAGTTGCTTTTGTTTTCCTTGTTCCCCCCTCCCGAGCGCTTTGCAGTCCTGTGTGAGAACACTGTCCCTCCGTGGAGCCGTGTCGCTGACCTTGTATTGCGCCCCAAATTTGTTCAACCACCCCCCGGCGTTATTGTTTCCGGGGTCGTAGTCTTTTGCTAGCAACCCCCCCCCCTTTTTGATTCTTGGCGGGCCTCCGTCTTTGCCTTCCCCTTGACTTCTTGAAGTGAGTTGTTTGTTTCCCGCTCGCTGCCGCATCCCCCCCGGTTTTTACAACCAATAGCTGGATCTTTTGGATCCCCCTGTTGGGCCTCCCCCTTTGTTGGCCCGCTTTTTTTTGCGACTTAGTTCTTTGGTTTCATTCTGACACTTATTCTCTTTTTCCCGATTTCACCGTCTTTTTCTTTCGTTCTTTTTTCGTTTCGTTTAGGATTCGTTAACTGGGTTTGACCCCTCCCCCCCCCTCCCCCCTGGCGCCCTTTGGCTCTGCTTTTTGTTGCTTCCTCACCTTTCGCCGTCCTTGCTTTCCACAAAAAACTCGTTCTCTATTTTTCTTTGTTCCCCCCCCCCTTTTTCCCCCCAGCCTTTTTTTTGTTTCTGGGTTTCCCTTTGTGGTCCCACGGTTCCTTTTTCCGCCCCACTACTCTTTTTTCCACGCGCGCGTTCACGGCGTTTTCACTTTGAGGCCCTTTTTTTTTTTTTCCCTCGGGCGCCTTTCTGGGGTGCTTTCACCAGTTTTCCCCCTCCCTCGTTGTCAGCCCACCGTTTTTTTTGGCGCGCCTACAACTAGCCCCATTGGTTCCCCGCATTTTTTCGTTCCTCGCCTTTGTTTCGAGACGGCCATTGGCCGTGCGTCTGGTTTGGCATTTGCCTTTCTACCGGCCGGCGCCGTTGTCAACTGCGCCGCGTTTGTTTGAGTTTGGCCTGGTGGGTCCTTTGCATTGCCGGGGTACACCCCCGTACCCTCCCCCTTCCACAAGAGCCATTTTCTCGCACATGAACCTTTTCCTTTTTTTCATTTGCCTCACGTTTCTTGGTCGGGTGGGGTAAGAATTTTTATGCGCTGTTGTCTTTTTGCGGCTCCCCCCTCCCATGGCGGTGGACTGGTTTGCTGTTGGGGCATCCCAATGTCCAACCCTGCATCGGTTTTGCCCTCTCTGCCCCCTAACAAGCCCCCCCCCGGTTTTCTTGTTTCCCTCCCCCTCCCCCCCCCCCCAAACGTCAGACCATCAGTGCTCCACCCCCTGACCGTTCCCCTCTTGTTTTTGCCCTGTTTTTTTTAAAGTTCCCAGTTCCTCAGCGATGTCCACGGCGCTCATCATCGATACGCCCAGAAGATACACACGGTGCTCCTTTTCTTTTTATTTTTGCCCTTCTAACGCTAAAGTTGAGCGTTTTCCACCCCCCCCGGCCCCTTCACAGTCTCGCTCTTTCGATAGCATTTCCTGGAGTTTCAGCACTTCGTGCGATTGTCCCCTCTTGTGCACTTTTACACCGCTCCCCTTTCCCCTGTATCTTTATGGGTTTTTTCTTGCAAAAGTCCTCTCCCCCCCGACTTTCTGTTAACTTTGATGCCTCTTTTTGTTTCAGTGTTGAGCTTACAATTTGGGGCGTCCCTTTTCTGTTTAACCGATTTTAAAAAGTGCGATCGTTTCTTTTTCTTGCCTTTTTGTTGCCTCTTGTGTGGTTCGGCCCCCCTGGATTTTCGCCCCCCCTTTCCCAAAGGGACAATCACTTTTTGATCGGTTGTAGCGTAATTAGCCTATGATTACCTTTTGGAAACTGGCCTCCCCCCCCTCCCCTCGGCCGCCCGGTTGGCTTTTTTTTTTTTTTTCGCTTAATTCGTTCCCAAGTTTTTCGCCGCCGCCTTTTGGTACGACCATTTCCCCCCCTTGAAACCTCTTTTCTCCCTGTATGACCTGGGGTTTTTTTTCCGGCTGGAGATTGTCTGGATTATAGCGAATGTCTCGTGGATTTTAACGAGGTTTTTGTTTGTTTGAGATTGATTCGGGGTTCCCCCCCCCCCCCCTCCCCCCCCCCCCCCCCCCCCCCCCCCCCCCCCCTCCCCCCCCCCCCCCCCCCCCCCCCCCGACCCCCCCCCCCCCCCCCCCCCCCCCCCCCCCCCCCCCCCCCCCCCCCCCCCCCCCCCCCCCCCCCCCCACCCCCCCCCCCCCCCCCCCCCCCCCCCCGCCCTCCCCCCCCCCCCCCCCCCCCCCCCCCCCCCTTTGGATGCCCCCACTGAAGCTCGTAGCCCCACCTTCCTTGGCTGGGCTTTCTCCTACTTAGAACGAATTTGCCTGAGCTCCCTTGTCCCCCCCTGACCACCCTTTGTTTCCCGGCTGCTTCAGCTGTTACTTGGCCTTATGCCAACGACCCTCCTTTGACGAGTTTTGTTAGTGGGCGGTTCTCTTAAACGTGTCCCCCCTTCACGGATTCAGATGTATCGCCGTTTCTCCCCTCCTCCCCCCCCCCCCCCCTCCCTTTTTTTTCGAAGGGAGTGTTGACCGACTATCTCCAAGTTTCTTCTTCTTGGTTCCCTTCCTTTTCCTTTTTGCTGGTCCGAGCCCTTGTGCCCCTTGCTGTCAATCTCGTCTGGCCCTCCCCCCCAGGGGCCCCCCCTCCTTGTCCATTGTGTTCCTTTTTTTCAGCGAGATTCAGCTCGTGCTTGTCATCCCCTCGCTCGTTCCCGGTTTTTTTGGCTTGCGCTTTTGGCCCCCCCTCCCTGCTTTCTCCCACCCCCTCTTTGTTGATTTCTTGTTCACCACGGACCGGCCTGGTTTGTTTCCGGGTTGAAATCCCCCTGGTGCCTCAGCTCCTTTTTTTCTGCACCCCCCGGGAACTTTTTGCCCGGGCGGCACTTTCAGGCCCCGTTCCATTCCTCTTCCCTTTTTTCCGATTTGAAGTTTTTTCTTTTGTTTTGAAAGGCACACTGCCTTTTTTTGCTTCCAACTGGTCCCCCCCCTGTAAATCCTCCTTCTGTGTTACCAACTCACCCCTGTCCTCTCCCGAGGTTGTTTCCTTTCCAAATGCCATCCCTCTGCTGGCCTTTGTTCCCTGCAGTTTCACCTTCCTAGTACGTACTCTCTATGTGCCCTTTTGAGACGTTTTTCTTGTTTTCGGTCCTATGACCCCCGCCCCTTTTAACTTGCCCCCCCAGGTTCACTTTCGGTCTCCCGACTTTTTTTTCGTTTGTCTTTGCCTTTTCTTTTCCCCCCTTTCCTTTAACCCATCATTTTGTTTGCAAGTTCTTTTTTTTGGTCCGGCTACCTTTTTTTTTTATGGATTTCGGCCGATTGTCGCGATGTGTTTCCCTTCTTCTTCTTGAGCTGGCTCATGGCTTTCCCTTGCCGGTTGGCCCTTTCATTGAGTCCAGCTCCCCTATTCCCACTTTTCTTGACCTTCTTCCTTTTTCCCCGCATCTCTCTTTTCTCCCGTTTTTTTTGTTTTCTCTCAGCTGCTTTTAGAAAAACCCACACGTGTTCGCCGAAATGATAGTTTTTGGGAATGTTCTTCCTTGCATTTGGCAGGTTTTTGCAACCCAACCTTCCCGAGACCTCCTTGATCGTTTCTCGTGCCAGCAGTTCGTTATCCTGAACCCAGGGCGCCTCCATCGCCGACCTTTCTACAAACCGGCTGCCCCCGGCCTCCTTTTGCCAAACACGGTGATTTTTTTTTCTCTTGTTTTTTTTGGTTTTCACGTAAACCCCTCCCTTTTGCTTCCACTGAACTGAAAGGGCACGGGTCCCCCCCTTCATGGTTGTCGAGGCCCGGCCGCCTCTCCCCGCTCGGCACACCTATGAAGTTTGCCTTTCCTTTCGCTTTTTTTTTTTATGAGATTGTTTGTCACCCTGTGCCTGTGCACACTCGAATTCTTATCCCCTGGTGGTCCCCCCGGACCTCGTTTTTTTTTTGACCCCCAGCTTTCGGTTCCCCCCTTCCACCCCCCAAATGAGTTACATCTTTCCCCCGAAGTTTGGCGTTTCGCTATGCCCTGTCCTCCTTTTGCCGGGTTTCTTGCGGTTCTGGGCGTTTTTCACAAAGACTCCTTCAGTCCCCCCCTTCCTTACTTAAGACAGTCTCCCTCGCTCTTAAGGTCGTACTGCGTTTTCGGAGTCCCGCCGGTCACCCACTCGCGTTTTCCCCCCTGTTATTGCAGACTTTTTGCTGAGGCTTTGGATTTTCGCAACCTTCTTTTAGGGCCACGATTTTTTTTTTACTGACTACCCCCCCGACATCAACCCACGAGTTCTGCCGTGTTTTCTTTGCTCTTGAGTTCCCCCACGGTACCGGCCCCAAAAACTTCTCGTTGCAGCACCGAATCGTCTTACCCTTCCCCCTGCGGGCCAAACACATCCACGTTTCCTTGTTTGCGCCGCCTTTGTCCCCATGCCAGGGGCATTTCTTGCCTTTTAATTCTCTTCCTTTGGGGAGAAACCCCGTGATCCTCTCCTTGTTCCGATATCCTTTCACCCGCCCCCCGTTCGGGGATTTTGTCGTACTTTCGCTCCCGGCCTTTCTCCCGCTTTTTTCCCCGCCGTGGGACGCACTCTCGTCCCTTTTTTTTCACGTCATTTTTTTTTTGCCATTGGCCCTTTTGCTGTTCCCGTGGCCTTTCCCTTTTTCAGTACAGCCATTTGGCCTCTTTCTAAAGAGGGAGGTTTGTTTTTTTTGGATTCCCCGTGAAAGTCCCCCAAATGTCGTCGGCCCCTGATTTTTCTGTTAGGTTCTCTTCTTTTTTGCCGCCGCCTCCTTTTGTGGAGATCCGCCGGGCTTCAGGTGTCTCATCCCACTGATGGCCCCGCCCGATCTCCGCCCCTACAATTTTCCCCAACGATTAGTAGGGGCCTTTTCAGCACTCCCCCCCTCCTTCTTTTGTTTTGGGCCCTTTTATGCAACTAGGCCCAGTAGTCTTGGGCTCACCCTCGTTTTTTTTCAAGTTTCCTTTTTAGTTTTTCCCTTTCTGTTCTTACGTGGTGGGCGGTCCGGGGAAGTCCTGTGTGCGTATTCGGACGTTCTCTGGCGCAAGCGGAGGGAGAGTCTTGTTTTACGCCCCATCACCCTCCGACAGCATTTATCTTTCTTTATTTTTGTAAAGTGGCACGCCGAACTCCCGTGATTTTCCTGGCCCCTGATGTGGGTGAAGGGTTTTTCCCCTGCTTTTTGCGTTCTTCCCCCCCCTGCCGCACCTTAACCCCTCTGTTTCCCCCCCCTAGATCTCCCTGGGAATTTCACATTCGGTTCCTCCAACGTCGCGCCGAACCCGTTCCTGTGTTATCTCCCTTTCCTTCGCCCTCCCCCCCCTTTCATTAATTATCTCGGGCGGACGTTTTTTTCCGTTTGGCCTCCTTTTTTTTTCGTGGTTTCCCCCTTGTCCCCAGGAAAAGCCAACCCGTGCTCTGACACTGCTGCTTTCTCAATCGTCATCGAAATTAGCGCGCTGTTGTTTGGACCTCCTGCCGCTGTAGAGTCTTGGGACCTGGCCCCATTACCTATTTGCCGCGGTTTTCGGACGCGTTAACCTCCCCTATTTTTGAGATGCGCGCGGTTTTCCTCGCAGTGCCGTCGTTTGAATCTTTTTTTGCTTCCCCAGAACCCATCATCGGTCTTTTTTTTTTATCCTTTTGACTTTTCGTCCTTGTTGGTGGCCGCGCCACGTTTTTTTTTTTGGGTCTTTGTAGGCCGTGAGGGCCCAAGCACCATGCGGTCGTGTGCAAGTCACCCCTTTCGATTTTCTGAACACGGATGTCCCCCGTTCGAAAGAAAAACATATAGTTACGCACCACCTGGGGCATATTCACCCCGTTCATCCCTAGGTGCTATCCCGGGACCCGGTTTCCCTGCACCCGTATTGGCCACCCCCTCCTCTGCCCGTGAGACCGTGTTGCCCGTTGCCGGCGAGGGTTTTAAAGGAATGGCGAATAATATGCTTTCCCCCCCCCAGCTGACCCAGGCCTCTGCTCTTCCTTCCATGTCAGATGTTTGTTTGTCCTAGGCCTTTTCTTGTTGATTTTGTCCTTAATTTTTGGTTTTTCCCTTTTTATCGACCCCACCTTTTTGAGCACCTTAAACAGGTCTCCCCCTTGGGGCCCCCGGCCTTTTTTTTTCGCCGTTTTTGTTGATCCCGGTAAGGATCTCTGTTTTTTTTTTCGCCCCTGCCGGCTATTTATGCTCGTTCCGTGTTTTTTTTTTCCGCGGTACGGGGACCGCGAGGCCACCCGCCACTGCAGCCATTGCCGTGCTTGTCGGTGATTTCTTTTTTTTTTCTTTTCACGTCCCGTTAATGTTGCCTTCCTTTTTTTTCCCCCTTTCCCTCCCCCTTGTGAAAGTTACTGTTTTACCAAACGCGTGATCTTCCCTCGTCGGCGTCTGAGTACGTATTAGTTGCTTCCCCACAACCCATTTTTTCATTTGACCCAGACCCCCTTCCCTCATGAACTTTCTTTTTCGGTTGTTTTTTGCACCGCTTGTCTCTCCGATCCGGATTTTTTCGCCAGCGGCACTCTTTCGACGCCGACACCCCCAGAAGCGGAGACCCCCGCGTTCTTCTTCTTGTCTTTGTACGAGGCCCCGGAACCCCGTCACTCGCCCGCCCTCCCCCCCCCCTTATAGGGTTCCCCCCCCCGGAGGTATGGCTCGTAGTTTGGTTAGTCATTTTTCTCCTTCTTTTAGTTTTCAGTTGGCACACCCCTGGATGCAAAGCCCCAGTCAGCGATTCTTTTTTCTGTTTCGGGCCGTTTCAAGGGTATGTCGACGTCCCGCTCTTTTTTTTTTTTCCTTTTTTTTTTTTTTTGGTATTTCCTGCCTCCCCCGTGGGCTCATCTGCCAGAGGGCCCTGCCCTCTTTCACACCCCCTTTTTTTTGCTGGGAGGCAGCTTTGGTACTCCCCCTGGACTTTTGTTCCAAAAACAGCGTTTTGTTGCATTTTTTTTTCTTCCGCCTTTTGGCCGCTTTACAGAGAACCTTCTCCTTTTCTGCCTTTTTTTTTCCCCCCCTTTTCCTCCATACTTGCAGGTGTTCGCGCGCAGGTACCACCCCCCCACCCAAGGTTCCCTTGTTTTTTTTGAAAAATAGGTTTGCACGCATTTCTGCACGGTTTCTCCCCCCCGCGCGTCTCTTTGAGTGGCGGGGCATTTTTACCAGGTTCCAATGCGTCTTTGAATATTCTTATCTCCCTGTTGTTTGGTGTTTTTGAGCTCTTCCCCCTTCTCTGTGACCCTTTTTGACCCCCTTTTGTCTCGTCCCCCCCGTGTCTTTTCGGGCGCGCGGGCCCCGTGCCCGCTGCTGGTCCCCCGCCAGTGCCTGGGTGGTTCCTGGCCCCTCCTCTCGCCGAGCCGAGGCCTGGGAACCCTTGCTTACACTTCCCCCTGACGTTTGCGTTTCCGTTTCCCCCCTTGATGCTGTTTTTTTCCCTTGCACCAAAGGGCCCTTTTTTTTTTTCCCCCCCCCCGGGTCTCTCCTCCGGCGCGGGTGTTCACCCACTGGTTGATTTGGTTTTTTTTTCTCAGACTCTTTGCCTTCCCCTTTTTTTGTCCCACGTTGTTGTCCTTTTTTTTGCCGGGACAAGTCGCGCCATCTGCCCTTGTTCCTTCTCACCTAATAGCTGCTTTGTTCTGCCTGGTTTTTCCCGAGTAAGTCCTTCCTCTGTTGGAATAAGTTTTCCGCGGTCGCCGAGCGTGGCGTCCCTTTTTTTCTTTTCTCTCTTTTTCCTCCCCCAAGCCTTTAAGTGGCCGTGGTGGGCGGCTTTTTTTTGGTTCTGCGATTTCTCCCTCGCCGGGGACAAACCCCCAACCTGCCCCCCTTTTTATTTGCATCGATCCACGTCCTTTGGAACTCCCCTTCCGGGTCCTTTTCCCGTGGTTTCTTCACGTCTTTTCAGGTTGCCCAATACTCTTGCACGGTCCTCCTTTCCCCTTTTTGGGGCTTTGTTTTGCATTTTTTGCTCTTTTTCGTCCTTGTCCCCTTTTGTCCACTTTGCCTTAAATTACGCTGCCTCAGCGCTCCACTTTCCTCCTTGGCTCCCTTTTTTTTTTCATAGCGGTCTCTCTGGCAGGGCCCCCGTCACGCTCAGATGAGTGCATTGCCCATCTATCCTTCCTTGGCCCGGTCCCTGGTTCACCCCTTGCTTGGCCTTTTGAGCCCTGTTTTTGGTCAGGCCTTGGGATAAACTGGGCGTTCCCCAAACCCCCCTTTCCTTCCCCTTTAATTGATTTTTTGTTTTTAAACTTTTCATTCCTTACATGTGACATGGCGGCCGCTCTGGGTTTTCTCGGGTTTTTCTTTCTAATGCGCTTGAATGGTGCTGATATAGGAACCATTTTTCTTTCTGGGCTTTATGGAGGGGATATCACCTGGTCACCCCCCCAGCACGGCCCCTTGCTCGTAACATCCCCACGGCGTTGGGTTTCCTCCCAACTTTCCACGACCCCTTTCCAGTGATCCCCCACGTCACGCGGCATGAATTTTTTTTTTTTTATTGGCGGACTCCTTCCCGTATCGCGGCTCGAGGGAAAACGTTCGTCCCCTAGTCCCCATCGTCTAACACCCTTCCCTTTCTTTTCACGGCGCATTTTTTCCTTTCCCTTACCCCACCCCCGTCTCAACACCTATAACCCCTCGGCTCGTTCACAACCCTTCTCAAGAACTTCGAGTCGCAATTTCTGCCTGCAGCACTCCGTAGCAGACTCCGGGCGCTCTATCGTCTGGTTTTCCTTCCCACTGTTCCCCCCCCTTCCCCCCACGGCCCTATCTCGTCCACCTTCCTCACTCCGTATGCCCATGTGCTTCGAAGGGGCAAGGAGATTTCCCTTCTTTTGCTGTTTCTCCCCCCGCCTCTGTTATGTTTTTCCCCAAGTTGATGCGCGTGGTCTTCCCTTTTTTTTTGTGTATTCTTTAGGGTTTGTCTGCCAACCCCCTTGCCCTTTTGACCCCCCTGCAACACCCCTGCCCCCCCCCACGTTACCATTTACCTTTGCTTCCGGGCGTTTGAAAAAACGCCGCTTCCTTTTGCTTTTTTAGTTTGGTTTTTCGGCTCCCCATCTGCCCCCCGCCCTCCTGGTGCTTTTTTTCTTCCTTCACGCCCCGCTTCCTGACGCCTTTACCCCTGAGTAAGCCACCGCACCCCCTTTTTTTCAAACTCCGTTACTGGCAGTGATTCGTCCTCCCCCTTTCTTGGCCTGCGGGCTTCCCTTTCCTCCCCCCGATAGTTGTTTGTTTCCCTTCTGGAAGAGTACCTTTTTATTTGTGTGTTCCATCTGTCTCCGCAACACCTCAGCGGTCACGTCTTTCCCCCACCCCGCGTCTTGCCCCTGGCGTTCCTCCACTGACCCTCCTTTACTTGGCCCCTCCCCGTTTTTCCCCCTTGCACGTGACAACCAGATCCTTTTTTCATGTACTTAACCTGATGCCTGACGCCCCGGACCCGATCTATCGTTGCGGCGTGCAATGGCCTCGTTCCCCCTGTGTAACTCTGTTCTCCCCCCGCGGTCCGACCCCACTAGATTCCATGTTGTCCCCCTCCTTCCTCCCCCCCCAAGGTTCTATGGTGGTTTTTCTTTCTTTTTCACACCGCCATTGGAAGCTTAGGAATGACCTTTTGATGTGCCACTTTTCGTTTTCCTCCCCGTACAGCCCGATTTGGATTTGTTCGACCGCGGTTCCCTCCTCTCGTCTTTTCCTTGGGTCCCTCCCTTCCGCTGATGGTCACTTTTTTTTCCCTGGCTTTTTGCGTGGTTGCTTACCCCCTTTTCCCATCGTTGCACGCTTTGATTCCCCGTCCTTTTTTCCCCCCTTGGCCGGGTCCCTTTTTTTTTTCGGAGGCACCCATATCACGACCTTCTTGCATACCCCGGAACCCCCCTCTCTTTTTTCCGGGGCGGCATCCTATACTACTGGCCCCCCTTTCTTGCAACTTCTTTTTTAAGTTTTAGAGACCGGCACTGCTGATCGGCTTTTCCCCTCCCCCTGTTGGGTCCTTCCTTTTCTTTTTTTCTGGGAAACGCAGGCTGACCAACGTGGCGTCCCCCAAGGATCCATGACTTCTTTTGAAGGAATGTTTTCCCCACGATTTTTCCTTCCTCCCCTCTTTTGATTCTTATGGCCTTCCGAGTCGTCCGCCCGGCCCCTGGACCCGCCTTTTTTCCCACCGGTGCAGTAATTCGTCTCCTTTTTTACGGTTTCAGCTCCCCCCACCGCCTTCCCCACCCTGTTTTGCCAAGGCTTTCCTTGGGTGCCGTCAATGTTTATGCTTTTTCCCCCTTCTCTGTTTGGAGGAGGGCGTGGTGTGGAAGTTATTCCCTTCCCCTTCCCGAGTGGCCCCTTCACCATGGCTTTTCGCCCGGTGTTGTCCCTTTCCATGGGTCCTCCTCCCCTCCTATCACTTCCTTCCGTTTTACGGAGTCTTCCTTCTTTCTTTTTTTT
>Ga0179593_1309088_pt1 | contig 10518 bp, 11 predicted proteins | sample CZODoug2_1_08_16_FD_185931 | JGI IMG/M metagenome (GOLD analysis project Ga0179593, IMG submission 185931) | Vadose zone soil fungal communities from Angelo Coast Range Reserve, California, USA - CZODoug2_1_08_16fungal (PacBio error correction) | ecosystem: Environmental > Terrestrial > Soil >... | reverse complement strand
CTTCTAGTCCCCTCGTTCTTTCGACTTTGTTAGGGAACCATGATCTCCTAAACCTGCGTTTCCCTCCTGTCTTGCGTTTCTTTCCCATTGACGGCCTCCTGGCGCTTTTTTCAGTTTGGTCCATTTCGCCCCCCAGCCCGCCCCTCCCTCAACAGACAGCTTATCATCTAGAAAGACTTGCCATTCCTGTCCTTCGAGTGCCAGCCTTCCCTTCCTCCGTTGGTAGTGTTCTCGCGGTCTCGCCTGATTTTTGAAGAAGGAGACTGATCTTTCTTCCGACTCAAACTTCTTGCGAGACCCGCTTTTCCACTTGGCGAAGTCGTCCCCTCCCCATAACAGTTTTCCTTTACTTTTTTTTTGCGGTGGGAATGCCGGCATGGTCCCCTCCCTTTTCTTATGATGCGAACTTCAAGCCAGCCTTCATTCACGCCGCGGGTTAACCCCCACAAACTGCTCCCGTGGGCCCCCTACTTTCGGTTAAAATCCTGACCGACACTCTTCTCCTCTATTGGAGTCTGAAAAACTCTGTTCTATCTTCCCCTCTGTTTTCACCCCCCCTTTTCCTCTTTTCTCTACTCGCTGGCAGCGGGCTTTTGCGCATAGGCCTCACAGACCTCAACCTCCGCGTCTCCGACCCCCTTCAGTGAATTTCGCCAAGAGCGTCATTCAAATTTTTCCTCCGACCTTGGGTCTCCCCCTCCTGGGACTTAAGGCTCTTCCTCTTTCTCGTTTTGACAGTGGTCGTCACCTTACTTCTAAGGCCCCCTGACCTACAGCCGTCGCGCCTTAGGGCTCTCAAGCGACACCTCCTCGAAGGCTTTTTTCATATTTTTCTCCCTCCAATACGTCTTCCCCCCTTCCCCCCGCTCACTCCGAAGGCATGCGGATCAGCGCCGCTCTACGAACGCGTCGGCTCGAAACGCCGCCTGTGGCGACGAAAAGAACCTCCCGCCGGCGCCCGCTGTTGCTATACACCTAGTAATCCCAGGTTTTCTTTTTTCGCGCAACTTTCCTCGCTCCCTTATTTTTTTTTCATTTTTCCCGCGCCTCCGCTTGCTTAAATACCCTTGAAAAATCTCTCCGTGCTTATACCGACCTCCGGCGTGTTACCCCTGTCTTCATCTCTTTCCCCGATCGGTTGCTCCCTGCACCCGCAGCCTGCTGCGACATTCACCTTCCTTTTCCCCTTTATGGCTCTCTTTAAGAGGCGCACCCTTCCGCCGCTTTCTCGCCGCTCCCTGTCTGGAATTTCAATAAGCCATTCTCCGCGCTCGGTAAACCTACGTCCTGCCCCATTCTTTCCAGAAGACATCATGCGCATGGCCCCGCTTCTCCCCCTCCCTCCCTCGGTTCGATTTTCTTTTCAAGAACTTCGGCGTGTCCGTCCGAATCCTGCTTCTGATCTCATAGGGCATCTATATTTTCGTCTCAGACAACGTCGTCTAAGCGCTCCCAACCTTGTCCCTCCTTCCCCCCCCCGGTTATTTCCTCCCAAGCAAATACTACCCCGCCAGCAATATCGTCCGTTCCGAGACAACTCTCACAACCCCAGTGCGGTTTTCGGCCTTGCAGACTTATTTGCTGGCCATTCCCTCATCCATTTAGATAGATGTACGTCATGATTTCTTTTTTTTTTTTCCAGGTTTGGAGGATAAGTTGTTGATCCAACCTCTTTTCCCCTCTTTTTAGAGATGGGCTTTTCTATCCCATCACTTTCCTCCCTGGCGGTAGCTTAACATCATATACTTCCCTCTCCTTTATCCTGGAATCCCATCCCCCCGACCATTACCTCGGGAGAGTTCCCTCTTTTTTTAGTGAGATTTCTCTCTGAAAGTTACAGTTTAGATTGGGGGCCATTGCTTGTGCCGCTTCAACTATTTTTCGTCTTTTGCCGCCGTGGGCTGCCTCTGCCCTATCTATTGCACTCTGATGATCCCTGAGTTGGCGAGGGTTTCCTTTCCTCTTCGGACCTTTGCCGGGGGCTTCGGCGAAAATCTAACCACGGCGGGTGGATGGCGTGGTTCCCACTCGCTGGATCAGGACTCCTCCCTCGAACTAGGAGTGGACCGCTCGAGTCTCCCGGATGCTTTCCTTTTGCCAATCTTTCTCGCAGACACGCGGGCTTTGTTCGGTGTTGCCTCGGCGTTGAGCCCCGTTTGTAACCTTTGTCCAGTCCGTCGTGCTTGCGCCCTTCCTTTTTTCAGCGCCTTACCGAGCTTGCGAATCTCGGAAAGGACAGTTTCCCTGTTCGCCTGTTTGGGTTTATTTGGGTAGCGATCGAGAGTGTTTTCGGTCTAGGGGCAACCATTCTCTTATGCGCGGAATTTCCAGAAGAGCGTCGGGAACGTGCGCTCAAAATTCTTTCCCTTTTTGCCGGCGAATGACGCTGGCGCCGCTTCCTTCGGCGCACCATCTTGTTCGGACTTTTCCGCCCGACGCTTTCATTTGAGAGGTGGTTTTTGTTTGGGTGTTTTTTTGGGGGTTGGCCCTGGCAGGTTTTTTTTCTAGCCGTTGCCTGGCCAGGTGAGTGGGCCCTGGCTCGCGGTAATTGGACCAATAATTGCATGCCGTGCCCCTTGCGGAGTTTGCTGCTGAGAGAGCCTTACCTTTTTTTTCCTCTTCCCTCGTAGTTGTCCCAGGTTCATCCTTTGAGGGTGACCTTTTTAGTTCCATGCTTTCAAAAGGTGGTTTATCCTGAAATCGGAGAGACCCATTTTTCCCACGGTGAATGCCTCTCCTTTACCCCCTTCCTCGTTTTACGCTGCCCGTTCCTCCCTTATTTTGGAGATGGTCCCTACTGCGGGCTCGCTCCTACCATCTTCCTCTCTCAGAGGTCGCTCACATGGTGAAAAGCTCTGGAGCGCCCGGACCGTTTTTCCCATCCCCTCAACTTTCCGCGTTTTTATCGGGGACCTGGTGCAGCCCTCTCTTCGTGACTTCGTCCCAGCGGGCGTTTGTCCCTTTTTTGGCCGTCATTTCGAGAAGTCAAAGTGAACCTTGTCTGCTCGGCCTGAGGGACCGCCACCCCCCATTACTGGGTATTTTCGTTGCTTTCCGGGAAAACAGCGTGTCTCGCAGGAGCTGATTTGTTTTTTTTTTTTTTTTTTTTTTTTTTTTTTTTTTTTTTTTTTTTGATGAAGTGGACAATCCCTTCCTCTTTCCTTTTTTCCCTGTCGGTCAAGACGACGTCTTTTCCGACAATTTTCGTCCCCTTGCGGTTTCCAGCTTTCAATCAATTTCCTTTCCGTCACGTTCTCTAGGTATAACGCAGGCGTGGGCTGATTTTCGGCCAGGGGATCGTTGCTGTCCTGCGGAACGAAATCGCCTTGCGGGCCCCCCGACAGAAACGCCATTCCGGCAGGGCTCGAGAATTGACTATCCTGGGGTAACGAAGACCCCTTTGCTAAGGTTTCGTTTTTCGATCTTTTTCCTCCTCCGACGGTGTTTCTTTGTTCTCTACGTCCCTCGGTAGCTTCTTTCTTACCGGCCTGAGATTTACTACCCCATGCCTTCCCTCGGATTGAGTTCTCTTTGTTCCGGCGCTTTTTTTGCCTCTCCTGGTCTTGGAGACGCATCCCCTTCCCCGCCATTCTCAACAGCGGTCGCAACCCTTCCGAATCTTTAAGGAAATCCGTCAAAGCGCCACTTTCCTCTTCTTCGGTTAGCGCGTTCGCTTTTTCTTCGTCACGATGAACTGAAGCAGCAAGGATCGTCGTCCCCCCTGATGCATCCATCCCCACTTCTTCCTGCGAGAAGCGCGGGTTTTTCCATTTTTTTCGTAGCGCCACCCGAAAACATACCGTAAATGTGGTTGACGTCGCACGAGGCCAAGCCCTCTTTCTCCTTCTCCCTCCACTCGAGGTCTTTTCCCCCTTTTTTTCCTCGAAATACCGCCCAGCCCTTGTCTAACAGGTGAAACGAATGTGACCACGAGTCATGGCATAGTCGTGCTGCACACCCCGTTTTCATTCTTCCCCAAATTCCCCCCGAAAGTCCCGCGAACTTTTCGAAACTTGGATTCCCCCCATTCAGGTTCCGAGATTACCTGTTTCCCCCCCTGTTTCTCATACGGTTTTTTTTAAGGAGGGATTTCTCCCGCAGTAGGACTAAAAACCAGCCCTCTCCCCTTTTTTTAGAGTCGACATATGCAGTTGATTTCTTCCCCCCCTCGCTTTTAACTTCCTCCTTCGAATTGGGTCTTTTCTCCTCTTCAATTGAAGGATATACTGACCGAATATTCAGTGGCTTCGCCAAACATTTCGATTCCCTCTCTGTAACTGGGATTCGCTATATTTATCCCGCAAGACACTCCGCCTGGCTTCATTACCGCCGAATATTAGGACAAAAGACCCTCTAACGCCCGAAGGCCGATTCCCCCTTTCCCTGCGCCTCGAGGCGTCCCTGTTCAAATGACTTTTGCTGCATAAAGACGAACCAGGCGCGCCTTGCTTGACTGTTTCAGAGTTCGTAATTTTTCCATCCGCCCCTTTCCCCCTCCTTATATTTTTGGACCCCGGCCCCTCTTTAGCTTCTCCCCTTGCCCACACACGACTCCCCCGGAGCGACCCCTTCTGGGACACGGTCTTCGCTATTTCCGTTACCGCTGCCCTGCACCAGAGTCTCACGCACTTTTTCCGTAGTCTTTCTTCTCTCGCCCTCCTGTCCACCCTCTCAAAACTCCCTTTTTTCGCTCAAGATGGGTATGGAAAGAAGAAGCCACTCGAGAGTACCCGCCTTTCTCAGTTTTTTATTCCGACATCATGTCCTGCCCCTGCCTCTCCGCCCTCCTCGGGTTCGCTTTCTCCCGCAGAAAAACTGCGTCCCCTGCCCGTCAGAATTTTCAATGACCCATCCTCCTCACTCTTTTCATTTTATTTTGAGTCAACATCCCACGCCGAAGCTCCCAGGCATTTCAGTGTCCACGGTCCTTCCTACTAATTAATGACCTCCCTTCCCCTTCCTTTTTTTGGACTCTCACTAACCTCAGGAATCGGCTTAATGAATTCGAAGCTGTGGCCACAAATCCACAGAATCAATTCTCTGGCCTATGATTGTGAAGCGACACAGAGATCGGGATGAAAGTATGTCCGCCCGAACACATTATCATTCCCTTCCTCCGTTGTTTTTCTCTTGATGGGCTTTGCGGTACAACCTCACTTCTACCCGATTCCTTTTGCTTCGGCACCTTCTTACTCATGGTATTTGTACTTTTTGGCTCCAATTCCCATTCCGGGAGGACCGGCCGATTCTGATTTTTTTTGAGCTGTTCTGCCTAATTACCGTTCTCTTCTTTCATGTTGTTAGAGCCCCTTCTTTTCTCCATATTTTACTTGAGCGGCTTCCTTCCGTGGTTTGGTCCGAGATGCCGCTTCTATATTGGGAAGGCTTATCCCTCTTTTTTTTTCAGGCGCGGCCTCTTCTCTTTCTTCTCGTCCTCTTAGGTTCCCTTCTCCTTTTAGTGGCCGCTGTTATGATGCGCCGTTTTCGCTGACGTGAGTGTCCGCGTGAGGTCGCTTTTAATTTCCCTTTCCACAATCTTTCTCCTCTTTCCGAAGATGGCGGTGGTTTGCTCCTTCGTCCGAGCCCTTTAAAAGTCGGCCTTTCCAAGGCTTTCTCCGGCCCTCTTTGACGCGATTTTCTTATCCTTTGTGTTTCTCCTGAGAAATTTCCCTCAATGTTCCCTCCTTTCGTGATACGATCGAGTGGATTTGGCTTCCCTTCTCAGGGAGTTGACCCCGGAGGCGCGGTTTTCAAATTTTCCCAGACTCTCCTTAGGTGACCTTTTTCTGATTCCAAATGCTCCCTTTGCTTTCCCACTCGGTTGCCTGCGGACGTACCCCTCTTCCTTTTCTTTTTCTTGGCACATTTCTGGTTGGATGTTTCCGCAGCTTTTCTCGAGGAAGGCGGGCGTGATCATCAGTTTCCTTCGTGCGCTTTATTTGTTCATTCTGGCCTTTACCCCTAATGTCCTTCCCCTTCGGAGGTGTCTCAGCCCGCCGTAACTTGCTGACAGGCGTAGTGTACCAGTTTGAATTCTCCCCCCCTTTGTTAATGAAATTGAAAAACTCTCGTTAGTCTCTTCCTGCCTTCCTCTGTCTCCCCATTCTAATTCCGGTGAATTGACCCAGTCTCTCTTTCTCCACCCCTATATTTTTTCGAGCCGTGAAATTGGGTCTCTTTTGGGTGAGTCCTCCTTGGTCTATTGAAATGACCCTCTTATTAGAGTCCCTCCGTTTCTTGAACCACTTGTCTCCCTCTTTTTCTTAAAATTGCTTTCTCAAGACCCCCGACAAGCGGCTTATTAGGCTGTTAGGCCCTTGCAGGTCCCTATTGTGCAAAAAGGATTGGCATACTGTTTTCGAAAGCGGATTTAGCCTTTCTTTGCGTTCATTTCCTGCAAAACTTCATTCTGCGAATTTTTCCCAAGGCTTCCCGTGATTGCTTTATTTAAGAACCCCACACTTACTATTTTTCGTTTTCTTACGCAAAAATCCCCCATCAGGTCCTTTCTCCTGAGATTTCTTTTTCCCGGTTCCGTTGAAGATCCCTTACGATCTTTTCCTCCCTTTAATCCTGAGGAAAGTCCCCCTCTCGCCGCCCGCTCGCAGAGGAAATTGCGGTTTCCCAGCTGCCTTTCCCCCTTTTCTTTTTGTATGTACAAGATGGCTGTTTTGAGCTTCTTTTCTTTCCTTTAGTCCGTTCCATGTCCCCGTGAGAATGCCCGCCTGCTTTTTAGAAGCCCGTTCAACTCAAGTCCCTCCCCTTCCCGGGAGAGTATGGTTTATATCCGTGGGTGACCGTCCAAGAAACCCCTAAGCCCCATCGCTCACGCTTTTTTCTTTTATTCATCTATCTTTTCTCCCCCTAGGGCTTGTCTTTCCTTTTCCCCTCCTTTATGCATGGCTTAGTATGGTCCACCCACGTATATCCCCCTCATCTCAATGTCCTTCTTCTTTTTTTCATTGGCCTCCTTTTGCTTTTACTCTCCCTCGTCCGAGAAGCTACCCTGCCCGCCTAAACCCCTCTTTCGACACATACGCTACCCTCCTTTCATTCATTTGAATCTTGCTTCCGCAAGTCTGTGGCAGGCTTTTCTTTCCGGTCAGCCTCAAGCGTTTTCATCCCGAGTTTATTCCCTCTTCAACTCTTCCATTTTCTTGCGAGACCTCGCCCCCTTTTTTTTTGCGACTCTGCACCTCAAATACCGCGATTACTTTGTTTGCGCAGAGAAGTAATCGCGCCCGGCTAATTCGAAGCGCTTTAACAGAGTTTGTCCTTTCCTGACCGCCCCTTTCGGCAATCCCCTGGGCGAAACCGAAGTATGCCTATAAGTGGTTTCCCACGAGTCCTGGGCTAACACCTCTACTTTAGGCGACCTCTATATGCGTCTTTTGAAACCCCTTTTTTTCCCCCTTTCCTCTTCCTTTTCCCCCATTACGGTTCTTTTTTTCCGATTTCGGGGGTCCTCTTGCAGTCGGTAAAGACACCTCCGCGACCGGAGTGTCTTCCCCCCATCCGTCGAGCCCGAGCGGTTCATTTTTCCCCTTTCCTCTCGATTTTTCTACGGGAATTCCTTCTAACCCCTCTTCTTTTTGCCTTTGCTTCCAACAGTTTCCCGATCCCTGTTACAAATTTCTTTTAAGACGGCGGCTTTATTCCACCTCCGCTTTCCTTCCCTTCTTGTGACAATCCGATTCCAGGACGCTCACTGGACGGCAACGTTGATAACGCGCCGCCTAGATCTTGCGAAACATAGCAGATGGTGCGTTGAATCACGCGCCGCTTCCTCCTTCTTTTCCCGCTTTTCCTTTTTAGTCCCTGCGTTTTGAAGCGCCTTTCTCTCTCTTAATGGAACAAATTTCCTCTCCTGTTTGTCCCCTGGTCAAATGTACAACTTCGCTATCCGCCCCAGGAGGCGAACCTTCTTTCATTACCTCACCGTTTCTCGTCCCCCCTCTTCTGCGCATCCCTCCTTGGACCTTACGCTGACCTTTTATGCCTCGCTGAGGCGCACCTCCAAAACCCTAAGTTCTTAGATTGAAGTCTTGTCTGTTCTGTAAAGAATCCGCGCCACCCAGCGTCCTTTTTCACTCGTTCGCAGAGTCCCCCCCTACTTTTTTTCGGACACACCATTTTTTCTTTGCGCCCTGGGCCCGGCCGGATCCCGCACCCTCTTCTCTTCTCCTTTTTTGACACTCCACTCGTTGTCTGTTTTCCTAAGGACTCCCTTCCCCCTCCTACTCGCATTCTTTTCTATTGTCGGTTTCTCTTCAATAGCAGTACTGCTCCCAAAAGTATTAAGCGGACAAGGTAGCATCGACCCCCCCCCCCTATTGATCCCCTTTAACGTCCCCCCTCCCCCCATTTCCGATCGGAATGTAAGCTCCCGGCTTCCTTGTAGTCGTTTTTTCCCCAGACTCAATTGATAGAGGTACCGTACCCGTGTGAAGGCTCGCGGGAGATCTTAGGAAAGTGATGTTGATTCCCCCTCATTCTTCCCCCCTAACTATTTTTTTGTCTAGTCTCTTATAACTCCTCCCTTTTCTCCTTGGGCGCTAGGTTACCCCTCTTAAGTACATTCTCGGCTTGAATTGTTGACATAGACTCACCCTTTCTCTGCAGTTAATGATTTTCCATGGTTAGTGAGCTGGTTATTCCGCAGAAAAAAGGGAATATGCTCTTCTGAGTCTCTTACTGGAGACTCTTCAATACTTTGCTTCCCTCTTCCCGTTTTCTTGTGGTTGCTCCTTTCGATAGACTTCTTCTGTGTTGGCCCTCTTGGATCTGGTTTGCGGGACAGTCCTCCTCCTGTTCTTCTCTAAATAGAAACCTCTTGAGGGGGTCTTTCGTTTCCCTTTAGGTCGATGTCTGTCACTTCTGAGTGGAAGAGATCGAGGTTTTTAGCTTTCTTCTTCTAGTCCCTTTCCTCGAGAGGCGGTTTGGCTCTTTCGCCTTCGTCTGAGTCTCCCAGTCCGTTACGGTCCGGCCTTCCGTGACTTCTTTTCATTTTGCGTCCTTAACAGATTTTCCCCCTCCCCGGTCCGGAACACTTTTCAGGCATTTTTTCTCGTGGTGACGGGATAGCGATCGGGCTTTTTTTTTCTTTCTCCCCTTGTAGACCAATCTCGGAGGCGCGGCACTCTCCTGGCTTCCCGGCAAATGCCTCCTCTCCTTCTTGCAAGGTTTAGCGGTCTCCTTGTTCCGCGGCGTTGTTCTCCGTGAGCGGGAGTCTTGTTTTTTCTTTCGAGCGGATTGCGCTTCTCGCTCCTCCTTTCTTTTGCACAGTTTGGCTCCCGTCTCGGCCTAAATGACGGCCCTTTTCGGTGTCGCTTGCGATCGTTTTTAGGTATTCATGTACCAGTCCTGACTTTACCCGCCCCCCTGTTTGTTACTCCTCGCCCTAGTGCGGCCCCCTCTATACTTGAACTTCCTTGAGGAAGAATCTTTTCCCTCAACCGATATTGCGCCCTTCATGATTCGTTCTTCCTCAGACGTTGTCTCTTGAGGCTTGGCTCTCTTCCCCTCTTGGCCATCGTATAACTGCTCCTTTGGTGGTTCTGCTTATTCCCGTTTTTCCCAAGACAAGACTTCGGAACGTTCGCCTTTACGTTTCGTTCCTCAAGTAGGCCGCCCACCGGCTCTTTACTTCGTTTTTTTTTCTCCCCCTCTGGTGGTTCCGTTTTTGAGGTTCTTAGATTGGTCCTTAGGTGTTCCGCGCGGGCGAATTTCCCCTGACGGCTCTCCTGCCCTTTTCATCACCACACTTTTCTGGGTCTTTTTCGTCTTCGCCCCCGGAGCTCCGGTAGAGCTCTCTGCATTTCTGTCGGAATGTGCTCGAGAATTCGATTCCTTTTTTCTTTTGCGCCCCCGACGACGTCCTCCCCAGACCAGGAACAGGGGCCAAGCTTCCCGACTGATGTCCTTCCAGTGCTCGTAGGTCCCTCTGCTTTTCTATTTTTTGTGCGGCCCATTTCCTTTTTTCAAAGCGCCTTGACTTTTTTTTACTTTACCCTAAACTGCAATTAGAGCTTTAGGTGTTCTCTATTTTTTTCCTTCAAGAAGCCCCATTTCCCCCGTGGAAGTTTACTTTTACTCCTTCTTTGTAGAGATTTTTCCTCTTGCGGCTGCCGTTTCATTTGAACCCCCCCACGCTTCCTTCCAGATCATGCTTCTTCGTTCGTGCTGCCTTCCGGCGCTTCATCCGCCGGATTTTTTGCCATGCCCACTCAAGCCGGTCTTTCCATACGAGAAACAAGGACTTCAGTCATTTCAGAGCACTTTCCCTTTTGTTTGGCGTTTCTTTTTGCTCTTGTAAGAAAGACGAATCTTTCTTTTGTCCCCGATTCCTCACGGTGACCTTTCTCTTTTCGGTCCTCCCCCGTAACTTTTTGGTCTCTCCGGCATAAGCGCACGGGATGCCTCTTTGTCCAACGATTTTGTGCTAATGAACCCTTCCTCTTCCCCTGACAGATGTGGGTACCACTCAGCCTCCTATCAGTGGGCCTATCCCAGGCCCCA
>Ga0179593_1272950_pt1 | contig 10518 bp, 11 predicted proteins | sample CZODoug2_1_08_16_FD_185931 | JGI IMG/M metagenome (GOLD analysis project Ga0179593, IMG submission 185931) | Vadose zone soil fungal communities from Angelo Coast Range Reserve, California, USA - CZODoug2_1_08_16fungal (PacBio error correction) | ecosystem: Environmental > Terrestrial > Soil >... | reverse complement strand
TTTTCCGCGTCCCCTTCTTTCTCCATTGTGCCCCCCCACAATTTCGGAACGCTTTTTTGATCTTTGTACGCATAACATTAACTGAGTTCTTCTCTGCTTTTCCCTGTGTCCTGGCACGCCATTCGATGGGGAGTCGCTTCCGTGCGGAGCTGGCGCCCCCCTTTTGGAATTTTAGCAGACTTTCCTCCCCTGCTTTTCGGGAGGGCTTACCCCCGGAAGTTGCCTGTTTTTCCTCTAAAGAAACCTTGTTGCCTGCGTGTTGGGCAGGTTCCCTGAAGCAGGCCACTCCTTTTGCGTGCCCGTTTTCCTTCCCAGGTGCCCACAGTAGACCGGTTGTTCCTTTAAATGATTTCCTCACGACACGCCCCTCCAGCCTCTGGTATTCACGAATGTTGCCAACCCCTCAAACTTCCGTTTTTTCTTGCATGCCCTTCGTTGTGACTCAGGTACCCTCCCTATGTCCCCCTTTACACGTGACTACTCCAGCAGATCCTACGTGAGTTTTCCGGTTTTTATTTCTGCCTCCCTTTTCACCCCCGAAACGCACTCCCTCGCCTGCGGGGCCCCCTCTTCATCCCTCATTTTTTGAACTCCTCGTGAGAGTTTCTCCCTCGGTTTTTTTTTTTTTTCGGTCTGTAAAAAGTGTACCTGCTCGGATCACTTTTTCTCGGGCTTTATGTCGTTGCAACAGTCGATTCAGAGAACTTGATTTTGTTTCCCCCCCCCGCTGGAGGGATAGTTGCAGCCTTTTTTGGACTTTTGGTTTTAGAGTTTTCCGGCGCAGGTGTGTCGTTCACCCACAGCGAGAACCTTCCCCAACCCCCCTTTCGCAAGCATTTCTTCCCCCTTAGTGGTGATCCGTATTAATCGTGTGTAGGGCTCATAACTCTCTCTATCCTAAGTCCCCCGAAGGTATTTCAATTTCCAGAGCTGCCTTTTTCTTTTCCCTCGTGTGCTGGAGGATTTTTCCGTGCTTTCATTATTCCTAGAGAAAAACACTCCTCCTATGCCCCAAGATTCTCTTCCTTTTTTTGCTTCTTGGTTTGTTGATGATATCCCCTCGAAAATCCCCCCCAATGCTGTTTTCTTCTCCCCCTGCGCGAGCCTGACGGGAGAAGGCCCATATGAGCTTCCCTCACCGTCCCCAGTATCGTATGTAAGACTTCCTTTTGCCCACTTATTCGTTTGACTCCATTCCCCCTGATAACGTCGACGGCCTTCCCTCCGGTTGAATTTCTCCCCTTTACTGCATCCGGTACGAGGTTTCCCTTCATAGCCGGGTCCTCCGCATCCCCGTTATATCTTCCTCCTACTCAGTTTTTTTTTTTCCGAGTATCACTGACTCGGGCTGGCCTATCTCGCTATAGCACCCTCCCACCCTTATTTTGAATCCTCTTCCCTTGCGGCGCCGGCCCCTGGTTTCCTTAAGTGTCTTTTACAAGAAATTGAATGTTCTTTTGATTTTTAAAGTGGGTTTTGGTGTTGTTTGTTTTGTGTTTTGGTCATTTTTTTTTGTGGCTTTTCTTTTTGTGGTTGTTGCTCTTTCTCTGGTTCGTGGCTCGTGTTGATTCCCCTATCTTTTACGTGCCTTTTGGAGCCATACCTTAGGTGGGTCTTCCTCAGTTTTCAAGATTATCACGTGGCACACGCTGCACCCCCCCAAAAGTCCGCTTTTCAGCTTTTAATATTTATGTTGTGTTCTTTCTTCCTTGATTTATTTTGCACCTGTAAACCGTCAAAAGAGTCCCCTTGTTTCTTCCCACCAGCAGGCATAATGGAATGGTCCCCCTTTTTGGTTCGTCGCTATTTGGTCTTCTTATTGAGGCCACATTTCTACCTGACCCCCCGTCTCTCCGCGGCCTCATTCATTTAAAGTGCTGCGGTCGCTCTTTCTTGGAAGACTGTCCCACCTGCGCCCTGGCACACTCCCCCCCATTTTCCTCTTCGGCCCAAGGACTAAGCTAGAAGCCGCAGGCAAACCTCACCACCCAAACAAAGGGACCCTCTGGAAGTACCGACCCCACTTTACCGACGAAACGGGATGCCCGTTCCACTTCTTTCCTCGAACACGAACTAACCACCAACAAAAGAGGTGGTTGGTAGAAGAGCGTTACGTGCGAATCCTCTGCCTCAGGGGTTTTTCCGCGTTCTAGCGTTTTCCTTTCTTTTGCATGGCCGACATCAACATCGCTATATTCCCTAATCTTTTTTTTTTTCCGTACTTTCCTTTTTTTTTTGTCTGAGTCCCTGGAAAAGTCGCGCTGCTTGCTTACTCGGGGGAGCCACGGCATGCAATCAAGGCTGCTCTGGTTGGCATTTTAGGGGCTTTGGCGGTGGGCTCCCGCGAATGCTCTCCCTTCCTCGGGATATTCTGTCTGTCAACTTTTGAGCCACCAAGGAAGTAGCTTCCGGCGTACCGCCTCTTTTTGACCCCCCCCAACCGGCCCTTTTTCGCAGTCCCCCCCCCCGTTTTGCTGCCCTTTACAAGGTATTTTACGCTCAGGACTTTACGAAACCCCGTCCGTTGACTTTTCCTAAAAAATCCGGACGTTTCTTCTGATCTTTCGAGCGGCCCCCCCCCCCCCGTCTCGAATGTCGTTAGGCAAACCCCCCATGGCTCAAGAGGAGGTCTTTTTATGCTTTTTTTGTCTCAGAAAGCTCCGTGAGTTCCACGGTTTACATTAGTGGTTCTCCCAGGAGACCTTTTTTAGCGGACATGCACGTCTCGTAAACAAACCCTCATGCGGTAGGTTCTGACTCGTAGGGCGAATTTTCCCAGCGATCCGACTTTGAAGGCTATTGAACTTCCCGTTCTTTTTAGTCGTACATATTTTCCCCCCCCATTAGCGTTGGATATGCCTTTAGATTGATGGTTTTTCCCTCGGGCTTAATCCTGGTCACCCTTTTCCCCAAATAGGTTTTCTCCCCGATTCCTTTAAGACCCAAAGCTTTTCTTCCATGTATGTCATCCCTCCGTCCACCCAACGGTGAGTCTTTCCCTGCCGCACCTCCGAATTGTCCATTTCCTTATTTTTTCTTTCACCCCTCCTTCCCACTACGGATAAAGCCGACAGCGTTTTCCGATTTCATGGCCACCCTCCACAGGGCCCCGGCCCTCGGAAGGAGAACTAGCCCCTTCCTCCTCTTCCCTCGACATTGAGTACACGGTATCCTGCCAGTCTTTGTTCCGACGTCCTGTCCCCTTCTCTCCTTCCCTATCATTTTTTTTTGTTTGCGTTTCGGACCCCTTGCGGTATTCGCTAAGTGACATTTGGACGCTAGGACGACGCTGCTTTTGCTTTCCCCACTACGAGCTGTCCGGGTTCTATCCACGTTTTGCGTGTATCCCTCTCTTTGTTTTTGTGCAGATTAGCCGCAAAGATGTTCAACCTCCAGTCCCTGCGGACGATTTATTCATCAGCCCCTGGCTTCCCTGTATTTTCCCCCAACGTTCCATAATCAACGCCATTGACGAATGCTTGAAAGCTAAGATGGTTCCGGCCCCCCCCTTTTTTTTAGCGACCGTTTTTTTTCAACTTTCTCATTATTACTGTACCTCGCAGATGCTAGGCTCGGACGTTATTTTCGTGGCCCTCAACCTCCGCGCGTTGCTTGACAGATGTCTGTTCCGTGGTTTAGTTTTTTTAGCTTACCCCATCTTGGACCCTTAATCGTGTTTCCCCACTTTGATTTTCCATGCTTGGTGGCGAAACGCTGAGGATTGGCAAGCTTTGTTCTTCTTTAGACATCGAGACCCCTCTTTGAGAACCCCGTTATCCCAGGTGGAACCTGCAGGTACTCATATCCATTCACCTGAACGATTCGGATTCCTTCTCCAGCTCCCTTTGCCGGGATGCGATATCCCCATAGAGTCCGGCGTTCCTATCCCTTAACCCCCTTCCCCCCCGGTCTCTACTCCTACGTCCTCTCATGGGCGGTATGACCAACCCCATTCCACCCAAGAGGATGCTGTTTACCCCTAATCAACACTGTAGATCATATCTTGCTTCAAGGGAATTTAACGCTCCCTTCCTTCCTTTCTTGAGTTCATTTTTCTGTAACGCTTCCTTTAGCTCAAAATGTCCTTTCCTTTTTTAGCGTTGCCCCCCACTTTTCTCGCGTTTTAGGGGCTAGTCACACGCGACTTCGGTTATTGTACTTGCTCCCTGGGGTGGTGACCTGTTTTTTGTTGTGTTTTAGGGCCCTTTTCTGCCTTCCCATTCACCCTCGACTGGTACGGTTGGCTCCGAGTTGCCCGCCTATAGCCCCGGTTTGAGTTTTTTTTCTTCGCCGACAGGAGCCGGAAAAGCCCCCCTCGAGGTTAGACCGGGTTGCCCATCCCCTCTCCCACCATTCGCTCTCGCTTCCCTGACCGTGTATCCCGCACCCCTTTTGATTGTTTTTACTTTCTTAACGTAACGATGGCGAGCTTTCTTCGCTACGTTTGACTCTCAGCATGTTTCCAAATTCAAAAGTCACCTCATAATCAGTTCCCTTCTTCACCGCAGACCTTTCTAATCCGGGCGAGAGTCTACCGGATTTTTTTCCTGTTCTTTGACTTCCGCGTTTTACGCGGCCGGGAGTAATGTATTTCGTCGTGAATCTTATTCGGAACTCGTATTTCCCCCTCACTTTGGTGCGTTGGCCTTTATATTTGTTCTGAGTGCTCGTGCATGGGTTTTTGGTCGTCCCTTTTGCGCAGGTGTGAAGTCGGACCCACCCTCATTAGCCCCCTCAGGTTATCCCCTGCGAGTTTTTTTCCGGCATGAAAACGGGTGTTTTTTTGTTTGTTTTTGGGTTTTGGTTGGGATTGTGTGGGTTGTTTTTTGGTAAGGGATTTGTTTTTTTTCCTGTTTTTTGTGGGTGTTTTTGTTTGATTTGATCATCTGATTACTCTCCGTGTAACGGTCTGTTATCCAACCCTCTCCTGAGACGCTTTTCAGCACTTTTTGGTGCTTACCCTGAAGTATATGCTGTTCATTCACCCGCTGCCGCTCGTGTGTATGCCCCTTTGTTGCTTCATCTTGAGACATCCCACCCCTCCTCACAGCTTCCCCGCGGCTTCTTTTTTTTGGTTCTTTTGCTTATTTTTGACGTTTTATCGCTTCAATTAAGCAACCTTTGGTTTGTTAGTGCCGTCACCACACACGCCTTTAATCTCCTTTAACCCTTGGCCGAGTCGTGTGCCCCCTTCCCCCCCCCCTCATCGAGTAGTAATCTTTTGACCTTCGACCATAGCGGATTCAAACTGCGCCTCCGGATTTTATTTTCTTCCCGACACCTCCCTTAGGGGCGTCGGTGAATGGAACGGCTCTGCCCATTAATCCATCGCTCTTGCCCCTTTGTTTTTTTTGAGAATACTGGGATGTCTTCTCCTCGATAGTCGTTCCCCAATATCTCCATCCCCCTTTTGCCTTTACTAGGATCAATCGCGACGGACAATGTCTTTTCGCTGGATTTTTTCTAGGACCGTTTTTCCATGATGGTCGATAATTAACCCTGGTTCTTGGGAGAAAGCTTCGATGTGCGTTTCTATCAGTCTCTTCTTGAAGTGAGTGGGGAACCCCAGCAGGTGTATTGCCCCATAGAGAATCCCAGAAGCCACGGTCAGTCAACAGGAACCCAAAAAAGAAGCCGTGTCCCTGCGAGTTTCTGGATTTTATTGCCTCCGTCTCGGCTTGCAAACCACTAGCTTCCAGACAAGAAAACTCTTTTGCAATGCCCATTTTCTTTTTATGAAACAATTTAACTGGCCTCACCTAGACCAGGTACGTTGAGCGAAGGGGTAAGTATCCGGCTCCTTTCTTCTTACGTTCATTCCCCCCGACACCTAGTCACGCTCATCACAGTTGTCTTTTCGTCGTGGCTTTTTCGAATGGCAACCCCTCACCTCGCCCCTCCCCAATACGAGGGCTCACTGCCACCCCCGCCAGCATTGCCCCACCTTCAACCAACACTTTCCATCTCTTACTTCCTCATATGTGCCCTCGAACCTTCTGCACTCAGCCCAGCTTCCGAATTTTGCAACGGAACCACGGAGGTATCCCAGAACTGCGCCACCCAACTGCAGAGCAGCATTTTTCACCTCGTTGATCGGGTTTTTTTGCTTCTGGTCCATCAACCATGCTCTACGGCCATCTTTGTCCCTGACTTTTCAGGAAAGAAACTGTAATTGGACAACCTCTCTTGAGTAACCTCTCATCGTGTCTTAACAATGGACCCCCGACGGCGAGAATTCTGATTTGTTTGTCCCTAACTGAAATAGTTCAGAGTGGGCTTGGGGATGTATCCTACGAGAGAACAGTCGTGAAGGAACTCGGAGAGAAGCTAGTTTCTTTCCCACCAGGGAGCAAAGGAACCACCTGAACGCATTTCTGAGGTCTCTCAAGAAGCGCCCAGAACGCAGAAACTGGGTCCGCAGTAAAGGAGTAACTCCCTTCCGAAGCTGGATGGGCACAGCCCCTCAAGGATTTGAGTTTACCCCCGCTTCCTAACTGAACTGAACTGTTTGCGAGAGCCCTCAGCGATCTCTTCCACGCACACGTCTCTTTTTAAGTTTCCGTGCCCCCTCTTGCCGAGAGAGTTCGACTCCCGGTATGTCTTCTCACTCAAGTCATCGATACTGTTCGTAAAATTATAGACAATTGTTGGGCAGCGGCCGTTGGACCGTTAGTCCGATACCCCATCACGATCTTGTGATTTCTTTTCATTAGGAATCCGCACGTCGCGCATTTCCCTCGGCCCCTTCGTCAGACGATCCTTCGACGCCAAGTCCTCGGATGGCTTACAAATTGGGCTGGCGATGAACGCCTTCTGGTCTACTGACTTTTCCCAGTTTTTCCTAAAGATAGTGTTCTCGATGTCCTCCCCCCACGTCGCCATTAGGACGAACGGGCCGCACCATACAATTTTCGGTGTTGACATTTGCCGTTGCTCCGATTTTGTCAAATTCTCCACCTTTCCATCCTTTTTGAACCCAAAAGTACCACCAGGCAAGCCGACTCGGTTTTCCTCTTGTACTGGCCACGCAAACGTAAGGACCCGGTCAGTTCCTAGCCTTTCCCGGTACTTCCCGCTCTTCACCGTTAATTTCCCCTTCCCCCTTTTACAGGTTGACAATCTCTTTCCCCTGTTCCGTTCGCACAACACTATGGTCTGGAACCCTTGAACCGGATGACTGCTGGACACGACAGGTATGTCCTACCGAATCGCCGGCAGGTCGTCCTTCCACCGGTTTGCTTATGATCCTCTCTTCCTCTATTTTTTGTTGACGAGATTGTATGCTTCCCCACCGTTCACCGCAAGGCAGGCCCGCGTGGTTTTTTCAGCCTCCTCGGTCGTCTATCGGTCCAGCTTTTTTTTTCCCAGTTATCCCGGTAACACAAATTGCGCCGCTGAATTCCTATCGCTTTTGGCCAGGTTTTTGAAAGGTCAGTTGACCTTTAAACAGGGAAGGCGTCTCTATGCCTCTACTGCTACTTGTGCTGTGGCCTTTTTTCCCTGTCACCCACTCTGACGGCTGAACCTTGGACGTGTTTGTTGCCCCGAGTTTTCTTCTTCCCTGGAACCCCCCCATTAGTGGACAACGGATGCCCCTGAACGGTATTTTTTGTTGCTAAGATTCCCCATCCTCGCTTGTGGTCGCGGAAGCTCGACCCCCGATTTTCCCCATTGTAACCGGAATTGGAGGGCTACGTGTCCCCCCAGATACGCGTTCCAACACCCAACCGGACGATTTGTTATGTAGTCTCGCGCCTGAGCTGTCTGCGGCGTTCGTATCGCTATGCGCAGAATGGTTACTCCCCTCCATGTTCACCACATCATGAGGTTCCCGGTCTCCGAGCTGGCCTTGCCTGGAAAGGCGTGGTCTGCCACATTTCCGACATTTTTTTAGGCGGCCTGCGGTAGTTCCCCTCACGAGTTTTTCCCGAGAAGAGCCTTTTTCCTGTTTCTACGCCAATACTTATCCTTTGCTTTGAGTTTTCCTTTATCCCGCTGACGAGAGCCCTCGTTTCCTTTTCGCACGTCCAATCTCCAGCTCTCTTTTTTGGGGGCACTTCTTGCGGGCGGCTGTTCTCCCTCCGAAGTGTGTTTGCGCGAGGTGTTTTGAGCTTTTATCCTTGACTAGGCCCGGCTAAATTCCTTTTTTTGAATCGCGCCCTCAGGGGGCACCCTTTCCCGCTTTTTTCCTGAGACCGACTTCTAACTGTCGAAAACCGACCCCGCACGCCGGGAGACCGCCCCTTTTTTGTTACCCCCACCGCCCAGAGACCCCCAATTTCTTCGCGCATTTTTCGCATGACTTGGCGATGCCGATACCCGTCAACCCATCGACTTTGTCCTCCTTACTCTTTTCTTCCCGTCGGAACGATGGCGTTTTGACGACTGAGCCTGTTTTTTTATTCGTGCTTTTCCCCCTCAGTCGAGCCCGATTGCCCGGCATGCCAGCCTCTTTTTGCCGCTGCCCGCGGCTCAAAACCTCTTCTTTTTTTTTGGTTTCTGTTACTTTTTTTCCCCAAAAGTTTTTTCCACCCTCCAAGGTTGCTTTCCTTTTTCGTGAAATTAAGGGACCATTTTCGTGTCCCCTTCTTTTTTTGAAGTTTACCTGCTTCATGACAGTTTCCTCGTCCCTACGATTCTTTATTGGTGGCTTCTGAACCGGTGGGCTATGTCCATCGTAAAAAAATCACAGCCTCGACGAACACCCCAACTTTTGAGAAAGGCTCGAGGATTATGCTGACGAGTTGGGGATTCTTATTAGAATGGAGACGTGGTCTAAGGGAACCTTTCCCCCCCCCCCTCTTTGATTATCACAGCGTTACGACAAGGATCCTTCCTTCCCCGGAGCCCCTTTCCCTTTGGTTTTTGCATCACAACTTTGATTTTTAGGTTGGTACATTGGTCCTAACTAAATAGTGTCTAATTTTTTCCCCAACCTCCTTCAGAGGACGAGTTAATCTTTTCTTTTTTTCTGTTCGTGCTTCTTTGACAGATTACCTCCGCCGTCCCAAAGACTCCCCCACCCCCAAATTCGAATTCGCCGAAACCCAACCACACAGGACGAGATTCTGTTTGAAGGAAAAATCTTAGGTCTTACCTGCTCCCGTAAAAGGCGAGTAGTGACTTCTACGTAACCTTTGAAAAGACACGGCGTCTCCCAATCCTGGCATTAGGCTTCTTGAATCTAACCCCAGGTGCGGTTTTTGTCGCTAGGGTGACACCGACGAGATCGGCTTCCAGCTTCCTCATCGTCTTCCTTTCATCCCCCCTCCCCCTTTTTGTTGAGCTCTCGTCTTTTTCCCCCGGGTGCGCTAGCTCGTTTTTCCCTAGCAGGACCCGTCATCCTTCTTTGAATTCTCGTAATTTCAAAATCCGTAGCCGGTCCGCCGTCCCCTTTGCTTTGATCTTGGGGTTATGGCTCGAAGACTTTCCTGCCCCCTACTTCCCTGGTTTGGTGGACGCTCCCGCCTTTCTGCCATTTTTTAATGAGATTGAAGTGTATTTTTTTGAGCGCCCCCCCCATTTTTTCAGTTGGATTTCCTCCAGTGCTTTTCCTCGGCAAAGCTCCACGAAACCATCGCCCCCCCCCATTCCATCCCGCTGGAGGCCTAGTTTTGCGTGTTGATTTTTCCCCTTTTCATCTTCACTCCACCCGTAAACGCCGCATACCAAGTCATTTGTGGCCAAAGAAGTTCTTTTTTTCGAAATTTTTTCCCTTTCTTTTACAGTCTGTTTCGTCCGCATCTTGGCGATGACCCTAACTCACTTGAAGTAAACATGATCCCCGGCTCAACCCAGTCACCCCATGAGCACGCTCCTTGACCCAGTTTTTTTTTGCGCTCTCTTTCTTTGCCTACTGTCCCCCCTGCATTCCCCCCCGGGCCACTCCAACAATACTCGCCTCAGGTTCTTTCCGCGAAGCCCTTTGAATGGAAAACATTCCCCTCACTTTATATGTCCCTCTCCTGTGTCCTCAACTTCCCCCAAAGAACTCCCATACCTTTCTTCAACAGCCCCCGTAAGATCTTTTTTCCGAACCGACCCCCAGTGACCAACCATCGATGGTTTCGCCCTCGACTTTTCCCTCTGGTCCCCTATGAATCCGGGTCCCTCCTGCTGCTTGGCGTTTCGTTTGCTGTCTCCGCGAAACCCCATGAGCCTAGTTCATCTTGGTTCCGACGTGTCCCTCAAGAAACCAAGTCCTCGATGGTGCGTTGCATTTTCATTCGGAACATTGCCTGTCAGTGAACTCAAGCGTAACTCATTTTTATATTAGGTTATGTTGTCTTTTTAACCCATCGTCGTAGATTTGGCGACCCCCCTAGGTCCGTCGTTGGGTTTTTGCCACGCTCCGGGACCCCTCCTTCCACGTGGCCGGTACTACCTTCTTCGCATTTGGTACGCGAATATGTAGCCCCCCTTCCCCCTCCTCGTACTCTCGGCCAAAGATTTCCCCCGGTATGTGCTGTCGCGCGAGGTAACTCTTGTTCCGCTCGTGCGAGGTTGTACCATGCGCCG
>Ga0179593_1663731_pt1 | contig 10519 bp, 13 predicted proteins | sample CZODoug2_1_08_16_FD_185931 | JGI IMG/M metagenome (GOLD analysis project Ga0179593, IMG submission 185931) | Vadose zone soil fungal communities from Angelo Coast Range Reserve, California, USA - CZODoug2_1_08_16fungal (PacBio error correction) | ecosystem: Environmental > Terrestrial > Soil >... | reverse complement strand
CCTTCAATAGATGAGCCTGGCTCAACTGAATGTATACTCCCCTTCCGCCCTGCGGGAGTTTTTCGCAAGCGTTCCTCTGTCGATCGGCCAAACACCTTGATCGTACCTTCATTTCCCCCGGCTTTATTCGCACTTCTTTCTCTTGCCCCTTCCTTTCGCGCTCCCCTTTTTTTTTCCTTTGGAGATGCTGTTGAGGCTGACGGTCTATGAGGAAACTCAACTTCTTTTTTTTTTTCCTCAAGACCCCACCCCTTGATCGTGTGGCTTCGTCGCACCATTCTTTGGTGAAAGGCCGACGACGCTCTGTTTTTTCTTTCAGACGATCTTTTTTTTCCCGTTGAGAAGCTCGCCGCAAGTTTTTTATCCTCACGCTCCCCCTCCGCTGGAGGCACCGTTGCCGGCCCGTCGACGCCCTTTGTTTCCGACTTTTCGCTTTTTGCCATGGGTGTATATCGCAGCTGCTGACTTTTTACCTTTTTTACTTTTGCGATGCGACGTGATGCCGCATGCGGATTACATTTTTTTTTTTTTTGTTTCGCGCGGGTTGCAGCGATTCGGCCTTCCCCAATCAATGTGTCCCCGGCTCGCTCTTCAAGGGCCAGTGGGTTGTTTTTTTCTTGGACGTGTTCTCTCCTTACGAGCATCTATTTGGACCAATTGCACCTCCGGTCATCTCCCAAAAGCTTTTCCTTTTCCTTCCTAACTTAGACTGCGCATCAATGTGCGCGACTTAACCCCCCTTCTCGCATTTTTTGAATTCGGGTTGTTTTTTCCCTCCCCCCTCTCGCCGCAGTTGTTTTGCTCCAGTTTTCTTTTTCTTTTCAACTACCTTGGTTGTTTGCTTCCCCCACATTCTTTTTTAGACCTCCTTGCTGCGTTGATCGTTGACCATTTTCGGTCCAAAACACCCCTCCCAAGAATCTCCAGATTATCACCCCGCGAGCGTGTTTTTTTTTTGCAGCTCCGAAAGTCCTGAAGCATTTGACTATACAAACACTTTTTAACCCCCTTTCGTGCCCCTCCAGGTCAGGAACCTTGGCGTGAGCCGCTACCACCCCGTTTTCCCCCCTGAACTATTTGTGGGGGTATCAGAACTGCCCCCCCGATTCTCAGGTCGAAGGTAGCCTCCATTTCCTTTCTTTATTTTTTCGAGACTGCTACGGGCGTCTTTCTTTCGCCTTGGAACCACCTCCTGATTTTCACCCCATCCTTTTTTTGCGGGTTAAGTGTTTTTCAGCCCACAGTTTTTTTTCCCCCAGTTTTACGTGGCTACGCTTTTCCGGTTGCCCTGTACCATTTTTTGCAATTCCCGGTATCCATTTGTTCTTCACTTCCCCCTGCTTGTTCTTCTTGCATATCTCTCCCTTTCCCATGTTACACTTCCTGGTGACTCGTCCTTCTTGTCTTCCCGTTCTTGCCCTTTACAGATGCCGAAGTGTTTGCAATCCTTCCTTTCATTTTTCTTTGACATGTTGCAACTTTCGCCGGGTACCCTTTGTTTTCCTATGCGTCATCCCCAAGATGACCCCGACGAATTGCGTACTTTTTTTTTCCTTTTTTGTGCTCCTCTCTACGCAGTAGTCGTGGGTTCCTTATCGTTCTCCCGCGACCGGTTTCCCCTCCTTTTTTCTCAGGTTCCCCTTTCCACTCCTATTGGCGCAAACCCCAATTTCGGCAGCTGTTTTTTTTTTTTTTCAGCCCTCCTGCAGCATGCCTCGCGATCCCAGAAAACTTGTTTCCCTTTTTTCCCTGCGCTGAACCAATTTTTTTCCTTTAAGACCCAGGTCAATTGTCCTCCGATTGCACCCATGTTCCTTTTTGCCCTCACATCCTTCACCTCATCTCATCGATCCATCGTTCTCCCCGTTTTCTGCCGCCCCCTTTTGAGTTTTTAGTGCCGCCCACTCTTTCCCTTTACTTTCTCATCGGTTGGTGGTTTCTGACGTCCCCTTAAAGCCTGGCTAGCGGTCATAAGAATTAAGTTCAGTTCGCTTCGCTCCTTTTTCGTTGTTTTTTCCACCCCTCTTCCTTTTTCGCACAATGAAGTCTTTTTCCGAGGCTCACGACCTCCCCCTTCGTTTACATCTACCTTCCCATGGTGGATAGTCTTTCAGGACGCTTTTATCCTTTTGGGGTTCCCCCCCCGACATCTTCGGTTTTGACTGAGATTCGGGCTGGTGTCTTTTGCCCTCTTCCCGATTTAGCCCGTCGTATGTCTCTCGGCCATGTGTTTGAGTAGCCCCCCCATTTGTTGTAGGGCCCAGACAAAGACACAGCTGCGCCAATGCCGCGCATGCGCTCGATAGTCCCCTCTGCCCTTTTTTCACTTGGTTTAAGCCTCCCTTCCTCGACAGTGCGCGCAGTATCTGTCTCTTTCACTCGAGCCCCCCTTTTTCTACCGCTTCCCAAAGCCCTTATGGTTTTTACTTGGTATCTTTTGATCTTCTCCCCTACCTGCGTCCCGTGAACCCCCCACCACCACTTCGCATTTCTCGAGAGACGCAGGCCCCCTTTTTTGGTCCGCTCGCTTTCCTCGCACCCCCCTCCCATCGCCCCCTAGGCTCGTTCCCCAATTCTCATTTTTTTTTTTTCTTCTTCCGTCAGCAGCTGCTCGACCAAAAATCAGGTTCTTTTCTTTTCGCTCCCAGCGATTATGGGCATTTCGCCGTTTCGTTGTGTCGCGTTCTCGCTTTCGTTTGTCCTCCTGCAAGCTGTTCGCTTATCCGGTGCCCCTTTCCTTTTTCATTCTTTTTGATAACCTGAAAAGCCCTCTTATCCCCTGCCCCGACTTCCGTGGCAGCGGCGCATACAACAAAGACTTTTTTTTAATTTTTCTCATTTTTTCGGCTTCCAGTACTGTTGTTTCTAATCCGAGCGTCATACGCCCCCATCTGTTATTTTCCTCTCCTCACTCTTACTCATTGCAGCTCGTACTTCCCTTCTGATTTTCTTCCAGGCTTTTTCTTGCCGTCTGGTTTTTTTTGCGATCGATTCAGTTACGATGCGTCTTTCCTTCCTCCCTAGCCTTTTCGCGCGTCCATCTAGTTGAGCAGGTACCTCTTTTTTTTTGCACCTTTTCATTTTTGAGAGTTGCGAGCGCCGGAAGCGAGAGTTTTTTTTTTATCCTGTTCTCTTTCATCTGCTCGGCTTGCGCCGGGCTTTTTTTCTCCCCTCTTCACCTTTCCCCAAGCTCTTTCCTCCTCCCGGCCTCGCACGAAGTTCTTTCTCTGTTACTGCAGTTTTTTTTCCGAAGATTATATGATATGTTTTGCGGCTGACTCCTTTTTTATCGCTGGTTTCCCCTTGTGTTTTTCGGTATAGTCCATTTAAGGTGTCTTTGTTCTTTTGTTTTCTATTCTTGCCCATTATTTTTCTTTTCCACTGCCGCCCTTGCCGTCGCGTGGTCTTATATATTTCGTACGATATTGAATGTTCCCTGGAGGAAGCTCGAGTTAGCTGGCAGAGCCATCCGCTCGTCCAAGCGCTTTTTCCAACGTTGCCGCCCACACGTCGACGGACAAGTTGCCTCCTCTTTCTCGTTCCCACGGCCTTTTCCCTGAGGGCTATGGATATTAGCCGCTTCCCCCTTCCTCCTTATGTCCGACCTCTTTCGGAGAGTGCTATTTGCTTTTTTTTTCTTGGACGAGACTTTCTTCATTTTTCACTACCTTTTTCTGCGGCTTTCTTCAAGGAAAGTTTTTTTTGTTTGGGTTTAGCTCCTTTTTCTTTCCTTTCTCTTCCCTATTAGCGACAAAATTGCGAACAGAAGGGCTGGATTCCCTCTTGTTTTCCCTTGACTGTCCGCTTTTACTGTGAGCGCATGAGGGAGTTACCCCTCCTTCTACGCCCTTCTCCCCGAATTCGGGGGACATCGCTTCCGCCTTTCTCGGCTTTGCATTCTTTATTTTCTTGGACCTAACCTGGGGTTGTCCGCAACGGTCTTCGCCCCTTTCGCGGGCGGTTGATCGCGATTCTAAATAGTTCCCCCCATTTTCCCCGAATATCACCCCCCCAGTTTCCCTTTCGTTGCGATATTTCCGGTAATCGATTCCTTTCCGCTCCAGAGGACCCCTTGGTAACACCTCTGTGTGTCGATGCGGCTCCAGGTCTTCCCCCTTTTTTCTTTTTTATCCTCACCCTTGTTCAAGGTTTTCCCGGATCGGTGTTTTCGTTCCTACCACCCCTTCGAAGCTCTCGCGAACTAATCGGATCTTGCTCTTGATGCCCTCTTCGTTACTTCTTTTTTTTTTCAGAACCCTCAATATGGCTACGTTAATGGTTCCCGGCGGGCACTTCGGTCATGGGTTTCCCTCCCCCTTTCGCACCCTCAGTGGGTCCCATTTCCTCTTTTTTGTTGTACCCACGCAGTGGGAATACTGCGACCCCTTCTTTCTCTTGCTCGCTTTCTCAGAATTTACGGATGTGGTGATTCGAAACAAACTCACTGTGTTTCTGCTTCGGTGTCATTAGTGCTTCTTCTCCCCCCCAGCGAATTTTCCATCATCTGTTCGATGGGCATCGTCCCAACGAGGAGACGTTTACGTCCCGCGCGCGACTGCTACCAAGACCCCCCCTACTTACTTCTTTTCACCCGTGGTTTTTGTTGAGAGAGCTTCGCAAGTAGTCGTGGGCTTTAGGCCGCGCCCCTACGTTGCATTTACTCCCCCCCGTTTTTCCCTTCATCGACCCTGGATGAATCCGATATTGGCCCACCAGCGTCGTTTCTGTTTTTTTTCCGCCGCTTGAAGCGCAGCATGACAATTTTTAGTGTGGACAACTAACTTGTGAAGTGGGATTGTATCCCAGAAGCAATGCGTAGACCAACACCCTAAAGCACACAGCACCTCCGGACTTCCCAAGGTCGAGTGTGGTTCACCCATTCCTTATACCACTCCCCTCTTCCCCTTCGTCCTTGAACACTGTCCTGCCATTAGTCCTTTTAGTGCCCAGCGCATTACTTTCTTCTCTTTTTGAGTGGTTTATTTGTTCCACCCGGTCATCTTACGATGATCTCCCTTCGCGACTGCTGTCTTGTTCAGTTCGGTTTCGGTACACCGTTTCCTTCTTTCCCCCTCAGATGTGGCTAGCGGCGTTCCCAAAGTTTTTCCCGCCCAATTTTGTTCCCTTTTGGATGTCCTGCTCTGACCTCCCGATTCCATCTCGCACGCCCTTCTTGGCACGTTTGCTGACCTGAGATTCGGGTTTGTTTTGGGTACCTTTACTCTCTTTCTTCCCCCTAGTCTTCTTCCGAGCGGCCCGCTTTCCCTTTTATGTGGCCCACCTTTGGTTTCTCCAATACAAAATCCCCAGCGGCGGCCTGCAGGTGCGTTTCCCCATACCCTTTTTTTCTGCATGCGATGCGGGCTTTTTCAACGACTCTTTTGCCCTGAGAGCGCATTCTAGCGATGTTCGGCCCTTCGGTTTGAAGTGAAGCCTCCTTCTTTTGGTTCGCAATTTGGTCCCCCTCTAGTTTTTTCTGAGTTTCTCGGTTTCCCTCCCCCCACAAACACTTCGCGGATGCAGTTTCAGCACAGTGAATTCGCCGAATCGCCGTCCCCCCCCCCCTAGCCTTGGACTCGCTACCAATAAGGTCCGGACTTTTCCTTTTTCAGAGTCATCAGTTCCCCTAATATACAACTCAGGCGCCTCCCTTTTCAAAGTTCCCCCCTTTTTTTCGTTACTGGCGGCCCTCCGGTGTGCTCCCCCCGGCCGTCAGGTAGTTTCGCCCAGGCCTGCGCTTCTTCTCTTTTGCCTTTTCCCTCCCTTTGCATCGGAAACCGCCATTAGCTTTTCGACGCGAGGCCTTCATTTTTTCCCACAGAAGGGTTGCCGGAAGCTCCCGCCACACGTTTTCATCCCCCCTTGTTCCTGTGCAGGTCCTGTTGTGTGTTTCCTCAATCCGAGCCTTCTCCGCAACTCCTTTTCTTCGCTGCGACGACCCGACTTAATTGCAATCTTAAGAAATTCGTGCGATTACCCCTTCCGGGATTTTGATTATCTTTTACGGCCTTTTTTTTTGCCGCTGTCAGACCGTCTGCGCCGCGCGCAATCCCTGCATAGTCGCTGGCTGCCTCCCATGTTTTTAACGCTTTTTTCGCTCTCGCGACTCTCTTTTCTCCTCCGTTGTTGTTTCTTTATTGCCTCTTGACATTAGAGCTGCTTCAATAAGGGATCGCCGTGATTTAGGTTTTGTTTTTTTTTGTTCTGCGTCGCCGTTGCGTCGATTCGGCCACCTATTCCCCTCCTTCTATTTTTCCGAACGAAGTCTTAGGGCTTGCACTTATTCAGCGTTCGCCTTCCCTTAGTTGATTGATTTTTTTTTTGACGTCTCTTCTGAAACGCAACAGTCCTTCGCCTCCTCCTCCACCTTTATCCTTGTGGTTTCCAATTCCTTGTTCTCGCTCGCGCTGCCGTCTTTTTCGGGTCTGGGTTCTCGATTCAGGGCTATGATTGGCACCGTTCTTCCTTCGAGTCTTTTGCCCCTTTCCACGATCCCCCGCAAAGGCCTCTGGAGATGACACCTCCACCCGTGGACGCCCCCCGCGACCTTTCTAAGACTGTCTTTTTTTGCTCTCCAGCTCTTTTTCTATCTGCTGCCTGAAGATCGTCAATTGCGATTGCCGACGTGATTTTTTTTTTTTTTTGTCTGAGTAGCTATTTGGCGAGGTGTTTGTTTGACTGAGATTTCAGTCTCTTTTGCATGTTGGCGACGTTTTTTCTTGAGCCGCTGTTCGGTTCGACCCCTATGTCATACATGACCCCCCCTTGCGAACCCCCTCAGGGCTGCTTCAGCTGCCTCCCAAGCTCTTTTCACCTCCCTTCTCCAGTCTCGAAGGAGGGCTGCATTGCCTTTTTTTCCATTCATTCTATTCGGGGGATATGCCTCCTTTTCGCCTTTTTTGCTTCCTTTGACGGTGGTTGGGGTCAACTCACCTTATATATTTAGAAGACTGGCTGCGTTGTCATCGGTCCTCGAATGGTCCAAAACACCAGTCCCGATTCAGTCATACACCCCTTGCTTCCCTTTTTGGTTGTCCCTTTGCAGTAGTCCAGCGTCCTGATCGGACTATCCAACATTCTTTTCGATTCGTTCCACGGACGGCAACCTTGGTTTGAGCCGCTTACCATCTTATTGTTTCTTTTTACAAAACAACCAACAAAAACAATGGCCTTCGGGTTGCTCCCGCCAACAAAGGCCGCTCGGTCGCGAAGGGCGCCCATCTTCTCCTTGAGCTCAGAAGGGTTTTTGCCGCCTTCCCAGAAACACTAAACGTATGCGAACTTTCGGGTCCGTTCTTCGGGCTTTTTCCCCTTTTTTTTATTTTTTTTTTTTCTCCCTCTTTAGCCTTTATTTGCTCCTTGGGCCCCGGCGTCCCTGAATGGTTCTTCGTTCCCGGTCCTTGCCCGCTTCGGCTTCTGCCCCACGTCACATTGGTTCTCTCGTTTGCTTTCATGGTTGATTTCAGCTTTCCATGCCCCCCTCTTTCCGAAGTGGTTCCAATATCCCGTCCTTTTCGTTGACATTCGCCGCGCACCGTCTAGATCGTTTGTCAACCCTTCGGCTCCCTCAACACCATGTTCTACTCTCTTTTCCTAACTCGTTTTTTTTTGGTTTTTTTCTTTTAGGTGTTTCATCTTTATGATGTACCCGCTCTTACGGTTCCCTGCTCTCGTGCCGGCGGTCCATCTCCCCCTCCGACCCAACCAGCTTTTGCCTCTGTGGCATGGCACTCGCTCTGCAGGCCTCCCCTGCTCGCTCACCAGCAACTTTGTATTTGGTGTTCTCTTCGCCTGCTGGGTGTCTCAAAACGCCGGGGACCCGCACTTGACTTTTTTGACCCCCGGTGATGGTTTGTACAGACTCCATTCCAGAGGCCCTTTGAGTTCCCCTTTTAGCCACTAGGAGACAGTCCCCCCCAGTGACCCGCCAGGTGCATTTCTTTTGGTTACTGCGGCCTACGCGTCGGCGATAGCGGTCCCTCCCCCCTATTCTCGTTCGCCCTACTGCGAGTTCTCCAGTGGCAGGTAAACACCCCGCCGATAAAAACTAAGATGGTGTTTTCTGGCTCAGACCTCAATGTTCCTCCTTCAATTCCATGTTTGTAGTCCTGCTTATTGACGCTTTCGATCGCCCCCACTCACCTCTCCGGTCTTTTTCCTTCGGGGAGGTTGTTGGCCCCTTCATTTCTGCGGCCGATGCCCGCGCCAAGTCTATGGAAACATGACCCGTGAGTGCGCCCCCCCCCAGTTGGGTCTGGCAACCGACCCATCTTGCCAATGCCGCATTCGGTCGCGATAGCCCCCGATTCGCCTGCTCGTTTCCCATCTTTTCATCCTCCCGTGACTCGCATTCGGCTGTTTCGGCAATAATCCTTTTTCTTTGACTTTCTCCCCTTTTTTTGGTCGCTCTTATTTTTTTTTGTTTTTGTATGAGTTCGAACTATGTTTCTCGACCCACCTTTTCGCCTTGAATCTCTAAGCCGCAGGCCTGGTCGTGGAATTGCGAACCCTTTGTTTTCAACCCCTCGCCCACCTCGGCCCGTTATCACGGTCCCCGGGTCGCCATTCCGATTTCCTTCTGCGTCCCTGCAGCTGTCAGAATCCCCCCAAACCCTATGGCGCAGGTCGCGCTCCTTTTCTTCCTTTTTCGTCACTGGCTTGCGGGTTGATTTTCGTTGCTTCAGTCCTGCCCGGCTTTTTTCTCTCTGCTTCTCCGGGCCCATCATGTATCTACTTCCCTCTGCCTTTTGCCGGAAGCTGGCATTCGAAACCAACTCTTTTGTGGACGGGAATGCCCTCCCCCTCCCCGGTGACTGTGCTTCGCAGGGTATGTTGCGTTCTTTTTTCTCCGAGCCGTGCAACCTCTTTTCCTCTTCTTCGGATTCGACTCCTCAATTTGCAAGCCTAATTAACTTCGTGCGATTCAACTTCTTTTTATTTCGAGTAAGATTGGTCGGTGGTCTGCCGATCGATTGGGGCGATCGACCATCCCTCCGCATCGTTTTCCATTCTCTTAGCCCACCCCCACCAAAAACAACAAAAAAAAAAAAACCCCCCCCGTCTCATCTGAGTTTGGTTCTCTTTTGTTGTTGGCTCCGATCGCGAGCAGTCTATCGAGCGTACATGTATCCCACCCTTTCTGGTCGCGGGACCTCGCGAGTTTTTTGCGCGGGCGGTCGCCATCGCTTCTCTTTCACATTGCCAAGTATCTATCCTCCTCCGGCCCGCACGAAGTTCCTTAGGTCATCCTTCGCTATAAGCACTTTAGATGATAGTTGCGGATGGACCTTCTCGGCTGAGGTCCCCCGCCCCCCCTTCCTGAATCCTAGGATCGTGTGGCGCATTCGGCCCCCCCCCTCCTTTGGTTAGCAGGCCCCTCCTCATTGCGTTCGTGATGGTGGTAGGGGTTTTTTTTTTCTCGTAATGTCAGTCTTGGCACCTTCCCTCTGCCTCTGCGCTTTGCCGTACCGCCCCAACTTTGCTACACCGTTGCCGCCCCAAGTCCTCCCCCCACCAGCTTGCTTTCCGAAGATTCTGCGCCCGGCTGCTGGTTGGGATATTCGCCTCCTCTGTTTTCCCTCGCCGCCTCGATGCTGATTGCGGTTCGAGGCCATTGGCGAGGTGTGCGGGTTGACGAGGGCGGCCGATCGTTAATTCTTTCGGGCGAAGGTGTTTTGGTCTTTGAGCCTGAGCTCGGTTAGCATCTTTTAGCCTCTACCCCCCTGTAGAACATCAGGGCTGTTTCAGCCTGTTCCAAAGATGTTTGCTCTTTGCGAACCTCTTCCAATCTTCTTGCTGGATGGCCTCGTTGAAATCGCCCTCACGCTCCTAGTTTGGGCCATCGCGGCAGCGCGGCATTGGCGACGTTTGTCTTTTTTTGCGCTACCCCTTTTTTGGCCTTCCTGGTTAATTCCGCACGTTCCAGAAGCTGGCTGAGTGGCCATTCCCCCTCCTCTAAATGCAAGTTGGGACACCCGTCCCCGACTCAGTCCTCCCCCGCTGAATTTTTTCTCTTGATTTAAGCAGATCGTCCTCGAAGCAGGACTCTTCCCCCCTCTTTTGAACACATTGTTGTCGATGCGGCTCCACGGATGGAACCTTGGGGTTTATTTGCCGATCTGGGGGTTTTTACCTGCAACAAAGTCGCCTCTTCTCAACTCATCAATCTTGATTCGGCTCCCGCTACGCCGACCCCCCTTCGTTTTTTCTTTCCACCCGATGAGACGTAATGGACGGATGCAATGCGGTGCCTTCAGCCACTTGCAAGTTATCCGATGTGATATGCGGGAAGGGATTTGCTGACCCCCCCCACGCCCTTCATACTTTTTTTTCGTGCCGGTTCTCTCCGATCGGATGATTTCCCCAAGTACCACAGTATTGTTGATGCGAAGTCATGTTGCGTGTCTGCAGAGGCTTGCCATGCGCACAGCATCGATTCCTCGGATTTGTTCGATCCTTTCTCGGCAACTTTAGAGTATGGTTATTCTCGCTAGCCCACTAGGACCCCCCACGATATGCT
>Ga0179593_1604358_pt1 | contig 10519 bp, 8 predicted proteins | sample CZODoug2_1_08_16_FD_185931 | JGI IMG/M metagenome (GOLD analysis project Ga0179593, IMG submission 185931) | Vadose zone soil fungal communities from Angelo Coast Range Reserve, California, USA - CZODoug2_1_08_16fungal (PacBio error correction) | ecosystem: Environmental > Terrestrial > Soil >... | reverse complement strand
AAGATGGCGCGCTGACTTTTCTTAAACTTTAAAATAAGATTCTCTTCCGATACAATTGCGGATTGCAGTCGAGTGACCTTAAGTATGTAAGCGTAGAGCCATTCCCTCCTTTTTTTCCGATTTCTGCTTTTCAACATAATACGTTTTGAACCTTCCCCTCGCAGCCCAATTCCTGCGTATCTTTATTTTTGTTCCCCCGTTGATACCCTTCCCTGACTCAACGGCCCCTCGTCTTCACACTTCCCCAACTAATAGTCACCATTGACCCCCCTTTCTCACTATTCTTTCTCCCACTTTTTGGTGTTTTTTTCCCAGGGCTACTAGAGGGAAGAGTCTCTTGCTCCTTTTGGATCTTTTTTCATATCCCCTTCTGCTCTTCTTCAAGCCTATGTCGGCTGATTTTCGCCTTACCTCCCTGTGCGGGATACCATTTCCATCTTTTGGCTCTTGTTTCCTTTTTCCCTTGAAACTAGTTCAGTCTTCCCGACGCTCTTACCGGCTCTTCCGAGCGTATATGGCTTACCCTTTTTTTAGAGGGACGACCTCTCTTTCCGGCGATTTGTGAGCGTGAGTCTGACTTTCACCGCCACCTTTTTATTTCTTCTTTCCATCCCTTTGAGCGGTGGTGGTAGCTGTTTAGCCAGTCCTGTGCATCCGTCTATGACAAGTCTGACGTAAATTCTTCGAATTCCCCCCACTAATCCCCCCCGCCTTTTGAGGCACGTAAAAGGCTCTACGTCTCTGGGCAGGCAGGGCCTACTTTTCGTCTTCGCCCCTTTCCTCGTTACGTGAGAACTAAAACACGTTTTGAAGCTTTCGCACCACCGGCTGGTGCCCGATCTTCTGTAATCTTCTAAAGCCAATTTCTCTTAAACGACTTTCGGCGTCCTCCTTCCGCCCTTTTTGGACAGGTTTAGTTACTACTCATCCCATAACTCTGTGTTTCATCCTCCTTGACTTCGGGTGATGGATTTTTTTAATTTTCTTTCTGGGTAGCGGGGAATGGCGGATAGGCCCCTCTATTTTGGGCATAATGGGTCATTTTCCCCCTTCACAACGCAACGTTACAAAGGCTATTTCAAGCTCTTTTCCCCGTCTCCCAATATACCAACATCCGAACCCGAGTCTTGCCTACCTCCAGTATCCCTACTCATTGCAAATTCTGTGATTGATTTGACTTTCTGGATCTTCGACCAGCAAGCAACCTGGTCCCCTTCGTCTTCGGCTTCTCCCTGACAGTTCGTAAAAACAGTCTTAATTCCCCTCCTCCATTCTCTTGAAACTCCTTCCTTCCCTTGATTAAGAAGTCGACCCCCCCCCTCAATTTTTTCATCACCCCGCAGAGATATCCCTCTTAATTCATTCCTGGTGAACCCCTTTTCACCTACCTCTGGGATTACCCCAGATATTTGATAGTCCCTTCCCAAGTGTCTCCCTAATCCCCTCTAGTTTACCAGTGTTTCAGTAGGGTCCTCGATGTCTTTTCTCTTCCCCCCCCCCGTAGCCTCCCCATCAACGATTCTCAGCGAGCTGAGTACTCCTTATCTAGGATAAACTTGGGATTTTAGGAGAGGAGATGTTGACTTTTTTTTTTTTTTGACTTTCTGCCCGACGATCCGTATGCTGGGTACCACTCGAATCTCCATTGAAAGAATTAACATCCTTGCCCCCAATGTCAGCCTCTTGCCATTCCCCCCTTCCAACCTATATGTCTAGTGATAATGTCATTAGGTCCATCATTTCGTTTTCACCTTGTTAACAGATTTGGAATGATGCTTCCACCTTATCTGTATATATCGAACATACCTTTCCCACCCACCTGCTCCTGAATTGCCGTGCTCCAGAGGTCGCAGCTTGAGTTCTTCGTCCTCAGGCCCCTCTTTGTCACTCGGAACGGAATTCGGTCCTCTTCACCCTCCCGCATGCCTAAGTATCTTTTCAGCTTATCCTGCGAAATTAATTATCTCTCTCGAGTCTCTTTCCACAGGCATGACAAATGACGCTATCTCGCTGCTCGACGCCCCACTGACATATGAATTTTCAGCTCCTTGCGATTAGACGCAGCCCGGTACCACGTTTCCCCCCCTTATCTTGTCAGAGAATCCTGATTCCAAACCCTTCAAACCGCTGCTTTTTCCTTCTTTTTCTGCTCTCCAAAGGTGGAGGCACCAACTGTGCCTAGTCTTGATAACCGTGGAGCTTTCGTCTGTGTGGGTTATCCCCTTTTTTGTTTTCTCCCCCCCCCCAAGGGTTCCTATGCAAATTAGCCTTTTTCGCTTCTTTTTTCAAGATCACAGTTTTGGATATCGCTCTGCGGGTTTCCAAATCTCCTTGTATGTGTTGCGATCTCTTTGTGATATTGAGTGCGATTCCGACATCTTTTTCTTCTTTTTCCCTTTTTTGAGGCAGCTTTCCCTTTCCTTACCTTCCTTTTATCTACCTGCTGCAAGTTTATGGCAGCCCTACATGCAATTTTTTTGAAGCCTTCCCGCGTTAATCAATGCCTTAGGTTGGTCCTTTGACTTCCCCCGTTTTTTTTTCTTTTCGTGGAAACCTGGAAACGGTTTGTTACCCTTGCTCTCCCAGATTTTCTGGCCCACTGAAAGCGTAGAGTTGACAGTCTTTTTCCCGATCCTCCCTATTTCATTCTTCAGTAGCTACGCTATCTCTCATGATTCGTCCGCAGTCTTCTCCTCTTCCCCTGCCTCATGCAGAATAGCTTGTCTCTCTTTGTTTTTTTCCGACCAAGACGGTTTTAGTTCAGGTCTATCTGCTTCCCCTCTGACTTCTTGCAATATGTCCAGCGTCAACGTCGGTGAGCGCTTGTTTTGAACCTTCTCCCCTCTCCACCCCTTAAGGCCAAAAAGAGCCAAAGCCTTTCGCTGCTCTTCCAGCGTGGCGTGATGAAACTAATTCCTCCGTTACTTTCAATCGACATATCGGCCGACACGCGATGCATGGGTGACAAAGGTAGTTTTCCTCGTTTACTGCTGGACCTTTCCCGACCCCAGGTTTGTCACTTTCCTCTGGAAGGGACTTCGCGAAGATTGTACACGAAATCCTCAAAAATTCTAGCTTTTTCTTTCCCCCCTGCAGTTGAACCGCTTCCTTCTCGAGAGGAAATTGATGGTTCTAGTTTGTACTCCCCAACCTGAGCACTAATGAACCTTGAACAGAGGCCCTTTTCCCTTTTGGAGTTGCGTTCCAGGCAGATCGTCCTTTTTCCCGATCTTTTTGAGCTTTTATTCCCACCTTACACCTTTTTTCGCCCGTCCTTCTGTCAAATTTGTGTCCGAAGTCTCATGATTGGCTGTGGTCCCGCGGATGGAGGCCGTTTTGCTTATTTTCAATTTTCTTTTCATTAATAACGACCTTCCTTTGGGCCTTCTGCAGTGCATCAATCCCCTTCCCCACGTCCTACGACATCCCCCATTCAACCTCTTTTATTCTTCTGTGGTGCGCAAGGAAAAGAACATGTCTGATTTTCTTTTCGCGATGGTTTGGTAGCGCAGGCGTCTCTTTCACTTCTCTTGACAACCTTTCCCTAACCTGAAGACCCAAACCATCCGGGGACGTCCCGCCCCCTCTCCTACCCCAGGCGTATTACCCTTCCCGCACGTCAAAAGGTCTACGCGTCTCCCCCATTTAGTAACCCCCCTTGTAGGCATCAACCCACTCGTCCACTTGATGTATCTTGCCTCCCCCGCACTCTTTTTTTGTGTAGCCCCCTCTAATTCGAACAAGCAAATACTTGCAACCATACCCCCTTCTCATGTTTTCCCCTTGTTCCGGTATCAGCGTACGACCCCCATGAACGCCTAGCCCCTTTCTTCTTCGGAAGATACCTCTTTCCGAGAAGGTGACGGTTTCAGCCTCTCCTTTGTTCTTGGCTTTGACGACGTTTTGCCCCCTTCTTATGCTGTACCATTCCACGAGGAGAAGTTGACCTCCCGTGCTACCCCCCAAAAACGGGCGAATTTCCCCGCCGCGTCTTCCAGACGATATGTGATGGGCTACGAATCAGGTCTCAGGCGTAGTCCCGTGAAAGAGCTGTATCCTGTTTGATTTCCTGTTCAGCTGGGACAATACGACCCTTCTCCTTCTAGCCCGTCACCCCCTCGTGAGTCCTCCCAACATCCTTGAGGGACCCCCGACCATGATACAGCCTCTTCGTCTCTTCTGCCCCCTGAGATTTTTTCTGTTTCCCCCCCCCAGCAAATTAAGGCGGGGAAGGAGCCTTTTCCTTCCCCTGACGTCCCCTTTTTTGAGCAAGGCTCTGCCATCTCGCATCCAGTTAATCCCACTCTCCCTTCTTAGAACAATTCAAGTTTCCTCTCTCCTTTTACGACTTGATTTCCGATGGCCTGGGAGTCGATTTCCGACGCCTCCCCTTCTCCCATAAGCTTTCCTTCCCTTTGCAGGTTGAATCGGAATTATGTCGGCAGTTATCTCTCTCTTTCTCCTTTTTTTCTTTTTAGAGTTTTCCCCCTGGACTCCTCCTTTGCCCGAAAGTTCTGAGAGATTCTGCTTTCAGTTCCCCCTTCGGCCTTCGAAACCTAATCGTAAAGGCCACCCCCAACTTGTACACACCACTTTTTTCTCCCCTATCAGTTTCCATCCTTTTTTACTCTTTCTCCCGTCGGGTCAATAGACGTTGCTCTAAACCTTTTACCCCCGTCCTTCTATCGTTTCCCCAGAACCCTTTCTTAGGCTTGGTTCAGTCCAACCTGATTCTGAGTTGTCAAACGTTCGTCTACATGGGGTGTGCCCTCCAGGGAGGAACCTGTCCCTGTTCTTACACTAATGGGTGAGCGATGATCCGATTTCTCTTTCTCACGCGATGATCCCTCCCTCATCGCCCTTCTTGGAGATTCGTAGCGTCCAAGCATGATCTTTTCCCTCTCTCCCTTTTTATTCTTTCGAGGTAAATTCCCCGGCGCCGGGGCGTTTCTCTCCCTCATGTAATAGTTCTTTCATCTCTTTCCGCATCCGTTTTGCTCACCGTCGGCATACAACGGGACTCCACCCTTCTTGCATATGACCAGTCCCCGCCATTAGTCTCGGCCCTCCTATAAAAGGGGCGCTGGAAGTAAGCGAGCTCACTCTGACGCCAACCCTCCTCCCTTCTTCCCAAGATGTCCAAGGCTTTTGACCATTGTGCTTTGTTGCTCAAAGAGTTTTTTTCTTCAATGGCGTACTTCGTGTTGAAGGTGGTCTCTGGGTCTTCTTTCGTCCTCATATGTGGGATCCGTTCGCCTTTTTTGCGAGTTTCCTTTATCACTGGCTGGCGGCTTGTACCTAATGTTTTCGACGATTCTTCTTCTTTCCTGGTTTGTTCCTTGAGAACCCTCAAAGTGGCGATGCTCACGCTGCGCGACCCCCTCCCCTCTGACGGTCGTCGGACCCACTCCCCCTGTCCTACGCCCCATTGCCTTTCTTTAGGATTCTTTTCTGTGGACGGACATCGAGGGAGGCGGCAACTCATACCCGTTGGCACCCGTGTTACGGCCTGAACCACCTTCCATGACAGGCCCAACGATCTCTTGCCCTTTTTCAGTTGATGCGACGTTCGGACACATTTTCGTCTCCCCTCGTCGGACTTGCGCTTTTCGGGCCCATTTTCCCACTCTTCAAACCCTTCAAGTCTGGCCCACCCCCCTCTCTTCTCGTCCCGCAACACTACTCGGATCCTCTCTTTTATTCTTTTTTTCCTTCTGAGACTATTTTGTAAGTTTACACACCTTTTGCGACCCCCCATCAAGCTTCAGAGCGCTTGAGTCCTCCGCATCCTCCTCCTTTCCGTCACTCGGAGAGGGCTTTTTGCGGACTGCTTTTTTTTTACCTCCCTCGTAGTCCGTCAGCTGGCTCCCTGTTCGGAAATGCAGTTAAACGTTTGAAAAAGTTTTTAGGATTTGTCCAGTTTGACTGAAGTCCCCGATTGTAGATTGTCGAGGTTTTCTCCCCTCCTGTTTCCACGTTTTTCAATAACAGAGTCTCACAGCTTTCTAGTAATGTCCGCCTGATCTTTTTCCTCTAGATGCCACCTTTTTATTCAAGACTGAGTGGCCGAAAAGCGTGCCTGAGTTTTTCGACTCAGCGAGCTCCTCCCTGAATATGTTCCCCTTCTTTTAGGTGCGCAGACCAAGCACTGCACGCCTTATTTTTCCGTTTCCTTTTCTTTTTTTCTCTTTCTCCCATGGTTTTCTCCTTTAGCTCATTAAAATGAATGAAATGCGAGTCTATGGCCTTTGTTCAGCTTAATTTTTTCACGCCAATCGCAGCTAACTGCGCGAGCGTCCCCTGTACCTTTTTAAAAATTCCCTTTTCTCCATGAAGTGAGTCCCACCCCCCTGAACCCCCGGGCCTTCCAAGACGGTGCATCAACCTGTGGACACCAATCCTGTCTTCGGTCAGTCTCTCCCCTTCGTGGTGCTGATGAGGATATTTTTAAGTGGCCTATTCCTGAAGAACAAACTTTGCCGCGTCAAATCGCCTTCTAACTATCAGAAATATAAATATCCCTATCTTGATCTTTAATCAATCCCGTTGTGTTGTTCTCGACATTCCGAGGTCGAGAGCCTTCTGCTCCCCGGTCAATTTTGGCCCAGCGAATCCGTCATGGGATTTCCCCCCAAGAGCCTAAGAGACGCACGGTTACCTTTTCTGCAGCCCCCGTTGGATGACCGCGTCATCCATCGCTTTTTCTTTCTTGGCTTATAATCTCCCTGTATGTTATCGAAAGGAAAAGTTTGTAAAAGGGAGGTTCTCCTCATCTTCTTTTCTTAGATTGTCTCTTTGACAGTGTACAGGACGACCCTCTGACATTCACTTTTCCTTAGCTCCGCTAATCTCTGACATTCCTTTCTCAGTCCTCCTTGACCTCCATAGAGGCGTGCTTTTTCTGTTTCTGGAATCCCCTCTCTGTCCTCTTCAGGAGACGCCTCCCCGCTGTTAATCTTCCTTTCCCCTCCGTCTTAGCGCTTGGGTTGGAACTTCCGATCTCTCTAGCTAGTCCTCCCAATCCTTTCCTTCAGATATCTTCCCAAGTCGGTGGAGATCTTTTCCTGTCAAACCGCTACCCATTTGCTCCGCATCACCGAATATCGGGTGCCCGCGGATTTTTCTTTCTGCCCTCCTTCTAAATTTATCCGTTAATGCTGCACTCTTCTTCCACAGTCTGACGGATTCTTTGTCTCCTTTTAACCTCATACCCCTTTAACACTTACTCCGCAGCGTTTTTACGCCCGTGCGTCGCTTTCGTAGGACTTTTCAGAGAGCTCTGAAGTTGGCTTTTTCGACGTGTAACCGGTTTTTCATCGCGCCCTACTGACCCCAATTCCCATTCTTTCAAGGTCTTGCGAGACGTGTTAACCCCGTTTTATCTCTCTTGGAAGGATTTGGCGGTGCGATTACCTTTCTTCCGTCCCGGATCTGGACCTCGTCTCTAACAAAAAGAACGTAGTCACCGTTCCTCTGGTATCGTCGTTGGATTGGAATGCTGACGGTTTCCGTTTTCCGTTCTAAAAGGAATTCCTTTGGGTCCTTTTTGATGAACTTTGAAGCCCGTTCTTCCTCCATAAAGACCTCCCATGATTTCTCGGATGTGGGAAGAAAGGCTGGTTCCTTGGTCCCTGATGGGAGCTTGTGCCCTTGCGTCTTCGGCATCGCACCTTTGTTTATCCTTCTTTCCAGCTCGCACCACCAGATCGACAACTCTTTGCCGGCGCCCTTTTCGCCAAGTTTGACCCAGTCACGCACGCTTCGTCCCTCCAACAAGTCTCCCCTTCGCGAGTACAGCGATTCCCATGTCCCCCACCCCTTCTTTTGACGCCCCCCGATTAGCCAACGAGAGTCCGACTGAAAAAATCTTTTTAACACCCTCGACCCCCTTTGACTGACCTGCTGTACGTGGTTTCCATTTTCGTTCCCTCGCATCTTTCCGACAATTCCGAGGCCCGCCATCGCTATGACCGTCCTTTTTCCGGTGTCCCTCAATCGCGTGATTTTCTCAGAGTGGCGGCAGAAGGTGACCCCCTCCCTTTTCTTTCAGTTTATCATCCTTATACGGACGATCACACTCACAAGGTCCTACCTGTCCTCCCCCACTCCAGACCCATGTTCTGTGCTGGCTGTCCCCTTGTTCAACAATTTTCCTCCTCCCCCCTTGATGAGCAGGATCTCCTCGGCAGACCCAATTCATAGCCGCAACCAGAATAGTGGTCTTCTGACTTTCCCCCGAGGTCCTCACCCGATCAAGAATATGGCCGTCCCTTTTTCCCTTCCCGTTGGTTTTTCCCCTTTTAGACCAAGCAGCCCCACCCTTCTTCTCAGAGCTTCAAAAATGACGTCAACATCTTGAGCTTGTCTTGTTTATCCAGACATCACCACGATCCCCTGACACGCCGGTGCTCTCGTCCAGTCGTGACGACTTTTTTGTGAATCCGATGGCGTTGGGCGTGAGTTTTCGAACGCCCTGGCCCTGCCCCATCTGGAAGATTGGGCGGCGGCCCTGGGAGTTCGCTCCAGGGCTCTCTCTATCTTTCCTACGCTTTGATGAGATTCTCTCACTCGGAGACAATGCCTTCCTCGTTTAGTTATGATGCTCCGGCGCAGTTTTTTTCCCTACGACCCCCCCCACTTCATCCCAAATTTTGCTCGTCACGACCTTGTCCATCGTGGGCTACCCCATATTCGTGTCTTCGTTGGTTTATGTCACTGGTCTTAGCTCAAGAGCGGCCTTTAAATGTTTCCATCGCCGTCCTGCTTTTTCTTCCACGACTTAAGTGTTCCTTTGGTAGCCGACCTTTCCTCGTGCGTCCGAACGGAATACATCTTTCTCGCTGGTCCTCTTGACGACATTTCGTCCGGCCGAATCACTCTGGTTGCGGAGATGAGGATTCTCCTGGTTTTTGCTACCTTTATCTTCCCATGCTGACTCAGTTTTACGTTCCGATTTTTCTTACGAGCCACGAACAGCGGCGGTATGGAGTCCGGGTCAATTCGGCGTGGGGGTGGCTTTGTTCAGTATTGATTGTCCCTCCTTCCCCGGTTACGCAGACAAGAGTCACTTGCCGCCCCAACTTAAACGCATGTAGATGACACTCTTTCCCGAGTTCCCTTCTTTGCAGGTCTATCAGACTGCGATTCTTTATGTCCGTCAGCGCGTATAGAACGCCCCCCCGTACCTCCTTAAAGATTCCCCCCCATTGGTTGCCCCCGTATTTTGCTCAGCTTTCTAGTAATCTCAAAGTTCCCTGCGTAAATGGTTCGTTGTTGGGCTTTTGGTCGTACTGTCTAGCTTGTGGGTGCGTATTTTTGCTGGAGCGTTATGGACGGTTTCTTTAAGAAGATGGCTCTCCCCTTTTTCGGTTGTCGCTTCCCGGGACGAATTCCTATCCGGCTTTGCTACATACGGAGTATAGCCCCTTTGTGATCCAAGACATCAATCGACCCACTCAGTGCCACAGGCCTAATTCGCTCAACCCAACCTCCTGGACCCTCACGACAAGATAGGTCTCTTGCGTTATTGTGACACTTTACATGAGTTGAAACCAGTTTCAGGCAAAAGTTTTTTTTACCTTTTCGGAGGGCGTCCTCTCACGGCACATTCGAAGTAAATGACCTCAACCCATGACAGACGAGACCCAGAGCGGTAAGTTTTGACTCTTTTCGTCCCCCCCCTCCCCCCTGGAGAGGCCCTTTATCTTTGATCCCAACGCTTCAACAGCCATTCAGTCTGGGCACCTCTCCTTCGTAAACGTCTCGCCCCCAGATTCAGAGTGTTAAGTTAGTCCGATGGTAGACCTTTTCATGTCCCTCCCCCAGTCCTATTGAGTCCCGAACCTATTGATCAATTTTCTGAGTAAATTTTCTTTTTTCTGTGGGCATGTTCCGTTCCTCTCGTCCGTCTCAATTGGCCAAAAAGCCTTGGGTTTTCCCCCATTTCCCTCCCAGATCTAAACCCTTGTTCCTAATTTTTTGTTTACTTTCTTAGTCTATGTCCGATTGATCCCTTCTTCTTAGGCAACAATCTTTTTTTCGGTCACCGATTTCGCGAATGGAGATTTCAGGCCGGAATTGCCTTTCTTTTGGAGTCTCTCTCGACCTCTTTTCCACCCCTTCGATTTATTTTCCCCAGGCTCACTTTCCCTGAGTTCTCGACCTCTCCTCCCTTTCCATGTCACGACTTAGTTCTTTGCGAATTTAGACCAACTCTATTTCCTCGTTTGCGTCCCATAATGTTCGAGATTAGAGTTAGCGACTCCCTGATTTTGTTTTCGCGTAGCGTCTGGCCAAATCGACCCCTCAGTGTTTTCCGCGAATGGCTAGGAGGATCCCCTCCTTTAAACCTTCCGCCGACGGTCATACATTAATAAGATGAGTCCCCCCGGGACCCCCACGAATCGCGGGGAATCACAGGTGGAGGCAACCCAATTGCCTCATCCAGTTCGAGACTGTTGGCCCCTTTTTCTTAAGGACCTTCGATGCGCAAAAATTGACTAGATCAGCACTCTTAAAG
>Ga0179593_1591865_pt1 | contig 10519 bp, 11 predicted proteins | sample CZODoug2_1_08_16_FD_185931 | JGI IMG/M metagenome (GOLD analysis project Ga0179593, IMG submission 185931) | Vadose zone soil fungal communities from Angelo Coast Range Reserve, California, USA - CZODoug2_1_08_16fungal (PacBio error correction) | ecosystem: Environmental > Terrestrial > Soil >... | reverse complement strand
ATAAAAAAGAAACACCAGATGCTTTCCTTCTCCCTTCCCCCCGCTGACGCCAAGCTCCGGAATGGCGATCTCTGGGGGTTAGGTTTTTAGAAAAGATAAAACTTGTTTCAGAATCCCCTTAATGAAGTTTTTTTCTGCTTTTTCTAGCTTGCATGGAAGTACTCCTCCCCTCCCCGAACCCCAACCCTCCCCCTGGATTAGGATAACTCGTCGGTACTGATCCCGATAAATAAGGTTTCCCAGAATCTCTTCACCTCCACCTCGCTCCTCCATCTTCATCTTTCCGCCGGATTTCAGAAATGCCCCCTTTTCCCCATCTCAGGAATTCCGGATCCACCTTAGTTTAGAAAAGTATGTTCCACCTTTTTCTTGCCCCCGTTATCAGGACTCGATTTGCGTCCATCCTCATCGTTCACTTTTCCTCTAGAGAGCCCAATCTATCCCCTGCGATTGGAGAAGGGCTGCCTCTTTTTCATCTACAGCGATAAGCTCCCCCCTAGTTTCACGCCCCATGAAGGGCCGAAAATCCCGCTTTCTTCGATTTTAGAGTGGTCGGTCTGTGGTTTTGGGCTTTTTTTTTGGAAATCCGGGGGGCGGTTTCCCGCCTTTTTGAGCGGAATGGAGTCGCTTTTACCTGAATGTGTTTCCCTTACCCCTGTGGGGGTTTACTGGCGGGTTTTCAGTCTCGAACGTTTACCCGTGATCTTTTTGAGCCCGCTCACTCCTAGACCTTGTCTCCCCGGTTTTCTTATGGTGAAACCTGACTTTTTCTCTTCGGGCGGTCGTCGTACTTGTCCAGGAAGGTTTTTTTCCCTTTAGACTGATGTAAGATTCTCCCTTTTTACAGTTTCTGAGAGGCATAGCCTCGTCTGGTAACGGAACAGGCCCCCCACCCCCCTCCGCGTAGGTGGAAAGCCTTTTCTTTTTTAATACCCCTCTTCATATCTGCCCCGTTCTCTCGAAGTTTCGGATAGAGCCCCCTACGACCTGAAGAGAAGTCTCATTCGTTTTAGTTGGGTCCCCCCTTGATCTTCCCTCCCACTTCCACGATGGAGTTGCCTCGTTCCTGGTAAGCCCTTTCTACAGCGGAGGATTCTCTGTAGCTCACACGACCCCCAGCCTTCCCCCCAGTCCTAACCCCAACGCGACGAATATCACCCCCTGCCCGTCCGCCAGGCGACTTTCCCTTTTTTCATGTATCTTTTTCCTGTTTAGCCCTCCCTTTCCAAGCCCTACGAAGAGAATCTTCTCCTCACTGACCTTTGAACCGACCATCCTTTCTTCATGAAACCCAAACTAGATTTCTGCGCCTGATTTGATAAATGAATCTCAACCACTTTTCTTTACCTACTGCCCCCCGTTCATGACCTCTTTTTCCACACGGAAGACGCCTTTTTTGATTTTCCGCAGGATCTTATATTTTTTCCTCATTTGTTGATTAGAGATACTGCCCTCGTATGGACCTGTAGAAGTTTATAGCAGAGTTCTCCTTGGCCTATAGTATATCTTGTCCACTTTTCTTTTCCAGTATCATCTCCCTACTTTTTTTTTTTGTGTTTTCGACTCATCATGAACAGGCTTCTTCTCCTGCCGTCTAGAGGTGGATAGTCTGTAGCTTGGTATCGGGCTTTGTCATACCCCTTTTTATTCTTTAGTAATTCGTACCGTACAGGGATCCTAGCGAAGGAGTTTTAGCTGTGTTTCCCTTTCTAGGTCTGCTGTCTCTACCGAGCAGGCGCACTCGGTATTTCTTTAACTCCCCTACTGACCGGTCCAACACCTTCGGTTCACTTGAGGTGCCCCCCTAGTCCCAACAAATCGAACTTCTCGGCCGTCGTGTCTCGCCCCTACTTTTTCCATCCGGATTTCGTCTTTTTAGTCCTACGCTGCGTGCTGGATCCGTTGAAGGTGTGCAATTTCCCAACACGTGTTTGGACTTTGGATTCCCCTTTTAAGCGGTGGTCCCCTGCACCCCCTTTCTCCCCCTATTAAGGTAAAAGACCTCCTTCTTCCCAATTACGTGCAGTCCCTTCTTTTTTAAGTCCTCCCTTCCCGGCCGATCCCCCAGAAGTTATCTTCCTATAACCGGGTAAGAAGGATGCCCTTTCCTCCTTAGTCGATGGATCTCCCCCTCTTCGGTCCTTTTTCTCTCCTTGCACGCCTTTCTCCCCTCACACCCCTCAAAAGGGAAGAAGTTGTCCCCTCCGCGCAAAGGAGTGGTGAACCACCCTCTCTTTCCTTAACTGCCAGTGCCCCCATTTTTTTCCTCCCCAGTCATACCACCATCGCCCGGTATCCCCTTATACATAGGACTTCTTCGGTCCCCCTTCCGGCTGAATCTTCGAGACTGGGGCGACTGCGCCTCGGGCTCCAGCCAATGGCCCTTTTTTTTTTCCATGGCAAGTACTCTTAGCTTGATGCTTTTCAGTGGAGAGGGATCTCCTGGGAAGACAAATCCTTTTTTCCCCATACTTTCAAACTACAGATAGGTTCTCATGGCCTCGATTAATCCATTCTCTTATGGCTGTTTACTTGGGCTGATCTGCTGTTTGACGACTTCTTTTCAGGAGCGTCGTTTGGTAAAAACAAATGATAGTCTCTTCCTCTAGGTTCCGCAATGGACCTTGGGGATGTTCTGGCGGTTTCTGTATCCCTTCTTCTTTTCCCTTAGACCCTTCAGAAGGCATGAACGATTCATTTTTTTCTTACATGGGGGATGTGGAGACCCTCTGACTCACTTAGGATTACGGCCGCGTGGCCGCCTCATCCCTTTTTCCCTATTTTTCTTTTTTTTTCTGTCTTTTTGTGGTCCGAACTGTGTTAAGAAAATATTTGGTTTTTTCTCCACCCCTCTTTAAACATATCCTGCTTTCTTCGGGCTTGCTTCTCCAAGGTTATTCATCCGCAATATCCCCGATCTCAGGAGTGAATATTTCACGACCTGTGTGGGTCGCAACACATTTTCCCCTCCCTTCCTCAGTCAAAACTGCAGTTTCTTCTCCTTCTGAATCCTGTCTGTAAGACCGGACTCTTCAAGTTCAACTGGCTGGGTAAAGATACGACTTCCTTTCCTGGGCCTAGGGAAGATCCCCCTTTAGTTCTTCTTCTAAAAAGTCTTGATAGTGGCCAGTTTATCCTCCCCTTTCAAGGACACGTTACTCTTTCGACCCCCAAAAAAGTTCTTTACGGCACGGTTCTCATTTCCTTCTTATGGTTCCCCCCCTAGGTCCCCGATTCACCTCAGCGATCTTTAAGATACTTATGGAGGCTGGATGTTTTAGTGACGAGCCTTTTTCCTTCTGGCCTCCCTCTCCTTTGCCCCGACCTACCGTCGCCCAACCCCGGCTGGGCCTAAACCTTTCTTTTCAATTCTTCTTTCCTCCTGTCGGCCTTCTGCCGTCTTTTTTAGACTCGAAGGATGTTTTTCCTCCGTGGCTTTTTCGAATTCCCTGTGAGTGCCCTGCTCTCCTCCCCGGAGCACAACTTCGTGGCTCTGCGCCCGCTCCGATCGTCTTGAGCTCTTGGTCCTTGGCCTTGGTTGCAATGACGAAGATATTTCTTTAGGCTCGGTTTCGGATAGAGATAGCCTCCGATACCCCCGTCCCCCATCTTCCCACGATCTGCTTTCTCGTTCGGTGCCCTTGTAATTTTGAGGGAGGCTGGACTCTTTTCTTTTTCCTAGTGGTTGGTTGTTTCGATCGATAGAGTCCGGTCCAGTCTTACTCTTTCCAACTCCCTCTTTCCTACTACTCGTGTTTTTGTTGTTCGATCCTTTTCTCCTTTTCACACCCGACCTGGCGTACTCGATCGGATCGAGCCAAACCCGCCATTGACGGCAAGTTTTTTTTTTGCTCAGTCCTCCCTCCCCTTCCTAAGGTATGCCACCCTAGACAGACTCAAAGAAGGATAGGGACGATGGCTCTCATTCCCGCGCGCTTTCCGAAAACGATGCCTCTTTCTCCTTCCAGCCGGCTATATCGCCCTTTTTCCCCAGACCCCGCATGCCACTTTTTTTATTCTCTCGAAGCCGTCCCTGGATCTTTTACGAGTTTTTTGCTCCAGGCGGAGTCGCTTTACGAATTCCCACGACAAGGATTGATTCTCATTCAACGTTCTCGCACGCAAACGGCCAGTCGACCCCCGTTTCTTTTCCTTTTCTATTAGTTTCCTTCTCCCAACGGGAAGGTCGCTCGTCAAAGACGGTTTTGTTTGCGTGAATGCCCCTACGAGAAAAGCTTATTGCAGTCCTTCCCCCTCCCGGATCCCACCACCCCTATCCATCATTGTGATTGCCCTTCTCCTTCTTGCCCTTCGTTGCAACCCATCAGTAGTTCTTCCTTTCGGCCTTGCAAGGAAACCATCATTTCATTTTTCAAGTAGTTTGGAACTGGAAGTCTGCGTCTTGTTTCCTGTACCGCCTGGTGCTCCTCCGACACGACAGGTTCCGTTTTCCACAGCCTCCTTCACAGTAAAGCGTTCCTTCTGTTCGCTCGTCCAGTTCTCTTTCTTGCGAGAGCCCCGCGAGTCTCCCGTCCTTTTCCGCGCCCTCTTTTTAACCGTTGGGGCGCCCAATTTTTCCCCCACTCTGTTACCCTTCTAATCACATGCCACGATCTCGGCCCAGAAGATCCGGCTTCTCAAGTTCCCGAGATAATCCGAAGCTTACTTCTCATGTACCATCCTTTTTGCCGAAGACACGACTTCGTCCCTTTTTGACTGAGAGAATGGGTCTACGCGCCCAAGCTGGACGGTCGATTCTTTCCTGGCACCCGGCTTCTCTCAGGTTAATGCGAGATCCTCAGAGCGTTTCTCCTCCTTGTTTCAAGTCCCTCCCCTCCTTTTTCCTGCTTGGGCTTCTCGCCTTGAAATTTTTTAGATCTGATCGAAGATACCTAACTCAGAGGTAGAACTCTTGCGGATTGAGCCCTACCTCATGTGTGGGGTAGGATAGACTTTTTTTTCTCCCTCCCGTCATTAACCTGACCTTCGCATTCAAGGAAAAGGCCCCCTCTCCTTTTTCCTTCTCTTGACGCCTTCGGGTTCCCCGATCTGTGCTTTTGTGTAGTGATAACGTACGGCGATTGCGTTCCTAGGCACCCGCGGTCCTTTCATCTTGAGCTTTTTTTTTTCCATGAAGTTTTCAATGAATGTAGCTGTTCCTGTACGCATCCCTTCAAGGAGAAAGATGACACCGCTTCCCGACTCCTTCTACAACAGAAGTCCAGATTAGAACCCCGTTTTTTTTGTGGTTTCCCTTCTTTATGGGTCACTCCGGTTTTTTCTATGTGTGTGGAAAAAAGACCGGCTCGAGTCGGAGGTCAAATCAGGGCCCTTGGTTATCTTGCCAGTGCCCCCGGTCCTGGTAGCGTTTTTTCCTTCTGCTCCCTTTGCAACGGTCATCTTTTCTTTTTACCCAGTCGAACTAAGAGAATCCTGAACGTCTTGATACCCTCCTGGTGAATCGCTTTCTGTATGGACCGGGGATGGAGTCTCGACTTTTTCCCTTCAAGTCCTTAGTTGGGAAACGTCGTTTGTGTTTCCAAGAGGCGGAGCATGGCAAAAGATTGGGTCCCTGCTAAGGACCAAGTAACCACCACGTCCCCCTTTTTTTTTCCCTTCCGCCTTTTAAGTATAAAAGAGTTTTCTCTCCGAAGGGATGAGCAAATTCAACTCGAGCGAGGCACGGATTTTTTTCCTTTATTCCTTCTCTGGTTGCAGTTTTCGTAGTAAGGAAACCTCCCTCTTTTCAGCAGTAGTCTGTTGAGTAGAGCCTATCCGATGTTCCACGTATTTTTTTCAGAGTACTCCAGAAGGACCCCGCGTTCCCCCCCGACCAAGCCGGCCAGCAGATGATACTGCCATGGCAAGAAAGTCCATTTCTCGACCCTGTACTCGTCGCCTTTTTTTCCCTTCCCTTAAGCCCTACTCGATCAAAGACGGACCCTCGGGCGGACACTTTATTTTTTTATTCTTTAAGGCTCCGCCCCCCCCACTAGAGTTGAGGATGGAGAGATACTCCAGTCCCTTCCCGCTACGTTGCCCCCCGTTTCCAGACGAGCGAGGTCTGATGGCTCTCTCTCCCCATGAAGTCCCTTAAGGTGTTGTGTCGTAGGTGAAAATCTCCAGTAGGGTAAATAGTTCCTATATTCCCTCTTTCTTTTCCGGGGGGATACTATTAGCGTGGTTTCCTTTTTTTTTAACCCGGTCTTTCGAGCACAGGTCCTTAAAGACAGTGGGTTGGTTTGGAGGTTGAGAAGGAGAATCGAACCCCATTCTGGTATCTCATTCTAGGTACTACGCATCCAGACTCTTTCTTTTCACCTGGATGTCTCCCCCACTCTCGCTAGACGATTCGCCTCTTAGGGCCTACATCTTAGGTGACTTCGGACCTTTGTTTTAGATGTCGTTGGGATTTCCGATTCCACCTTTCTTCCCTGAGCCGAAGTGGCTGGACCCTCTTCCCTTAATTAAAAAGAAGAGCTTCCCCCACTGGGTCTGTGTCCCCTTTTGTTTTCCCCCGGACCACCCTTAGAATGCACGGTAGTGAGATCCCGGATAGGTATTAAGAAGGAGGTCGAACTCTTTACTTCAATTTTTCTTCTGAGTTCACTAAGCGATTTTCTTTTTAACAATTTTGTTTTTTCGTGATTTTTTCCGGGACCCTAAGCTTTTTCCTTCCCCCGGGTGTCTCTTCACCCAAGCAGCTTCTATCTGCAGTAGTTACCTTTTCTCCTCACCTGCCTATACAAGCATTTCAGTTTTGTCACCCCCCTCAAGGCGAAATTCTCGTAGTTTGTGATTCCCCCAAAATACCAGATGCCTCCTTTTCCTCTTGCCAACAGCCGAGTACCCTTCGGTCCAGGCCCCCTTCTCAGGTCCTTCCTCGACCGTCTCGCCATTTTTTGGTGAAAAGGCCCGCTCTCCTCCCACAGTTCCAAATACCTCCGGTCACCCCCCCCCCCTCAACGCCCCCAAGCGCATCGGTCCCCTTTTTCCTTCTTCCCTTCTTCTTTTCTTGCGCTTCGTATTTCGAGAGTACCGAGCTCCGGGCAGCTAATGGCCACTTACTCTCTCTTCTCCGATTGTTTCCCGGAAGCTTACCGATGTTTTCTCCTTTCTCCCCCCAATCTCCTTCATGGTCAACTAAAGATCGGGTTCCCCCTCGCATGAATGCCCTTCTCTTGGTTGCTTCATTCTTTTTCTCCTTTCTTTCCGCGTCTTCCGGTTTCTTTCCTCCTTTTTTGTTCTTTCAGTACTTTACCACCCCTCTATATAGTCTTTAAGGGGGAATGTCCTATGTAGGGCTGACTTTGTGTTTACCTTGACCTTCATGACAACGATCTCTCGTCTCGACACCCGGCATGACTTCTTTAGTCCGGTCTTCACCTGTTTGTCTCTTTTCGCGCATGCCCTATTAGAATTCAAGGCTTTGCCCCTCCCCCCGCCATGCTATAGAACGGAACCCTCTCTTTTTTGGCTTGTTTCCGAACAGTCTTGCCTTTTAACACAATGTTTCACCCCTTATGAGTTCTTAGGGACAACCCGGTTAATAATCCTCCTTGGCCGGTATTCTTTTTCCCCTTTGCTCTTCCTCCCGGTTCGCCCCTGGGTGAAAGAATACGATGGTCTCTCTTGTGATCTGTTACTTTTTCCTTTTTTTCAACTGTTCCTAGGCGCGTCAACCTTCTCACTCTTTCCCTAATCGCGGTAAAGAAAGGCCCCGATTCCCTCCCCTAGACCCTTTAGGGGAAACTTTCCTTCTATTCTCTGGTCGGGACGATGTTCCAGTCTTTATTTTTTCCCGTGTGATCGTGGCCTCCCGTTGACTTCCCTTCCAGGTACAAGAATGACTTTGTCCCCCCTCCCTCTAGACCAAAGTGTGTTCTGTCCTTTCTTCTCTACTTCTGGTTAAAGAAGGTAAGCCCTTTCATGTTAAAGCTCACTTCTTGAGCTTTATTGTTCTTTTCTCCTCTGGTCCCCTCATATGAAGTCTTTGCGCGTCTTGAAACCATGCCCCTTTTCCGGTATCCCTCCCCGGTAATAAGCTCCCCTTTGTCCAGATTAACATTATATCAACTGCTCTCTCCTGACTCCTGTTTAATTGCTTTGCGGGCGATTCCTGTTACGGATGCCCTTGCTCTTTTCCTTTTCGCAATCGCCAGAAACAGAAGAGCCCACCCATTCTTCCCGATCTCATACGGTCTTCCTTCCCCTCGCTTCGAGGCGGCCCCTTGGACCCTTCTTTTTTCTTTTAGAGCCCCTGCCATCCTCTCATCCGTACAGCGTTATTCGTGTTACGGAATTTTTTTTTCCTCCCCCTTTACTTTCTCTTTTTTACAGCGATCGGCGATCCTGCTTGCCTGTTCGGTTGCGCTTCTTTTTTTGATGTCGTCTTCTCTTTTTTTTTTTCTTTTGACTGGTTTAAATGAAGTGGTTTGGTTCCCTCGATCTGCTTCGCCGCCTTTCTCAGGCAGGCCCCCCTCCAAGATCCTCTATTTCATTCCTTGTTCTCTCCTTTCAGAATATCTTACTCCTACACTTCTCTGATCTACCTTTTCCTCGAGCCCCCTTTTTTTTCAAACTTCCGTCCAGTCTCAGCAAGACGTCAGAGCATCATTCCCGCGAGACCGAAGGACTTCCTATGGACTCGATGAAGATAATAGGCTTGAGCGTCTCGTACCCCATAATGACGACGCTTTTTTTTTTTTCTCGCGTTCCTTTTCCTTTCAGACCCGTCCTCTCTTTTCCTTAGCGAGCATTAATAAGGGAAAGGTAGGAGCTTTCGGCTCCCCCCTGCTCAGGAGGATAGCTTTTTGCCCCCCACTTTCTCACGACAAGTTCGGATCTGACGGAGCGGCCGCTGCCCCTAACTCCCCCCCCTTCATCGTTAAGAGGGAAAATTGCTCACGGTCCCCAGTTTCCCGAAGGTTGAGATAGTCCCTCTTTGTCTCCCTCTTCGCGATGATGATTCCTATCCTCGGAAGCTTTCCCCCTTTTCGAATCCACCTCCCTCAAGAAAACCGCTCCTACATTGCTCGAAGATAGATGATGTCTAGTGTGAAAAAAGAAGTACTCCGTTCCCCCCCCCCCCCCCCCCCCCCCACATCCCCACCCACACCCCACCCCCCCCCCCCCCACCCCCAACCCCACCCCCCCCCCACCCCCCCCCCCCCCCCCGCCCCCCCCCCCCCCCCCCCCCACCCCCCCCCCCCCCCCCCCCCCCCCCCCCCCCACCCCCCCCCCCCCCCCCCCCCCCCCCCCCCCCCCCCCCCCCCCCCCCCCCCCCCCCCCCCCCCCCCCCCCCCCCCCCCCCCCCCCCCCCCCCCACGAAAGGCGAACCGTGCCCCCCCTCCCGTGTGCATTTTTTTAAATACTTCCTTTCCTGTAACTCCTCGTCTTTTCTGGAAGATCATGCTAGGCTCACCCCACAGGTTTTCCTGTACCTCCTTCCCCCCCTATCTTAAGGCCAAGCGTGATCTTTTCACGACCCTTCGTTACCATTTCCTATTTCCTTTAGATGACTTTAGTGGACGCTCTCTTTTTTCTGCTGATGCATCAAGTCCGAAGTGAAAATGTGGTGATCCCTGACCCCCTTTTTTAACGTCTCTCAGTATCGCCTCTTTTTTAACCCCTCTAGTTTCCTAGATATTTTGATGGAGGCTTCGGGATGATATCCGCTTCCCCCCAGCCTCCCTGTTTGATCGGATCCCCCCGGTGGTGCCGACTCAAATTTTTTCCTCTTTTTCAAGTGGTTTTTTTCCCAACGACGCCGTCGCCCCCACCCTTATGGAGGTCGATGAGCCGTCCAAACTGGAAGCGTCAGAATAAGCGCGGATGTTCTCTCATCCCCCCCCTTTCCAGACTGCAGCCCGAAGCGCTCTTTTCCTGCGTTGTGCTCGCTCAGAATCTCCCTTTGGTAAAAGTATCGAGCTACCCCCTCCCTTTCCGCCATTTTCGGTAAATAACGTAAACCGTTCCTTCCTCCCCTTCCCCCGTTGTTTCGGACGTCAAGACGGTTTCATCTCCCTTCCCTTCAGGAAACCGGACAGGGATAAGCCCCTTTTTCCCCCGCTCACCCCTCTCCCTCTAGTCATTCATTCCAGACAACTTCTCTTTAGTGGCACCCTTAGCGGATTGGTCTTAAGAAGAGAAGACTCACTTAGTTTCCTTCGTGAGATGACATTCTCCTGACGGTGGCCTCTTTCTCCTTTTTTGGTCGTGTTCCTTTAAGCACTGCGCAAGATTTGATTCCAGAAGAAGCCTAAATCCCCGACTTCTGCTGACACGATGCATTTGTGTAGGTAGTGTTCGCCCTCCCGATGGTGGCACTTTCCTTTTGACGGGTTCCCGTCTTGGGCCTTTCCCCCCCCGTTTTCTACGTCTGTTCGTGCTTAGTAAATTGGCGGTTCTGCCCCGATCTCGTTAACTGCGCGAACGGTTGAACTCCCTCTTTTCTTTTTTTAGGACCCCCGCCTAACTCCGCCCTTTTCCTGCCGTAGTCATGGTTCCCCTTTTATCC
>Ga0179593_1562673_pt1 | contig 10519 bp, 12 predicted proteins | sample CZODoug2_1_08_16_FD_185931 | JGI IMG/M metagenome (GOLD analysis project Ga0179593, IMG submission 185931) | Vadose zone soil fungal communities from Angelo Coast Range Reserve, California, USA - CZODoug2_1_08_16fungal (PacBio error correction) | ecosystem: Environmental > Terrestrial > Soil >... | reverse complement strand
TCCTGTTCAACTGTTTTCTGCGATAGTTTGCGCTTCAAAAACAGCCTTGCCTTGTTTTTGCCGCTAAAACCCGCCAGCTCCAAATGCCTTATCAACTACAGTGTTTTTTTCATCGACGGGGCCCCACTTCCTAGTTCTTATAAGGTCATTCGGTGTGTACTGTTCCGATTTGCAGAGCAGTTGTTTTTCGGCTGAGTCTCTGTGTCCTACAGTACTCTGACGGTGAAAGTGATATTTCTTCGTTTTGCTAACGCTCTTTTTTTTTCGTTCTCCCCACGCATTGCAGCCGAGTGGCTGGCCTTATTTCTTTACCCGAGTGTCGTCGTAGCTCCCAAAACAAATGTGGCTTTTGTCGAGGCTCCAGCTTTTTTTCTCTTTGGTTTTTTTTTGATCGTCGAATTTGCATTTTATCTTGTTTAAGCATCTGCGGTTTGTCACCTTCCGGTCCACCTAAATCGCTTTCCTCCTTTCCGACTACCCGCAAGACCACGGAGCTTTCTGACACTCTTTCCGTCTGCCGGATGATGCGTGAATCGACACACTTTTGTTCCTAGCCCCTTTGACACCCTTTTTTTCGACATCGTCGTCGTGCCTTTCTTTTTTTTTTTTTTTCTTTTCCCTTAGTTGCAGCCTCCGCCCGGTCGCTTGACGTTCCCCCTTACCTCGGACGTTCGCACCATGTTTCTTTCCCTGTTGCCCCTAAGAAACCTCCGCCCTTTTTTTTTTTTGCCGGTGCCAATACCCGGATTTCCTTCATGGTACCCGCCCCTTTTTTATCCAACCCCAGTTGCCATTCCCTTCCTCGAAACTCTTATAGCCGTGTGAGGTACTCTTTTAATAATGTCTTTTCATTTCGTCGCGCCTTTTTCTTAACTTTCGACTAGTCTCCCCACTTTTCGTCGGCGGGTGTTTTTCAGGCCTCCCCAATATCGATTGCGCGGCCTTCCTCGCTTCAATGTCGTTGCGTTCTAGCAGGTAGAGTCTTCAGGCATCAGCCTCGTTTTCTCGCTCTTTTTTATATTCGTCGGCGACCCGACTCTTCCCAAATATCAGGCCGGCTTGTCATTGGGACCTCGTTAATCACTAAACCGTGCGCTCCGCCCCTGAGGATGCCTTTGCTTTCTGGTATTTTTCATTGATTGGTTTACAAAACCCCTCTTTTACCATCTAGCATCTCTTTGAATACTCTCTTTTAATACTTGTGGACTATCCATATAGTTTTTTGGACTGAGGTCCCCCCTGCCCCCATCCACTTCCCTACCCGCCTTTTACATCCGAAGGGTTCTTTGACTTCTTGATTTGGTTTGGACTAGAAGAACCAAGTGAAAATCAAAACAGGGTGTGGTGTGAGTCGGTGACCTGGGGGGTTTCACTCTCATTTGGGTTTGTAAGTTTTTTTTGTTGGTGGGGTGGGTGGTTGTTGGGTTTTTTGGTTTTTTCTTTGTGTTGTTTTGGTGTTTGGGTATCTTGTGTTTTTAGGGGGGTTGGGCTGTTGGGCGTTTGGTTTTTTTTGTTTTTTTGTGTTTTTGTTTGGTTGTTTGGTTTTTCTTATTCTGGGGTTTTTTTTTTTTTTGGGGTGCTGGTGTTGGTTTCTTTTCTTTGTGGGTTTGTTGGTTGTTGGTTTTGTGGGGTGTTTTTGGTTGGTGTTGTTTATGGGGTGTTGGGGGTTTTGGTTTGTGGGTGTCTCTGTGGGTTTTTTGTGTGTCTAGTGTGTTCTCTTGTGGTGAGGTGTGTGGGGGGTGGTGGTCTTCTTTTTGTGGGTGGGTTGGTTTTGGGTGGTTTTGCCCTTTTTTATTGGTTGTGGTTTGTTGGGCTTTGTTTCTTTGTTTTGGTTGTTTGGGTTTTTGTGTTGTTGGGTGTTTTTGGTGGGGTTTGTGTTGTGCGGTGGGTGTTGGGGGGGGGTTTCCGGAGTTGTGCGGTTGTTGGTGTGTTTACCTTGGTTGTGTGGTTTTTTTTGTTATGTTTTGTTTGGGGGATCTGGTTGGTTGGTGGGTGTGGGGTGGGTTGGTTTCTTAGCGTTTTGGTTGGCCCCTGGTGTTGTTTGTGCGTTTTTTTTTTTTTTTTTTTTTTTTTTTTTGTTTTTTTTTTCTTTTTCTTTTTTTTTTTTTTTTTTGTTTCTTTTTTTTTTTTTTTTTTTTTTTTTTTTTTTTTTGTTTTTTTTCTTTTTCTTTTTTTTTTTTTTTTTTTTTTTTTTTTTTTTTTTTTGTTTTTTTTACTTTTCCTTTGTGTCGCCGTACGATCCCTTTTTTCGCTCTGGGCCTATTCTTTCCCGCTCGGATGACTGCTTTTCCAGGCCTTCCGTGCTTCCCCTTAACTCTCCTTACGCAAGCCTCTCTATGCTGTTGCATTATTTGTTTCCACCTTTGCGAATTCTGCCGATTTTCCCCTCCTTCGAGACCGCACAATGAAGTGATCCTCCTGAGAGACCCTCCCCTCTTCTAAAGAAGGCCTTTTTTTTCTTTTTTTTTTGCCCCCCACTGCTGATGTTATGCGTTCCCCTTTTCCCTGGCTTGGCACTCCCTGATCCGAACTCATTCGGGCTGAAGAAGAAGGGTTTTTTTTGTTGTAGTAGTGCCCTGGTTCCCCTCCCCCATTCTGCCTGTCTTTTATCAAAACTTTCAGACCTGGTACGATCCTTTTTTTTTCGGCTTTCAATGCTTCTCGACCCCCGCCCCAAATTTTTCAGTGCATTGCACGGCAGGGTGCAGATGGCGAAGCCCTATTTCCCACTGCTTTTTCCCATCAACGTTGAGTGGTTTCCCAGTAGTCGGCCCGTCTCTTTTTTACCCTCCGCGTTGACATCCCTTTATTTTTTTCATCCTTAGGAAGGGCAACTTATTTCCCCCAAATTCTGCCTTTCCACTCTTACTCCTCGCATCAACGCAGCCGATGTAACGGTCCCATCTCCAGCACCCAAAGTTGTTGGTAGATCCCCTAACCCCTCGATTTTCCGACGCCTTTTCCCCTCGCTGCCTGGCCGCGTGATTGAAACCGGAACTTCGCCCCCTTTTTTCCTACCCTCCCCCCAATTCACCTCATCGACGTTCGACGACGGTCTGATCTTCCCTCCACTTTTGAATTCTTTTACAATATGAACAGGTACACCCACTTTTTTTATTCCGCCCACCGTTTTTTTCCCCGCTGGTCACGGGCGGTAAGAGAAGACTGTAGTTGCTTGAATTTGGTTCCTTCGTTTTCTTTTTTTCCCCTCCCCCCAAAGGCTATATCGCCCCAGTGTCCCCAGACTTCCCCCCCTCGTTGTTTTAGAGACTCCCCTTTTCTGGGGCATCTCGAAAACAACCTTTGGTCATTTCCCTCCCTCCGAGGCCACCGCTCCTTCATGAGATTAGATCCCCGAGTCGTCGATCCTTTGTTCTAAATCCTCGAGAAATATTGGTGGCCCCTTTGAAGGTTTTTTAACATGTCCGCGAACGTCCCCCGACGGCATCAGAGCCTTCCAGCTCTAGTAGGGAGAGCTCTTCTTTTTCCCTCTACTGGCTTTTCGGATTCTTTTCCTTGCTTTTTTTTCTTCCCCCGCTGCCCCTGCGAGTTAGTTTGTCCTCTTTCTTTTATGACGACTTTCCCTCCCGCGATTTTTTCTCTTCCCAACCCGGCGGGTTGCCGGTTGGTCTCCAAATTCCCTTTGGGCGCTCTCTGAGAAACTTGATTTTCTCGCTCGTAGCCAGGCTTTTGGTTTATGACTCGGCTACCGGCTTCTTCTTCTCGAAGGTTTTCTTCCCGCCGCGCAGTCCGCAACGCCCCTTCTTAATCAGCAGTGTATCTAATTCATTTTGCTCTTGAGTTCCCCGTCGGGGACAATTATGACCATCTCCTGTCAGCTCCGCGAGAATTTTCGCCTAGAACATTCCGTTCTTAAAGACTTGTTGTTAACGAACAGTTCCCTCCGGTTTTTGGGCACATTTTCTTTTCCCTGTGACAAAACCATGCTTCTTCAGCTTTCTCGTGCCGTTCACTTACCCTTTCTTGGTTACCATGAATACATATCAAAAAACCGGAATTTGCATAGCCCTCCCACCATTTAGTTCTTTCGGTCCTTCCCCTCCTTTTTTATAATGCCTTTGAGAGGTTCGCCGTTCGTTTTAGGGACTTGGCATTTTCCCCTGGCTCGTTCGCCATCCCTATCTTTCCTCTTTGGCTGGAGGGGAGGGAATTTCATCCCCCCGTCTGCCTGTTCTCTTTCAAGTCCGGACATCAGCGCTTCCTTCCCGAGATGGACGTCCCTCCACCCAGTTGCTTTTGAGGAGAACATACGAGGCCCGTATCCGGTCCTTTCGTATGATTTTTTTCTTTTTTTTGAGCCCTCTGCACCTGTTAGTACACTTCTGAGGCTGAAAGGTTCTTTCCTTCGCTATGCACCAGTCCTTCCCCAAATCAGCAGCTTTTTATTTTTATGCCCCCCCCCTCCTTTTTTTTTCTCTTTGCTCAGAGCCGAGCTCGGACGTACCGAGGCCCTGTTTTGATTGACGACACCTTTTCCCTTCCCCCTTGCAGACTCCCAGGGTATCTATCTTCGTTTTCAGAAATTAGGGCGCGAGCCCATCCAAGTCATTTTTCCCCAACACTCCCCCCATTTCCTTCGATTTGGAATAGTCTGTCGCCTCCTCTGAATGTTACATTTCCCCTTCTTTTCTTTTGAATGATCACCTTAGATCACCTTTCAACTCTTCCTTCCCCGAGCCTTGTCCCTTTTCTCCCTCCTTCCCCGCCTTTTTCTTCTAGCAGATTCCCGTATTCCCCCCAACCCGCCCCTCCCCTGACCGATTAGTCACTGCAGATGTTGCAACCTACTAGACCTCGTCATGTCCTCAATGACCCGACCCCTCACCCTCCCCCTTCCCTAGTTCAACTTTGGCCCCGATGAAACCTCCCCCTTTGTCCATTTCCCCCTTTTTTTTCCTACCAGGGTAGAACGCCGGCAACACTCCCCGTATCGAGGGTTTCCCTTGCCCCAACACATTGTCCCCGACACCCGGATAGCTGTCCCTCTCCAAGCTTCTCCCCCCTTCCCTTTCCGATCAGCGGTGACGGTCGCAGGAATCTCGACTATTCCTTTCTCTTCCCCCACGTCAGATGAATCCTTCTCACTTCTCTTGGACTTGAAGTCGAGTCCCCCCCTCCGTTCGTTTTTCCCTTACCGGCGCCTCGCCCCTCCTCTTTCAGATGAAGTTTTGACGTCCCTCTTTTTCTGAGGAAGGGCACCCCACCCTGGCTCACGCGTTTTCTTTCCAAATTTCCGCGCCCGAAATCCCCTGACGTTTAGCGGCTTTGAGTCCCTCCCTACCCTCCCCAGTTTTCCAGTCCGCCTCGCGATAGGGAAAGGTTCTCGGGACCCCAAGTTTTTCTGGCCGGTTGGTATTGTAATCGACCCACCTTGGCCTCCCGCCTCCCTCTCAAGTTCCTCTCCACTTGACGAAAGACCCCCCCCACACATGCTTCTCCTTACTCTATGCAAGTGTCTTCCGTTTTAAGCGTGTCCCTCTGCAATTCCCCCAATTCTCTCTTCTTGAAAAAGAGGTAGCTATGAAGCTGTTTGTCTGGTCGAAGGGATTTTGTTTAGTCGGCGACGAGGGTGGCTTAAGACGGTGAGCTGATCCCCCCCAAAGGTTCCCCTACAAGTATTGCCAGCCCCCCATCTTTTCCTTCCCTTTTTTTTGCGATCTCCGATGCAAATTTTCCCGACTTTTCCTTTTTTTCTATCCCCTCTTCTAAGCCCCCCCGCCTTCCTCACCCTTTTTGAGATCAAATCAGGAGCCGCCAACCCAGTCGATCTTTTCCCCTTCAGCTTTTTTGCAAGGACCAGTGGGGGTTTTTTCCCAGATTTGGCGAGTTCGAAAGGCATAGACTTAAATGCTCTCATTTACGGAGACCTTTATATTAGGTATAAGTCTTTCTTCGGTTTTTCTTAAAGATATTGAGGCTTTGACCAGACGTCCATTCCCCATTTGCATTTTTCCCTCGTATTCCCTTACTCCTGACCCCATTCCGGTTTCATCTCTTTTCCTTCCGTCTTTTACCCCCTGTTCGTTTTTTTTTCTTTGTCAGAGTCTCAAAAAACTCATCCCGTCCTTGATTGGTTCTTTTCTCCCCTCCCTTTCTTCAGATCAGTCCTTGTCTAAAGGACCTAGATGTTTTTCTTCCCACTTGTCGCCGCTTCATCTTCCTTTCTGTCCCGATTTCCGACGAGCACCTCAAATTAACTCACTTCTTCTCTCACTCTCCCAGTATGACAGCTGATGAGTTATTTCCATACTCCCCCCCCCGTCACTCTCCCCTACCTTCTTGCCGACGACGAATCGATCAGGTCATTCTTCCACTCCCGGACTTTACCAATTTGCCAGTATGTTTGAGAATACCCGCCCCCTCCCTGCCTTTCCACAATTTTTTTTCTGGCCAGAAACCCTGCTTCTTCTCCGTCTTTTCGGTTTTTCCTTTCCTACCCCTTGGTGCAGAATCTCATCTTTTCAACAACAATGCCAGGCATTTTGAACTCTTCTTTTCCTTCTGGGGGTTTAAATTGGGGGCTATCCGCAGTGGAGAGGTTCCTCTGTCCCCCCTCCTGCTTTCCTTTTCGTCGCCCTTTGTTTTGCCACCGGGAATGTGCTTTCGAGACTTTTCTCTTCCTTTCTGGCCTTAGCGGCCCTCTCTCCCCCCCTGCGGTACTTTCTGAACGGTAAGCGTTCCTGTCAGTTCCAGCGCTTCTTAAACAACAGACGAGGCCCAAAGCTCCCCCGGCAATGATCGGGGTTTCCCTTGAGTCTTGAGGGGTTGCGCCTCTTGTCCAACTCTTCTCCCGAAGGGTCGTGCAGGTTGTTGATGTTTTCAAGAAGTAAGTTCCCCCAACTCTTTTTAAGAGATCAGGCCTTTGTCTTCCTATCTCCCGGTGTTTTCTACTCTTTCCCTTGAGGCCTTTGACGTACCGCGGATTTTTTCTCGGACCTCATCAGCCCCTTCACTCCGCGTCATCTTTCTCGAGCCGCACGCCCGGAACAAGGTCTGATGTTTTAGAGACATCCCCCCTCCTTCTTCCACTGTCGAAACTTTTTTCTTTGGTCCTAGTCTCTTTGACGAGAAGAAATGTTCTCCTCCCCTCGTTCCGCGCTGCTGAGTCCTTTTTACCGCAACACGCTTGGTGCCCTTCTGACTTTCAGATAAGGGACGCCCGCGATCTTCCCTTCTTTCTTCTCTGTCCGTACCCTCTCCTCTTCCCTCTTAATGCTGTGGCACAGACGGTCCACTCGACTGTGGTCCATTCTTCTTTTAGACACCCGCGATAACACTCTTCAATTTGATAGAGGTTCTTTGCAAAAGTTGCCCTTTTGGGAATCTCTCTGGTAACACCCTCCTTCTCCCTTGTATTGTCCGGCAACACGAGCCGAAATCCCTTAGTTTGTCAGCAGGGTTTTTTTTTCCCTTTCCCCTCCCCCCGGCCCTGCCTCTGTTAGGGCTTCTCAAACTCCTTCCTTTTTCGACTTTTTCTGTGACCTTTCCGCCCGCCCTTCCTCTTCTGTTGCAACAAGTTTATGGTCAGGTGATATGACGCCGTTTAGCGAACTCTTGACGGTCTTCAACATCCTTGTGGAGATTTCTCGGTCCCCCCTGCGAGGTCTTTATCCGCCTTCCTCTCACTGCTTTGACCCTCCTTTTTCAGGAGTTTATAAAACCCGCGACTCCCTGATTATCTCTTTCTCCCCTTTTTTTGATACCTCTCCCTCACGGTCAATCTTTTTGGGAGGATCGAACCTCAATTTTCCAGACCGCCCACCTTGACTCTACGCTTTTTTCCCTGTGGTAGTAAATTAACAGACGCGTCCCCCACACCCCACTGGACCGTTTTCTTTCATCTGCCACAACTCTTTGCACCTTCTCCTTAGCAAGACCTCTCCCATCTCTCTCCAATCTTTCCCTCGACGAGCCTCTCGAAACCACCGCACTTCAGTCGCTCCCTTTTCCAATTTTTCCTTTCAAACCCTCCCTATCATCCTCCCCCTATCCCTTGGGTTTCTTGAGGATGGTGCAGACTGGAGTTGATTTTTTTGTCGCTCGCTCTTTATAATCCAAAAGTTTTCTCCCCTAGACAAACAGTCTCAGGCAGCAACTGGAATCTTCGCTGTTACTACTCCTCTTGTTGTTTTTATTACCCCTTTTTTTCTAGACAACCCAGGGGTCTGTTCAATTCCACTCCTCCCCTTCTGACTCCAGAACCTCCCGCCCCTATTGCAGGAGTACTTCGTGGGAGCCAACTCGAGCACATATTTTGCGGCCCAGGTTCGCTTTTCGGAATTCTTTTACATGTTCCTTTAGCTTTAGAGCAGCTCTGCCTCCCTTCCCAGACTTCCTTCTCTGATCTCGTACGCTTCCGTTGGGCAAATTCTTTCCTCATCTTGTCGATGTATTGCGACCGCTATGCTTTCTCTGTCCCTCGACATTGCTAAGAGTTGGAATTTGGTCCTCGGTCCGGCTCCAGTAGCTCTCCTGACACTTTTGTGACTCAGGTTTTGGGTTCCCTCAACCCCCCCCCGCCCTTTTGTCGGCTTTTTTTTCTTCCTTCTGATTTTTTTCCTTTGACGGACTAGAAATACGACGTCTTGTTTTCTTGCTTTTCTTTTGATCTCCGTTGCTTACCGCGTCCTCTTTCTGCAGGAGTCTTGAATCCGACTCCGCGTTCTCGTCCAACTTAGTGGCACTACTCCTTCTTCTGATGATCGTTCCGTATTTTCAATAGCAACACCTCTTCTGGTTTTCCGAGACGACAATTTTCCTGGCTTCGATTAGTTTCGTTCAATCTCGCCTGCCCGGTTTTCCTCACTTTTCCGCGTTTGTTACTTTTCCTGGGCCCTACAAAAACCTGATTCTTCCTCCGTCTTTTTTTCCGGCTTTTTTTATTTCCTTCATTGGTCCAGCATACCGAGAATCTGCCCTCCCCCAATTGTCTCTCTTTGGCTTTTTTTATTTCCGTGTCTATGTTGGGATACTGCATTGCTTTTTTTCTACCGTTTTTTTAGTTTGCGCTTTCGCACTTTTCGTAGGCAGTTTTTCCACTCAGCAGCCTTATCTATCTTTGGAGTTTTTCCTCCTCCCTTCGCTTTTTTCCTTTTTGCGGTCGTATTCCGCGGAAGTCATATCCCGGCTATAGGCCTTTTTTTTCTATTTCACGTCTTTTCAGGCGACTCCCCGGCAAATATCCGGGACATTTTTTAGTCTTTTTTTTTTTACGGTTTGAGGTCTCTCTTCCACTCCCTGCTCCTTCGGATGTTTTGGCGGGTAGGTTGCAGGGGTATGTGAATGATTGCGGGCCCGCCAGCCCCACTCCTCTTCTCCTAGATTTTCTATTTCTCCCCCCCGTGGGTTTTTTTGACATAGACTGATAGCGTACCTTGTTTCGCGGGCCGTTCAATCCTACTGCACCATACTTTTTTCTGCAGTTCCTCCTGGCGCGAGAGGCCTTTTCCCTCCCCAAGTTTCTTTCTCTTTTTTCTCAGACCCAAACGTTCCGATGACCCAAATTTCCGTCTTTTCCCCCGATCCAAGACCTTTTGTTCGAAGCCCTCCTTTTGCTCCTTCTATTGACTTTCTTGCAGAAGACCTCACGCTTGAGTGCGCGTGCCATTTTCCTATTCCTCCCTTTTTTTTTAAGCATGTACTTGGCAACCCGTGACGTAGTCGCCTCTTGCAAGAACCTCTTCCCACTGTCTCCAATTGAGGACAAGGAGACCCGTACCTCCTTTTTTTTCCATTTTTTGCAAACTTTTGCGCCTTTGTGTAAGATGCCCCATTCGCCAAGTTTTTCCTTTAACCTCTCGAAAAACTGGGTTGAAGAATCAGGGTTTTAGTTTGGTTTTTTTTCCCTTTTCCCTCAACAGTTAGATTCTCCACCCGTGATCCGGCACTGTGTCGTGTTGGGCGACCCCCTCATTTCTATTTTTCCTTGACCCCCCTGATAGTTTCCATTTGCCGTGTGAGATGTCTACTCATTGTTTCGGGCCTCGGAGTGAAACACTCCCTTTGTCTTCCTGGCAAACTTTCCTCAGGCCTTCTGAGTTTTCCAAGATTTGCCTTCCCAACCGTACCAGCGTCTATTTCGATTCTGCTGAATCAAGGCACCGAAATTTTCCAGCTTTTTCTTCTCTCCCTACCCAAGCACGACACCCCCGGTGTTGTACACGCACGTAGATCTTTCCTTCCTCGTCGGGAGGCCCTCAAACTCGGATGAATTGCAGATGTTTATCAACATGGAAGCGCCGCCCTCGGTCGAAATCAAAGACTAAACATTGCGAGATCACATTTCCTTACTAGACCCGTCTCCTACTCTTTTTTTCCCCTTAGTCTTTTCCAGTAGACCCGAATTATGCTATGCCACATCTCGGCATCCCCCCCCTGGATATTCCCCTTATGAAGGTTCCCGTCCCTCTCTGGATCGACGGTTTCTTTCTCCTTCTCTAGCCGTCTAGCTCGGTTGTGCTTTTATCTTATTTGTCTTTTATCGCCCCTTCTCCCCAGG
>Ga0179593_1509410_pt1 | contig 10519 bp, 5 predicted proteins | sample CZODoug2_1_08_16_FD_185931 | JGI IMG/M metagenome (GOLD analysis project Ga0179593, IMG submission 185931) | Vadose zone soil fungal communities from Angelo Coast Range Reserve, California, USA - CZODoug2_1_08_16fungal (PacBio error correction) | ecosystem: Environmental > Terrestrial > Soil >... | reverse complement strand
CTCGGAAATTCTTTTCTTTTCACAAGCCCCCTGTTGAACAATTTCCTTGTCCTCCGCTATGTAAATCACAAGAAGTGTCCCCTCTCGAGCGTCGTCTCCTAAGAGTTCCTATAGGCCTGCATCTGAAATCGAAGTAGCCCGAGATTCCTATTTATAATTCCCCTTCCCATCCTCTCCTGAGATTCCCCCTTCTTCCTTTTTCTGAAAAGTAGGTTTCTATTTAAGAGTTTAAAAATGATAAAGCACCCCCCTCACAGGCGTCCCCCCAGGGTTTGCTACCTTTTTTCAGACTAACTCCCTCCCACGGAGTAGAGAACGCTTTGATAGAGCTCTGACTTTTACCCCGCGCCAGGCTCAAGCCCTTGGGCGACCGCGAGGAGCTGAGAGTCTTAGCCCCCAGGACGTCGCCCCCCCCGGAATCTCGACATTGAGAATGGCACCGTGTTATCCTAACCTTTCCAACGACTCCTCAGTTTCAGACTCTGAAAGATTTTAGACCCCTTCGTCCCCCCGCGTCGGCTCTCTTTCTTTTTTCTTAAGAGGCATAGGTTGGGAAGGTGTGGCATTGCCTTAGACTTGATTCTTCCTTTCTTCATCTGGCTGGCCGATCGACTTTTCGGGAGTATCCCTCCCTTTTCAACTTCTACTTCAATGTTTCCTTCGCTGCGTCTTCTCTGTGGCATAGACTCGTCGAGATGCACCCAACACGCTTTTCATGTGTAGAGCCCCTTTTATGACATGTCGTTTTCCAGGGTAGCGCCCGCAATACAAACAAGTCCCCCTTGTACGAACTCCTTTCCCTTTCCTCGAGATCTTTCTTGGGGGTCGACGCGGACAAGAGAATCACTCGATGGAATCGCGGAAAGGGAATCACGCTTTTCCCCGACTCCTATGCCCGTTTCTCTGTTATACTTTCCTAACACTCGGACTAGTGGCGTCCCTGAAGGAAGAAATGATCGGATACCCCCCAGCCACACTCCGGCCTTGTCCCTCTGTACCTCCTTGCGCGATTGGTGTCTTTTGATGGGCAGCTAGTAAGCGTCCTGGGCAGATTGTTAGTCACTCCACGAGTCGCGCCTCTCTTTCGGTCCCTTTCCCTCTTTTCAGGCAGCCGACCCCCCAACAAGACGGCTCCTCACCACGCCCACGTTCCGCCTTGCTGTTTCCTTACCCGCCGTCTGCACCTTTTCGTCCCTTTGCCGTGTTAAACGATGTACCCACCAAGAATGTTCCACACTGACCTCCCCATGGATCTAGCGAATAGTCTCTATTCCACGGACCCTACCCATCCGTTTCTTTCTTTCCCTCTGAAAGAAAAGGTAGAACCTCTGTGATATGGGGAGCTTCATGGTGTTCCGCCACAGCCCCCCCCCCCTTTTTTCTTCTCGTCTTTCTGTAATTGGGCCTCAAAGCTCGGGATGTTCCCCTGATGGCAGATTTCCTTAGGTGTCTTAATCCTCCTTTTGGTTCTCTTTTTGTCTAGTGCCTTCCCCTCCGAACTTTTTTTCATTGTGAGTCACCGACTCCTTAAAGACCCGTATCTCCGATAAAAGGACGCTAAGCTGGAGGACTGCAAAAAAATGATTTTCCCCAAGTCACCGTTTTTTCAAGAAAGTGTCGCTGACATGACGAACTCTCAACGATAGATACTTCTGATGCAGACTGAGAATCTTCCCCCTATGACTCCCAGCGGATTGACTGCTTGTTGTACTCCCTTTTTTTCCTTCCCCCGTGCGAACCTCATGTGCCTTCTCCCCCCGCGAAGTGAAAGAGGACACGCCGCGGCCGGACGTCGTTCCTTTTCCTTCCGAGTATGCGGTCTGCCTCTCTGTGACGTCTTCTCCCTCGCGCGGGGATGTAGATGGCCCGATCGGTCGTTTCACCCACCTTCCAGAGCGTGTCCCCCTCCCAAAGAGACTCCTTCCCCCCAGGAGTTTTATGATGTGCGTCGAGACGAGTACCTAGGCCTCTTAGAGCCAGCCCTTCCTCCGCTTTTTTTTCTGACTCTGTAGAAATCTCCCAGGTGTAACGGATCTTGACAGGCTGCTCCACGGCCGTTCTCGAAGGTTCTACTCGTCCCCTCCGCCTTTTTCCTTCCAGAGAATCAATTGGCCGTGAGAATCCGGCTTTCTGGCGCCTCCCCGACCCTCCTGTTTCCGCTTTCTGCCATATCCTGTGTTTGCGAAAGAGTCTGATTCCCCCCCTCCCCCCCAGCGATTAACTGATATAGCCTAACAGTCTCCAGTTTTCCGAGCATATAACGCCAGGAGAGACCCCTACCACTTAGACCCCTCCGAAAACTCCCTTTGAACCCCTCCCCCCTCTTCCCCCTTCCCCGAAGACGCCAGTTCCTTCCGAGGATTTATGCTCCGATAGGTGCTCTCGTAAGTTAATCCTAAGACGATCTTCTTGTCTTTTTTTGCAAGAAGCTCAACCCCGATGTTTGTCCCTTTTCCTCATTGGCTCGTTTATCAGCATCCTGGATGCTTGCGGAAAGTCTCTTTTTCGATTGACGACGTCCTGAGAGCTTTCTAGTCCCCTTTTTATGCACCCCATGAGGCAAGGAGCTCTCCAGTGAGGGGCTGAGTGAACCCCCCTGTTCCATCTGTGAGGTCGGGATTCCCCCCCTTAAAAATCTGAAAGACCTCCCCCAAGGGACTTTTTTAACTTTTTCCGTCGGCTCTGTCCCCCCTCACTGTTTTTTACGGCGCTTTCTTAGGCTCACTCGCAGAGCGTGGATCCTTCTAGAGTCCCTCGAGAACCTTTTTAGTTCAGTCTTTCTTTCCTTTCAGACGCGTTCTCGCTCCGCCTTCTCCCGGGGATCGAGTGACGGACATTCGAGACACTCTTATGAGAAGGTGATCAAAGATCTGTTACTCCTCACACTCGTTTTTCGATTTTTCCATATTCTTTTTTTTTCCCCCCTCCCTTTGTTTTTGGGGGGGAGATCTGTGAAATTTCATGATCAGAAGCCTAGTCATCCCCCATTTCAACCCCAATCTCTCTCAGATGGTTTCCCCCAAGCCCCTTCCTCAATTAAGTAGCTGTAGGACCCCCGACCCCCGTCCCCATCCCTCCCCTTCGCCTAGACCCCCCCCCCGGCCCCCGCGGGCCCCCCCCCTCCCGAACCCCAGTGTTTTTGAAGCGGGAAACCCAATCTCTGGCTGACACGGAACCCTATAAGTCCCCCAAGCTTTAGAGGAACAAGTTCCCCTGGCCTCCTCCTCCTTTCTGTCGCTCTGGATTTCCAGAGCCAGATTTGGTTCCCCAAGTTTCGCTTTCTAGTTTTCAACTCCTAATTCACTGAATGTGTCCGCATTTTTGATCGGCCACGACGGTCTCCCAACGTCGGAGAAGAGACCATGATCGGGAGACAACTTCAATCCCTATCACTTTATCTCGCTCTCCTTGAGATCCTATCGAGTGAAATGGATCTGTAGTCCCCCATTGCCCATTTTTTCCCAACAGGCGATATAGAAAGTGACTTTTTTTCGGAAGAAAATTTCTCCTGTCTCCTCCCCTTCGACCCCTCCCGTGACCCATCCAACTGCGTACTAAAAGAGGCTTAGCATAACTACTGCGGAAGGAGTTCCTTCTTATCATCAGGGTTCTGGAGGCCTTTACCTTGCGTCCCACCATACGCCTTGAATGATGGAGCCCATGGAGGCCTCTTTACAATAGGAGGCATGCCCATTTTCCCGTTCTCATCAACCTTCTTTCCTTAGGAGACGCTAGGTGGAGAATCCCGAAAGAGAGAGAACTCCTAGTTGAATTTTCCCTTCGCTCTCGTAAGACGGCCCCCAGGGAAAGGAGGGGCATCCCCCTACACGCACACCAAACCCCTTCACCCAGGGCCTGACATCGAGGTCGTCGCCGGAGAGTGGGAGTCGAGGAAGTCCTTTTTAACGTCCCCAGATGACCCCCAGGCCCCCTTTTTCGCTCCCTATCGACTGTTTAACACCTTCCCTCCCCTAGGCGAGTATCCTTAAAGGCAAGATTCCCCGAAGTGGACTACCCCTTGCTCAATCCCCGGATCTTTCCCCCCGATGCTTCCGGACGACACCCTTCTCCGACTGTTACTCTGATTCGCGACTTGTATCAGAGGGGCCTTTTCATTGCCCGTTTCTGTGTTCACCCCTTGCAATGCTTCTCCCTCCTTCTATCTGGACGAGACGTCCCTTGAGTTCGGGCAACGGGCTTCCAGATAACAAGTACTCTTCTTCACGTCCCGACGTTATTTCCTTTCCGCCTTTCTGTCCTTCCAAGTCCTGGTTAAGGAACCTTTTGCCTTTTTTTCGCACGTGGCGGCGAGAAAAAAGCACCTACCATAGAACATCTTACCGCCTTGCTTCCTGATTTCACATGTTTTAGCGTGATCGGCCGGTAGTCCTGAGCTCAGAGTTGCATCCCCCTGTGATTTTGGTGTGAAAGCTTCTTATGACGCCTCAGACACTTTTCGACATTACTGCGGTTCTTGTTTTTACGTTCTGGTTGGACCTATCTTGTCGTTTGATGGGTTTTTCCCTTTTTCCACGGCCTCGGGGCCATGCGGTTAGTCACTCTTTTTGCACCCGTCTGCTTTGGAAGACTCCCGTTTTTTTGTTGTCTCATCGTCCACCGACCCTAGGAAAGCAAGTGTCAGACCGAGATGGAGTCTCGAACCTACAAGTTTTTAAGGCACGAGTCTTCATCATATCCCACCCCCTTTTCCAGCGACAAGGAACTTTCTGGAGAAAGTGTCGCTATTGAGCAGACGTCAACCCGTTCCGCCCTCCTATTCATCCTCCCCCCTGAAATTACCTCTCTTGTAGATGCGAATGCGTGAGGTTCAGTTTAAGCCACCGTAAAAAAAGGACCTGTTCCTCTCCCAGATCTGTCCCCCGCTAAGTCTAACTTTTTTTGAGTAGTCCGTCTTTTCCCCCCCTTTCGCGGCTGCCGAACATACGATGTGAGCTTTCGTCACCATATTTAGTGCTTTTTCCTCTTTTCACAACGTATCCCGCTGACGAGCGTTCGCGATAAAAATCCCCGCTGAATCCTATTCATGCGTGTTTTTTTGAGTCATTATCCCTGCTTACTCGAGAGAATGACGAAAGTCTGAAAAAGCGCCTTTTCCTGCCCCGCTTTTTTAAAGGCCCCTTGGGCATTCTACTTAGATCTTCGCGTAAACTTGATGAAATTAAAATCTCTTCCGATAACTTCTTAGCTTTCTTCTTCCCCGTAATAAGTTGTGTACCTCCCCTTCGCCCGTGTGGTGACTTCCCCATGCTCTGCGTAAGTGCCGTGCTCCGTCGGTGGTCTTCCGACGTGCTTTCCTCTTCTTCGTGCGTGAGAGAATGAATTCACAGTCGCTTTCTTCCTATCTTTTCTTAGATTTACCCCCGCCGGCAGATCGTCCCGAAATGTCGAGCAGGCCGACGTTTGCGCTCTTGAGATGTCTTGTTCTGCGATTCCTGCACTACAAACGCAAGAAACTCCGTGTGCAAAACTGTTACGTGCCCTACCTTTCTCAGGGTTGTCATGAGATGAGCTCCCCCCCGTTTCGAGAGCGTAAGGTACGTTTCGAGACTAGTAGGTTATTGAGATTTTACCGATGGTTCCCTGTAGATATTTTGGCTAGTATGTCCGCAGAGGGAGAGGTTGCTCCCCGCGAGAGAAATGATCTCTGTATTTTGCCTCTCGTGGAATTTTGACACCTCTTCTGAGGCCCAATTAGACTTTTTTGCAGGTTGTCGCGCCTGATCCCTTTCTTCTTCCTTTTTAATTCAGAGACCCCCACCTGATAAATTCTACTGGGCACAGGTCTTTTTTGACCATTGTTACTGACTCCCACTGTTCCCCTGTCTCTCTTTTTCCGAATCATGTCGTGGATAAGCTCTGTAGGTGATAAATTCCAGCCGTGCTCTTGTAGTCTTTTGCTTTTGTTTTAGTTTCCGCTTGCAGAACGCCCGACAATCTTAGAAGCCCGTTATTTCCCTTTATCGCGCTCTCCTAGACGTTGTGCTTCCTCTTTATTAGATTGTACTGTCAAGATCCCTTGAATGAGATTCTTTCTATATCCTCCTCTGCGAGCTTTTAAACGCCTTCTTACTTTGTTGACCATATAAAAGAGACTCCCCGTATATATGTCTTGCCCGGCCGTCACACCCCTTTAGTCCTATTTGGAAGTCTTTTTAAGCGGGGAACCCAATCTAGCCTTAACTTCGTTGCCAAGCTCTGCAACTTCCCCCGCCTCCGTTTTAGCCTGAGCTGATGAAAGCAGCTCGAATAAGGGGTTGAACCTTTTGTGATTTAATTAACCTTTCTCCCTTCTTTGAATGCCCTTTTGTGCCTCTCGAATAAGGGCGCCGTCGGCACCGGCGAGCGTTCCGCTTTCTTTGGTTCCCGCGCGCTTATCACTTTCCGTTTATCCGGGGATTCTCTAAAGCGTCCATGGTGTGCTGCGTCAACCGCTTGCTTGTGCGCCTCTCCACACACGTCCCTCTCGCTCTTTGCCAGTTCCCCCCTAGCTGATGGAGAAATCAAGAAGTAGGGACACGTTTAAGATCATTTTTTCCCCCGAAGCCCCTGTCTTCAGCGTCTCTATCATTCGTTCTTCGTCGTCGTGAGCTACGTAGTAGGGGGAAGAGTACGTAAGGCTCTCTTCAATATTCTTTCTGTCCTGCTTTGAGGCTCCGTCGCCCCTCCGTAGGAGGACTGCCTGTAAAGGTACGTCTTCTCAATCACAGGAGGTCCGTCTCTATTTGCTATATATCTTTCTTTAAAACACATCTGTTGGCATTGTGAGCGTGCCATGATAGGATGCGTCATGTCGTTGCGAGTCGCCGCCAACCCAAGCTTTCTCACCCGCCTTACTGGTTTGGTCGCCCTCGTTCGGATGTTTCGTGGACGGGACTCCGCGCTCCGTCCAGATCTTAGGTTCATCTCTCACCGGTTTCCCGTTAGGGGTCATTTTTACCTAGGTCTTTCGTATCTTCCTTCGATCATCGCTTCCTAAGAACCACCTCGGCGACACGATGCTCGGATTATGCGCGCCTCATCTGGTGACCTGCGTGCTTTCTCATGGGGGTTTGAGCAAGGACGATAGTACGGAATCCTATATGTATTTTCCGTCATTTTTTGTTTCCTCACCTATCCGACGCATCAATCAACAGCTCACTCCCCCTCCGTCCGAAGGCGCTTTTTTCAGATTAAAGTAGCATACTTGGAGACACCACGGTTTCCCCGAACTATAAACCTCCTCCCCAACATACACCCCAGACATAGAATGAGAGACTTCGAGTGATAGGACTCTTTTTTTTTTCGGACTTTCGCATTCTTCTCCGGGGTGTAGACAACTCCCCCCCTTAAGAGCAAGATCCTTTCCCCGGTCCTCAATAATGCAGGTTAGTTATGTCTAGTCGACCTTCTTCTTGTTCCCCCTACTTCCCTGCTCTTCTCCCCGTTAGGGATCCATGGCGAGGAATCCACCAGGGCTGAAACACAAGTGCTTTCTAAGGGTGGTTACTACCCCTTCTTCTTGAGCTATTAACCCCTTCCTAAATAGAAAGAACTCCATGCAAGAGCTGGACCCCGAAGAAATGACTCCGCCACCCAGGCTCCCTTAACGACGGCTTCCTCGATGTGTCACCCTCTTCTAGTCGAGGCACCAAAGACACACAGGATGGAGACCTTATCTTGAGAATGACCCTTTTACCCCCCGACCGAGCTCTCAGACGATTTTTCCACGCCTTCCGCTCTTCTTTTTAGAATGGTTGTTGAGGGGTATAAGTTTAAGCAACACCTTGATTAAAAACTTTCTAAAACTTTCTTCCCCCCTTTTTGACCCCACTCCCCTTAGGTACGTCTTTCTGACGATTGAGTCATCTGTGATAGGAGCTTGCCTGCCGAAAATAAGTCCCCATTCTCTATCTTCGTCGTGGCCTGTCGTGCTCACACCCTCAGAAAGGCCCGAATGAAGAAGGAGTTCAAGCGATCAAAATTTCCCCCCTCTCCTTTGTCCCGCCGCACTAGGTGTTTTTCTGAGCAGCGGTATGATCGAATCCAGAGAATGGCATTCCTTCCCTTGAGACAAAAGCGCCTTTGGATTTGACCTCAGTTTTTCTTTACTTTCTCCTGTCCTGTAGCCTCTTGCACAGTACGATGCTCCAATAGAAGTGAAGCTTCCGGACGTCAAGCGCCGATTCGATACCAATTTGCATTCGGTTATGTGGTGCCGCGCAAAGACACGCAGAGAAGGTGAGAGCATGCAAGCACTCTTTTTTTGGGTGTTTCTCTGCATCCGCCCCCCTCCCAAGGCCCTTCCCGATCGAAGACATGTACCTGGAAGGAGACAGATCAGAGGTAGGAATATCCGACTCCTTTAGCGAAATCAGACTCCCCTGTTCTGACATTGCCCCCTTTTTGATAAGACAGACCGCTTCCTGTCAAAGACTAAAGGAAAGAGTCTCCCCCCAGTCCTGTTCCATTTCTTCCTCCCCTCGAGTCGGTCCGAGCGTTCAGGGTCCTTTTTTTAACGAGACCCCCGTCTAGTCGTGCTTGATTAGTTCTAGATGCAGAGATCGCCCGATGTGGCGTATAAATGTTTTGAAGGTTGTCTTTTCGCGCCCCCCCGGTTCCCCTGCGCATCGACGCAGCTTTGATAGACCCAAAACAGAGGCTTGATCCCTTTTCGGGCCTTTTCTTGATTGCCACAGTTAAGGTAGAGGCGCAGGTGAGCAGTTTTTTCGACCCCCCAGTTAATTACGAGCGGCCCTGTACCTGTGGGGTATGGTCCCAACTATGAACTCCCGCCTTTTTCAACCCCCCCTTTCTGGCATCTGGAATAGATAAGGAGATACTTTCCGCCGAAGTCGAATCGCCGTATTTTTTTTCCTTGTCCGTCGGATTGTTGCCGATTCTTAGTTTTACCGCTTCCCCTCCGACACGGACGAATGCTTAGTCCCCGTGACCTCTCCCTCTAGAGACTTATCAAATCTTTTTTATTTGGTCACGAGATTAGAGCATGATTTAAGACCTCCTACTCTCAGTTTTTTTTTTCTAACACTCCTTCTTTAGCCTTTCGTTGACAATTGTATAAAAGGCGGTCTCTGTATATCTGGTCTTGTCCTCCCCCCGTCTGACTGGAGACTTCGCGATGTCGGGCTCCGGGAAGCGTCAAAAGAAAACCACAACTGCCTTTTCCCGCCTCCCTTTTTTTTCTCCCTTTCGCTTTTTTAAGGGTAGAGAGACGCCCCAATCGGTTTTTTCGGTTCCTTTCTTTTTTTCAACTGATCACTCACACCGCAGAATGTACAGGTTCCGCTCGAATTACGGGTTTTTGAGCAGTCTCGCACCTCCCCTCGTTGGCCTCAGCGTTCTTCATTTTTTAACGCTATAAGTGGTGAGAACTGCCCGTTCCTTCGCTTCCTCAAATTAGGCTGTCTTGACGAGCCCCCGGCACCGAACGTGATCTGCCACTTTCCTCGCGGACCTCCACTTGCCTCTCCACGACTTCTACATCATCTTCCCCTACTTTCGGCTCGTCGCACCCCTCCAGCGCATCATCCGTCTGCGACGGCGTCTTTGAGAGCAGCCGGTTTACGTTCGGTTTTGTTCGGCGGCCTGACACCTGCCTCTTGGAGCTTCGCATGTCTTGAGCCGCACCGCTCTCGGCGCAAATGGTCTTCGTCTCACCTTCGTTTTTCTCCTTTTTCCCCTTAGACTAGTTCCACGAGCAACCCCCTAGCTTCATTCTTCTTCTACGCCACCCTGCGGGTGACCCTCGTTGCAGTCGAACGCCCCCCAAGCAGATTCTCACTCCCTATTTCTCTTAGTTAAGGCCTTGGCTCCCAGGAATAAAGACTTCGCTGTAGATTGTTGCCAGCGGTCCCTCCCCCCCTTCCTACGTCCCTTTATGCCGTTTCCGGGCTATAAGTTATCCCGGAGAATCAACCGCACGAGGTTCTTTGCGCTCAGGACTCCCTCCCCTTACGATCCCTCGAATCGCTCTTCTCGAAAAACCCCTGAAAAGATTAGCTCTATTAGACGAGCTTTCTTTGAGCGTCGGCCCTTGGCAGGCTTTTCCGTGGTGGAGCACTTTTCACTGTCGTGATTTTTTGCATGCCATGTCTTCTTCCTCATATTCTTTTCGCTAACTCTTCCCCCCCCCCATTTGGGATTGCGGATGTCACTGTCAGATGTTAGTTGCATTTGATGTTAGTCTTTCTTTAACAGACTCCCATCCACTGTGTCCTCCCCTTTCCCCTTTTGTTTTTCATTCACTCCTTTCGCTGACTACTTTATTTGTTTTTGCGCAATCTAGGTGTCCATTTTGGGTTCCCGTTGATGCAGGTGGACTTTGTACTCGTATTCCAAAAGTGTATGTGCCCCAGATTGTCTTTTTAGCGTTGCCCAGTATTACAAGTTCGATTATATGCGTCTATCTTGCTACTGTTAGTGTTGGTGATTATTCGTTGGTTTCTGCGCTGCTTGAACATTCGGTCCCCCTGTCTGTGTGCTACTTCGGTAGCGACTTGTT
>Ga0179593_1473935_pt1 | contig 10519 bp, 11 predicted proteins | sample CZODoug2_1_08_16_FD_185931 | JGI IMG/M metagenome (GOLD analysis project Ga0179593, IMG submission 185931) | Vadose zone soil fungal communities from Angelo Coast Range Reserve, California, USA - CZODoug2_1_08_16fungal (PacBio error correction) | ecosystem: Environmental > Terrestrial > Soil >... | reverse complement strand
GCACTACGAGTTTTTCTTTTCCTCCTTGGACGCCCCCGCGACGTGCTGTCAGTTCACAGAGGAAGCCCGATCCGTCCGCCCTTTATTTCTCCTCATTTTTCGGCCCCCTATAGTAGTTCATTCCTGAGAACTGCCGAAACACGTTTCATTCTCTTCAGATAAAAACCCTCCTTCGCCCCCGGGTAAGGCTCATCCTGGGCTTCTGCCCTTTCCTACTTCCCAGTGGCAGGTGCTCCCGGATTCCCCCTAAGAGGGGTACTGTTGAATAGGAATTCTGGTGCAAGTAGTGACCTTTGCGAGAAGTACCACCTTAGAATTCCCTTCGGCCTTTTCTCTGCATGAGTTGCCAAAATTTGTCCCCCGTGATTCTGTTCCAACAGAGAAAGTTTGGATGACCCCCCCAACAGAAAGGAAATGGCTCCACCGCAGCCCGTTCGCCCTTCCTTGCTTTAACGCTTCCGGTGCTATTTTCTCTACAGAGCGCACAGCACCAAAACCCCATCTTGCCGACTCAGAGCAGGCAATTTTTTTTATTTTTGTCGAGCACCGCTTTACCGTCCTCCTTTCCCCAAAGCCAGTAGCGAGGGTTCCGTTTCTCGTTTTTATGGCCAGGATGCGAAATACAGCCCGCCCCCTTGACCACCGCGGTTTTTTTTCAATTGTTTTTGTCCTTTCCAGTAGTTGCTATAGACGTTTCCTCTTAACCTAAAAGCGTGAGCGAACATATTTCGCGCCCCTCGGCCCGATTTCTCGCATTTGATCATGGAAGTCCACCACTGTCCCAACAAAATGACCGCCAAGCGCAGTCAGTGTGTCCCTGTCGGCCCCTTTTTAACCACCCTGAATATGAGAAGCGACAGTTTGCCACCAGCAAGAGCCGTTTCCCCCCTCTTTAGAGTAACCCGGTACCCATAGTACTTTTATCCACATGGTTCCAGCTGTCCCCCCTCCTGGTAGTAGAAATTTTGTTCTCCGTTGGACCCAGCAAACCATACCTGCTTTTTTGCCCCCCCTAGGTGCAAACAGCTTTTCTTTTTTGTGCGAACCATTCCCGGTTGGGCATTCCATCCGCACGAAGTTGATATTGTCTGTAATCACTTTTTTGAGCCCGGCCATGCTTTCTTCGAGGTGTATGTTCTGGGTTATCCTAGATCAGTCCCTTCGCGCTCACCTTTTCTTCTGGGGAATTTGAAATTACGTAGTGTTTTGTGTGAGTTTTCCGTGGCGCTCGACTAACTTCTGTTTGCCTGTTGCCCGGTATGTATTCTTTTTGAGTGGACTGGCCGCCAGACTTCCTCCTACTCCCCCCAGCGCTGTTCCAAGTTTTGGCTATGCAAGTTTTCCCGCCAGCGTTTGCAATATTTGTCCATTGGAGCTTTTTGGAAGCTGCACTGACCCCCTTCCCAGCCCGCCACTCCTATTTGTTACAAGACGAGTAGTTGATTGTTAGCCGTGTTTGGCATACCGGAGGACAGACTTTGTCGCTTGACCATTACAAGGGTTTTGCTCCCTCCCACAGCATCGATCAGTCTCTTTTCTTTTTTCCCCTTGCTGTGCGTTGACACGTTTTTTTTTTCAGCGTCGCCCTTAGAACTCGCTATGCTTGATCGCCCCTCCCCAACTAGTGTCCACCAAGCCCGTACGTTCACCTCCTCGCACACATTCTCGTGTTTTCGCAGAACATCCCACTCCCCATAGTTTTTGATTGTCTCCGTACTCCTAAGCGCTTGGAACCCTTTCCTGTCCAATCATACTGGTTGGTGTCCGACCTGAGGATTCTTTTTTATGAGTTCTTCGATCCGCCGGCTTCCATTTCCCCCACCGACGTCTGGAAAAACGTAGCTTTGCCTTTTTTCTCGGCGGGGTTGTCTATACTAGGAAAGCTCCTCCTTTTCCCTTCGGAGCCAACACTTTCGCTCTTTTTTCAGTTTCTCCCCCCTGCTTTTCCCTAGCCAGTTTTTTTTCACCACCCCCCATACCTGGACGGTACTCCCGGTGGCGTCGGCAGTTCTATTAAACGGGATATCGCTATTTTCGCACCCTGTCCCTCTTTCATACTGGGAGGCTCCTTACTTTTACCAGTATGAAGTGCCTATGAGGTCCGAACTCCTCGGCACCAACTTGTACGTTTTCAGGATAGGCCCCAGCATCCCTGCTTTATTGCGGCTTCCTCCTTGCAACGTGACAACAGTTTCTTTTTCTCCTTGTACAATGTTTTAAGTCACCCCGTATACGTTGCTCACCTGGCACGCCCAGACACCTTAGCCTGCTGGCTCGTTGATTTTTTTCAACAATGGATCCGTTTCCACCTTATGTAACCATGCGTGTATGACGTCCGTACCTATTCTTTGGTGGCGTTTTTGTCGGGATGGTCCACCCCAGTAACGATCCTTCATCCCCCTTTTATAGTGGACCCCAAAGCGTTTTACGTCCCTTTTCGTTTTTTTTTCTTGTCTTCACCCATTCCGCAAATGGGTTCCCATTTTCCCCTTGAGAGTGCCCGTGCGACCGTCGTTTAATGATTTCGACCCACGTCCATACCGCGCGTACTACCGGTAGATTGTAGCCCCCCTCTATTCACTCGATGGACGGTTCCTGACCGGGGTGTAATGATGGCTTAGGCGTGAGTAAGGCTGATGCCGTTTGATTTGTATCCTCCCCGTTATGATCACATCGTCTCGTTGGATGCCTTTGGTCATTGGATCAGACGTCGGGATCACCTTTTAACTTTTGTCATAATTTGTCCACACTTTTCTTTTTGTCGAGGGGTTGCGATGACTCTTCCTCCTTTCTCTTTTTTCCTGATTAAGAGAGTTCTGCTTCTCCCCTGGGTGGATACACCGCGCGACGTCACCCTATTTCACTGTCCTAATCAGTTGAGGCATGAAGCGCCATTACAGTCACCAAATCCCCCACCCATCTTTTCTTGAAAGTTCTACTGATTAATGCTTGACCCCGTGATAGTCAAGGAGTGACTTGGCAGCGCCTTACCCCCCCCAGGATGGCTCAACACTTTGCAGCCTCGTTCTAGTCTTTAAGGTTTTATTTTCTGCAAGAGATAGATAAGGTCCCTGGCGGGCTTGATTTTTCCCCGTTTCCTGCGGTCCCCTTTTTCTAAGAGGGGTGATATTATCATAATCGGTGAATCTTTAGTCCCCCCTCTTTCTTTTCCATTTTTCTTTTGGAGTTGATAAGTCCCCCCTTCCTCGTAGTGTTCAATCCGATCCCTCTTTTTTTTTTTTTGTGGTTTTATCTAGAATCCAGGTTTGTCCCTCTCTGTTTCCTCTCCGGTGTTGTTGTTATATTCACTTGTTTGACACCAACCGATTCTCTACCCCCCTTTTTGTACTTTCATAATCTGTCCTTTTCTTCATCTCACCTCGCTCTTGGGCAAGCCAGATGGCGGTTGGTTACCTAAAAACTTTTCCCCGCTTTTTTTGACAACGCGCCCTTTTTTTTTACAACAAATTCCCGCAGGAACGTGGGTCTCTTCACTCTCCCTGGCCTTCTACCTCGCGATGCGTGCGCTTTACCCCTTTTTTGACTTTTTTTTAACTCGACACGTACAAGTTGAGTTTGAGTCTCTTTTCCCACCCCCATAATTTTTGGTTACTCCGCTCTTACTGAGAACCTACGATCTTTGACCGCACGACTCGGAGATCTTCCCCTCAGCCTTGGAGTCCATCCCCCCCTCTTTGTGGATATGGCCTCTTCAGAGTGTATTCCAATATTAGTTTTTTCTCTCCTTTCGTAGCGCAAGCGCTTGCCCCATCAGCGCCAGCCGTGACCCTTCTTCTCTTCCTCCGGGCACCTTCTCCTTAGACGCTTTGATGAGAGAACTCGAGAGGACCACTTTCCGACTTGGCTAGGATGGTCTCTGTGGACCTCCCGAGCGGCGTCTAGAATGCTCCTCCACCGGCGATTCCACTAACTCGCTCAAGACCATATACCCCCAATACCTGTTCTCCCCAGTTTTCCCCCCCTCTTTTTTTCGACCCTCGCTCGGTAAAGTTTTGAGATCTTACATGTTTCCGCGACTTCAGACGTTTTTTCTCACGTTCAATCTCCAATGGCCCAAATGGTACTCCATTTCTCATTCCCCCCCCTTTCTAACGTCCCCAGAACTGGTTTCCTCGTGAAAGTACTTTTCCAACTATCTTCTTGTTTCTTTCACGGTCTTCCGGTCCTCCCGAACAGGCTAGTCTCGCCCTCCCCCAAGATAGAATTAAGGATGGACTTCCGGCACTTGTTTGACACCAATGGGTCAACTCTGTTTCTTCTACTTGCCCTGCAGGTGAACGCATGTGGGTTGCTTTCATCTGACGGGTTAATCACATATTTTTCGATCCGACGTGTTTCCCCGTTGCAACCCACCTCACGTTTCCTTCCGGTAAGACCCTCCCCCCCTCGTTCCTACCCCAAAAGTCGGCGGTTCCCTCTCACCGCTGGGGCACTGGTTCTCCGCTCCTCCACCACCGGAGAGGAGCGACCCTGTTAGTCGGCTCGAATCCCGTTCTACTTTATCTGGATCCCCGCCCACGGAGGTCAGAAATTTTTTCCGGTTCTTCGCGAACATGATTTGCAATGACCCGCCTCTTTATACCATGCCTCGGCTGCAAGAGCCGCCCCGTTGTTCTCCCTACAGTTCTCACTCTTTTTGCAGTGTGCATCGCTTAAGAAGGTGCCCCGATCCCCTAACGAAGTTCTCTTGCAAGGCACTTAGTGTTCAACGAGACGTCTTTTTTGTGCAATTGTTGGCTTAGCTGTCGCTGGCGTACATCACCTCAGTCACCATTTACTCTTCGGACACCAAACGCCGTTCCCCCGTTTAGTTACCCAATCTCCAGTCGCTGAGTCCTACCTTTCGCCCGCCCAAGACGCATAGTTTCCCTTACGGATTCCCTGATTTACCCTTTTTGCTCGGTGCCCCATTTTTGGAAACTTACCCCTGCGGGTTTCTTCGCCTTTTTTGTCGCCTCTTGTAGACGTCCCCCTTTCCCCGAACCGCCCTTTTTCATATAATCTCCCCCCCCGCAGTCTGACTCTGGTGTGTTTATTGATCACCAATACTCCTGTGTTTCGATTACGCTGTGGAAACCTTTCTTCCGGGTTTTTCCTGCAACTGGACCACATAACTCGCGGACGGGCCCCCTCCCCCCCTCGAGCGGCTTTTCATGTTGAGGTATACCGATTTCCTTTGCATTTACATGTCCCCCCTATTGACGAACCTATGCGCGCTTTAGCCTCCACCTTTTTTGCCCCCACCGCTGGAGTCGGAGAGTCCTTTTGCCTGCCATTCCCTCCCCATGATCTCCCCGGTCAACGGCACACCAATACCTGGTTTCTTATCCTTTCTATTTTTCACACTTAGCACCATTCTGCACGAATTTCCAGGTGACGATTTCTAAGCTTTCCCCCCCCCCAACTTTCAAACTTCCTTGAAGGAACTGTCTTTACTCTCCCCAATCGTGGTGCGAGATTCATGAGATCTTTATTTAGAGGATACCCAAATGACACCATTTTCCAGCAGCTTTATCCCCATTTTGACCAGACAATCACTCTCGGCTTTCAATGCTTCTGTTTTTCGCCTTCCTTCCACTTTTTTTTGCAACTCTTCAACCATCCGATGGTTCACTCCCCTCGAACTTTTTTTCCCCCGACACTTCCTTGATGTGGGGTCACCATTCTTTCCCCCCATGGGGGCCTTGTTGTGGAACCCTGCCAGCCCGTGAAATATCTTCACCGTCCTTAAGATCTCCGGCCTGCTGGTGCCTACCTGATAGCAGCCTTCTGTTTGTTCCGGCGCTGGCAACCTTCATTCGTCCCCCTTTTTTTTACTTGTGTATAAAGCGAGAAATACCCTTGGTTTATCGCATGTGCTCCCGCTTTGGGCGTCATTTTTCCCTTTTCGATATAAACGGCTTTCCTCCCCCCGCTCCCCCATGACCCCCTTCCACAGACCCCCATGATCCGTGCTTTGGATGACGACGTTTCATTTAGCCCTCCCTGTCCCCATCCCCATCCGCGAGACCCGCTCTATTGGCTGTGGTCGTCGCGGTGTTGCTCTCGAAGAAACAACTTCCTTTTTGACCGGCTCTTTTGTCATTTTCTTGGTGGTTTTTTTCCTACAGTGAAGCCCAGCCCTGTTTTTACCTTTTGAGTGGATCTGCGCGGTGCGCTTTTTTTGTTTTTTCTTCCCACCCTTTCTTGCCTTTTTAACACTGGACCTTTTTGCAAAATTCCCCCTTCCCCCCCATATCCCCCAGGACCGACTTTTTTGCAAGTGGTGGTACTCATCTCCCCCGGAGTCCTTTACCCTCAGATTCTCTCCTCCGCCGCTTCCACTTAGCACCCCCCCTTTAGGAGAGACCTATTGGCCAGTTCTATTTTTATTACGCCATGATGAAGCCCATCGCCCTTATTTGCCGGATTTGGTCCATATAATGCACCTTCACCATTTGTTTCGATTTTCTCCAGGGTCACCTACCTCTTGGCCCCAATCTATTCCGTCCCCTCTACTGGCCGGCCCGGATCGTTTATTGTCTCTTGTTTCCCCACCCTGCAATTGTCTTCAGTCTGGCAGTGCAAGCCCCGCATACTACCCGAGTAGTGAACGTATATTCTCCCCTCATCACCTCCTTGTTGGTTTTTTATTCCGGAGAGACTGCCACTACGTCTGGGGCTTCCCTTGCCAGATGTCACGCTCCCTTTTCTGGTGTAGCCTCTCCACTTTTTCACCCTCCTGACGCCAGGTGTTTTAGGCCGATAGATTGCGCCCAATTCTTAGTTTATCCCTGAGACGACGAACGGTGACGGATCCTCTTCACACATCTGCCAACCGGTAAGGCTTTCATACTTTTTCTTCTCTCTCACGGCCAGCCGTTTTTGCCGGTGCACAGGGGTTATACAGTTTCTTTTCCACCTTTATAGATTCGTGGTTTGCCTTACTTCTTTCGCGAGAGTTACCACGTCGTCGCTTTTTTCTGTTCATTCCTTGTTCTATTTCGCATATTTGCCACCCGGTCATTCTTCACCATCCATCTTAGAACTTTTGAATGGCGATCCGCAATGATAAACACTCTCCCCCCTTCAACTTAACGGTACATTCACCTGTCCCCCTTTTTCCGGTGCTTTCCGCCGTCCAGTTCCCACTCCCTTTTTCAAGCCTGATTTCACGGCATACCCTTCTTCTTCGAGAGCAACCCGTCCCATCCGCCAAAACCATCCCTTTCTCGCGTGTTTCTTTGCTTGATGGCACAGGGCATTAGACCCCACCCAACCGACATCCCCTCACAACCTGCGCGTTCGAGGACCGGTCCAAGGTTTTGTCATTGACTTCGGTCCCCCCAGTAGTTTATAGACGGTACCCCCCTCGTGACCTTTTTCCAAAGCGGACCCGAGCACAATCTTTCCCCGCCGACCACCTCTTTTAGCCGCTTCTTTCCCCGTCCCGGTTCCAAACTTCAGTGACTACTCTTTTTTTCGCCCAGGGCTTGATTCGCTGAACAATCACTGAATACTGCGCCTTTAGTCCCAGAAGAGGAAGTGTCAGTCTCCCTTCTGCTTTTCCTGTAAAAGGAGGTTGAACACCCCTTCAGCCCCGGGGCCCCCCCGGTTTGGGTCCCCCCCCCAACAGAAGCAGGTCTTTTCTTAAGTCCTTTCACTCGGCAACTTCAAAAGAAGATTTTTCCCCCCCCTCGTTGTTTCCGACAAGAAGTTTAAGGCTTTTTTGTCCCACCGGAACGGGGCCATGCCCTCCGCACTCCTTGTGATTGTCGGTTCTATGGTTTGAGACCCGGCTCTTGAGTTCCCCTGATTCTTGTATTTCATTTGGGTACTCTCCGTATACGAGTGACTTGCGTCCAAACAGTTTTGCTCTTCCCATTCCCTTTGCACCGGGTATAGCCCGGCTTGAAGGCACCCCATTACGTACTTCGTTCCTTGCTCGTGCTGATACTTGCCTATGAGCATGCAGAGATAACCAGTTGTTGTCCGTTGACAGTGACTCATTCTCTTTTCCTTTTCCGCAGCCTGTCTTTCCTCTACTCCTTTGTTATGCACTTTTCTGCTCTCCAACGAACACGCTGGCCTGGATCAGATGTGTCCATGGCATTTCCAATGAAAACGGAGGTCCTCTGCCTTCGCTGTTGCGATGTGCCTACCTAGGCCGATCGTGTTTTTCTATTCATTTGTTCCAGCGGAGCATAATTGACTTTGCTGGCTACCTTTCGTTACTGCCGCGATTGACCCGGGCTGTTTTTGTGACGGAGTTGTTCTGTTCGACGACCTCATGCTGGAGCGAACCTCGTTTATAGGTTCTCCTATCAGTCCTCAACGTTGGGCCTTCGTAATTCATAGTTCGCTTTGGAGCGCAGGCGTTCGTAATTCTTTTCTATAAGTTCTCCTGTGCAGGCGGTTGGTGTCTATCTATGGTTCTGAGGATCGTTCGTTCCCCAGTTTTTTTTGCCTCACAGTTCACACAACCGACATTTTGATTTAATCGCTGCCTTGAAAGACTTTGATTTTTTGTGAATGTTCTGTGTAACTGAGCCGTTGGATTTGTCGGCGCACCACTGGCGCGAGTGGGTCTCTGCATGTGTTGCGCAGCGTTTTGTGTTTGGTTTTAATTAGTGTCCACTGTCGCCCTCGAATCCGTGAACCGTGTTAATATGGGAGGGGACAGCTCTGGGTGCTTTGACTCGGATGGCCAGGACCATAGGGATCTAACTATATTGGTAGCGGAGGAGGCAGTGCCTGGGACGCTCTCGAGAAAGACTGGTATCTCCCAGAAGGAGATTGGATGCGTGGTTTTTTCCCTCTTACTTTGTCATGCGAACTTTATCAGAGGAGTCATATTTCGACCTCTGCCGCGCGTGAAGCAGACGATCATTCTCATTGTACACCGGCACACTGAGTGATAGTGTCTTATGATATTCGCCGCGACTTCGAGTGTATGTGACAGGCTGCTTTACCCGCACCCTCCTGTACTTTCAGAAGAGAATACGCTTTGTAACACTAGCTTTACTGATAGTCATCCTGACCTTGAACAAATATACAGTGAGAGCCAGGGACTTTCCAGGAGAATCGTAGTAGTAGAACAACTGAATGAAAGGTATGATACCAAATTCCAGCAGTGCTAGCCATGTTTGGCAACTTGTGTCTAGCTAACGAATTTTACTTTGGCCCTAGTTGGATTGTGTCTCAGCACTTGATCAGTCGTGACTACTGATCTGTTTTTTCCTGTGTTCGTCTCGACCCTTACTTTTCCAAATTGTCATGGCACACTAGTGCGGAAGCTACTTATCAAGATCTCTGCCTACGCGTAGTCGCCATGGTCCTTTGTTTGAGATGCACCGGCTGTCCCGCTTAGCGATATAAGACACTGGACTTATTAGCTCCCCCGAGATAGTGGGCAAAAGTTTTGTTCGCGCCGTGTCGTGTTTTTGTTTGGTCGTGGTCTGGTAGGCCATTGACCTCCCTTTGTGATCTCACTCTGGTCATCGGTTTTCTAGTGCCCGTTGCGACTCCTTTGACGACCTTTGGATATCGCTTCTTTCGTCGCGATAGCGATCAGAATACACCGGTTGAACCTTCGCTAACCACGTTTTCCCCCGCGTCAGATTCTTGGGAGTGTGATCGCATCGAGGAAGTCCAGGTTTTTAGCTCTCTTCGCTGTCAAAACCACGGTTGCTTCCCGCTTGTCGTGTCGGCGGCGGGCGCGCGGTTTCGTGTGACTTTGATCCGTTAGACCCGTTCGGGAGTGACGCACAGCCTACTATCCATATGTCGCTCAGTTTTATTGCTCCTCTCTTTGTCCCTTCCCCCTCTGACTTTTTACGTGTCTGGGTAACAGCTCCATATCACAAGGTTTCCGGTGGCTCCTCCCTCCCTTCCATCTCTCAGTCGTTAGAGCCTTCCTGTCGTTTTACATACGTTGCGCCTCAGACACATTCGCAGCATGTTTAACCTGGAGCTCGTCACAATGGTGCATTCGCTCGTTCATCGCGGATTCCACCCGTTATAAGAGTCCACTTCCGCGTATTTAACGCTCAAGCTGGGCCGTTGTAAACCCCCACTCCCTTGGTATCACCAACCGCTCACGTGGGATTCAGACACCCTGTGAGCCGAAGGCACACTTTCGGTAATTGGTGTCCGTGGTGATGTTACATGAAAAACACGAAAGCGATTGGTGATGCTCTCAATCAGGATGACATTTTTTCATGGCTGCTGATAGCCGTTAGTACTGTTTGTTCTAGCCTGCGCTAACTTTACCGCGATTAGCAGTGCGTTGTTTAGGACGGTGCTTTCTCTGCAACCACAGTTGAGACTACTGGACCCTGTTGCGAATAGATGGGATTAGCCTTCTATAACTACCCATAGCTCGGTAAATTTACCCTTCGTCCCCGCCTTACCGCCTAGTGATAATGGTATTCTGAGCGACTGAGAGTGAGCTTCAAGATTCTAGAGTTGTGTTCAGCAGAGACGCAGCGGTTTTGGTTTTTATAGAATCGGTTTGTAC
>Ga0179593_1435677_pt1 | contig 10519 bp, 17 predicted proteins | sample CZODoug2_1_08_16_FD_185931 | JGI IMG/M metagenome (GOLD analysis project Ga0179593, IMG submission 185931) | Vadose zone soil fungal communities from Angelo Coast Range Reserve, California, USA - CZODoug2_1_08_16fungal (PacBio error correction) | ecosystem: Environmental > Terrestrial > Soil >... | reverse complement strand
TCTCTCTACAACTGTCTCACCCTCGGTTTTACCCTCACCAAACAATTCCTATCAGCTTGGGTGTGCAAGCATTTGTGATGGGGCATTGTCCTGCCAAACAACTCCACCCAAACCACCCCTTGAATGTATTCCAAACTCCTGATGCTTCCTCCCAATGAAGCACAACCTTTCCCCCACTTCTCCCATCCCCCTACCCAGAGAGATAGCCCACCCTTGGCACCAAAACCACTCCCCACCACCACAAATGTCTCCGCCTTTACGGCCACCCCCACTGGAACCTCCCAAACAACCTTCGCCATTTCCCTTTCCCCTCCCAACTGAACCTAGTTCTTGCACCAGTTGACCCCCCCTACCACAAAGAAAAGGCCCTTCTTTTTCCTTTATTTTTTCACCCCTTCCTTTTGAAAAAGTTTCACCAGCCACCGCCCCCGCACTTTAACCAAATGACCGCCACATCCCCACTTCCGCCAGACCCCAGGCCACCAGTTTTTGCCCCACAGCGCACCACCCAGAAACAATGCTCTCAACTTCTTCCCTTCCTATCTCTTGCCCCCCTCCGCACAGTATTCCAGATCCATACTATTCATCGCCAGAGGGACCCTATTAGGCCACCCCCCCCCCCCATTCAAGTTCAATGGCCCTGAAAACACGTTACCCTTCTTTAGGCCTAATGGTGTTATTCCTTGCTCTGGGTGCTTTGGTGGTTCTGGGTAGTTCTCTAAACCCCAATCCTTTCAGATTTTCATTTTGTTTGCTGTTTTCTCCTGTTTTTTTCGTAAATTTGTTCACCCCCCTAGGTTTTTGCTAGTGCAATTTGCCCCCCCATCCTAAACTCGACAACTCCACACCCCCCGTCTCATTGAGGCGCTAACTTTGACCCCAAAAAACTCCTTCCTCAATTTAGGCACTCCAGCCCCCACATCTGGTTTTTTTTCTTTTCACCTAACTCATCAACCCTTCTTTGGACTCACCCACCCCCTTTTTTCACCTATGTTGAGCTTTGCTTTCATCCATGTACTCCGTCCCCCCCCCGCCTGGCAGAGTGTTCCAGGTCCAGCATGCCCCCCCCCACCCCCACCAACCTCCCCCTCTCCCTGTACACACCCACCCCGGTACTCCATGCAGATTCTCATCCACCCCCTTGGATATGGACCCTTCTCCCTTTCTTCACTGCCTCAAATTTGGACCCTTTCTTGAGACCTATACCTACTTTTTTTGGGGATATGTTTTTTCCTTTCCCTTTGTACATTCCTTACACTCTTTTCCTGTACCAGATTCCTTTGCACCACGACCTTTGTTTATCCCCCTTGCATTGTAAATCTCTGTCTTTTTTTTTTGGGTTCTCCCTGACACCCCCGCTCCTTGCATTTTGCCCCTGACATTCCATTTCCCCTTTTTTAAGTTGACTCTCAGTTTCTCCCCCCCAATTAACTGGCCACGCCATGGAAACCCAACTCCCCACCAAAAAAACCTTCGACTTCTCATTTGTCTTTTTTTCCGACTTATCCTGTTGCTTCTTATTATTTATTTGCCCTTTCTCTTGATTTATTGGAACCCAATTCCTCACACTTACCCCGCTCCCCTTTGCTTAAACCCCTCCCCCCAGACATATTGAGCGGTGCCAATGTCAACTTTCCCTTTTCGATCTTTCTTGTTCATATCTAGTTATCATTTTCGTTTTTGCCAATGGCTGATTTGATGACATAGGTAATCTAAGTGTGCATTTCAGCTTGTCTATGGGTCACCCTTAGGTTGTACTATCAACAATAACCCTGTCTTTGTTTCTTCACCATTCCTGGCTTTGCAATATTTATTCCCTTTGTCTTCCCATCCATCTTGTGTACTTTTTGTTTTTCCCACTTTTATTGCTTTTCAAATTCATCTCTGCATTTTCCCTTGGGCTTTAATTGATAGCCACCCCAAAAGATCTTCTGTGCACTTTGATTCCCAAGATTTTGGTTTGTAGGAGTGGTTTTCCATCTCTTGTGTCTGGATGTTTTGTTGCATCCCAAGTTTTCTCTTTACTGTTCTTTCAGCTCATCTCTATGTAGGTGCATCTTCTTGTGGTAGGGTCTTTTTTTATGGTCTGTACCCCCAGTCTGTTTTCAACGTATCAATATTTTAGGATGTTTCGATAGGTTTGTAGGTTGTTTTTTAGGATGTTTTTTTTTTTTACTCTGATATTATATATTTTGAGCTTCCCCCTCCCCTACAGCACAAAACACTACTCCTCTACCCTTCTTATATCCTTACAATTGCGCTACTTGTACCGTCTTTCCCTCCACCCCTATTCCCTACCCCACCTTACCTCTCTCCTTCCTTGGATCATTCGTATAGACCAGAAAGATAGCTGGGCTTCCACCCCATCCCCCCTGATGCTTACACAACCACCTCCAAAAATTTTCCACAGTGAAGAATCATTTTTTATTGTATCATTCCAGGGCCCTTTCCCGATGCTGTCTGAGCCTCTTCTTTGCAATAGTCCTTTCTAAGTTAGCACAACCAGGAGCTTCCCTGTTCGCACACCCAGGGCCCGGGTGATGCCCGTTGATCTGAGTTATTTTTTCCTTATACCCAGCAAATCTAACCCCGTTGATATCCCCCACTTTTTATTCCATCTGAAGCACACTTAGATACCTTATATCCCTATATAATAAATATTTCCTTCATCTGTCCATCTTAAGCACCTCCTCAGATATCATGACAATGGTCTTTTGCCCTTTTGCTCCTGTATTTTCTGGTGGGGGTGTCTCACCTGAGAGGTTCCTTTTTCAGATAGTGCACTTGTTCTCCTACCCTCCCCCTGTCAATACGAAATCATAGTCCAAGCCCCCCCCCTCCGTGGACAGTCAATTGAAATCCTTATTCTGTTGGTTTTGGAGTTTAATGTGGATTCCGGTTCCTGTGTGGGATACCACTTGTTTCCCCCTTAAAAGCAAACCCCTTGGCCAGGGGACATGTGTGTCCACATCCTGCATTTGTTGGTATCCCACACCGCCTACACAACACACACCCGCTTCCATCCCCCCCAATTTTCCAGTGGTGTGGCAATAGGAATATTTGGGTGATTTTCATTCCCCAACGGATTTTAATTTCCTGCCATGCCCCCCCCCCCACCCCAAAAAAGGTCAGTCATTTTTTTGACAGCCCTCTCTTACTCCGAGATGTCAAGACTTGAGCAGCTGATTCGACAGCATGGCTGAATTCCCTGTTGACGAATTTCCAAACACAAGTTTTGCTTAGGAATCTGCTTTTTTTGTCCAAAAACCCATGGGGGTTTCCCGGCCAAGGGGGAAGGGTTCTATTGGTCATGCGTTAGGGTTACCCTGTTTCCCTGCACCCAGGGCCCCCCATGGGGGGAACTAGATGGCTTGCGCTTTTTCATTTCTTTTTTTGGATGTGGCCACATTTCTTTCAGTTCCCTTGTCATCTTAGGTTGGTTTCTTAGTTCTCCCTTGAAGACTGAGGTTTTTTTTGATTGTCTCCCCACTCGATTCTTTTTTGTTCCGGTAAAGTGTGCTATTTTTTTCCGCCCCTTTTTAACCTTAGTTTTTCACTATGAAAAACCAACCTTTTCCTTGCCCCTTGTACCTCCAGTATCAAGTCCGTTTGTGGGTTTTTTCCCCTCAACACCCCCAAAGCCAGGCGTGGCCCCTTTTTTTTTTCCCTCCCTCCCTTCGTAAATTTGGGTAACTCAACATTCCGGAGTTGTCCTTGCATGTTTCCAATGCAGTTGAATATCTAGGCAACCCCCCAATGCATGGTTTTTGATGAACATGTTGCTCTCGTTTTTTTTTTTTGCTTTGTTTGCTGGTGTTTTGCGCGGTTTGGCGAGTGTATGGTGCGGGGGCCTGTTTTTTTTTTATGGTCCAGGGTGGCTGTTGGATTGCCCTCTGTTCTGTTTTATTTAAATTTTGCCAGGGAGCTTGTTGTGACGGCTTTCCCTCTGGGTTTTTGAGTGGAGGAGGTTTTTTCCTGGCGATTTTGCGTGCCCCCCCGTGCTGGGGTGTTTCGTTCATCCCCTTCGCTATAGCCTGACATCTGTCTTTTTTTTTTGGAGTTTTTCTGTTGCCATATCTCTCTCTGCGGGTTTTTGTTTGTGATTATTTTCATGTGTGTCTGGTGGGATGTTGGATTGATGCCGCATCATTTTTTTCCCAAGTGTGGTGAGTTGAGTGTTTTTTTCCCTGTGGCTGCCCGCGCATTGGGCTGCACCCTGGCATTGATTTTTTTTTATCTTCTGGTTTTGGCTTTGTTTTCCGGAACCCGTGGGGTGAGACAGTGGTTAATCTTTTCTTTCCCTCCGTTTTGTTGTTTGTTCGACGCCGTACTACCACCCCCCCTACAAAGGTCAGCACCCCCTCACTGCTTTTCATCCATGGCGATGGCCAGGCTTGGCCAGCCCCCCAACCCACCCCCCCCCCGCACATTGATATCATTCAACTTCCATGCTCTGCCTCACCTTCCCCCAGACATCACCTCCCCCCAAATTACAGTAACAAGCCCAGCTCATTTTGCACCAAACCCCCACCAACTCAGTACAGATGTTGAAGTAGAGCTCCCTTTGCTGCCCCTCCCAGCCCCTTCCATTCCACAAAAACATAGACCTTGGAAACCCTCACCACTGCTAGTTTCACCAGTCACCTATGGCACAGACCACCATTCCATACCCCAGACCTCCCTGAGTCACCTATGTAACCCCCTATTTCAACTCCCATGGCACCCCCGCCCCCCCCATTTGCCACATTTTCCTCCCCAGCCACCATACAAGTGGCACAAGGCCACCATCACTCCCTCAACCCACCCGCACAATCTTCAAATTCCCGTTTTTTTTGCAGACGATCTTTAGCCATGGATGTTACGTTCCCCCCATATGGATGTGCCAGTCTGGTGCCCGTGGCATTTGCATTTTGCAACCCCGTTCTGCATTTTTGTCCAGAAGGTTACCTCTTCAAACTTCTGAAATTTCCTGCTTTGTTGTCTACTAAACACCTGCGAGATACCCTTGAATGGTCCCTTAAATGTCGGTTTCCCTAGTACCATTGCAACTTGGTTCAGTTTCCCAGAAGGTTTTACTCCAAATATACACTTTTCACGCCCAAACCCTGCCTTAGGCCAAATCTTCCCCTTTCAAACCCTTAAATTTTCGAACTCATCCAACCCCACCTGCTTATTTACCGTGTAATAAACCTCATAAAGTTGGCCACCCCACTCCATATGTGATGCTTCATCTGTACTCTCAAGTGCAAAGTCCTTTTTCATATCAAGGAATTCTTTTACCATTACCATTTCCAAGTACCCATTTCCCCTTCCCCCCGTCTTGGGCCCACTCCTTTTGATTCTAATCTTTTTTGAAATTGATGTATGGCCATTTTCCATGTCCACTCGATTGCCTACCCCCCTGTTTTGAGCTTCTCTCTTGTTTTGTCTTGACCCTTTGGTGTTTTTTTGTCAGTTTATCCTGCTTTTCAATTTGTTCGGCCCTCCACCCCCCCTTCCTATTTCACCAACAGGTTGTCTAGACCAACCTTGCATTTTCAATGATCTTTTTGTTCTTTGTACTGGTGTTGCAATTCTTGAATTCAACTTTTACATCAGTTTAGTTCCCCTGGCCACTTGGGTCCTTTTCCTTTGTGTGTTTTTAATCCCCCCCCCCCCAAGTTTGACACTCCTAGAAATCCCCCAGGGAAACTCCACCCACCACAACCCCAGGACTTTTCATTCCCTTTCTTCATCTATCCCCTTTTAGGTTTCTAGTATACAGATATGTTTACGTATTGTTGCAATTCTTTGAACCCTTTCCCCCTCTCACCTTCCCGTCTCCCTTTGGCTCCACCCAGTATCATGGGAAGAAGTTGCCCATGAACACTCTCCACTGTTCCTTTTAACCTATAGTTGGTATTGTTTTCTTTTTATATTTGACCCCTCCCTCCTTTGTGCCCATTTATTTGATGTCATACAGAGTTCCTATCACTGGATGCCCGCACCCTTTTGAATAACCCCCGCTTCTGCATTTTTTTTCATCTCCTCATATGGTGTCCAAAATGGGGTTTCCCACTTTTGCTACTTTTTGGTTGTTCGGTTTTGCAACTTTGTTCTGTCAATTCTAATTTATTTCTCTGCATACCCAGGACAATGGCTTCCCAGTTTTTTCTCCCCCACTTCTTGCACTTTGACTTTTTCCACCGAAGTTGGGTTGGGAGGAGGTTGGTGTTATCAACCTTCCTCCCCATTCCTTTGAGTGTATTGATCCTCTTTCTGTTGAAGTACCCCTGTATCCCATGTGAATTTTGTAGGTTGTAAGATTGTTTTGTTCTATTTCTTTCTCTTACAAGTTTTTTTAGTGGCCACGGATCCCATCTTCAGAGGGTAGGAGAGCTTGGCTTTTCTTCTTTTCTCTCTCTTGTCGTTTTTTTTAGAGCTCTCTCTACAAGCACTCTACCAACTATCCTTTGATATCTGATTTTATTCGAATACCTCCTGATTCCCACAACTCCCCCTCCCAAAACACTCCACCTAAAAGTTTCCCATGCGTTAAATGTTCCCGTTCCTTTACTAGATCGCTTGGGACACAACATAAACTAACTCATGATTATTGCTGATGACACCACCCCCGTCCAGTCCCTACAGATCTTGTGCTTCAGCTCTGTTTTTTTTTTTTTTTTTTTGGTTTTGTCTGCTGCAGAGAATGTTTTGCCAGCTCAGCCACTGGAGAAAGTAAAGTCACAAGTGGGCCATGGCTTCCCCGCCAATGATGAACTTTCCTGATGCAGTAGAGTTTGATGCCAAACCCCAAACAGCATCTTGCCTACAGTGATATTATTTCTGGTCCAAATTCAATAGCTTTCCGGTTTCAAATAAATCAACCTAGGAAACACCCTCCAACCCCTGTCTCATAGCATTTTTTTTGACACGTTTCCCGGCATGCTCCAGGTAGGTGGCTTGGGTTGTTAACTTTTTTCCTCATATTTTTCCCCTCAAACTTGGGCCCCCCCCTCCTACAGATTTCTCCAGAGCAACTCCCGGGCTCCCGATGACTCCCCCTTATAAACATGTGATTTCGAGGTTGTGGGAGTTTCCTGTGAGTTCATGGCTTTCCTTGTGTGGGGATTATCGGTCCCCCTTTTTGGACATCTCTTGTCCTGTTTCCTTACCCTTGCAGATGCAACAATACAACCCCCTCCCTCCACCTCCCCCCCTTTTTCGGTTATCTCCAAATTTTTTAGGTGACTGAATAATTTGGGCTTCATGAAACATTTTTGAAAGCGTTTTCAAGGTCCAACCTGGCAAAAAACATATTCTCCCCCCACTTCCAGGGACAGGGACAGACTAAGGCCCCCTTCTCCACTCTATGTCGCTTTGTAGTTCAGCGCTGAGTTCCCTACCTGCATGGAAGAATGTCCCATACCTCAAGTTTTTCTTTTTTCGTTTCAGTTTTTCTTTCAACAATTTTGTTGTTACAAGGCTATTCCTGGTTCTGTTGTATGGGTCTTTCTGCTGGACCGTGACCTGTTCCCCTCTGCCACAATGCTTTGAACATTTTTTGGGCTTTCCTTGATCCACTAGTTTTGCTTTGGGCCTACATGACGTTACCACCCTCCCTATACATTTGTCATATCCTGGTGTTCTTTGTTCAAATTGAGAATGTTTGTTTTTTTTGTCCAACGTGCTTTGCATTATGTCTCCTCTTTTTTCATTTTTTGTTGATGTGGGATATTTTTTATCTTCGTAGGATCCCCATAACCTCTTTGCTTTTACTATTCCCACCAAATTCCTGCCACTGCCCCCCAACTAGCAGTTTATTGTGGGTGTGTCACAAACCCCATCCCAGCTTGGCCTTACTTTTCCTCCCTTCTTTTCCTTGGGTAACTCGTACATCCCCCTGGTCATATTTCCCCAATGCAGTTCCCTCTGGGTCCCAATAGTTATTTCCCCCCAAACGGCCTCAGTGATGGGCCTGATCTTTAAGGTATAATGTTTGAGTGTTGCTGGTGGTGTTGTGTTTTTTTGTGGGGCTGTGCTGGCGATTCTGTTTTGATGTGGGAGGGGTCCGTTGCCAGTTGTGCGGTGCATGGCCGCATATTTGGTTCCCCCTCTGTTACCCCCCAGAATTGTCCAGACCATTGTTCTTTAGTTGGTGTGCTGTTTCCCTGTTTTTTTGTTCTGTGCCTGTTCTGCCATGTGAGGGGATGCATGGCGATGTTTGTGGCTGTGCCCTGGGGGGTTTTTTCCAGCCTCCAGGAGCCTTTCCATGTCTGATTGGGTTCGTTGTTTCTGGTCTTGGCTATTCTTCTCTGTTTGGTTGAGTTGATATGATGGCAACTTTTGTTGCGTTTCTTTCTGTCGTGTGTTAGGCAAGAGTTGCTTTTCTTTCTACATCTTCAATGTTGGTGTTGGTTGAGTGGTTTTCCACAGGTTGGCTATCTAGCCCAGTTGGCTGCACGCATTTTTTTTGATGGTTGAAATGTTGCTCTTGCTTGTTGGGACCGTTCTCCTCCCGTGTTGTGAACTCCCCTCCCTGGCTTCCCTCACAGGGCCCCCCCCTCCAATCATACCTTCTACCTTTGTGGTGCAGCCATTGTATGGCATAGCCACCTGTGGACCTTTTACCCCCTCACCAACACCCCCCCAGGTTTCCCATTCTGTGAACCTCCCCAGCCACCATCACAGCACCCCCTTGCCCATCCTTTCCCCTCCCCCCCCTCGCTGCTCTCCTGCACTAAACACGCACCCAAACATCAGACTGATGTTGCATTATAAAGCCTCACTTCTGCACACCCCCCCTTTTTTTCACAGAAACAACTCCTCCCCCACGGCAAACACTTGGTCAGAACATACCCCACCCCCCTCCTATCTTCTGCTTTCTGGTGAATATGGTGCACCAGAGCACACCAGGCACCAGCCACTTTGCTGTCCCCTTCCTCACGCTGCCCATCAGAATTGCACAGACCACGACACATCCCCTCACCACCCACCCCACCCTCTTCACAATTTCCTCTCTTCTATGCCCAAGCACGATCTTATGCCATTTCCTTTTGTCCCTCTTATATGAACTCCTAGGTGCCTGTTAGCATGGAATAAGTTCTTCCCCCTGGCCCCTTGTGCGACTTACATTTTTGCACATCCACATGTAGCACTGCCAGTTGTGTTTTGGTTTCCTTTAAGACCCCCCCTTCCAGCTTTTGCATTTCGTCAGGAAGTTTGCCCTTTCCCCTGTTTTTTTGTTTTGCCTCCGCCTTTTGGGAAGCCAGCAAAGTTCGAACAACTCCCTCACCCCCCCCCCATAAGCGAGACCTCACATTTCCCCGCTTGCCCAACAAACCCTTATCCCCATTTGATTCCACTTTCCCCAACATGAATGACCCTTTATGTGTGTAAAATCCATCCTTCCCCCCCCCCCCCTGGAAACTCAAATGTTTTTAATACTGCCTCTCAAAAGGTTTCAATTTTTTCCCTCTTGGGTTTCTTCCACGTCCTCAGCATTCCCCTTGATCCCATAACCCTCCCCTGTAAACCACTCCAACTCCGAAATTCTTTCTTTCTTGGGACATTCTTCCATTTATTCTTCCTCCGCTGCACCACTTTGCATCATCTTGTCCGCCTTCCATAGTGCTGTTTTCTGGCCCTTTTTTTTTTCTTGCATTATTGCCCCGTCTCTTGCTCCTTTTTCATGTACTCACCCACTATCTTGCCCCCACTCCGCTGTTTATAACCTTTGGACCTTGATCTTGCTTTTGTGTTGTAATGCTTTTTGTTTTAGTCTCCCCCTTCTGGCAAACTTCATTTAGACCTGTCTTGTGACATTTTATACCCACAATTCAATTTCATAGACCCCCCCAGTCCCCTCCCACACCACAACCTAGTCATCCGGTAATTCTCCTTTTCCTAATCTTATTCACGGGTTGCTCTATATTAAACCTTCTGTGTATTATTTTTCCCCTTGTGCTTAGAAACTTGTCTCATTACAGTTCTCCACACAATCCTTTACATATCTTTTGCCCATCCCCTCTTTCATGTATCCTTTCTCTTCATTATTCTCCTTTCCCCTTGAGGTGTGCTGAGGTAGCTTATTAGAGAAGGATAATTAGCTAAGTGTTCTTCATATTTCGGTAACCAGTCCTGGCCTTACTTCCTCACTGTTTTTTTTCATCCAAGGATCTCTGCACATCTCCCCCTTCCTTTTCCCCCTCCCCCCTTTGCGACCCTTTTTTATTTGTTGCACCTGGTTGTGCTTGCAACTTTATTTTCAATTCTATTTGCATTTTTTGCATCCTTTTTCCACAGGGATCTGCTCACCGACCATTTCTTCTTGCCGATAAACCGACCTGTTGGCGGAGGTTTTTTTCTTTCCTGCTCCCCGCCCTGTATTTGCTTTTGTGAATCCACGCGAGCCTTTACTGTTTCTAATACATCCCATGTGATCCATTTTAATTCTCTATTTTTTATTGTGTTTAGGTTTTCCTGTCCAAGTTATAGTGCCGTATACCTCGGGGATAGTTTCTCTTTGTGCTTGGATGTT
>Ga0179593_1402043_pt1 | contig 10519 bp, 13 predicted proteins | sample CZODoug2_1_08_16_FD_185931 | JGI IMG/M metagenome (GOLD analysis project Ga0179593, IMG submission 185931) | Vadose zone soil fungal communities from Angelo Coast Range Reserve, California, USA - CZODoug2_1_08_16fungal (PacBio error correction) | ecosystem: Environmental > Terrestrial > Soil >... | reverse complement strand
ACCCTTTTTTATTCTTTAACCGCGCCTGTTCCTTGGACTGAGGTTCTCCTTTGCCGGTTTTCACCTATGACGTCTTCTTTTGGTTTCCTTTCAAGGGAGAGGGAGTCCATGTTCACTCGAGAGAATTGTTTCTGTCGAGTTCGTCGTTATTGAGCTTCGTTTCTTTCTTTCTCCTTGAACTCCGGACCCTTTCGGCTGTTGTATTTGGAAGTTCTGATTACTTTCCCTGCGTTTTCGTCGCTAAGCCGGTTCCAGCCTATTTCTTTCCCATTTCGGGTGACTTGCGGCATCTTTTACTCTGTAATTACCGACGCTCTGTGCCAGGTCCTCTCGATGGGCTTTTTCAAATGGTGCCTCAGCGAGGTCTGCTCCCGTTTGATTTTCCTTTCTTTACCCCTTTAAAAAGGTTTTCCCGATCTCTTCATCGCCCCTTCTGTTTTGCTTTTTCCCTTCGGGTCCGATGTACAAGCCGTGGGGTGTGCATGTAACGCTTTTTTTTATCTCTTCCCCGTTTGCAGTTTGTGTAAACGACCTCCAGCTGAGTACAATCTTTTTTGTTTTTTTCGATACTGGCAACTCCCCTTTCCACACCTCCCTTTCTTTGAGAGAACCACATTTCCAACGGTAAGTTTTTCTTCCAGTTCTGTCCCCCTTGATCCCTTTTTCAGGATTTGACCAGTAAGATAGTCCTTTTTTTTCCCCTTCTGTCCTTATGGGACCTTTTGGTTATCTTCTTTTTGTGGCAGTATAAAATGGCCGACATGCCGATAGAACACCCGTCGGCATTCTCTTTCCCACCCTTTGGTCACTGCCTTTTTCTGACAGAGACATCCCCTCCCTAAATCCCGGAGATTTGCGCGCTTTTTCTTTCGGAAGTGTTGGTCCAAACCTCTTGTAACAACCCTGAAAAACTAAGTCCCTTTTTTTATTTTCCTTTTCCCTTATCACCTGAGCGATCACTACGTCTCTAGCTCCCTTTCCCCTTCTTCTCTTTCGCTCGTGTTCCCCCGTAGGTCCCCCGCTTTTGCATCTCCAGGGCAATCCTGCACAGTGCACTTTTAATTGACTCGTGTTCCAACGTTGTCTTTTCACTTTCTTCTTACTTTTGCCGTCAGGGTGGGGTACGGGGGATGCCTTTGCCCCCCATCTCTCTCTTTTAGCGGCCACACCCCCCAACCCAACCTCATCGTCGACACGGTCTTCTTCGAAGAAATCTTCACAGACTTTTTTCAGACCTTTTTAAGGGAGTTTTTCTCTGCCACCCCCCAGAACCCAACCCAGAGGCTTTTGAGCTGCTTCTCTCTCCCATTCCTCCCTTCGGTCCGAAGGCCCCTCTTTCTCTCGGTCTTCCTCTTTTTCACGCTCTCGGGCACATTCTTTTTTCTGTTTAATGTACTTCCCTTTACGGTTATATTTCTTCCCTCTCTCGGGGATCATCACGTCCCGACGCCCTCTTCTTCTCCTGCTCAGGTGTTCGGCGTTCTTTCCATAGTATACTCTCCCTCCGCAGCGACCGGAGTTGAAGTACTCCTTTTCGGTAATTCGTTGTCGCCCTCTCTTTCGTTTTCCTGATACGACCTTCGCTTGCACGAACCCTTTCGTTCACAAGACGCTTTCCCTTAAACCTTGTCGATGCGTGATTGAGTACTTTCTCTTTCCCCTTCTCCTCACAAATTGATATTGAAGCCTTTTTTTCCTATTTTCAAGAAATAAACCTCCCTTGATTCTCTCCCTCTTTATTTTTTTTCTTTCCCTTCGAGTAAGGGCAGTCCCAGTTCTCTTACTAAAAGGTTCTGTTCCCTTTTCCTCCCTTAACTCCCCTGTAGCGACTCCGTGTTTTTCTCTCGTGCCAGGTGATAGTTCCTAGTGTTTTTTCCTGAAGAGGGCCGCAGACGAGTCTAGTCTCCGCGTTCTTTTCTCTCTCCTTTTTCATCCTAACCGTACACACCCTTCAGTCTTTCCCCTCCAGTCTTACTCCTCCCTCCAGTTTTTTCGTTCCCCCCTAGTTAGTGGTTCTCGCCGTATTGCATGCATGGTTTTTTTCCCGTTCCCCCCTCCCTTTGTTGAGAATTACCTCCTGGCTCTTCTTAACAAAGAGTTCACCTTCCCTTTTCCGAACCCTATATCCGACTCTTCGGTCAGGGCTACCCCGTGCTTACGTCTTACAAGACTTTGCATTTTCCTTTTTTCGAGTTCCTGGTACGATTGCTTCTTTCCGTTCTGCCTGAAGTAGGTCGGCCGAAGGATGACTCCCCTCACGACCTCAAGTTTTCCGGGTTGAGTTTTCTCGAGAGAATTGAGAGCTTTTTTTCCCCTTCCTTGTGGGTTTCAAGGCTATTTCCTCTCATACTCATTTGGTGGTTTCCTCCTCGCTATTTGGTCCAATATTAGGAGTGATAGGATCAACGGCACTCATCAATTATTGGTTTTAGCTTTTTTTTTCTTTTTGCTCTACGCGAGAAGAATTCGACTCGGCTGGATTTCTCCTCCCTCCCTCTGTCCAGTTCGGATTCTTCCTGCTTCAGATGTGCTTATATTACTTCTCGACGTATCTTTTCTTCTTTTCTATCTCCTCTTTTCTTTTATCTCGTATTTTCTAAGTAGATAATCCAGAAGAGTTCCCCCTGAATTTCTCTTGCGTTCTATTTCGCCGCGTTTACCGCCTTGATTGAGCCTTTTTTAGCTTCACCCACACGTACCTTGTTAAATAGCCCCCCAGCTGGTGATATCCTTATGTTTATAAGATCGCTCTTTTGTCCTCTGTCGCTCCTTTTTTCCGAAAACATGTCTGTATTTTCAGCCTTTCCTTTTCCCCACCTCGCGGGCTTCACCTCTCTTTGCTTCGATTCGTGCTCTCGTCGCACTTTTGGTAGAAACATTCCTTTCGTCCGGCTATGCCGCGCTTCTTTTCCTTTCGACGATAATAGTCCAAGCCTTCGCCCTCAGACCTGTGCGCTCTCCCTTCGGATGTTCTTCGCCTTCCGTAGCCTTGAGTACAGCCGTCTTCGTTCTGATATGGCGAAAGGGTTTTACTCTTTCCGCTTTTCTCTTAGTTTTTTTTTGAGACTTTTTAAATTGGCTCTTGGTTCAATCCTCTGACAAAGCTTTTCAACATTCTCTTTCGCCAGTCTGGGTAAGTAGGGCCTCAATGCGTTAGCGTCTCAGCTGACATGGTTTGTTTTCCTTCTTCAGTACCGCTCGGTGGCGAACCTTGGGCCTCCCGGTTCATCTTCACCCGGGGTCCAGATGCCGGTCACGCTCACTTTTATTGCCAAATTCGTTCGATTTCTGGATTTTCGGCCGTTCGTCAGAGACTTTCGTAAGGTCTGCTTGCGCCGTAGGCTTCTTTTTTTCCCTTTCCTCCCTTGACTTCGCGTATTGGGTGTATTGCGTCAGATGTCTTCTTGCCTAACCTTCACGTTGTTATTCGGTAGTGGCCCCTCGTCCAGCGTTCATTTTTCGGGAGTCATCGGAACAGTGCGGTAGGCGTGGGGAAAGACCCTTTTTTTTTTTTCCTTTCGTCCTCTTTACACCGCCGAGGAGATTGTTCCCTTTTCCCCCCTTCCCTACAGGAGCGACTTTTCCCCCTCCTTTTTTTACTGATTTATGCGTCTTTGTTACGTGAGGTCAGATGTAAGACGCTCGCCACGTGCCCCGGTCCCTTCTCTTTTTTTCATGTCTAGCCTGAGGAGTTTTATGAAACTTCTTATTTTCCTGTCCTCCCGTACTTCACTGAATCGATTATTTTTTTCTCCCCTGAGAAGACGTGCCCGCGCGCTCTAACCCAGAACTCCTCTCCTTCTTTTCTTGTTTTCCCCCGGTGCTAATGTATCTTTATCGTCCTCTCTCCTTCGGGGTTGTTTTCTTTGGTTCCTTTTCAGTTTTGCCAAGCATGGACAGCTTTTCTTATTTGTTGCTTGCTCTTTTTTCTTCCCTCGCTTTTTTCTCTCTATACTTTTGGACGAGTTTTTTTCTCAGGCATTTTTTTGTTTTTCTATAAAGGCTCTCCCCGTCCCCCAAATTTGTGCTCAGTTCGAGTATTGTGTCGTCCTTCTATTATCTCGCTTTGGCACTCTTCCTGGGAAGATTCCTTTGCTCTTTCTGGTATAGAAATGGTTGTGCGGTTTTACATGCTTTCCCGATCGAAGGACCTAGCACAGGTCCTTTGTACTTAAGCTCCTTGTACCGTAGTGTATCGATCATTTGCTACCTTTGTTCCCCTTTCCTATGCGGTGGATCTCTTCTTTTTTACCGCCGTGTAAAACGCCGTCTAAATGCCGGTTTCCTACGAGAACTAGATCCGTAGTCGGTCTGTCTTTACTTTGATCCGGATCTTTTCTCTCTTTGTGTTTACCCCTTCCGCGGTGCCCTGTCCTTTTTTTCTCTCCCTCCTCTTCAACAACCCCCCCCGAAATTCTTCTCAGTTCCTTTGAGTGGGTTTTGAAATGGGTGAGGCGTTCCCCCCGCGTCCATGGCTTTCCCTTTCTTCCCTTCGTCACCCTCTTTTCTTTTATTTGGTACTTTGTCTCTTGCTTTTTCCGGTTCTATTGCGCCTTTTTTTTCGATTTTCGTAGGACAGTGGCCGGGGTGGTGCTCGCAACTCCTGTTTTTTTTTCCTTTTCTTAGCACCGGTTCCTCTTGAGGATTTTTCTTCACTAATCTTTTGGTTGGTGCGAGTTCGAACTGTTCGCCGTTCCACCTCTTTCTTAGGTAATTACCACAAACCCTATTGGCGCTATGGTAACACGGCCCTGCCATCCCTTTCGTGGCAGCTTCATCGTTATCTGTTTCCCTTTTTCAATGATCCCGGACACTCACTTTGATGCCAGTGCTTCGTGCTAGCCCAATAGAAGCTGACTTTTTCGCGCTTTCTCTAGACTTAGATTTAGCCACCGGAGGCAGTCCGTTTCCTCCCGCTAAAGGGCTCACGAATTTTGGAAGAGACGTTTTTGAGAGCGAAAAGGTTTCTTTTCCGTCTATTTTTCTCAAAGGACCCCACCGCCCCTTTCCACAGGGTTTCCCCTACCTGCCTGTCTCCCTCCCGATCACGCGTTTTGCCCCCCAGAATCGTTCAACGAAGCCTCTATATCCTAACCAGAAACCTTCCCCTTATCCCATTAATTGAACACGCCTCTTCCTGATGTGGATCCCCAACGTAAACTACATCTACACATGCCAATTTGGCTCGTTGTCCCCTTAACCCCCTTTTTAATTCTTCCCTTTTCCTACTACTCTTGTTTTGTCTATATTTCCCTCCCTTTTGGTTCGTTTTTTCCCCCCTACTACTGTTTTATTTGATGAGGTGGGTTGTCGGTGACTAACCTAATGCCTGATCGTCGTTGTGTCACACATTAGTTTGGGAGTCCCTTTCTCTCTGAAGGTAGTTCTTTTTTCTCCGCGATCTTGTTTCTTACTTTCTGGTTCGCCGTGCCTCGTTCTTTCTTTCGTTCAGGCCGTCAGTGACCCTGTCGGTGAGGGTTACTTCTGTTTTGGGTGGGGGAAATGGCGAACTATTCCCTTGGTTTCTACTCCCCTGAACGTCAATTCTTTTTCCGGGTTTTTGAGCAGGTTTCCCACTTTTTTGATCGCTGCCCGGTAAAGCCGGTTACTCGCCCCTTATTTTTTATTCTCTTTGCTCTAAACGGCCCTTAGAGAAGGTTGTCCTCATCCTTTGCCTAAGTGATTCTTCCCCAGCGTTTTTATTCACTTCTTCTTTGCAACTATAAAGATAATCTGTCCCAAACGGATCGTCTGGTCCCTCTCTTCCTCTCGTTTTATTCTTCTCACTATTAATGGTGGGTTTAAGGACCCGCGGGGCTCCTTTATTCGCCGTGCACTCGACTACCTACAGCTATTCTCCCCTCCCCCTCGGGCAGATCCTTTCCTTAAAATGCACCCTCCTCCTTACTTGCTCAGATCACCCCCCGGACCCTTGTCCGTGCTTCTCGGTCATCAGCATCGAGCCCGTCTTACCAGGTCTCTGTTGACTTTTCCCCAATCTTTTCCGCAGTCCATTTTCAGCCGTTTTCCCCTTTTTTGTGTTCTCCTCAGAAGTCTTTCCAACCCCAGATGCTGCTCAATGGTACAGCTTACGGTATCGAACCCCCTTTTTTCACCGTACTTTTTGCTTCCATCTACAGTGGTCGTCGTCCGTCTTAAGAGCCTTACCTACAGTCCTGAATACGATATCGTGCTCGGTTTTTGTCCCTGGAGTTGGGACAACGAGGGTCACCCTTAACAATCGACCCAATGAAGCTTGTTCCTTTATTTTCCCTATCTTCCCCCTCTGGAAGCTTCTGATACACCTCTTCTTCAAAGGTATTTTTTCTCTGGCCCAGAATGTCGCAACCTCTTTACTGATCCTTTTCTTCCCTCCACTTGCAGCTTCCAGGGATTCTAGTTGTCCAAACTTAGAGGAGTATATCCCCACCAACTCTCTCCATCTTTCTCTTTCGTGAAGGGCTGGGTTTCAGGTTGATCTCATGGACTCCGATCCCTTTTTTGTAAACCACCACTTCCTTCAACAGATCGACACTTTTTTCCTGGGAAGAAACTCCAGTCTCCTCCGGAAAAGTTGTGGGATTTCTCTTCTTGAACTCTCCCCCTAAAACACCACCCTCATTTCTGTGAGGTGTCCTCCTAAAATAATGTCTTCCTTTTTCTTTCGCCCAAGGACGCAGGCGCATGGTTTATCTTCGTCTAAGAGTTTCTTTTTCTCCTTTCCTCTTCTTGCCCGTCTGCGTCAGTAATGTTGTCCCCAATAAGGTGATACATACCGCCCGCTCAGAGTTTTGAAATTACTTGAGGCGCGTCGCTTCCAGTAAATAAGGAGTCCAACAGAACGTCACAAGTGCCTCGAACAGTAGTTTACGTTACGTTCCCTTCTTTTTTCCTTTGCGGAGACCTATATTCGGCTTTCCTATATGCTTCCCTTCTTGCACGGAACCCTTTTAGCCCCTCCCCTTCCTAAAGGTCGATTCACGCGTCTGAGATTGACCCGCCTCTTTCCCCCTCCGTCATCCCGTGTCTGGTTATTCCCCGCCGTTATCTTATTCTCCATACCCCCCACAAGTGTGAATCGCGATGCTGTTCTTCTTTTTGTTTTTTGCAATCTGACGCGAGGAAAATTTTCTTCCGACGGTCCCTAAGCCCCCCCCTCTCTTCCCCATGTTTTAGAAGGTTTTAACTCCTTTCGTTCCGATAGGGTTCCGTTGTGCCAGATGCCTGTGTCTTTTCTTTGCCCCACTTCCCCTGTCGTGGCGTTCGAGGCTTGTCCCTCCCACGAAACCAGGCCTGTCACTGTCTTTTCTCTAAGCAGGCGGGCCTACAACAGCCTTGTTTCAACCCCCGCAAGAGATTTTCCCAGCTTCCCCTTCCAGGACAGACCGGTTTTTTACTTCCAACCCTAGGGTTTCAGCCGCGCACTGATTTTTCCTATCAGAACGTCTTTTTTCTCTTGCTTTCAGTGCTCTCCTCCTGCAGTAATCTCTTCCCCTTGGCTCCTGAGGGGCTCGGGCCTCCTTTTTTTTATATTCTTCTCGATCTTGCTGAAGTAGGCTCTTCCGTTTGTCAGCCTCTCCTTTTCTTGGTGCCCCACCTTGGTGAGCGATGGACTTGATACGTATCCCGGTGTTTTCCTCTTTCTGTTTTTCTGGTAGACGTCGTCTTCAGTGTTTTTCTTCGCCTCTAAAGTCGTGCAACCTAGTCTTTTATCTTTATCCCCTCTTTCCGAAACTGGTGAGACTGTCCCTCGGCTCTTCGTTGGTCCCGCTCTATTTCTGACTTCTTCTTTCCCCTTGTCTATTCATTCTCTTTCTCATTTCGTCTTCTTGTCTACTAATTTTGATGATATAATTTCGATTTCTACTCTTCAACTCTTTTTGAGATTTTTCCTTAGCGAGAGATCGTCACTTTTCCCGCAAGAGACTCAAAATTAGTTTGAGGGCTCTTCTTTCTCCTTCCTTTCTCTAGACTAGAAGGATGCTTCCCTTGCGGGCACTCCCATCGAGTTAACCTCGCACCAGATGGGATCGTTTCCTTTTTTAAGATCCGCCGGTGTACAGAAGTCGCTTCTAGTATTCTCCCACCAGGTTTTTTAGGTCTTTCTGACTTTCTTCTACTTACCCCCCCAGAGAAGGGATTCAACCTCTCATGTCTTTTTCTTATCTCACAGAACCGATTATCCATATTTTTCTCTTGCTTCTCGCCTTTCAGTTTCTTGCCTACCCTCCCCTTTCTCCAAGATCCCTCTTTTAAAGAATTCTCAACGTTCTTCACTCCTTTTTTTTCTTATGAAGAGTTAGCACGGAGCCTCACTGACGCGTTTTTTCTTATTTTTAGGTTAAAAGTGCTTTGCGGCTTCTGAACGTTTCTCGACCTCTCCCCCTTCCTTCACTAATGAGTCTCCTTCTACCACTCTTTCTTTTGTTTACCATCTTCTTGTATTCTGCCTGACTTGTGAGAGTTTTCTCTTCACATTTAATGGTTTCGGTCGTTCTGTCCTCTCCCTCCAAGGCTAGCTTGATCTTTTTCACCTCTGTTCCTCTTATATGGCACTTTTTGAAAGATCCTTCCACCCCTTCTACTGTTAGAGTGCAATTGTCTTTTTTCTTGGCCCATTTCTTCCTACTCTTTACGTCAGTCAGCTTCTCTAACGTCTCTTCGAAGGTGTACCACTCCATCTTCCATTCGAAGACTTCTTGGTTGTTTTATTTTCTCAGGCTCAATCGGTTTCGGGGAATCCCCTCAAAGGTTTTTTTAGTTGACTTGTCCTCGTCTCGTTCAAGGCGCGCGCCGCACTCCCAGTTGTTGTATTTCTTTTACTCCTTTTAAGTTTTCTAATTCTCTGATCAGGGCACTCTGGTTTTTTAGCCTAGTTGTTGACAGATTCCCTCCTGTCGGAGTTACTTACCGTTTTTTTTTTTTTCTTTGGTTGATGGGTCGCCTGAGGTCATCTCCCGTTCGAGAGCCCCCCCCCCCCCCATTTCCGCCTTAGGACTAACTCTTCTTGATGCTTTCTTTTTTATGAAATCAAGTTACTGAAACGCCTGAAGTTTACGATGGTTTTTTTTTTCCTTTCCTTTCGCTTTCTCTTTTACCTCCCAAAGAGCGCCTTCTTCTTTGAGGCTGCCACGTTTCTAATGTAGCCTTTATTCTCGCTCCGTACACGTCAATGAGGGGTTGGTTGCTTCTTTTGTCCTTTTTCCCTTTCTCTCCACTTCGGAAGATTGTAGGGTTAGAGTGTTATACTTTTCGACTTTTTTTCCGTAGTTGTTTTGTCTTCTTCCTTCTCTGGTGTTCTTCCAGTTTTCGATCAGTACCACACCTTTCCGGTGCTGCATTCTTTCCGATGTATTTTTTTGATCTTTCTTCTCCTCCTTTTTTTCCCCTCTTCCTTTGCCTCTCGAAATGGGTGATTCTTCCATTTTCCCGATCGGTGTTCTCCTTCTGTTTGCAAACCTCTCTCCCTCCCCTGAGTATTTTAACCGCTTCTCGAACTGAGGTCCGTAGTATCGACAAGTTTTCTCTTGGAATCAACCTTTTCTTCCCTTCCTTTTTTTCTCTTTCTTCCTTTTTTTTTGACCATACGTTTTCCCTCAGTGAATTACGTCGAACCGGCTCTCCCTCCACTATAGTTTTTTCTTTCCTTTTTGCTATGATGAAGGGCGGGGACGCTGACCTTTCTCTCTTGTAGGTTCGCGCGTTCTTCTTTTTTCCGATCTCCTTGTCTAACACGGGTGATAAGGCTCTTTTTTTTTTCCCATGTTTTTCTTCCTTGTCCATGCATTAAAGGGATTTTCCTGACTTGAGATTCTTTTTCGTCCTGGTCCGAAGGTCTCGATGTGATGACTCCCGGACATGTCACGTTCGGGTGTTCTCTCTCCCGTTCTCTTTGGCGCAGGTTCGTCTGCCCTTACGCGGTTTCCTTTTTTTTCTCCTAGTGTTCTGTTTTTCTTCGTATTCGCCATGCGCGTCCGTATATCCATCTTCCTTGTCACCCAAGGCCCCTTTCGAGTCTTAACCCGAGATAGTGTGGTCTACTTCGTTTTTTTTTTTCTTTTTTTTTTTTTTTTTTTTTTTTTTCCCTTTTTTCTGTTTCCCTTTTTATTGTTTTTTTTCATGAACGTTTGCTTTTTCCGTTGAATTTCTGAATGTGCCCTTCCTTCTCTCGATTTCTCCTGTCGCTCTTAAACGTTCCTTTTTCAGTTTACCACTCGCCTTACAACTTCTCCCGGGATCATACCCTTCTGGGCAGATTGACCGTTTATGTCTTATCCCCTTCCCAATCACGCTATAATCCTTTTTCCTCATTTTCCGAACATTACGCCGACGTGTCCGGGGACTGTCCCCGATCGCACTCTATTTCCCAAGACCCTTACCACGAAGCTTCGATTCGACCCCTCACAGTCCTCTCACCTCATTTCCCCCTCTACATTTCAACACGCCCTTCCTTCTTGTGAGCTCTCCCCATCATAGACAACATGAACCCTTGTTGTCTTTCTGAACCTCCGATGTACAA
>Ga0179593_1259055_pt1 | contig 10519 bp, 15 predicted proteins | sample CZODoug2_1_08_16_FD_185931 | JGI IMG/M metagenome (GOLD analysis project Ga0179593, IMG submission 185931) | Vadose zone soil fungal communities from Angelo Coast Range Reserve, California, USA - CZODoug2_1_08_16fungal (PacBio error correction) | ecosystem: Environmental > Terrestrial > Soil >... | reverse complement strand
TGCGACTTCCTTAAACCCTTGCGTTTTCACCGTTCTTTTTGTCCCCTCTGATAACCAGCCTCACACGCCTTAACTCAACGTCCTTAATTCCCATTGTTTTTTGCTAGGTTCCCCATCGGACAGCTTGTTTCTGGCCTGTCTGGTTTCACGTTTCCTTCGCCGTGGATGCCCTCGGACCCCCCTCGGATTTTGACCTATTGCACATACGGGGGCCCGGCCTCGCCCCTTTTTTTTGTTGTAAGTGACGATGATTCGCTCCTCTTTGTCCTTTCGCCCCCCCATTGTTCCTTTATCCCCCCCCCCTTCGTTACATGTTTTCTAATGTTGCCCCTCCCCCCCTCTTTTGACTGAACAACATCGTTCTTCCGAGCTTTGGTCACCTTACGACTTCCAGAGTAATTCCACGTGTCCCTGGTTTCCATCGGTCGCTAGGCCTCCCCCGGCCCCACCTTCACCTCAGCCATTTGAGCGTTTTTTCCCAACCCGACCCTCGCTGCTCGTTTCCCGTGGCTGTTCCCTTGCGTGATGGCGTAACTTGGCTCTGATACGTTTTTTTTTTTCCGTCCGTCGTGATAATGCCCGACTTTCCCTGATCTCGGCTTCTCGTGGTGTTTTTTTTTTTTTTTGCACCCTCCCCGCCGACGTTCCCGTACGTCTTCTTTTGCCCCCCCCCTCTCCCTTCCACCCGCTTTTTTTGGACTTTGATACACCTTGCTCTTGAGTTCGGGTTCCCCTTGTTGCCGGTTGGGGCGTGCAGGTTTGGGCCTGCGTAAGGCGCGGGCATGCCCCCCAGTGCCTCTCCTGTAATTTTTTCCCCCCAGTTTTTCTCCTCTTTTTTCCCACCTGGCAGGTACCCCTCTTGAACACTGTGGTCGGGGTTGGTTTTCCTTTTTTCCCCCCGGGGGTCGGTTTTCTTTTGGGGACCCAGCGGACTACTTCGTGGTGTGTTCCCCCCCCGGTAAGCCGGCGGGTTTCATTTCGTTTTGTTTCCGTGTTAGGTTTGTCTTTTCTTTTTCTTATTGATGGGCCTTTCCCCCTGTCTTTGTTCCGGATTGGGGACCGGCCCTTGCCATCCGGTTTCCCTTGCTGGTGCTGTCCGCTAACTACCAACGTGACCCCCACTTGGTGGCGGGGACTGTGAGTTGTATCAGGGCTTTTGCGTTTTTTCGTTCGTCTCTGGCCTGTTGCTGCATTTATTATCGACGTTTGCTCACGGGGCCCCTTTTTTTTTCCTTTTACATTCATGTCACCCCTCCTTTTGGCTTTATCTTTCCCCCCCAGGGCTTTGGATTTTCGTTCTTTGCCCCCTTTTTGGTGTTTGATACCCCGGTTTTAGGCCGTTTTTGTAGCCGTTCGTTACTGGATTTTGGGCTCAATGTACCTTTTCCTTGTGCCCCTTTTCTTCCCCCTCCTTCGTTGTGCCCTTTCTTTGAGTCCCTACTTGTCGTGTTCTTGTCCTTTACTCTGTGATTGTCATCCTTTTTTTTCCTGCTCAGACTTTGTGTCGGGCGGTGGCTCTCCCTGGGATTTTCCCGCCCCCTCTCTAAGTATGATTTCCCACTTTCCCGCATGTGTTTTTTTGAAATCTGCCGTACTACGCCAGGCTTTTTTCCTCCCCCTGGACCTGACGCCTTTTTGGTTCCCCCCCCAAGGTATGGTGGGGGGCCTCAGATTTTTTTCCCCCTTCAGCTGTTGGCCAGCCGTTATTGATCGGGCCCCTTGCCTTTCCCGGCAAGTTTTATGGTTCTCCTCGTTCTTTGATACTTTGCCTTTCTAGGGGGCTTCCCCGCGTGTTTTCTTTTTGACGCGGCCCGCTTGTGCCCCTATTTGCAGCTGTTGAGCCCGTGCCTTTTTTTTGCCTTTTTTTACCTTTTTTATGCCCCCTGATGCGGGAGTTCCCATGTCCCCAAGGTTTGTGCAATGTGTGTTTTTTCTCCCCCTCCCGGTTTTGGTTGGCCACCCGTTTTTTATATCGCCTTTCTTTTTTTCCCCCCCCCTTCACATTTTTTTGCTTTGCGACTGGCTCCTGGGCTTTTGTTTTGGTAATTTTTCTTAAAAGTCTGTTGCAGGCCCCCCAGCCCTGGTCGCCCCTGTATCTAATCGTTTTTTCCCCCACCAGTTACCTCTCGTCCCGACGGTTGGGATATATTCCGCACTGCCCCAAGACAAGACTTCCCTTTCACTGCGCACGGTTTTGGAAAAGGTGGGCTGATGTTGATTTTTGGCCCCCTGTACCGCTTCTTTTTTGAGTCATCTTCCCTCAAAAGCACCGGTCCAGTGGTGGGCCGTTTATAGGCCTCAACTCTGCCAGCTCCCTTCTTGCCGCACTCAATTTTGTTGGTGGGTCCATTTGCTTTCGGTCCCTGATCAGTCGAAAATCTCCCCTTGGTCCTTACTGGGCTGTTACAAGGCCCCCTTTTGAAATGGTGGTAAGTGGCTGCCGTGGTCTCCCGTGTGCAGTTTAAAAGGGCGGACCCCCCCGGGAGTTCTTTTGTCGACGGGTTTTGCCGCACGTTGTTCCTGCCGGCCTGTCCCCCCCGCGGTCTGTGCGATTTCCTTTATTTCAGACCCCACTTTCCTTTTCCTGGACGTGTGCACGCATTTCGGACCTTTTTTTTCCCCCAGGAACTGTGACAGTTTTCGCCTTTTTTCTACCACAGACCCTGGCTCTTCTTCTTACGCAGACTTTCGGTGCCCTCCCCCCCCCTTGGTTCGCCTCCCCCGCCCTACGGGAATGGTCCTTACTCTTTTCAAACGGGAAACACTTTGTTCCCTGTGACAAACGATCCTTCCTCCATTCCCTCCCGCCGCCCTCCCCCGTTTTCCACACCCCCCTTTCCACCCTGTTTTTTTTTTCCCCCTCCCCACTTGACCTTTGGGGTAGTCCACGGCTTGTCCTTTCCCCTCACGGCTGCCCCGCGTCCCCGCTGCAATTTTGTTCCCTTTGACTTCCTCTCTATACGGCAGGAAGCTCCCCCTCCCGGCGCCGATTTACCCCCCCTAACCCCTCCCGCCGAGAAGTCCCTTTTTCCGGTCCCCCCTCCCCCCCCCCCTCCACGAGTCACGGCAGGGCCCCCCCGTCCCCGTCCCGTGACCCTGCTTGTTTGGTCAATCAACGTGAGTTTTTTTGGCCTATCCTTTCCTTTCGATGATGTTTTCACAAACTGAGAAAATCCCGAGGCAAATTCCTTGCGCCACTGCTTTGGCGGGTTCTTTTGTGCCCCTCCCTTTTTTTCCCCCCTCCCCCACCTGCCTTGTGGACACGCTCCCCGTTACCTGCCGAACCTTCGTTATCGATTCTCACCGGTTTTTCCCGTCTTCCCGTGCTTGTTGTTGTTTTTGCCCCCCAGCCGCCCACGGGCTTTCTGGTGTGATGGGGGTCCTCCTTCAGTTCAAGGCCCCTCTCCTTGGGTTGTATCTTCCGCATGTCTGGATCCCCTTTCTTTCCCCTCCACGGCGCCTTGGGAGAAGTCTTTGCCCCCTTCCCGACATTCGCTTTACCCCCGTTTGGACCTTCTTTTTTTTCCCACATAATTTTGGTTTGCCTGGTGTTTGGTTTATGCTCGCCCCTTGGATGTTCTTCCACCCTTTTCCCGAAGGTTTTCCTGAACTCGTTGGCACCTTTCGCGTTCCGTTAATTTAGTTTGTTTTCTTTGGGCCATCTGGCGTCGGTGTTCTTTTTTCGAGGCCTTTTTTCCCCTCTTTCCCCCTTCCCCCCAATCGGGAAAGGCTGGCTCATCCCGTTCCGCGCCGTGCTACATTCCCCCCTCGTTTTCACAGTTCCTGTCGTCCAGTTAGTTTCTTTTTTTCTCCTTGCCTCACCCCCCCTGTACTTTTTTATCCGCGCTTGCCCTGTGTTTTTTTTGCGTCTGGTTCCCGCTTCCCGGATCATTCCCTTTACCTTTTTTTGGGTTTTATTTTTTTGATCTTTGTCGGGCAATATTGTCCTTTTTGATTTGATGATACGAGGCCTTTTTTCCCTGGTGAATTTCGTTTTTTTGGCTTTTTTATTCAGCACTGCCCAGGGGCCGCCTTTGTGGCCTCTTGGGCGGTCCTTTCTGTCTTCTTTTTTCCTCATTCCCTTTTTTTTTTTTTGGAGACTAGACTATTTCCCTCCCTTGTCCCAACCAGTGTTCTGCATGGGCGGCTCACTCTGACCCCCTCCCCTCTCTTTCCCTATGAAATCCCTGGTGGTGTAGTTAGCTCCTCCAATCGGCAGTCGTGCAGTCTTTTTTTCCTTTGTTTGCATGTTCACCTTTTTTTTTTATTGCGTTTTTTTCGAGCGCCCCCCTCTCCCTCCCCTTTGTGCGTTGGGCTTTTTCGGTGAACAAAATTTACATGGTCTTCCTGCCCCCGGTTCCCTGTCTACCCCTTTTTTTTGGTTTGGGGGGACTTTGACGCCATTTTCCCCCGGGGTTTGCTCCCGGGTCCTTGACCTTCCCGGCTGACAATTCGGCCCTTCCCCCCCCGGCCCCCTTTTCCCGCTTCCGTTTGGTCCTCATTTTTGTCCCCCGACGGTGACACACCGCCCCCCCCCTTTTCGGCTGCCGCCAACACCCCCGACCACCGCCTCCGGACTTTCCCACCTACGACCACAACCGTTTTGGCGACCCCCCCGGTCGTCCTTCCCATGTTGCCCCCTTCCTTACTCCTAGGCGTTTTCCCTTTTTTTCATTGTCACTCTGATCCCCTGTGCTTCCGTCCTCACCACCCCTTCAACACCTTTCCCCCCTTTTTTTGTCTCTTGTTCGCTCTACTTTTCCCCTTGGGAATGGTGGCTCTCCATTCAGTGGTCTGAAGGGCGGATTTTGTTTACAACATGTTCCGAACACACTTGGTTCTTTGATCCCCCTTTACCCCCCAAGTTTCTGCGGGATTCATCCACCGGACAGGGGGTCCTTGTCTTCTTTTTGCTGCTTCTCCGGTTTCCCCCTTCCCTGGACCAGTCCCTTTGCCTTCGGTGCCCCAGATTTTCCCCCCTCATCCTACCGGACTTTGGGTCATTTCCCGGGTGGCTTCCCCCCCCCTCTCCTTTTGTTGGGTACTTTTACTGGCCGTTGCTTTTTTGCTGTCCGTTTTTTTGCTTTAGACCAGGCTCATTTGGGGCCCGACCTCTCCCATTTATTGCCCATTCCGTTTTAACGATTGGAGTTTTGCTGCCCCAACCCACAAACCCGTTCGGCCCTTTTCCCTTATGAACACTCCCCCGAATTCCCTCCTGGGGTGTTCCTGGTTGCCCCCGCGGTCTCGGCTTTGTGGTTTTTGGTGTGTTTTCTTTGTGCCTTTGGGAAAAGCTTGACCCTTCCTTCGGTTTTTTCGGTGTTTCCTTTTTCCTCATGCGGTCCTTCGTTTTTGTTTTTCCCGTCCTTCTTCCTGGATCGCCTTTTTCACGCTTGTTTGGGCAGTTCATTCGGTTTTCCACGGGCATCCCCCGCCTGCTGGTTTTCCTCCCGCCCCCTGTGGTAACGTTCGGGACCCAAATTGTGAGGTGTGGTTCTCCCGGTTGACCCCACCTTGGCCCTTGGTGTATGCTGCCTTGTGTTCTGCCTTTGAATATCCTTGTTTCCTGGGTTTTTTTTTTTCTTGACCTGGAGATCACGAGTTTTTTTTTTTTTTGATTCTTTGCCCCGTTGGCGCTGGTGGTGACACTGCGGGCGGTTTTTTCTGTGGTTTTTTCCCCAGGCTCGTCCCGGCGAGGCCGTTTGTTTTTTTCGTTTTTTCCCCTCTTTTTTACCCAGGTCGAACCTTTTGCCTGAATCGTTCGGTTTACCCCTTTCGGTTACTCCAGTCCCGGGCAGTTTAGGGCCCCCTTCTGGTGGTCTTTTTCTTTGTCCTGGCCTGCTTCTTGAACAACCTCGGCCTTGGAGATGCGGTTTTCTTAGGTTTGCTCATATGGTTCTGTGGTTTCTGATTTTTCACGCGACCCCCCCTTCGCCCGTCCGTTTTTTTTTGACCTTCTTTGCCTTCTACGGTCTAGGTTTTTCGGTTCGTTGATTTCCTCTGAGGTCCACCCCCTTGCCTGGAGGCTCTTCCCCCCAGCCTTTCCCAGGAGAGTCTCCGTCTGTGATTTTTTTTATTCGGGGCGTTCAGTCACCATTCCCCTTTTTTTACTCTACGTTCCCCTCTGTAGGGGTGAACCCTTTTTTTTCTCTTGAAGGACCTTCTTTCCAAGGGTGTTTTTCCAGTCTGAGGCTTTCCTGTGTTACTCACTTTGCTTTGGCCGTCTCTTTCGACAGGCGACTTTTTGAACCAGGGCTGGTCAACTTTCACCATTCTCTTTACGTGAACGTCTGGTCTAGGGCAAGCGTGCCTTGATTCTCCTCTACTTCCTCTTCCCCTTGTCTGTGCAGTTTTTATGGACACCCCTACCCTCTTGGCTTTTTTTTTCCCCAGCGAGCTCCCCTGAGGTGCAGGCCAGCCTTTTTTTAGAACTCCGGTCTTAGTTCACCCTCTTTTCCTGTGCCCCAACGTATTTTCTGTTTTTTTTTCCACGTTAGGGGTTTTTTTTTGGCTCCCGATGCCATGTCCCCTTAAAGCAGGTTAAGTAGCCCTTCACGACCCCGGTGTCTTTCCTTCTCTTTATACACCTCCGTTGGGCTGACTTATCCCCCGCTTGGCACCATTTTTCCATGTCCTTGGATGTCTCGGTTCCCTGTTCTTCCCTTTCTGCTTCTTTTCGGTGCGTTCTTCTGGGTCGTTTCGTCTCCAGTTTAAGGCGAACACCGAGGTCAATGTCTGGCGTTTCGTATTCCCCTCTTTCCACAGGCACTGTTTCCCAGTAATTTGACAGGCTCATCCTCTTACTCCCTCCCCCTTCCCGTTTCGCGGGATTTTCCGCATTGTTCCCGGGCCTCGGGCCATCCTTTCAAGTGGGAGTTCTGTGTCCCGACGGCATTCTTTTACCGAATTTGTTCACGTCTTCTTCACAAACTGGTCCCCCCATTTCTTAGCTCCTCGCCCTCAGTTTGCGGCTCACTGTCCTCCCCCCCCCCTAGTGCCCGCGCCACCCCTCGATTTTCCGTATTTCGGGCAAGCGGCAAAGTGGTTTTCGTACCTTTTTTATGGTGCCGGATTTCCCCGGGACCCACATCTTACCTTTCCACCAGTCGATATCCGCCGCCTGGCCCCCCCCTTCTCCCCCCTCCCCATCGTGGTCCACTTTATCCCCCACCCCCTCCCCATTGTCAGTCCCACTCGTGTTGTTTGCGGGAACTTCCACCTGGCCCAAGGGGATGCCCTTTTCCCCGCTCCTGTCCCCCCCCCCCCCTGTGAACGCTGGAATTTATCTATTACTTGTCCCCCCCCCCTTGTCCTGGAACGCCCCCCGACCTTCCGCCGGTGGTTCCCTCGTTAATTGTCCCGACCCCCCCCCGCATTTCCGGCGTGCCCGGCCCCCTCCCCCCCCGTTTTTGAGTCGTTCTTTTCCCGGCCCGTGCGGGGTGACTGCCATATTCCCTTCTTTTCCCCCTCGTCTCCCAAACAGGTTTTTTACCTTCCTCCCCTTGTCACATGAAAACTTCCTGTACCCCCTAGCTTGTGCGCGGCTTTTGCTTTGTTGGTCCCCCCAGCATGGACGCAAACCGTTCTTCCCTTCTTTTTTTTTTCCCACGGCCCCCGAACTGTTCAGCGCCCTTTCTTCGTGACGGTACCCTCACCTTCATTTGCCCAAGCGCATTCCCCTTACTTTTGCTTTGCATGGTTTTCGGTTATGGGGTCGACTAGCCCTCTCTTCCTTCCTTGCCCCGGTTTTTAGTTTCCCTCTCCGGTCCATCCCTTTTATTTGGTCTCATTTTTCGGCCCCTGCGCTTCTTAAGAGGGCTAGTCCCGTTCCCTTTAAGCCAGCTCTTCTTTTGGCGAGGTTCTTTTGTTGGAGCAGAGATCGTGGCCCCTTTCCCCCTCCCGGCGTAACTTTCCTGACCCAGACGGTTTCACTTCCTTTTCCGCTTTAGGTGCGTTTTGCCTGGCTTAGGTTTTCTTTTTTTTTCTCCCCCGAGCAGTCTTTCTGTTTTCTCACCCTCCCCCCCTTGATTGAACTTGGCCCTGGAGACCTTTCAAAGCCTTTCCCTCTGCCCGTTGTCCTCTCCCCCAATTTTCGTTTAAAAAGGTTCCTTCCGCCCCTTCCTCTTTTTTATTGTTAATCATTTGGCCGCCGTCACACTTTTTCTCACTTCCTTTTTTGCCCCCCCCCCCGTTTTTTTTTTCTCTTCGCGCACTCAGGTACCTTCCCTGAATGTTACCCTTGCAGTCTCTCCCCTGCTGAGTCCGCTGCTGCCGATGCTATCGATACCGTTTCATTCTCTTAGGCCGATTTGGGTTCCTGATTTTCTCTGTTTTAGCATCGAAACTAATTCCCGTTTTGTGCAGCGGGGCTATCTTCTTATCCTTTTTTTTCCTCTCCTACTTTTTTTTTTTTGATTCGAGGATTATACCACCCCTTTGCTGCCCAAGGCTTTCTGGGCCTATGTAATACCCAGACTACCCCCCTAGACTACGTTCGGACCCCCCAATTTCTTGTCATGTGGCTTAGGTTTCCCTTTCCCCCCCCATTTCGTGATGGGGTGGCAGATTTTCCTGGCTGAATTTTTTGCGCAGGTCCTGCGTCTCCCTCCTCCGTCCCCCCTTCCTTGGATTGTACGGGCCCGAGTTGTCCAAAGATTTCTCAGTTGATTTCGCCCGTTTTTGTAATTGCCCTTTTTTTTTTTTTTTTTTTACGGGATGAAGTTATATTTTTTTCCCCTTTCCCCCTTTGTAACTTTCCGAACTGTTTCCCCGCCCCAGTTCCTTTTCCCCTTCCTTGTTTCATGTGAGCCTGTGGCCATGGGTGACACGACTCGTTTTTTCACATCGACAGTCCCTTTTCTTTCCTGTTCAAGTCCCCCTTCCCGACCCTCACCCCCGCGGGAACAACGGTTGGTGCCTTTCCTCCGGTCACACTCCGGTTCGTCAGACTTTCCTTCATACTTTTTGGCAGGGATTCCCCCTTTAATCAGCCATTATGTCTTTCTCGTTGGTAAACGTGGGTCCACTCCTGGCCTTCCTCGGCCCCGTTGTTTGTTTCTGTCTGCGGGAGACCTGTTTGATTCTACACACACCCTTCGTAAGTAGTTGATACTCCCTTACGAACCCCCGAGTTCCCCCCCCCCCTCGTATAGGATGTTTCATTATTTTTTTCTTTGGAGCCCCCCTTTCCGTGTTGTCCCCCCTTTTCGGGGCTTGGTCCCCCCAATGTTGCCAGAACGCCCACCGTTTTTCCTTCCTTGGAGTGATTTCCCTTATCCCTGCTTTTTTCTGCTTTCTGGTGGGTGCTCCTGGGACCCCCCCCCCGGGCTTTTTTCGGCTGGTTGGTTTTCGCAGTGTCAGAATTCCCTACCTTTTTTCTCTTTAATTGCGTTCTCTTTTTTTTCCTCAGTTTTCGCCTTCTCCCAAACGGTTCCTGGGTACCCTCACGTTCATTGGATCCTCTTTTTTTTTCCTTTTTGGTTTGGTCACCCGTCGGACATCTGGTGTTGTTTCCTTTGTTCTTTTGGGCCCGCAGGACTCTTTTCTTTTTTTTTTTTCACGGCGCCTTAGGGGGGGTTCTCTGGCGTTCTTGTGGGTTCCCGACCTTGCTTTGGTCTTTTGGTTTTTTTCCCCCGGCTTGCTGGGTTTTACTTTTTTTCCCGTTTTTTTGGATCCCCCCCCCCCCCCTTCTGTCCCCGTTTGTGTGTATGCTGTGTTACTTTATGGTTCCATTTTCCCCCTTTGCTTGGGTTTCGGGGAGCTGCTTGCCATTTGTACTTACTTGGCCGAGAGCGGCAGTCTTGGAACATTTGGCCATTTGGCCTGATGTGTTTATTCTTCCCTGACCTTTGCAGTTTTCGGGTCCACCCCCTTCATCACCCTCGCGGTTTTTTTTCTTTCCTTTTTTGGTTTACCACAGGGCGTGCTTCGGGATTCTTTTGGTCGCTTTTTTCTTGGATTGGGTTCCACCTTGTCGGGTTCTTTCCCCTTAGGAGTCCATCTGGTAGTTTTTCTCTGGTCCCCGAGGGCTGTGGCCCCCCCTTCTTTTATTTTTCCTCCTTGTTGGACACGCCGGCGCCCTTGCTCCCCTTTTTTCGGACCACGTTTTGCTGCCGCGCTTACCGAGGCCCCCTTCACCCTTCCCCCACGTTTCCGTTGTAAACCCGAGACTACCCCCTAGGTTTTGCTTCGTTTATGGACACCACGCGATTTTTACCCTTTCGGTTTGTTTGGCTTTTTGGGGATAGGTATTACTGTGTGCAGCCGGGTTAAATCCGCAGATCTTGGTTCCCTTTAAATTTTTTCCTGTTTGGATCATTCGTTATCCTTTTTTTGTTTTTCCCTTTGCTTCCGGCCCAAGTAACCGCGTGGTCCTTGACTGAGTCTTTCTTGGGGCCTGTGGGACAGTCGTTTTCACTCCTCGTTTTTATTGTTTTTTTGCAGGACGGAGACCCCCCCAACTTTTGCCCTCCCAGGGTTCCTTCACTGGTTTGCCGTTCGTGTCCCCCCTGTCCTATCT
>Ga0179593_1592704_pt1 | contig 10520 bp, 11 predicted proteins | sample CZODoug2_1_08_16_FD_185931 | JGI IMG/M metagenome (GOLD analysis project Ga0179593, IMG submission 185931) | Vadose zone soil fungal communities from Angelo Coast Range Reserve, California, USA - CZODoug2_1_08_16fungal (PacBio error correction) | ecosystem: Environmental > Terrestrial > Soil >... | reverse complement strand
CTCTTTCCCTTCCCCCCTTTCTCTTAGTAGGGGAGGATAGACCAATTCCTTTCTTTTTCCCCCCGGCCCGGGATTTTCCTACGAATTCCCTAGGTAATTAATAACGTTAGATTTTTATCCCCTTCTCCTAAGGACCCCCCCACTTTTGAGCAAATGAGAAGGGTTAGGTTTTCCCTTTCTTAAGGGGCCCACTTCCCTTTCTTTTATTGATTTTTTTCTCTCTTTCACGTAGAGAATCCTTCCCTCAAGCGGGTAGAATAGTACCTTTTTTTACGATCTTTTTCTTGGATTGCCGGAGGGGAAGGAGAAAAAGTTTTGAAAGATTTACTCCCGTCTCCCCAGAGTTTTTTTTTGTGATGTGGCCCCAACAATGCTGAGGGGGCCCCCCCCCCGAAGCTTCCGCTTTCCCCATCACATGCGCGATTCCGTCCCCCTCTTTCGGGGCACGATTCACTTTTTTCCCCCCCCTCCAGCAACAAAGCCCCCTCGTTTTTCGCCCCGGCCCAAAGGCATTTTTTCTCCGGCAGGTTTAACTCCCCCTTTTCCCCTGTCGTTTCCGTGGGGACGCTCTGTTCCCCCCGTTTCCCGTCCCAGTTTCCCCTTCTGGCCCCCGAAAACAGATTCCCGTCTCCCCCCCCCCCCTCACCGTTAAAGACGACACAGACCCTCCCCCCCTTCCCCCCCCTCCCCCTGGTCTATGTATTACGAACCCATCTCTTTGGTCCTTTTTAGATATGTGAAAGGTCCAACCCTTTTGCTTCTTCAAGATTTTTTCATTCCCTCTCCCTTCGGCAGGGAGGGCTAGAGACGGCCGGCCAGGACGAACATTTCCCATACCCAACATATAATTCACGACATCACCGCTGCTCCGGTATCGTCACCGCTACCGCCCCCACCCAGGTTCTGTTCCCCGAGTCTCCATTTATACAGTCTAGAACGTTCAACCCTCGACAGAGACCAAGCAACACCCTCCAGAACATTCCCCAACATGGGAACCTTAACAACACATCTTTCTTTTTTCCTACCCCCCCGTCACCCCCCCCACCCGAAGAAGTCCCCCTCCCGCAATCCCCCCCACCCCTCCTCAACCCCCCTTCTCCAAGTACTGCTCACTACTTGCGCGTGAAAACGATCCTTTTCGTCCAACTATTACCCCTGACCTCCCTGCTTATCCCTGGCATGGAGGCACAGGCCAGGCGCCCCTGGAAGGTCTACGTGTGATTGTCTCCCCTTTCCGGAAGACCCGAGAACAGACTCCCCCGACTCGAATAGCAGCGTTCCCCCATCCTCCTCCTACACGCCTCCTCTGCCAACCCCAGATCCCCTCCCCACCCGCCCTCAAGGAGCTTGTTTCCTCTCGCCCCCGAGACGAAATGTCCCCCAGACCCCCTTCACGCTACCTTCTCCCTCCTTCTGGCAGATGGGAAGGAAGCGGAACCCCCCGCCGGAGGACGGGCCTTCGCCCCAAGGCCCCCACGAAGGGAGAGAAGGGCTGCCGATGAACCTCGACGAAAGAAAACCCGGCAGGGTTTTTCCCGAAGTTGGCGCCCTCAGAACATCCCCCGAGGAGTTTGTTGGATTCTCCCCCGCAGGCTTTTCCTCCTTTTTAAAAGGAGTTTTCGTGCACTTTGTTCTCCGGTGATGGCGAGATAAGGAGTTTTCCCCCAATTTTTTCCCACCCTTTGTCGAAAATCCTTCTTTCCTTCTCTCCCGAGCAAAATGAAGAAGGTTCTTTTCCTTTTTTAACGAAATTCCCTGTTTTTTTTTTTTTTCAACTTCTCTTTCTCCCGGCGCAAAGAAGATCGATTTTTAGTTTTTTCCTCTTTTCCCCTCCGCTGTTATGATAGAGACTTCCCCCCCCCTTTCTTCTTGCTGTAATTTTGAATCCCTGAGTCCCCTTCTTTTCCCCTTTCCTGTCCGCAATTGCGGGAGTGAAAACACAAGCTTTTTTCCCCGTCTTGCGCAGGGAGGGCGTCGCCGGTGTTTCGTTCCCCCTCTCCTTCCCCCGCCCCCCTCAACGAGAGCCGGGGGAAGGGCTGTCCTTATTTTAGACCCCTTCTAGTGGCTTGGAGCTTTTTTCTTCTCTCTCCTCTTCGAAGATTGTTGATGATTCCCCCCCCTTTTTCTTTGATAGTCACCCTTTTCTTTCCCCTCCATTTTGCGAAGCGTTGACCTGCTTTTTTTTTCTTTTCCTCGCTCCGGCAGAGTGAAGCAGAAAGAAAAGAAGCCTTTCTCGCTTTTCCCCCCTCAGTAGCCTCCTATTTTGCCCCTTTCCTTTTCCCCCCCTTTTTCCCTTCCGGCCATTAGTGAGGGGGGTGAACCAAGAAGATCTTCCCCTCCTACCCGGTCTTCTTTTCCCCCTTTCCTTCTTCTTGCTGAACTGCAGTTCCCTTTCTTCTATTTTTTTCCTTTTTCCCCCCCCCCTCCGTGAGGCATGCCATGGCAAGATTAATTCGCCTCCCTTTTTCTTCCCCCCGGTCGCACGGCGAGAAAAACCTTTTCTTCTCTCACGCAAAGAAAAATGCGTAAGGCTCCCCCTCCTTCCTTTTGCCTCGAGCGAACGCAGACCCCCTCCAACCTCTTTTCTCCTCCTTTTCCCTGCTCTCAAAGGAGTAATGCGCCCCCGTCCTCCTTTTTTCCCGAGGCAGGTTTATAAATTGGGCCTTTTTCTGTCCCTTTTTCTTTTTTTTTTATTTAACAACGGGGATGGAGGAGGGGGAGTTTTTTCTCTCCCCCCCTTTTTTTTTAACCTCACGAAGAAAGAGGCTCCTCCCTTTTTTTTTGGCGGGTTGTTTGGAGTGCTTTCCTTCTTTCCCCCCACTGAGGGGAGCGCAGGTCCTTTCAAGTGCGCTTTTTTTTGAATGTCGATCGTTCAAGGAGAGGCAGAGTTGGTTATAAAATTATCCTGCTCTCTTCCCCTTCCTCGTTGGTGGATGCCGATTTTGTGGGTTGCCTTCTTCTTTTCTTTTTCTCTCTTCTTTTCAGAATAAGAAGGGGGGGGGGTTGTGTTTTTTCCCCCTTTCTCATCAAAAGACATCACCAACCCTTTTTTTCTTTCCCGCGGCTCCGTTCCTTCCTTTTTTTTGACACCAAAAATACGCCCCCCTGCAGGTCTTTCTCCCCCCCATTTCAAAGGAAGGGAATGCTAAGGCGCACTTTTGACTTCTGCGCTCTTTTTTTTTGTGAACACTCTTTACCCATATTTAGATCCCCCCCACCCCCCCCCGGCAACTTTAGAGAAAAGGCTTTTTTGCCTCCCCCTTTCCTTACTGCGTTTTTTTGAGTGTTTCCTTCCCTCCTTTGTTCCAGCACGGGCAAAAAGTTATGACCAACCGCCGCGGAAGACCTTTTTTTTTTTTTTTCCCTCCCCCTTTCCTCGGGTAAGCTGCCCCTTGTACCCCCTCCCTTCTTATTTTTTATGAGCTGTGAGGACTATAAAGGGAAGATTTGAATTAGCGGCATTTAAATTGTTCGCTTTTCATCCTTTTTTGGTATTTTTCCCATCCCCCATAGATTTTAGTGTTTTTGAGGAAGGGCTTTGATACTTTTCCCCCCCCCCTTCCCTCTTTGGAGACGACCTGGTTCTTTTTCCTTTCCGTTAGAGATTATTTAGGCCTGGGGGATTCCCCCCCCTTTCCCTTCAGTTAGATGGGAATCTTTTCTCCCCCCTCCTTTCCCTTTCCTTTTTTTGGCAGAAGGATATGCACTGGCAGATCTTTTCTTTTTTTGGCCCCCCCCCCCCCCCGTTGGTTTTTCCTTTACCCTTTTTCTTTCCTTTTCCACTTTGTTGGCCGAAGAGTAAAGATTAAAAAACTTCCCTTCCCCTCTCAACTGCTGAATGGGCTTTCTTTTGATCCTCTTCCTTTTTTCTTTTCCCTTTCTATGAAGGAAGAAAGAACATAGGTCCTTCCCCCCCCTCTCCCCCCCCCTGGGAAATATCGGGGCTGACCCCTTTCCCCTTTTTTTTCCTTTTGTCCTCTATTTAAAAGAGTTCGGCAATCTCGATTTCTTTTCCCCCCCTTCCCTGCTCCAAGCACTACCGGCTTTTTTGCCTTTTTTCTTTCCCCCCCTTTCCCCCCTCGTTGATTTGTCTTGAAGTTGGGAGTTTAAACGGGAATCGCGCGCACCTTCCTTCCTTCGTCAGAAGTTTGCCCATTTTATTTTTTCTCCTCTTTCCTTCCCGGAAAACTCAGTGGAGAGATTTGATGACAAGGACCCCCTTCTTTTCTTTTTCCCCCCCCTCCTCTCAGATCGGTGCCCCGATTCCCCTCCCCCTCCCCTTCCTTTGGGCGACGGGTGAGCCTGCATATCGATTTCCCCTCCCCCCCCTTCCTCTTTTTTGCTCTTCGGCAACTCAGACCCCCCCCTCCTTTTTCCCCCTTTTCTCTCTAAGATTTTGAAACGCATGATCGGCGCATCACTTCTCCTCTTTTTTTCCCCTTTTTTTTCCCCAAAAAGCTTCCTAGATCGCTTCTCCAAACCCTTGTTTTGGCTCTCTTTTCTTTTTTGGCGAGAATAGGAGGTCCTTTTCCTTTCCTTCTATCACGACTCAGCCGCCTTTTTTTTGCACCCCCTTTCCCTTCCTTTAGCTTTCTCGCCTCTAGTGCGGAGCAGGAAGTAGGAAGCGAGCTGCCCCTTTTTCTTTCCTCCTTCCCCCCCGTCGCTGGTGCTCGGGGGCCTGGTGTTTTTTTCTCTCTTTCTTTCCCTTTCTTTTCCTTGCCGACTAAAAGACAAACCATAAGTCCGCAACTTTCCGACCGTCCCCCCCCCTTTCTTTTTTCTTTCCCCAATCTATCGGCTCATTCTCCTTCTCCCCCCTTTGTTCGATGGTGACTATGTTCTTCCCTCTTTTTCTTTGGGGACCGAAGCCAATTTTTCCCTGCTTTTCCCTATCTTCTTTTTTTGCGCATTGTCCGTCTTGGCAGGGAGGAAAAATAACAGCTGAAACAGAGGCTTTTTTTCTTTTTTCCCCCTCTCCTCCCTGTTGTTGAGTGAAACCGGGCATGACCTAAATTTGCTTTCCCCCCTTCCCCTTCCCCTTTTTTTTTTCCCTTTTGGGGCTTGTTGCTTGAGGGGGGATAGGCCATCCAAGTCTTCCCCCCTCTTTTTTCCCTTTGCCGGATGGCGCGCAGTGGGCGTTGCGCCTGTCCTCTTTTTTTCCCCCCGACCAGTGGGAGAAGAAGCCAAACCTTCCGCGTCTCCTTTTTGTGGTCTTTTGCCGCCCCCGGCCACCTCACTTCGATCTGTCTGAAAAGTCAATCTCCCTTTCCTTTCTCCTCCAGCGTTGAAAAGGCTGCTCCCCTACGGCTTCTTCTCCCCAACGCCCCGACTTTAAGATTAGAAAGGAATGAAAGGACTCATTTGGCCGGGCCCCTTTTTTTTTTTCATTTCCCCCTACCCTAACCACGCGCACGTTTCCCCCAACCTTTCTTATGGCTCCTTTCCCCCTTCCCCTTTTTTTCCTAGCCGAAACTCAATAGTGGGCTAACCGCTTCGGGCCTTTTCCCTTTTTTTTTTTTTTTTTTGCTTTTTTTTGTTCTTTTTCTTTGAGTGTATCAGTGGCCACTGAATCGGTTTTTTTTTTTTTTCTTTTTTTTTTCTGTTTTCCGGGCCTTTAGACCCCCTCCTTTTTTTTCTCCCTCTCCTTTTACGGACGGAATAATGTAAGTTAGCGTGTTCGTTTTTTCTTTTTTTCCCTTCAACTTTTTCTTTTCCCCCTTTTTTTCCATGTTGCCGGATGGAGCGGGAAAGTTCGGGGGTCTTTTTTGTCTCTTCCCCTTTCTTGACCCCTCTTTTTTTTCCCCTTCCGGCCGGTGGAGCGGGGCTAGAACTTTCCTTACGCCTAAACTTCCCTTTTTTCTATCTCTGGTTTCTTTTTTGTTTTTTTCTTTGGTAGGAGAGACCGTTCGTTGTTCCTTTTTTTTTCCCTCAGGGAAGAGCTCTTCTCCGCGAGAAGGTTGGATTGTTCTCCCCCCCCCCCACCCCCCCAACCGAAGAGAGCTTGTCTCAACTACCTTTTCCTTCAGGATATATGGAGGAATAGTCCTCACGATTAAGAGATGGGAGGGCCGATTTACCCTTCCCCCTTCTCGAGGGTTGTATTTCCTTTTTTCCACCGGGCGACTTCCCTTTTCCAAAGTGTCAGTGCCCTTTTTTTTTTCTCTTTCCTGTGACATGTTTTGTTCCTCTCTTTTTTTTCCTCTTTTTCCTCTTCCCCCAATGCTCGGCGATATTGAAGAAGGAAAAACCTTAAAAATATCCCCTCTTCCCCTTTTTCTCTTTTTCTTCGGGTCCCCCCCCCGTCTCCTCCCCTTTTTCCCCCCACTCCGCACCAAAACGACCCCTGGTCTGTATTTTCCCCCTTTCTCCCTCCCCCCCCGAACCTGATTGCCGCCCTTTCTTCGTCCTTTTTCCTTATGTTGCTGTAGTAGTAAAGGAAAAAAAAGGTTCTCCTGGTTTTAGGATGCCCGTTTGCGTTATCAAAACCCCCCTCCTTTTTTTTTTTGTGGAGGAAAGAGAGCACCAGCCGACTTTCTTTGGTAGTGGCCGGATTTTCCTTGTAGGAGGGTCACCCCCTTTTTCTCTTTTGCCTGCGCACAAACCGTAAGGCTCATCTCCCCCCCCATCCAGTACCAAAGTATAGGGGAAGGAGAGGTGAATTTTGTCAATTGCGGGATGTTCTTTCATTTTTCAAGGACTCTATATCCTCTTTTTAAGGGAAAAAAAAAATCCTCCAACCACGACGAAATTTGTCTTTCCAAAGCGAGAGGAGATATCTTCCTCCTCTTCGAGATTTTTTCTTTTTGGTCTCAGTTCCCCCGTGCAATGGCACATACGGAAGAGAAGGGTAGTTCTTTTTTTCCCCTGTTTTTTTCCCCCCTTTTAGAGCCAAAAGTGGGAGTACAAATTCTTCTTCTTTTGTCTTGTCCCTTTGGCGAACCACAACAGAGTTTTTTTGTGGCGGGACGACCTTTTCCCCCGCCTCTCTTCGCACCGCGCAAGCAGATCGACTTCCCCTTTTTCTTTCCCCTCCCTGATCTGGATCCGAAAGAAAAATTTCGCGGCGGTCCTTTCCCCCTTCTTTTTCCCGGAGGATTCGAAAGTACCGCTCGGAACTTGCGTCCTGGGAACTGAGTCTTCAAACCCGCTTTTTTTTTTTTCCCCCCCCCCTTTTTGGTGCGCACGTCTGTCCTTAGTGTCGGTGGGTTTTCTTTCCCGTTCACAACTCAGAAAAGCAACTCGCGCTTCTTTTTTCTTTTTTTTCTTCTTTCCTTTTTTCCCTCGCGGAAGGCTTAAGAACGCGAGGCTTCATCTATCTATGATTGCCCCCCCCTGCACCCCGGGTTGTCGCTGCCTTTTCTCCCCTCTTTCCCCACAGGGGAGCACCGGAAAAAAAGATAAGTTTCCCCCCCCCCCCCCCCCCCTTCGTTTTCACGTCGGCAGTCCCCGATGCCCTTTTTGCTTCTTTTTCTTTTTTTGGTACCTCTATTTGATGAGTTGGCATTCGAGAGATAATCTCCTCCCTCCCACCCGGCCCCGCTTTTGACTATTGAAGCAAAGCGCCATCCCCCTCCCCCTTTTCCCCCCGCATTTCCCCCAGGAGAAGGGGGGTATCTGGACATTTCTTCCCCCCCCCCCCCCCCCCCAATATTAAATAATTTGCCCCACCTAAGGTCCCCTTCCCCCCATTTTCGGGAGTGGTTGCCCCCCTCCCTCCTCAATCCCCCCGGCTCTTTCCCTCCCCCCCTTTAATTTTTTCTGGCTGATGGAAAAATGAAAAGGCGTTTTTCCCCCCTCGGCCCACTTCTTGAGAGTTCTCGTCGTTTTTTTTTGCCTCCTCATCGCGAAAGAGAAAAGAAAGTTCCGACCCCCGTTTTTTTTTTCCTTTTTTCCTTCCCCAAAAACTCTTTCTGGTTGTATCCTCCCCCCCCCTTTTTTTTCCTCCCCTTGCGCAAACCTCCGGCGTAGTTTGGGGATGGCCCCTTCCCCCTTTCTTCTTACCCCCCCCCTCAGAAAACAAAGTAAAGCGTGGCCTCGAAGGCCTCTTTTCCTTTCCTTCCCACACGTCTCGGGTTCGCCGCTTTTGCCTTTTAGGTCGTTCAAAGACTGGGCCTTTCCTTTTCCCTTCCCTTTTCCCCTTGGCTGGAACCCCACTTGGCTTTTCCGCCTTTTTTTTTTTTCCCTTTTTTCCCCCCCCCCACGCGATCCGTAGAGTTAACTTACGCAACGGTAACGGCCCACGTCCTTCCTTCTTCTCCCTCGGTTCTTTTTGCCCCGCTTCGTGCTTTTCTTTGTTTTTTTGTTTTTTTTTTTTCTTTGTCCTGTCCTTGTGACAACACACACATCAAAGCACGCCGGCTCAAGGCCTTTCCCCCCCCTTTTTTTTTTCCTGGGCGATTTGTTCCTTTACCATGAATGTCGCGTGCCAAGTCACCTCCCCCTCTCTTTTTGTTTGTTGGGACACTCCCTTAGGATGATAGAGAGGTATAGACAATCGCGAGTGTCCTCTTTTTCCCCCTTTCCTGACGAAGTTTGGTGATCCTAGATTTTCCTCCTCCCTTTTCCCCTTTGATCTGGAGATTACCAAGTAATAAGGCCTGGCCTCTTTCCCCCCCCTCTATCGTCCAAAAACTCGATTGTCGGATAGAGAGAGTTAATATGTGACCCTTCCCTCCTTCCCCCCCCTCCTCCTTGGGAACCAGCTTTCCTTGGCAGGGCCTTTTTCCCCTCGTTTTCTCGCTCTCTTGTTTGAGAAGAAAATGAGTCTTCGGCAGGGACGCACCGTCCCCCTCCCCCTTTCTTCTCTCACCTCTTCTTTGCCCTTCGTGAGTTAACTTCCATTTCGGATCGCGCTGCATTGCACAGCCCCATTTTGTTTGGCCGTTCTGTGGAAACAAAAGGAAAAAGCGAGCCGTTTTTTTTTTTTCCCCTTTTTTCTTTTGCACCCCGCCGGCACGAACTTTTTTTTTTTTTTCTTTGCCGACAACACTGCCTTCCTTCCCCCTCTCCCTCGTCAGCTGGCCCTTTTTTATGAGAAAGATTTGAGAGATCTCTTTCCCCCCCCCCGGGCACGTCTTACTTCTCTTCCCTCCTTTTTTCTTCCCTTTCGGCTCAGGAAAGAGTGCAACCTTCCCCTTTCTTTTTCTCTTTTGTGCAGTTGCCGCCTTGAAGTTGGGCACTTTGCTTGATTTATAGCCTCTTTTCTTTCCCTTCCCCCTCCCCCTTTACCGGGGTAGGAATTAATTATAATTCCTCCCCTCCCCCTTTCCCAATGAGACTAACGGTTCGTCTGGATCTTCCCCCCCCCTTCCATGAAGGGGGAAGAAGTCCTCCCCCTTTTTCCTCATTCTTTCTTTTTACGAGTTCTGGTTTTTTCTTTTTTTCCCCACACCCACGCAAGGATTTTTTTTTTTTTCCCCTTCTTCCTCCCGCGTATTGAAATTTGATTTAACGTGTGTTTTTTTTCCCCCAATAAGATTTTCTTCTTTCTTCTTTTTAAATAAAAGAGGAGGAAGAATTCCCCTTGACCGCGGAAATGGAGTTTTTTATCGAAGATTTTTTTTCTTGTGCGGCTGTGTCCACAGCTGCTGCCTTTTCTTCTTCTTTTCTCGATGAACGGACAACCGAACTCCCTCCCCCCTTTTTTCCCTTACCCCCCTTTAGTGCTTGCACCCTTTCTTTCACTTCCTACGTTTAACTACTTCGTTTTAAGCGCTCAACCCCCCCCCCCCCCCCCCCTTGCTCTTGCTCAGTTTTTCCCCCCCCTAGTAGAACCCCCCCCCTCTTTTTTTTTTCGCTCTTAGCCGGCCTCAGCAAATAAAGGAGGGGCTATAGGCTCCCCCCCCCCCCTTCTGGGAGTGAATTGTTATTTTCCTTTTTTTTTTTTTTCCCCGGGATCGGCTCGCACCCCCCCCTTCCTCGAGCCCAGCCCTTTCCCCCCCGTTGGAACAGTGTACACGCAGTGTTTTTTTCTTTTTTTCCCCCTTTTTTTCTTACCGTGGTCCTTTTGGTACTTCCGCCTTTTCCGCGATTGGGATTTGGGACCAGACAGGAAGCGCTCCCCTTTTTGTATTTTCCCCTATCAGGGATCGGCTCTAGGCCATAGAATAAGCGCCTCGATTTTCCTTTCTTTTTTTTGGTCTTTAGACGATTCTCCCCAAGGGCCAGAAAAGGCGATTTTGCTCCTTTTCCCTGGCCCAGGCCGCAATCACATCCTTTTTTTTCTTTTTAGAGCGAAGATTTTGACCCTTCCTCCCCCTCCCCCTTATTATTTTTCCACGCTTCCTTCCCTTCCCTGGTAAAAAAAAAGGGGCCTCGTATCTCTTCTCCCCTCTCCGGTCGCTCCTTTCGCCTCGTCGTGGACGCTTCCCCTCTTTTTTTTCTTTCCATGTTACTCCCCACCTAACGTCTAGTCATCAGAGCGTGCCGCCTCCCTCTTTTCCCCCCTCTCGTGTGATCCTCTCCCTGTTGTGCACTGGCTGGGTTCCTCGTTCCTTCTCTGCTCTTAGGTGGCGGCGCAG